>PJQE01000066.1_pt1 | contig 13406 bp, 12 predicted proteins | sample 1503751 | NCBI WGS metagenome assembly PJQE01 (sample SAMN07775948, study PRJNA414020) | Biofilm metagenome, whole genome shotgun sequencing project. | reverse complement strand
CAAGACCATCAACTTCTTCGGCTGGAACGCCGATGCGCTGACGCTGATCTGCCTGCTGCTGTTCATGGGAGCGATGGGCAAATCGGCCCAGTTCCTGTTGCACACCTGGTTGCCGGACGCGATGGAAGGCCCGACGCCGGTGTCGGCGCTGATCCACGCCGCGACCATGGTGACCGCAGGCGTGTTCATGGTGGCGCGGCTGTCGCCGCTGTTCGAACTCGCGCCGAACGCGCAGGCCGTCGTGATGTTCTTCGGCGCCACCACCGCGTTCTTCGCCGCGACCGTCGGCCTCGTCCAGAACGACATCAAGCGCATCGTGGCGTATTCGACCTGTTCGCAGCTCGGCTACATGTTCGTGGCGATGGGAGCAGGAGCCTATTCGGTCGGCATGTTCCATTTGTTCACCCACGCCTTCTTCAAGGCGCTGCTGTTTTTGGGCTCCGGCTCGGTGATCTACGCGATGCACCACGAGCAGGACATCCGCAACATGGGTGGGCTGAAGGACAAGATTCCCTACACTTATGCCGTGATGGTGATCGGTACCTTGGCGCTGACCGGCTTCCCGCTCACCGCCGGCTATTTCTCCAAGGACGCGATCATCGAGTCCGCCTATGTCGCGCATAATCCGTTTGCCTATTACGGCTTCGTGATGACCGTGGTCGCGGCCGGCCTGACCTCGTTCTATTCGTGGCGCCTGATCTTCAAGACGTTCCACGGCGAGCCGCATGACCGGCACCATTATGAGGCGGCCCATGAGGCGCCGATGTGGATGTTGGTGCCGATCGGCATCCTCGCCGCCGGGTCGATCCTGTCCGGGTACCCGTTCAAGGAAGTGTTCGCGGGCCATGGCGTGGAGGAGTTCTTCCGCGACTCGCTGAAGATGCATCCGCACATCATCGACGAGATGCATCACATCTCGCCGGTGGTCGCATTCCTGCCGACCGTGATGATGGTGGTTGGCTTCCTGGTATCGTGGCTGTTCTACATCCGCCGGCCCTATATCCCGGTGCAACTCGCCCGCGAGCACCAGATGCTCTACCAGTTCCTGCTCAACAAATGGTACTTCGACGAGCTCTATGAGCTCATCTTCGTCCGGCCGACGAAGTGGCTCGGCCGCTTCCTGTGGAAGAAGGGCGACGGCTTCGTCATCGACGGCTTCGGTCCGGACGGCGTCTCCGCGCGCGTGCTCGACGTCACCCGCAACGTTGTGAAGATCCAGACCGGCTATCTCTACCACTATGCCTTCGCGATGCTGATCGGCGTCGCCGGGCTGATCACCTGGTTCATGTTCGGCTTGGGGGCCCATTGATGACAACCTGGCCGATTCTATCCGTCGTCACCTTCCTGCCGGTGGTCGGCGCGTTGCTGATCTACCTCCTCACCCGCGGCGACGACGAGGCGGCGCGGCGCAATGCGCGCTGGATCGCGCTCTGGACCACGCTGGTCACCTTCGCGGTGTCGCTGATCCTGGTCTGGCGTTTCGATGCCTCCAGCGCCGAGTTCCAGTTCGTCGAGAAGGCGAACTGGCTGGCCAGCGGCATCACCTATCACATGGGTGTCGACGGCATTTCGCTGCCTTTCGTGATCCTGACCACCGCCCTGATGCCGTTCTGCATCATCGCGAGCTGGAAGTCGGTCACGGTACGCGTGCGCGAATACATGATGGCGTTTCTGCTCCTGGAAACGCTGATGGTCGGCACCTTCTCGGCGCTCGATCTCGTGCTATTCTACCTGTTCTTCGAGGGCGGCCTGATCCCGATGTTCCTGATCATCGGCGTCTGGGGCGGCCCGCGCCGGGTCTATGCGTCGTTCAAGTTCTTCCTCTACACGCTGCTTGGCTCGGTATTGATGCTGCTCGCGATCATGGCGCTGTACTGGAATGCCGGCACCACCGACATCCCGACGCTGATGCAGACTGCCGTGCCGCGTTCGTTGCAGACCTGGGCATGGCTGGCGTTCTTTGCCTCGTTCGCGGTGAAGATGCCGATGTGGCCGGTGCATACCTGGCTGCCGGACGCCCACGTCGAGGCGCCGACCGCGGGCTCGGTGATCCTCGCCGCGATCCTGCTGAAGATGGGCGGCTACGGCTTCCTGCGCTTCTCGCTGCCGATGTTCCCGCTGGCGTCGCATGATTTCGCGCCGCTGGTGTTCTCGCTGTCCGTCATTGCCATCGTCTACACCTCGCTGGTGGCGCTGATGCAGGAAGACATCAAGAAGCTGATTGCCTATTCGTCGGTCGCCCATATGGGCTTCGTCACCATGGGCATCTTCGCGGCGACGACGCAGGGCGTCGCGGGCGGCGTGTTCCAGATGATCTCGCACGGCATCGTCTCCGGCGCGCTGTTCCTCTGCGTCGGCATCGTCTACGACCGCATGCACACCCGCGAGATCGCGGCCTATGGCGGCCTCGTCAACCGGATGCCGCTCTATGCGATGGTGTTCATGGTATTCACCATGGCCAATGTCGGCCTGCCCGGCACGTCCGGCTTCGTCGGCGAGTTCATGACGCTGCTCGGCACCTTCAAGGTCTCGATCCCGACCGCCACTTTCGCCACGCTCGGCGTGATCCTGTCCGCGGCCTACGCGCTGTGGCTCTACCGCAAGGTGGTATTCGGTGCGCTGACAAAGCCGTCGCTCGCCAGCATCAAGGACCTGACGCCGCGCGAAAGCCTGACCTTGATGCCGCTGGTGGCGCTGACCATCCTGTTCGGCGTCTATCCGAAGCCGGTGCTCGACATGTCGGCGGCCTCGGTCCAGCAACTCGTCAATAACTACAATGCCGCCGTGACTGCCGTGAAGGCAGCCGCGCTGGTCGCGCAATAAGGCCGCAGCCCATGAGCTTTTCCAGTGCAGGATATCCGTTGCTGCCGGTGCTGCCGGAGCTGGTGCTGGCCGTCGGCGCCATGGCGCTGTTGATGTTGGGCGCCTACCGCGGTGAGGGCACGACCCGGATCGTCACGACGCTTGCCGTGGTGTTGCTGGTCGTTACCGGCGTGCTGGAGCTGATGCTGCCGGCCGGCAGGCTGACGACCTTCGGCGGCAGCTTCATCGTCGACGACTTCGCGCGATTCCTGAAAATTCTTGCCATCATCGGGTCGGCAGCGACGCTGATCCTGTCGAGCGAATTCCTGTCCGATCCGTCGCGGCGGATTTTCGAGTATCCGATCCTGGTCTTGCTCTCGACGCTCGGCATGATGGTGCTGATCTCGGCCGGCGACCTGATCATGCTCTATCTCGGGCTCGAGCTGATGTCGCTCGCGCTCTACGTCGTCGCCGCCTCCAACCGCGACAACGCCAAGTCGACGGAAGCCGGCCTGAAGTATTTCGTGCTCGGCGCGCTATCCTCCGGCATGCTGCTCTATGGCGCCTCGCTGGTCTACGGCTTCACCGGCACGGTCGAGTTCGCCGGTATCGCCGCCGCGGTGAAGACCGGCAGCGTCGGCATCGTGTTCGGCCTCGTCTTCCTGCTGGCCGGGCTCTGCTTCAAGGTATCCGCCGTGCCGTTCCACATGTGGACGCCCGACGTCTACGAGGGCGCGCCGACGCCGGTCACCGCGTTCTTTGCCTCCGCCCCGAAGGTCGCGGCGCTTGCCGTGTTCACCCGTTTGACGCTGACCGCGTTCCCCGGCATCGTGCCGCAATGGCAGCAGATCCTGGTGTTCGTCGCGATCGCTTCGATGGCGCTGGGCTCGTTCGCCGCGATCGGACAGAAGAACATCAAGCGCCTGATGGCCTATTCCTCGATCGGCCATATGGGCTTTGCGCTGGTCGGACTCGCCTCCGGCACGGTGGAGGGCGCGCAGGGCGTGCTGGTCTATATCGCGATCTATGTCGCGATGACGCTGGGCTCGTTCGCCGTGATCCTCTCCATGAAGCGCAACGGCCAGCCGATGGAAGAGATCAGCGATTTCGCAGGCCTGTCGCGCACCAACCCGATGCTGGCGTTCTTCTTCGCCATGCTGCTGTTCTCGCTGGCCGGCATTCCGCCGCTCGCGGGCTTCTTCGCCAAATGGTACGTGTTCGTCGCCGCGATCAAGGCGGGCCTGTTCACGCTCGCGGTGATCGGCGTGCTCTCCAGCGTGGTGGGCGCGTTCTACTATCTCACCATCGTCAAGGTGATGTATTTCGACGAGCCCGCCGGCCATATCGAACCGATGCGCATCGAGTTGCGTACGGTGCTGGCGGTCGCGGGCATCTTCAATATCTTCTTCTTCGTCTATCCGGGGCCGCTGGTCAGTGTCGCCACGGTAGCGGCGAAGTCGCTCTTCCCAGGATGACCTTCTCGCTCGGTCCCAAAGCCACATCGGCGGGCTTCCGTCTCGCCGCCTTCGACAAGGTCGGTTCCACCAATACCGAAGCCATGGCGCGCGCCCGGCAGGGCGAGCGCGGTCCGATGTGGTTCGTGACCACCGAGCAGACGGCGGGGCGGGGCCGCCGGCAGCGGGCCTGGGTCGCGCCGCGCGGCAACCTCGCCAGCAGCGTCCTCGAAGTGATCGACGTTTCTCCGGCCGTTGCGGCAACCATGGGCTTTGCCTTCGGCCTGGCTCATGCCGCCGCGCTGCAACGGGTCAGCATGGAAGCCAACCTGAGGCTGGCCGGAGCGGATCAACTGGACTATCGCCTGAAATGGCCGAACGACATCCTGGTCCGCGGCGAGAAGCTTTGCGGCCTGTTGGTGGAGGCTGAGGCAGTGACAGGCGGCCTCGCCGTCGTGGCGGGGATCGGCACCAACGTCATCGCGGCGCCCCAGGGCACGCCGACGCCCGCGACCTCGCTCCAGGCGCTCGGGGTCCATATCAGCGCAGAGGAGCTGTTTGCCGCGCTGTCGGACTCCTGGGTCGAATTCCGTGGCATCTGGGACCACGGCCGGGGCTTTGCCTGCATCCGCAACGCCTGGCTGGAGCACGCCTTTGGCGTCGGCGAACCGGTTGCGATCAAGGCCGGAGCCACGACAGTGGAAGGCACGTTCGATACGATCGACGATACCGGCTGCCTGATCGTCCGCACCGCGGAAGGCAAGCGCATGCCGATCACGGCCGGGGAAGTCCATTTTGGCACCGCGGCATCGGTAGGAGCGGCCTGATGGCGCGGCCGGATGAACTGACCTTTGCCCCGCTCGGAGGGGTCGGCGAGATCGGCATGAACCTGTCGATCTACGGCCTCGGCAACCGGCAGCAGCGCTCCTGGCTGGCGGTCGATCTCGGCGTCTCCTTCGGCGACGAAGAGCACCTGCCGGGCATCGACCTGATCATGCCCGACATCAGCTTCCTGGAGAAGGAGCGCAACAATCTGATGGGCCTGGTGCTGACGCACGCCCATGAGGATCATTTCGGCGCCATCATCGATCTCTGGCCGAAGCTGCAATGCAAGATCTACGCGACCCAGTTCAGCGCCGCCCTGTTCGAGGCCAAGTGCGCGGCCGAGCGCAATCCACCGAAGATTCCGGTAACGGTGGTGCCGTCCGGCGGTCGCGTCAATCTCGGCCCCTTCACCGTCGAGTTCATCCCGGTGGCGCATTCGATTCCGGAATCGCACGCGCTGGCGATCCACACCTCCGCCGGCACCGTGCTGCATACCGGCGACTGGAAGATCGATCCGACGCCGATCATCGGCCTGCCGACCGACGAGCGGCGCCTGCGCGAACTCGGCGACGAGGGCGTGCTGGCGCTGATCGGCGATTCCACCAATGCGGTGCGCGACGGCCGCTCGCCCTCGGAGACCGAGGTCGCCGCCACCATCAAGAAGCTGGTCGGCGCCGCCAAGGGGCGGGTCGCCGTCACCACCTTTGCCTCCAATGTCGCGCGGGTCAAAGCCGTGGCAGACGCCGCCCGGCATGCCGGCCGCGAGGTGGTCGTGGTCGGCCGCGCCATGGAGCGCGTGGTACAGGTCGCCCGCGAGACCGGCTATCTCGACGGCGTGCAGAGTTTCCGCAGCGCCGACTATTACGGCCATTTCCCGCCGGACAAGGTGCTGGCGCTGTGCACCGGCAGCCAGGGCGAGCCGCGCGCGGCCTTGGCGCGCATCGCCAACGACGACCATCCGCAGGTGACGCTGAACAAGGGCGACAGCGTGATTTTCTCCTCGCGCACCATTCCCGGCAACGAGAAGGCGGTCGGCGCCATCATCAACGGCCTGGTGACGCAGGGCATCGAGGTCATCACCGACCGCACTGATCTGGTCCACGTTTCCGGCCATCCGCGCCGCGACGAGCTGCGCGACATGATCTCCTGGGTGCGGCCGCAGCTCCTGATCCCGGTCCATGGCGAGGCGCTGCATCTGTCGGAGCATGCCAAGCTGGCGCGGGCCGCGGGCGTGCCGAAGGTCTTGACTTGCCGCAATGGCGACCTCGTCAAGCTCGGTCCCGGCGACCCTGGAATCATCGACGAATTGCCTGCGGGACGGCTCTACAAGGACGGCGCGATCCTGGAGGACTCCAAGTCCCGCGCCGTGGTCGAGCGGCGGCGGATGGGTTTTGCTGGCTGCGCCTTCGTCGCCATGGCCATGACCGACAAGGGTGAGCTTGCCGACGACCCTGAGGTCGATCTGGTCGGCATCCCCGAAAAGAATGCCGCCGGCGAGATCATCGACGAGATCGTGTTCGATACGGTGGTTTCGACGGTTGAAGGCCTGCCGCGGGCAAGGCGGCGCGACCCGGATGCCACGGCCGAATCGGTGCGCCGCGCGGTGCGGGCTGTCATCAATGAACACTGGGGCAAGAAGCCGATTTGCCTCGTTCATGTTCTGGTGGTTTGAGGAGTGCGATGCGAACCGTTGGAGGAAAGAGAACCAGCACCTCCGCGGTTTTGTGCGTCGGCCTTGCGACATTTTTTATGTTCGAATGGCCCAACTCTGGCCGGTCGACAGAGGTACTTGCGGCCGACCTCGCGCTCCATTTCGTCTGCAGTCACACGGCGCGTAGCGACGTTGAAGCAGAGACCGAACTATTTCTGAGAGGGAACGGCTTCCGCGTTTTGAACTTGGCGCAAGTCCAGCATCGACACAATTTACATTTCTTTGACACGCAGATGGAGGGCATGAGGCACGATCAGGCGACAATCAGGTTGATTTCAGTGCCAGGCGCTCATTCACGATATTCCTTCGCGCTATATTCCAGGCCACCGACAAGCCGCTTGAGTGATTTAGAAGATGCTATTCTGAGATTCATATCCAACGACTTGGGGTGTCAGACCCGCCAGATTCAGCGCGGGACGAACGGAAAAGAGCGGCAGCGATACTTCGAAGCCGATTTGAAGCGGATTGGGAACTTGTTTGAACAGGCGTCTCGGATTAACGGTGAACGCGGTATCTAGTTTGGAGGAAGTCATGCTGGGCCGGCTCAATCATGTCGCGATCGCGGTCAAGGACGCGGAAAAAGCCGCCAAAATCTATGGCGGCGCGTTCGGCGCTGAAATCTCCGAGGCGGTGCCGCTGCCGGAACATGGCGTCATCACCGTGTTCGTGACGCTGCCGAACACCAAGATCGAATTCATCCAGCCGCTCGGCGAGGCCTCGCCGATCGCCAAATTCGTCGAGCGCAATGCCGACGGCGGCATTCACCACATTTGTTACGAGGTGCCCGATATCATCGCCGCGCGCGACAGACTGATCAGCGAGGGTGCGCGCGTGCTCGGCGACGGCGTGCCGAAGATCGGCGCGCATGGCAAGCCGGTGCTGTTCTTCCATCCGAAGGATTTTTCGGGCGCGCTCGTCGAAATCGAACAGGCCTGACGCTCATGGCCTACAGCCTCTCGACAGCGCTTGCGATCTACTTCGTGGTCTGGTGGGTCGTGCTGTTCCTGACGCTGCCGTTCGGCATCCGCAGCCAGCACGAGGACGGCGAGGGCGCACCCGGCACCGATCCCGGCGCGCCTGTCATGGCGCGGATGGGCTGGAAGCTGCTCTGGACCACGATCATCTCGGCCGTGCTGTTCAGCATCGGCATGTGGGCCTATCAGCAGGGTTTTCTGAACATCGAGCGGCTGTCGAAGCTGATGGGGCTGCCGTTCTGATCCGGTGCTGATCGCAAGCCGACCCTCATTGTGTGAAGCCAACTGCAGCTCATCGCATTTTGCTTGCTGCTTCGCGCGCTACACGGCTGAACAGATTCAGGGTCGGGCTGACATGCCGATGCTTCAACCGCACCAGTCCCACCGGCCGGCGCGTCGTCGGCATTTTCACGCGAAGCGGAACCAGCGTTGAATGCGGCGCCGGATAGCGCAGCGTGGCACGGGGCAGGATTGCAAGGAACGGCCCCGCTGCGAGCAGGTTGATCTGCATTGCGTATGAGCCGCAGGTGACCGTCGCGGCCGGCACGCTTAAGCCTTCGGCGGCAAAAGCTTCCTCGATGAACGGACGTAAAAACGAGGTTGCGGGCGTCCCGAGGAGCCAGCGTTCGTTCATCAGGCCGCGGAGCGTGAGACTCCTGCGGCGTGCAAGCGGATTGTGCTTTCCTGCGATGACTGCCAGCTCATCTTCGAACAGCGCTTCCCCGGCCAGATCGTCGTACCGGGCGAAATCGGCGGCCATTCGCGTCACCGCGACATCGATTTCACGCTGCCGCAGCTTTTCATGGAGCGCCAGCGTATCACCCGCGCTGACGACAAACTTGATCTTCGGATAGACGTCCGAGATGTTCTGTATGATCGTCGCGGTCAGCGCCGTCATTGGCTCTGTCGTGCCGACACGAACTTCGCCTTGCGTGGGGTCGGCCAGGACTGCCAGTTCGCCCAATCCTTGCTTGAGCTCGTCCGATATGCTGGTCGTGCGCCGGCGGAGCGCCTGGCCAAATTTCGTCAGTTCTACCCCGCTCGAACTCCTGTCGAACAGGGGAACGCCAAGCAAACTTTCCATGTCGGACACGACGCGGGACACTGCTGGCTGCGACATGCCGAGTCGCGGTGCAGCCTTTGCCATGCTCCCCGCGTCCGCAACGACATCGAGAATTTGGAGATCGCGAAGCTTCAAACGTCGGAGGCGAACATCTTCCATCGTCGTGGCTCCTATCAACTTTCATGATATCCATATCCGATAATCGCACTTCCCGGTATACCCCAGGACGAGCCATGCTGGGCTGCAACCAGACAGGAGGCCAACATGCGACTCACCAGGATCGCCATCGCAGCCGCCGGCGCAGCCATGTTATCGCTAGCGCCTCCGCTCGCCGCCCAGACACGCACCACACCCCTTCGCATCGTCTATCCATTCCCTGGTGGCGGCTCCGGCGACACACTGACCCGGCTGATCGCCGAACGTTTGGGCACGGCGCTGGAGCGTCCGGTCATGATCGAGCCACGCGTGGGTGCAGCGGGTCGGCTGGGCGTTCAGGCCGTCAAGGCGTCCGAGCCGGACGGCAACACGCTGCTGGCAACGCCGATTGCGCCGATGGCCGTCTATCAGAATGTCTATCCGGCCCTCGAGTACGATCCCGTTCGGGATTTTGTACCGGTTTCCCAAGTCGCCACGTTCGATTTCGGCATTTGCATTGATCCGAAGATTCCCGCCAGCAATCTTCCGGAACTCGTGGCTTGGCTGAAGGCCAATCCTGCGAAAGCAAACTTCGGAACCCCTGGCGCGGGCACGCTTCCTCACTTTTTCGGCCTGATGTTCGCGAAGGCTGCCGGCGCGCCTTTACAACACATCGCCTACAAGGGAGGCGTCAACGCACTGACCGACTTGATGGGCGGTCAGATTCCAATCGTATTCCTTTCCACCAATGAGCTTGCCGAGTTGCACAACGCCGGCAGGATACGCGTGCTCGCCACATCGGGCACGCAGCGATCTGCCTTCCTGCCCGACATCCCGACCTTCAAGGAAAATGGCTACGACATCGAAGGCAGCGGGTGGTGGGGCTTCTTCGCGCCTGCAGGAACTCCCTCTGCGGTGGTATCGAAACTCAGCAGCGCGATCGTACGCATCGTCCAGAGCGAGGATGTCAAGGAGCGCATTGTCCGGGTCGGACTGAAGCCGACGGGCACGTCGCCGGAGGAATTTTCTCGCATTCAACGTGAAGACATTGAACGGTGGGCTACGCCGATCAGGGCTTCCGGCTTCAGACCTGAGCAGTAGAGTCGACATGAGCGCGCCGTTCAAGGTCACCCTGCTGGGCAGCGGCATGCCGTCACCCGATCCGTTGAGATTCGGTCCGGCAACCCTCGTGGAAGCCGGCAACCGGAGAATCCTGATCGATGCAGGCCGGGGCGCGACGATTCGGCTGTTTCAGCTGGGAATTCCGATCGGCAGCATTGACCTATTACTAGTCACGCATTTCCATTCTGACCACGTGGTCGGACTTCCGGACATCTGGTTGACGGGCTGGCTCGGCGGCAAGTTTGGACGGCGGACCTCTCCGATGCGCGTGCTCGGCCCGGAGGGCACACGTCATCTAACCGATCATCTCGAAAAGGCATTCAGCGCGGATATTGCCATCCGCGTCGCCGATGAAAGCCTGCCTGCCGGTGGTGCGCGTATCGATGCCAGGGAATTCACGTGTGACGGCGTCATTTACGATCGGGACGGGCTGCGGATCACCAGCTTCGAGGTTGACCATGGCGACAAGATCAAGCCCGCCTATGGCTACCGGTTCGACTTTGCTGGCAAGTCAGCCGTGCTGTCGGGCGATACCCGTTACTGCGAGAACCTGATCGCTCACGCCACAGGCACCGACCTGCTCGTGCACGAGGTCGCCATGACAAGACCTCGTCTGATGGAGATCGAACGGATCCGTCGCGTGCTGGGACATCACTCGACGCCGAAGGACGCGGCGCGGGTCTTCGTCAAGTGCGCGCCCCGGCTTGCCGTCTTCAATCACCTGGTGCTGATCGGTGATGGTGACGACGCGCCGCCTTCAGTGCAGGAGTTGATCGACGCGACCCGGCAGGAATACGATGGCGCATTCGTTGTCGGCGAAGATCTCATGACGTTTGTTGTGGGGGAGTTGGCTCCGGTCAGGCCATGGCTTCGCGCCGATGAGTCCAGGCCCTAATCGAATGCGACGCCGAGTTTCTTGTCGTTTCGCCATGCCACCCGGCAGTGGCGGGGCGTCTGGCTGCCCGAGATCACGAGCCAGAAATTATCGGGAATGCCGACCTGGCTGGCGACTTCGATCTGGGCACCCGTATCCGATATGTTTCGGACGGTGCAGTCGATGACGCCGCCATTGAACTCGATCGTTCCCGCCTTCAATACCCGTTGCCGGGGCGCCACGCGGTGGTTATCCAGAACCTGAAGCGGTTCAGGCGCCTTTGGCTGTGCTTCCTTTGCCGCTTGCTGCTCCAGTAGCCCTTCCGCGTGCCGCAAGGCGGTCTGGATGGCCTCGTCGGTCAGCGTCGGCCTGATCCTGGCCCAGGCGAGCCGGAAGCGGACCTGGCAGTCCTTGAAATTGATGGCGGGTCCCCGGTCATTCGGGGTCGGCGGGAGGCCGTAGACCGTGCAGGCCCACCACCAGTGCGGGCTGTCCATCTGTTTCATGATCCGTCCGACCGGGAAACCGCGCCAGATCACCTCAAAGTCGTCGTCCTGCCGGGCGCCGCCGATGACGGTGGGCCGCAAGGCAATGGTTTCCAGGTCGTCGGTCGTCATCGGATGTCCCTGATCCGATTTTCATAGCTGGACATACCGTTACTCATATCCGGGTTAGCGGGACAATAGTCTGGTCGGATGATTCATTGGGTAACATTCCCCTTCTGACAAAGCTGGCGGGATGGGCTAGTTATTGCCCTGGTCGGTTCCGGCTTTGGGGCAATGAATGAATTTTCAGCGAATTTTATTACTATTTGTGGTTCTGCTCGCCGCCGGGCTTGCCGGGGCGTTCTACATGAACTGGAAAACCCTCGGGCAGCTCCGGACGGTAAAGGCCTTCGTGGAGAACTCCGTCTTTGCCGACGCGGTCGCGGCTTGCGAGAGCACGCAGAGCACGACGCCGTTCAAATGGACCGACGGGAAGCGCACGACCGTGATCGGCCTGACCTCCGTCAAGCTGAACAAGGACACCATCATCCCCAGCTACACGCTGGTCGCCGACAGCGTGTTCTGCGACTACGATCCAATCAAGAAGAAGGCCAACATCGGATCGAGCTTCCTGGAACGGGAAACTTTCTAGGGCTCAACCGAGACAGAGGTGCGGTTCTCCGACGACACTCGCGTCGATCCCGGCGTCTGCGCTATCGCCTGCGGGCCACGATGTAGGGGCGTTGATCCCGGCCCTTGCTGGCGTGGCTTTCCTTGACCATGACGTCGAACCCCGCATCGACGATCGACTGCTCCAACTCGGACGTGCTGAACGAGCTGACGTGCGGCGCCTTTCCGATGGCTCGCATTACCGGCAGCAGCAACAGCGGGATCAGCGGGTTCATGTTCCCCAGACAGGGCGTTTTCGAGATATACAGACCCCCGGGCTTTAGAAGGGCGTGGATGCTACGCAGCGTGTCCGGCACGTCGCGCACCATATGCAGGTAGTTGAAGCCAAGAACGGCATCGAAACGGCTTTCTTCGTGGACCAGCTCTTCGGCGGTCGCAGCGCGAAAGGAAAGCGCCGGGATTGGCTCTACGGCGAGCTTCTCATTGGCGATCGCGATCATCCCGCCGGAAATGTCCGTGCCGAGATAGCTTCTCGCGCCACCCGCAAGTCGGAGCGCCGTCGTGCCCGTGCCGCAACCGAGTTCCAACACGCTGTATTCGGGCTGCAGATGGACGCGCGTGCGTTCGAGGGTGCGCTCGTATCCGTTAGGGTCCGAGATGCGGGATCTCGCGTACTTGCGGGAAGCCCTATCCCAGAAATGGGCGTCGCTTGCGATGCTCATATGCCGTCCACCTTTTGACCAGGATTTATTTTATCTGTTCGACCAAATTGCGGAGATTTCAAGCTTGGCTAAACGTTGGACCAGGCCGAAGGTCGGCGCGGGAGTTCATGATGCCGTCAGAAGAAGCCGCAGCGATTACCGATCTCTACCAGCGCAAGGCGTCGGTCTGGATTGAAAGCCGCGCTCGCACCGGCCTGTTCGAAAAGCCCTGGCTCGATCGCTTTGGGGCGCTGCTGCCGCCCTCCGGTACGGTTCTCGATCTCGGCTGCGGCTCGGCTGAACCGATGGCAGCCTATCTGATTGGTCTCGGTCATCCGGTCACCGGGGTGGATTCTTCGTCGGCCATGATCGACGCCTGCCACGCGCGGTTTCCGGCGCAGGACTGGATCGTCGCCGACATGCGGACGCTGGCCCTGCCACGGACCTTTTCCGGCATCCTTGCATGGGACAGCTTCTTTCACCTCGGTTACGACGATCAGCGCCGGATGTTTCCGATCTTTCGCGCGCACGCGAGAGCCGGCGCGGCACTGATGTTCACCAGCGGTCCCGTGCATGGCGAGGCGATCGGGAGCTTTGCGGGCGAGCCGCTGTACCATGCGAGCCTTGCCC
>PJQE01000065.1_pt1 | contig 13413 bp, 9 predicted proteins | sample 1503751 | NCBI WGS metagenome assembly PJQE01 (sample SAMN07775948, study PRJNA414020) | Biofilm metagenome, whole genome shotgun sequencing project. | reverse complement strand
ATCTGAGCGTCGCTGACTTCAACAACATCGTGGTCGCCAACCGCCACGGCTATCCGATCAAAATCTCCGACATCGGCTACACCGAAGACGGCGTCGAGCAGGAGCTGAGCGCCGGACGGCTCGACGACAAACCCGCGCTGCTGCTGCAGGTGCGCCGCCAATCGGGCTTGAACACGATGGACGTGGTCAACGCGGTGAAGGAGCGGCTCGAAGAGTTGAAGAAGAATTTGCCGGCGGGTTATGCGATTGAGGTCGTGCGCGACCAGTCCATCTACATCCTGGCCCGCTTCCACGCCATCCGCGAGCATCTGATCGTCGGCTCGCTGCTGGCGGCGCTGGTCGTGCTGCTGTTTATGCAGAACCTGCGCGCGACGATCATCTCGGCCATCGCCATTCCGTCTTCGATCATCGCGACCTTTGCGTTGATGGATTACTGGGACATCACGCTCAACGCCCCGTCAATGCTGGGCCTGACGCTCTCGGTCGGCATCGTGATTGACGACGCGATCGTCGTGCTCGAAAACATCTTCCGCTACATCGAAGAGAAAGGTTACGAGCCGTTCAACGCCGCCATCGAAGCGACGCGCGAGATCGGGCTGGCGGTGATGGCCACGACCCTGTCGTTGGTGGTGATCTTCCTGCCGCTGGCTTTTATGGCGAGCATCGCGGGGCGGTTCTTCCGCGCCACGGCGCTGCCGATGGCCTTCGCGATCATGGTGTCGCTGCTGGTCAGCTTCACGCTCACGCCGACCTTGAGCGCGCGGATGCTCAAGCGGAAGCAGCGCGGCGGGAACGGCGAAGCGACCGGCGAAGCGACCGGTCACGGCGAGAAGCAGTCGCGGCTGATGCGCTGGCTCGACGGCGGCTACACGCGGCTGCTCAACTTCTCGCTCCATCACCGTTGGCTGATCGTCGCGTTGTCGGTGTTGCTGGTGGCCTCGATCCCGCTGCCGTTTATGTTCCGCATGATCGGCTTCAACTTCTTTCCGCTCGACGACCAGGACGAATACGAAGTGACGGTGCGCGCGCCCGAAGGCGCGTCGCTGCAATCAACGCTCGACATCGCGCAGAAGATCGCCGCCGACATTCGCGGGTTGCCGCACGTCAAATACACCATCACCACCATCGGCGAGGATCAGCAGCGCACGACCAACCAGGCCAAACTCTACGTGCGGATGGCGCCGCTCGAGCAGCGCCCCGATTACTCACAGTTCCAGTCAATGGCCGCAACGCGCGAACAGGTGTTGGCGAAATACGACAGGCAATACGATCTGCGCTCGCTGGTCAGCCCCATCGGGATGGTGAGCAGCGGCCGCACCAACACAGACATCGCCATCACGCTGCGCGGCCCCGACTTGAACCAGCTCGATCAATACTCCAAACACCTGCTCGAAAAACTCAAGCAGATTCCGGGCGTGGTGGACGCCGACACGTCGCTCATTGTGGGCAAGCCCGAACTGCGCGCCAGCATTGACCGGCAGAAGGCCGCCGACCTCGGCGTCAACATCGCCGACGTGGCGCAGAGCCTGCGGCTGCTGGTCGGCGGCGAGCAGGTTTCGACCTACAACGAAGGCGGCGAGCAATACGAAGTCCACGTCCGCGCGAGCGAGGATTACCGCACCGACCCGCGCGGCATCAGCCAACTCAACGTGCCTTCGACGCGGTTGGGCAGCGTCGGACTCGACAGCGTGATCACCTTGACCGAGGCGAGCGGCCCGACCAGCATTGAGCGCGACCAACGCCAGCGCCAGGTCCAGATCTCGGCCAACCTCAAAACGGGCTTTTCGCAGAGCGACGTGATGGCGCAGTTCAACCGCGAGCTCGCCGCCCTGAAGATGCCGCCCGAATACGTCACCACGCCCGCCGGCAACGTCAAGGAATTGAGGCGGACGGCCAACGGCTTCATCCTCGCCTTCGCGCTCTCGTTTATTTTTATGTACATCGTGCTGGCGGCGCAGTTCGAGTCGTTCCTGCACCCGATCACCGTGATGATCTCGCTGCCGCTGAGCCTGCCCTTCGCGTTCTTCTCGATGATGGTCACGGGGCAGGCATTCAATATGTTCACGGCGCTGGGCCTGCTGGTGCTCTTCGGGATGGTCAAGAAGAACTCGATCCTGCAGATTGACCACGCGAACGGCTTGCGCAAGAAAGGCATGGAACGCCACGAGGCGCTGATCCAATCGAGCCGCGACCGCCTGCGCCCGATCCTGATGACGACCATCGCCTTCGTCGCCGGAATGCTGCCGCTGGCGTGGAGCAGCGGGCCGGGTTCGGGCATCAACCGGTCAACTTCGATAGTGGTGATCGGCGGGCAGACGCTGTGTCTGTTGCTGACGCTGCTGGCGACGCCGGTCGTGTATTCGATCTTCGACGATTGGATCAACTCGCCGGTCTGGGGGCGGATGGCGGAGCGATGGAATGCGATGACGGCGTTCGTGCGGCGCAAGGCGGCGACGGCGGCCTCGTCGTTCCTGGGATTGTTTAACAAATAGGAGGCGTTATGCCCGCGAGAGATATTTTTCACGATGCAGTCAGAAATGGCTTGGAGAAGGAAGGCTGGGTTATCACCGCTGACCCACTCTACTTCAAGCTTGGCGAGCAGAAGGTTTACATTGATCTGGCGGCAGAAAGATTTCTAGCCGCACAAAAAGGAGCGGAGAAAATCGCCGTCGAAATCAAAAGCTTTTCCGGCGACTCTTTTCTCGAAGACTTCCATCAGGCAGTCGGACAGTTTTTGAATTACCGGGTCGTCCTGGCGCAACTTGAACCGGAACGAAAGCTTTTTCTGGCGGTGCCGCTCGATACCTATCAGGAATTTTTTCATGAGGGTCTCGCTCCGCTCTCAGTTGAAGCGTATGCGCTTACACTGATTGTCTATAACCCTGGCAGCCAGGAGGTAATGCAATGGATAAGCTGACGAACTATCAAAAGGTCGTAGAAGAGATTTTGCGTTATTACCATAGGCTCTCGCTCACCAATCCGAACCCGGTGGTCGAAGACCAAATTTTGATAGATCACGAGAATGGCCATTACCAGCTTTTGCACGTTGGCTGGGAGGGCCTTAAGCACGTTTACGGTTGCCCGCTGCACATTGACATCAAGGACGGCAAGATATGGATTCAACGCGATTTGATTGATATCGAAGGTGGGATCGCTGGTGAGTTGACGAATCGCGGCGTGCCGAAGGAAGACATCGTGCTCGCATTTCACGCGCCGTACAAACGACCCTACACGGGCTTCGCGGTTGGCTGAAAGGAAAGATGCTGCCATGGCTCTCTACCTGACCGAACAAGACGTCGCGCAACTGTTGACGATGGAAGATGCGCTCGCCGCCGTTGAAGCCGTCTTCAAGTCGCAAGCCAGCGGCGCTGCGACAAACGAGTCGCGCCGCCGATCCCGCGCTGGCGGCGCGACGCTGCACGTGATGAGCGGCGCGGTGGCGAATTTCGGCGAGTTCAAAGGACTGCTCGGATTGAAGTCTTACGTTGTCGCGCGGGGCAAGGCGAGGTTCCACGTCAGTCTTTACGACGCCGAAGCGGGCGAACTGCTCGCCTACATCGAAGCCGACAAGCTCGGTCAGATGCGCACGGGCGCGGCCAGCGGCGTGGCGACGAAGTATCTGGCGCGCGGCGACGCCAGGATCGTCGGCGTCTACGGCGCGGGTTGGCAGGCGCGCAGCCAGCTGGCCGCCGTCTGCGCCGCGCGCGACATCGAAAGCGTGAAGGTTTACAGCCGCAAGCCTGAGAGCCGCGAGAAGTTTTGCGCGGAGATGAGCGGGGAACTCGGCCTTGCGAACATCGCGCCGGTTGAGCAGCCGGAAGCCGCAGCCGACGCCGACATCATCATCACGATCACTTCGTCGCGCGAGCCTGTGCTCGAAGGCCGGTGGCTCAAGCCCGGCGCGCACGTCAACGCCGCCGGCGGCAACTCCGTCCTGCGCCGCGAACTTGACGACGAGGCGATCCGGCGGTCGTCGTTCATCGCCGTTGATTCGCTCGACCAGGCGAAGATCGAGGCGGGCGAATTGGTGACGGCGGTCGAAAAAGGCTGGCTGACGTGGGAGCGCGTCAAGGAATTGCGCCACGTCGTCAGCGGCGAGCTGCGCGGGCGAAGCGACGACGAAGAGATCACGCTCTTCAAATCGCTCGGCATCGCCATCGAAGACATCGCCGTGGCTGCTGTGTTGTACCGCAAAGCGAAAGACCAGAACGTGGGGAAGGAGATTTGAAATGAAAAATCGAACAGCAAAAATCTTATGCGCGATCATCACGTTGCTCGGATTGCTCGCGCCAATCGCGCCGGCTCAGGACAATCCGCAATCCGCAATCCGCAATCCGCAATCGGATCAGCGTGTCGGCGTTGATTCATCGAAGCGCGTCACGCTGATTCTGCGCGACGCGATGTTGATGGCGCTCGAAAACAACCGCGACATCGAGGTCGAGCGGCTCAACACGCAGATCAACGAATTCGACCTGCGCGCGGCCTGGGGCGTCTACGATCCGGCGTTGGCGGCGACGCTCTACTACGACCGCCGCTCGATTCCGACGACCTCGATCTTCGCCACGGGCAAGACCGACAACCTGGTCGGCACGGCGACCTTCACGCAGCGCACGCCGTGGCAGGGCAGCAGTTTTCAGGGCGTCTTCGACAACAATCGCGCGACGAACGAAAACCAGTTGTTCACGCTCAACCCGCAGTACACGACCAATCTCAACTTCACCTTCACGCAACCGCTGCTGCGCAACCGCGCGACCGACCTCGGACGGCGCCAGATCAAGATCGCCAAAAAGCGTCTGGACATCTCCGACAGCCAATTTCGCCAGCGCGCGATTGAGATCATCGCGCAGGTGCAGCGCGCCTACTGGGATTTGGTCTTCGCCCGGCGCGACCGCGAGATCAAGCGCGAATCGGTCGAATTGGCCAACACGCAGCTCGCGCACAACGAGCGGCTGGTCGAAGCCGGGACGCTCGCGCCCGCCGACATCATCTCGGCGCGCGTGGAGCTTGAGCGGCGGCGCGACGAAGCCGAGGCCGCGGTTGACGCGATCCAGCGCGCCGAGAACGCGCTCAAGGCGTTGATGCTGCAACCGAACAATGCCGAGATGTGGGGCGCGGAGATCGCGCCGGCTGAACAGCCGCAGGTTGATTCGACCGCGTCGTTGCCGCTCGACGACGCGCTCAGGCTCGCGGTTCAGAATCGGCCAGAGATGGAGCAGTTCCGGTTGCGCGGCGAATTGAACCAGATTGACGCCGAGTATTTCCGCAATCAGACCAAGCCGCAGGTTGATTTCTTCGTGAGTTACGGAACGGTCGGATTGGCCGGCCCGGTGCGTCGGCTAACAACGCCGTTGCCATTCCCGATTGGCCCTCCGCCCGACTTTCTGGTCGGCGGTTACGGGCAGAGCCTGGCCAACCTGTTCAAAAACGAATTCCGTTCGTGGCGGTTCGGGTTGAACATCAACCTGCCGATCCGCAATCGCACGGCTGAAGCCAATCTGGGCCGCTCGCTGGCTGAAGGCAGGCAGATCGAGGTTCAGCGACAAAAGACCGAGCAGTTGATCGAAGTCGAAGTCCGCAATGCATTGCAGGCGGTCGAGACCGCGAAGAAGCGCGCGGAGGCGGCGAAGAATTCGCGGATTAACGCCGAATTGCAGTACCAGAGCGAGCAGCGCAAATTCGACGCGGGCCAGTCAACCAACTTCTTCGTGCTCGACCGCCAGAACGCGCTGTCGGCGGCGCGCGGTCGCGAACTGCGAGCGCTGACGGATTACACGAAGGCGGTTGCGGAACTTCAGCGCGCGCTTTCGACCACGCTGTCGAGCAACAACGTTGAAGTGAAGTGAAGACTTTTCAGCGAACGGCAATCGGCGCGACCGTCGAACCGGTGCCGCCCTGCACCTTGAGCGGTTGCGCGATGAAGGCGAATTCGTAAATCCGCTTCGCCGCCATCTCGTCCAACTTCAGGTTCTCGATCAGGTGAATGCCGTTCACCACCAGCATGATCTGGTGAATTGGCAGTGAGAGTTTCGGGTCGGGGTTGGGACTGACCTCGACCGAAATGTTGTCGGCCCCGACCAGCATCGGGTCCTGTTTCGCCAACCACTCAGCCGCGCCTACGCCGATGCCCGGACAACCTCTGGCGTAGCGCGCGTTCTCCTTGCCCCAGAGCCTGCCCCAGCCAGTGTGGATGATCGCGGCGTCGCCGCTTTGCAGCTTCAGCTTCTGGCGTTCGAGCGCCTGCTGCAGGTCTTGCGCCGTGATCTCGTAGTTGTCGGGCAGCGTCTCCACGCCCTTCAACGCAGCCACGTCTATCATCACTCCGCGCGTGAAGAGCGCGCCGACATTCTCGACGCCCAGCTTCTCGAATCCGTTGCGGGTCGCCGTCTCGTCAACCTTGAAGCAGTTGTACATGCTGTTGCCGATGGTTTGATGAGCGAAGCCGTCGAACTGCGTGCCCACCTGTCCGATCTCGCCGACGATCATCTCCTCGTTGCTGCCGCGACGATTTGATTGAGGGTTCATGAAGGTGCGCTTGGTATGCACGTCGAAGCGCCGCGTCCCGAAGAAAGGCATCGCGGAGTTGAGCCTGTGGCCAAGCTCGATCACTTCGCCGGCGTTGATCAGCTTCGCCGCGCGCAGCACGGTCTCCGGCTTCATGTGGTTGGCGGAACCGCGCTGGTCGCCCGCGCCCCACTTCGACGGGCAACGCTCGGCGTCGGCGGGCGGCTGCCACGATTGGGCGCGGGCCGCGACGCTCGCGAAGGCGAACACCAGCGCGACAACGATGAAAGGCATGCATTTGGTGATGGATTTCATTCGGGTTTCTCCAGGATTTTAAATTCAGCAGGTCGCGAGATCAGTTAGGAAGAGCATTTGAGATTTGAGATTTGAGATTTGAGATTTGAGATTTGAGATTCGAGATTTGGGATTTGAGATTCGAGATTCGAGATTCGAGATTCGAGATTCGAGATTCGAGATTTGAGATTTGAGATTGATCAGTGTTCATCGGGCGTTGATCAATCTCGAATCTCAAATCTCAAATCTCAAATCCCAAATCCCAAATCCCAAATCCCAAATCCCAAATCCCAAATCCCAAATCTCGAATCTCGAATCTCGAATCTCGAATCTCAAATCTCAAATCTCAATTCGCCTACTGGCGCCATCTCTCACCCGCGCCCTGACGCAGCGTATTGAGCGCGTCAACCTTCACGTTCGTCCACATCTCTCTGGCTCCGCTCGGCCAGACTACGCCGACGGCTTCGACGCTTGTCTCGCTGCCCAAACCGAAATGAACGCGAGGGTCGCTGGCTGCCAGATAGCTGCCGTCGGTGTGGACGCGACCCCACAATGGCTGCGCGTTTTTGCGGATCACGGCGATGCGCGCGCCAATGCCGTCGCGATTGTCTTTCACTCCGATCAATTTCACTTGCAGCCAATGCCGGCGCGCCGCCGCCTGGTTCAGCAACAATCGCGCGGGGCCGTTGTTGTTGGCGACCAGGATGTCGGTGTCGCCGTCGTTGTCAACGTCGCCGAACGCGGCGGCGCGGCTGACTTCCGAGAGTTGCAACGCAGGGCCTGCCGAGTTCGTGACCTCGCGGAAGCTCTTGCCGCCTTCGTTGTGAAAAAGCTGATTGCGTTGATGGAACGGGTAAGGCTGACCGCGCAACGCCGGCAGCAGCGTGACCGCGCCGTTGGCCGCGAACAGGTCGCGCCATCCGTCGTTGTCGTAATCGAACCACGCGACGCCGAAGCCCGTCGAGAGAAAACTCGCCTGAGCCAGGTTGAACTCAATCGTCGCATCGTCGAATTGGCCCTTGCCGTTATTGCGGTAGAGCGTGCTGCCTTCTCTGGTCAGGTTGGTGACCAGCAAATCCTCGTCGCCGTCGTTGTCAATATCGCCCGCCGTGACGCCCATCCCGGCGCGCGCCACGCCGTCCGCGCCATAAGCCGCGCCGGAGATCAGACCGTTCTCTTCAAAAGTTCCATTGCCTTTGTTGATCCAGAGCAGATTGGCCGCGCCGTCGTTGGCGACATAAATGTCAACAAATCCGTCGCCGTTGAAATCGGCGCAAGTCACGCCCAGTCCGGGGCCGAATGCCGCGCTGATGCCCGATGATTGCGTGACGTCGGCGAACTTGCCGCCGCCGTCGTTGCGGAACAGCCGATCGGGGACTGGGCGGTGCGCCGCTGGCGAGCAGTAATCCGGCTCGCCCGTCGGCGCGAAGCATCGCTTGACGCCTTTGACCGTGAAGTCAATGTAGTTGCAGACGAAGAGATCGAGGTCGCCGTCGCGGTCGTAATCAACGAACGCCGCGCTCGACGACCAGCGCGGATCATCAACGCCAGCCTCGCGCGTAACGTCGGCGAACGCGCCCTTGCCGTCGTTGCGGTACAAAACGTTTGATCCGAAGTTGGTCACGTAAAGGTCAATGTCGCCGTCGTTGTCGTAATCGCCCATCGCCGCGCCCATTCCGTAACCGACGTACCCTACGCCGGCTTTTTCAGTGACGTCGGTGAAGCGCAGCTTGCCCGACGGGATCAGGTCGTTGCGAAACAGGCGATTGCCTGGCTTCCAACCCTTCGGCGGAGGGAATTTGGTTTCGCCCGGCTTCGTTTTCTCGTCGAACGTCGTACCCTGAATCAGGTAAACGTCGAAGTCGCCATCGTTGTCGTAATCGAATAGGGCCGCGCCCGCGCCCATAATTTCCGGCAGGTAGAATTCGCCCGTCGCGCCGGTGAAGTGGTGAAAACTCAAGCCGGTCTCGCTGGCCGCTTCGCGAAAGAGCGGAGCCTGCGAGAAGACCGAAGGCAGCAGGCGCAGGACGAAAAGCGCAATCAGAACGGTTGTGATTCTCATTTCTGTTTCAGAAGTTTCGGGCCTGTTGCGGCGGTTGATCGCTTCCCGCCGCCAATCGCCGGCGATTATACCCCGCGCGAGACAAGAAAATGACGGACAAGAAAATAGAGGACAGGAAAATGAATTGTAGCCAAGTGGTCTGATTTTCTTGTCCATCATTTTCTTGTCTCTGATTTTCTTGTCCATCATTTTCTTGTCTCTGATTTTCTTGTCCATCATTTTCTTCTCCGCTCCGCCGCTCGAATCTCAGACTGTGCGGGCACGGCCCACGCCATAATCTGCCGGACACCCGCGCGGAGGATGAGGTCTGACAATTGCCGGGCTTCGTGCTAAGCTGCGCGCCGCATACGGAAGTGATGTCTGGTGTGGCGCCTTTTAAGCTGACTTCACGCTGAGAATCAGTTCTTGTTCAGCGTCTTTTCTCCCATAACAACCGAATATGATGCATAACAATTTGAAGCGCGAGTTGTTCGCTGAATTCCTCGGAACACTCGTCCTGATCACATTCGGCGCGGGCGTCGTCGCTCAGGTAGTCTTGAGCAACAACGCGAACGGCGCGTATCTTTCGATCAATCTGGCGTGGGGCTTCGCCGTGACGATGGGCATTTACGTCGCGGGCGGAGTTTCGGGCGCGCACCTGAACCCCGCCGTGACGGTGGCGCTCGCCTCGCGCGGCGACTTCCCGTGGTCGAAAGTCCTGCCCTACAGCCTGGCGCAGATCGCCGGAGCCTTCGCCGGCGCGGCCATTGCCTTCTTCGCCTACCGCGAAGCCTTCAATAATTTCGACGGCGGAATGCGTATGATCGCGGGAGCCAAAGGCACCGCCGGAATCTTCGCCACCTATCCGCAGCCCTACCTTTCAACGCTCGGCGCGCTCTTCGATCAGATCATCGGCACGGCTCTGTTGTTGCTGGTGATCAGGGCGATCGGCGACGCGCGCAACAACGCCGCGGGGAATCTCGGCCCCGTGGTGGTCGGTTTTCTGGTGATGACAATCGGCATGGCCTTCGGACTCAACGCCGGTTACGCGATCAATCCAGCGCGCGATCTGGGGCCGCGATTGTTCACGGCCATTGCCGGCTGGGGCTTGGAAGTCTTTCGCGCGAATAACTTCTATTTCTGGGTTCCGATTGTCGGGCCGTTGATTGGCGGGCCGTTGGGAGTGTTTGTTTACGACGCGCTGATCGGCAGGCATTTCCCGAAGGAACAGTACGCGGAGCGGTGATGCGCCGCGCCCGGTCCGGGTTGCGGCACGTCTAAACCACTCGGTCACTTCGACCACATCTTCACCGCGCTCAACCACGCCCGCAACTCGCGCGTCAGTTGATCGCCGATTCGCTTCTCCTGTTCGAGGACGTTTCGCTGCTCTCGCGGATCGTTTTCGAGATAGAACAGCGCCAGCGGCTGCCCGTCGCGCGCGATCAATTTCCACCGGCCCCAGCGCACGGCTTCCGTCGCGTGCGGAGGCGGCTCGCCGTGCCGGCGCTGAAAATTCTGATCCTCGTCCATCCACCAGAAGGTCGCCTCGCGCGCGGCCATCTTCCTTCCCGTTCGCCAGTGACCGATCAGACTCTGGCCGTCCGGGTGGAAATCTCTCGACAACTTCACGCCCGCGGCTTCGCACAACGTCGGCAGCAGATCGGTGTGGGTCGAGAACTCGTTTGAGATCACACCCGACCTGATCCTTCCGGGCCACGCGGCGATCATCGGGACGCGGACGCCGCCTTCAAACAACGTCCCTTTGCCCGCGCGCAGCGGGGCGTTGCTGCCCGGCCCCGTGGCGCCGTTGTCGCTCGTGAAGACGATCAGTGTGTTGTCGGCGATGCCCAGTTGTTTGAGCTTCGCGACGATGCGTCCGACGCCCGCGTCCAGATGCCCGACCATCGAACGGTAGAGCAATTCGTCGCCCGTCGCCTTGCCTTCGTGGAGTTTCAGGTATTGATCAATTGCTGGCTCGTAAGGCTCGTGCGGGCTGTCGAACCAGAGGTTGAGGAAGAACGGGGTCTGTCGTTTGTGGAAGGTCTCGATCAGGCGCTCGGCCTCGGCGATCTCGATCTCGGTCAGGTGATCGTCCGATGGCGCGACGATCCGGTCGTCGCGAAACAGGTGTTGCCCGCCCTGACGATAGATCCCGCGCGTCCGAACCAGTCGTCCGCGCGGCTCAGGTTCCTCGTTCATCGCCAGGTAATGATCGAAGCCGTGCTGCAACGGGCCGGGCGGATTCGACGCGCGATCCGTGATGTCGCTCCTGTGCAGCCCGCCCAGATGCCATTTGCCGACGTGCGCCGTCGCGTAGCCCGCCTGCTTCAACAGCTTCGGCAGCGTGACCGTATCCGACTTCAGGAATTCGTCTTTCGTGTCGCGGAAGGCGCGCGTGATGCCGAACCGCGCGGGGTAGCGGCCAGTCAGGATCGCGGCGCGCGAAGGCGAGCAGACTGCCGAGGCTGAATGGAAATCGGTGAACCGCACGCCATCGCGCGCGAGTTGATCGAGGTGTGGCGTGAGGTTCTTCGCGCTGCCGTAGCAGGCCAGATCGCCGTAGCCCAGATCATCGGCGAGGATCAGCACGATGTTCGGACGCGGCTGGCGTTGTTGGTTCTGCGATGATCGCACGGTCGCCGGCGGCGCGATCAACAGCGCCAACGCAGTGATCAGGATGAATCGAGGAACCGCGTTCATTTTCCTCTCAATCGCCTTCGATTATCTTCAGCGATCGCAAAATTCCACAAACTGCTGGTGAAAAGTTTTCAGAACAGACCATCTGGCCGATCAAGCAGTCTTGCGGCGCGCTTTCTTGCGTTGCGCCCCCACGCGCTCAGCCACTGCGGCAATAAAGGCCGGATCGTCAAGCAAACCGGCATAAACGCTGGCTGCGGCGGGCTTCTCCGGTTGACTCTGGTCGCGCTCCATCAACAGGCGCAACTCCTGATTGATCTGCGTCTGGTAGGGCGCCGCGTGCGGACGCGCCGCGCGCCCGCGAAAATAGGCCAACACGTCAGCATCGAGCAGAATCGAGATTTTGACCTTGCTCGTCTGTGGCGCGTAGCCCGGATGGCGGCGCTTGAACCCGCCGCGTTCGTAGCGATAACGACCAGGCTTGAGCGCCGCGTCCTCGTCCTTGACGCGCGCCAATTGCGCCTGGTAATCGGCCTCGGTGACGTCCACGATGCCTTTGCCTTTGCCCGTCTTTTTAACTCGCATAATAAATCTCTCGTTCTTCGTCTTCGGCCTCGCGGGCGGAGATAAGCCAGATCACTGCTCCGCGCCCACGCAGCCGAGACTTCGCGGCGGCTGATTATTTTTGAATCCGGTCAGCCGGGCGATGTCGCGGAATCTCCGATTTGAAATCGCCCAGGCTCGCCCAGCGCAATCGCTCGTTGAGATCAACTTCCGCAACAACCACCGTCCCCCACTTTTCCGCGAACGCGAGTTTATTGCCCGCGTGATCGTAGACCGCGGTGAACATCCAATTGCGCGAGATGTCTTCGTATGTGCTGCTGACCAGATAGACGTGATTCTCGCACGCGCGCGCCGCAGCCAGCAGCGGGTTGCAGCCCCACACCGGCCACGCGATCACCTCGGCGCCGTTGTCGCTCAAACGCCGCGCGACTTCCGGAAAGAAGCCGTCGTAACAGACCATCATCCCGACCTTGCCGAACCGGGTGTCGAAGACCGGATACTCACTGCCGGGAGTGATGCCCGCCGCGATCTCGCTGCGCGGCAATGCGACTTTGCGGTACTTGCCAACGATCCCGCCGTCGGGGCCAAGCATGACCGCGACGTTGTAGATCAGATGCTTCTCGCGTTCGACCAATCCGGCGACGAGATACAGGTTGTGCTTCTTCGCCAACTCGCCGAAGTATTCGGTCGAAGGGCCGGGCACGGGTTCGGCCACGTCGAAGAAGCTCCTGCCCAGTCCGACGAAGGTCAACGTTTCGGGCAACACGACCAGATCGGCGCGTTGACGAGCGGCGTCCGCAATCAGCGGCTCGAACATCCGGCAATTGTCCATCGGCGTCTTGCCGCCCTGCGGACGAAAATGCACGGCGGCCAATCGAACTTTGCGTTCGCTCAGCGGCGCGGTTTCAGTCAACGAGACGCTGCTCCATTCAACCCGACCGCGCGGCGCCCAGCGCAGATGTAACTCAACGACGGCTCGTGTGGCCTTCGACGGCGCGAGGTAGATGTCGGAGACCTCGGTCCATCCCTCGGCGTCGGTGTGTTTGTCCGTCGGATATTCCGGCTCGGCCTGTTGGATCGAACCCTTCATGAAACCGGTCGGGACGGGCTTGTCCCACGTCACGGCTTTGCCGCTGTCGTCCTGCCAGAGGATTCGCGCGACCAGGCTGCGGCTCGGCGCGGCGACGTTGGCGATTTTGCGCAGCGCGAAGAAGCGATGGTGTTTGCCTCCCGCGACGGCGAACGTTTTCACCCAATAACCATCGAGTCCTTCACGTTCGTCGGCGATGATGAGCAGAGCGCCTTGGCCGTCTTTTCCGCCTTTCGGGTTGTAATCGAACCGCGGGCGAATCTCGTCGCGCGGCGCGGAGGTCTGC
>PJQE01000064.1_pt1 | contig 13436 bp, 12 predicted proteins | sample 1503751 | NCBI WGS metagenome assembly PJQE01 (sample SAMN07775948, study PRJNA414020) | Biofilm metagenome, whole genome shotgun sequencing project. | reverse complement strand
CTCTGGAGGAGCAGCTTCCGCGTGAAGGGAGACACGGTCGACGTCTTCCCTTCGCACCACGACAACACCGCGCTCAGGATAGAATTCTTCGGCGACCGCGTGGACTCCATAAAGGAGATAGACCCGCTCAGCGGCAAGACCATAAGGCCAGTCAAAAAGGCGGCCATATACCCGGGCTCTCACTACGTCGCCCCGAGAGACAGCCACGAAAGGGCGATCGAGGGCATAAAGAAAGAGCTCGAAGAGAGGCTCGCGTACCTCAGGGACAGGGGGATGACCCTTGAGAAACAGAGGCTCGAGGAGAAAACGAAGTTCGACCTCGAGCTCCTGGCGAACATGGGCTTCTGCCCGGGCATAGAGAACTATTCGAGGCACATATCGGGCAGGCTCCCCGGCCAGCCTCCCTGGACGCTACTCGACTACTTCCCGAAAGACTTTCTCCTTATAATAGACGAGAGCCATCAGATGGTCCCCCAGCTCCGGGGCATGTACGAGGGGGACAGGAGCAGGAAGCTCAGCCTGGTGGAGCACGGGTTCAGGCTCCCCTCTGCGCTCGACAACAGGCCCCTTAACTTCGCCGAGTTTGAAAAAAGGGTCAATCAGGTGATATACGTCTCCGCTACCCCCGGCCTTTACGAGATAGAGAAGGCGGGCGGCGTGATAGTCGAGCAGATAATACGCCCGACAGGGCTCGCCGACCCGGAGGTCGAGATAAGAACCGCGGACAGGCAGGTGGACGACCTCCTCGAGGAGATTCAGAAAAGGGTCTTGGCGGGCGAGAGGGTTCTCGTTACCACGCTTACGAAGAGGATGGCCGAAGACCTGACCGAATACTACAGGGAGCTCGGCATAAAAGTACGCTACCTCCACTCGGACATAGACACGCTCGAAAGGATCGCCATAATAAGGGACCTCAGGCTCGGAAAATTCGACGTCCTCGTGGGGATCAACCTCCTCAGGGAAGGGCTCGATATCCCGGAGGTGTCGCTCGTCGCCGTGCTGGATGCGGATAAGGAAGGATACCTCCGCTCCGAGACCTCTCTCATACAGATATTCGGGAGGGCGGCCCGTAACGTGAACGGCAAGGTGGTGCTTTACGCCGACAGAACCACGGCGTCCATGGCAAGCGCTATCTCGGAGACGGAGAGAAGGCGCCGCATCCAGGAAAGGTACAATGAAGAGAACGGCATCACTCCGGCGAGCATAAAAAAATCGGTCACGGACATACTATCGACAATTTACGAGGCCGATTACTACACGGTCCCGCTTGAGAAGACGCCGGAGACCATAGATATACCGCCCGAGAAGATTTCCAAGACCATAAACGCCCTCGAAAAAGAGATGAAAGAGGCCGCAAAGAGCATGGAATATGAAACGGCCGCGCAGAAAAGGGACCAGATAAAACGCCTCCGCGAGCTAGAGATAAAGTACCTCGGGAGCTCGGAAGAAAACCCCCAGTAGCGCGCAGCCGTCAGCCGCACATGGCCTTGGCAGCCTGCTCCATTTCCTCGAAGCTCACGTCCCTTACGTGAGTCGCTATAGACCAGATGTGGCCAAACGGATCCTGCAGCTGGCCGTATCTGTCTCCCCAAAACATATCCTCGAGCGGCATCTTAACAGTCGCTCCCGCTTTGACCGCTTGATCAAAAACAGAATCCGCGTCCCTGACATAGAGATGAATTACTACAGGCGTCCCTTTGAGCGCTTCGGGGCCAACCGAGCCCCAGTCCGGGAACTCGTCGGCAAGCATCACTGCCGAATTGCCTATGCGAAGACACGCATGGAGCAATTTCCCGCCGTCGGGAGTAGTCAACTTCATTTGCTCCTCGGCGCCGAAAGCCTTTTTATAAAACTCTATGGCCTTGGCCGCGTCCCTGCAGACGAGATGCGGCGTCACCGTATTCATTCCGTCTGGTATTGGCTTCACTTTTGACATAATCAGAGCTCCTTATGCTGGATTCAGCCGGAGCGGCGACAATAAAATTCGGCGCCTCTTGCCGGCCGTTCACTAATACGACGAATGGGCTTAGACATTCCGGACACCATTTACCCGGACAGTTTCTCCTTCAACTCCTCTGCTATCTTCCTGCTCATCCCGGGGACGGCAGCGATGTCGTCGATCGCGGCTTCTCTTATTCCTGAAAGGCTTCCGAACCGCTTTATGAGCTCCCTCTTCCGTTTCGCCCCTATGCCCGGCACGTCGTCGAGCGCCGAGCTCACGGCCCTCTTTCCCCGGAGCTTCTTGTGAAAAGTAATCGCGAACCTGTGGGCCTCGTCCCTCACCCTCATGAGAAGGAAGAGGATCTGCGAGTTTCTCGAGAAGACGATCGGGTTCTTCCGGCCGTATATGTATATCTTGTCGGGCTCCCCTTCGTGCCTACCCTTGGCTATCGAGGCGAGATCGAGCTCTCCCGTATAGCCTAGCTCCGCTATAACACTCTGCGCAATGTTCAGCTGCCCCTTCCCTCCGTCGATGAGAATAAGATCGGGGATGCCCCAACCTTCTTCCTCCCCTCTCGTGAGTCTCCGCGAAAGGACCTCTCGCATCATGGCGTAGTCGTTCGGGCCCTCGACCGTTTTTATCCTGTAAGTCCTGTACCTCTCCCTTGCCGGCTTCCCGCCCTCGAACCTCACAAGCGACGCCACTGCGAGATCCCCTTGTATATTCGAAATATCGAAGCATTCGATGGATTCCGGCGTCCTTCGGAGATGGAGCGAGGATTTCAGCCTTTCCAGGAGATCGAGCTCGCCTAACTCCCTGGTGTGCTTTCTTTGATAGCTCTCGAGCGCGTTCCTGCCCGCGAGTTCCACCTGTGAAACCTTCACCCCCCTTTCGGGCACGCTCAGCGTTACCTTTCGCCCTGCCCTCTCCGATAGCCATTCGGATATATCGCCCATGCCTTCCACCTCCATGGGGATAATTATTTCGTTCGGAATAAACCTGTTCCCCCCATAGAACTGGGAAATGAACTCCCCGAGGAGGTCCTCGTCCGTCCCCGCCGCGTTCTTGAACGAATATTCAGCCTTATCGACGAGCATCCCGCCCCTGGAAAAGAGGACCGCGAACTCGGCGTCCTGCCCTTCCCTGTGAAAACCCACTATGTCCCTGTCCTTCGTCCCGGGCGTTATGAACATTTGATCATCGAGGTTTTTTTCTAGGAGCTTCATCTGGTCCCTGTAATGAGCGGCGTCCTCGTATCTCATTTCTTCCGAGGCCTTTCCCATATTGTCCCTGAGTATTTCGATGATCCTGTCCTTTTCCCCCCGGAGGAACATCCGGGTCCGCTCGACCGCTTCCCCGTATTCTTTCTCGCCGACTTTCCCCGCGCACGGACCGAGGCACATGCCCATGTAGTAGCTGAGACAGGGCCTGGCCGAGTGTCTTCTGAACTTCTCGTCCGTGCAGTCTCTCAGCGGAAACACCTTGTGAATAAGCCTCTTCGCCTTCCTGAGCGCGTCCGCCGATGCGAAAGGCCCGTAATAAAGCGCCCCGTCCTTGAGAACCCTTCTGGTCAATGCAAGGCGCGGGAACCTCTCCCTGGGATCGAGCCTGAGCGAGAGGTAGTTCTTGTCGTCCCTCAATCTTATGTTGTACCTGGGTTTCTTCTGTTTTATGAGGGAATTCTCAAGAACCAGCGCTTCGCGCTCGTTCCGCGTCACAAAATAGTCGAGGTCCTCCACCTCTTTCATAAGATATGAGATGTGCGGCCTTTGCTGATCCCCACCCTCGTGCAGGTACGACATCACGCGGCTTCTCAGGTTCTTCGCCTTCCCGATATAGAGGGACCTGCCCTTCCTGTCTTTGAGTATATAGACCCCCGCCGACGCGGGGATCGAGCCGGCCTTCTCGCCGCTTATGCCCATAATTTATTTAGGTTAGAGGAATTTTCTCCCCGAGCAAAGGTGGAAGAGAAATATAAATACCTCTTTGCGTTTTAATCGAAGGGAAATCCATTACAAGTGCGGATACTTGCCGCGGCACAAACCGCCCATCCTGAGCGCACACGCGGAGTGCAGCCGAAGGATATTATTTAGAACGTGGGGACAGAGGCGTCGAAGGGTAAAATTGCACCTCACAAAAACTCAATGCATAACCTAATCCCCTTCCTCCACTACCCTTTTCAGGTTCGAGAGCCCCTTTTGAAACATATTCCCCACCATGGTATCCATCAGTAGCGCAAAATAACCGCTCGTCAGCGACTTGCCCATATCTCCCGACATGGCCCACGTCACCCTTGTATCCCCGTCCGAAAGCCTGTCATATCTTATCGACCCCTTGCACTCGTATGTGCCTCCGTCGAATAGGAGATCATATTCTATCCCGCTTTTGGGGGATGAGGCCGTTATTGTTAAGGCCCCGGTGCCGCTCTCTCCAACCCACGACTGACTTGCCCCTACCCCTGACGTCTTTTCCCCAAGTGTTACCACCGCGCTAGGGTCTTCTTCCTTCCAGGGCGTCCACAGGTCCCATTTTTTGAGGTTCCCCACGTATTCGTGGATCTCTCCGGGCGAGGCATCGACAACCGTCGAGCGCACGACGGCGTATCTCGTGGGAAGAAAAAGCCCTATTACTGCAACCGTAATTACCAATATTATCAAGACGACTCCGGCCGTCTTTATAAATCTCATAATCACGCTCCGTGAATATGCCTGCTGCTCAGCTGCGTAGCGCCTTCCATGCATCTCTCAGGTGCTCTACGTATCCCTCCGGAAGCTCTCCACTGAAGCCCGCTAGGACATCGGCGATTTGGGAAAATCCGGCAGACCCCCCCTTCCCTTTCAGACACGTCAATATGAGTGCCGCTTCTATGACCCCGGCGTCCATGTGCTTGATCGTCTCGAAATATTCCACATCCTCATCACTCCGTTTGTTGCCCGTATAGAACTCGTAGAGAGCGAGAGCGTCGGCCTTAAATTCTTCTCCCGATCCGGGCTCGTTGCCTACGCCGGTAATCACCGCAGTATTTATTAGAGTAGATACCGCGGTAGCTTCTCCGGTATTTATCGCGTTTTCTACCGCGGTCTTTACGGCGGTGATCCTCTTCGTGGTCGTATCAATCTCAAGGCCCGCTCTACGCCTCTCTTTAAACACCTCTACGGGGTCGGGTACATAGAACTTCCGGCCGTACACCCCCAGAGACGGTTCCACGACCCTGAGGCTCAGCTTTTTTTCGAGAGAATGTATTGCAACGCGGATTGTCTTGTCCGACAAACCCGTTATTTCCTTGAGCTCTTTGAGGCCGAATCTGAGGGTAGGGGCCTTTTTCTCCATGCTTTTTTTATACATAGCGCCGTAAACCCTGTATTCGGATGGAGTAAAGCCGCCTTCGAGGTCCTTTAGATCCGCCGATCTTGTGCCTGCCTCGGAAGGGTAGGGGGGCTTTTTCTTTTCTCTCTTTTTTACCGCACTATCTACCGCGGTAACACTCTCCGGTTCCAGGGGCTTTTGCGGAACAGGGGGGGATGAGGCAGGGGGTTCTTCATCCCCGGCCCCGGCGGGGATATTCCTTTCCTTCCTGAAGCTGTCGAAATACCTTGTCGCAACCCTGTGAGCGTTAAGCGGGCTCCCCCGTTTCTGCATGGACTCGATCATGTCCGAGAGCCTGCCGCTCTTCGGGGGCTTCTTTTTCCTAGGAGTTTCTGATGATATATCTTCTTCCTTCTTCTTTTTCTCTGTCATATATGGCTATTACTTCCTTTGCCAGTCTCCTGTAGTCCATGGCGCCCGCAGAGAGCGGGTCGTATTCGATAATATGCTTTCCGTAGCCGCTCGCTTCCTTTATCTTCACGTTCGAGTGAATTGGAGAGAAAACGTTCGGATGGAACTTCCTGTTTATGGCCTCAAGCACAGTGCTGCTTACCGTGGTCAGCTTGTCATGCATGGTGGGGAGCCCGTACGGAACTATCGGAAAGTCGGGACGGGACGAATAGACCTCAAAAAGCGTCTCGTCTATCATCCGCACGGCTTCAAGCGCCATGGGCTGCGTCTGCACCACGATGATCACGTCGTCCGCGGCAAAAAATGCGTTTACCGAGAGTGTGGCGAGCGAAGGGGGGCAGTCTATCAGCACGAAATCAAAATTCTTCTTCAGCCTCTTTATGGCCTTCCTCAGCCTGTGGTCCTTCTCTATCAAGGCGGACATGGACAGATCGGCCCTGCTCATCGCAAGGTTCGCCGGAATAAGAAAAAGCCCGGGCGTGCTGTGCTCGATTATCAGCGAATTTACGTCAACGCGGTTGCTCGGATCTGTAATCACGTCGTTGATCGTCGTCTCGAAATCGTTGGGGCTGAACCCGAGGTGCGAAGTCGCGTTCCCCTGCGGGTCGAAGTCGATCACGAGGACGTCATTTCCTTTTTCCGCGAGGCATGCCGCCAGGTTTACCGCGGTAGTCGTCTTCCCGACTCCGCCCTTGTGGTTGGCAATAGCGATTACTTTCATGTGCTTTATTGCGCCCTCCGGAAGATTATAATTCGGCACTGAGAAGGGGCCGCTCCTGGATCTCGGATCCCAGTACCAATTATAAAATGTCCTGTTGAAATGAAAAGGGTAGGGTAGTCCTCAGGCGGTACGTTGATTTAAACGCGCAGTAATCATATAATATGCTGACCGTGGGCATTAAAAAGCCGCCGAAGCTTTAGCTGGTGTGCATAAAACAACGGCGGCAACCGGAAGGTGGAACAACCTAATGATACACTTTCTAGCTTTTGATTGTCAAGCTTTTTGATGCCTGCCGGTGAAGGGCTGCTTCGGTTTGTTTAGTGAGAGATATGGCAGAAAAAAAGCAGGACAAAACAAAGATAGTTCAGATTTGGGGCGAGATACTCGACGAAGGGTTCACGAGTGTCCCGAACATTCTTCTCAGATACAGATCGCGTATAGGTTTGAAGCCCAAGCATATTATGCTGATTATCGACATCATGTCTTATAAGTGGGACTCCGAATACCCGTTACCAAGTTACTCGACCCTTGCAAGAAGATCCGGGATAGAAGAAAGGAGCGTGAAGCGGATTACCCAAGACCTCGAAGAACTCAACCTCCTGATAAAAACGCCAAGGTTTGACGATGAAACCGGGGCGCAGGTCACGACCGTCTTTGACTTTCGCCCGCTCGTGCAGAAGCTCATCGAGGAGATGAACAAAGGGGAGGGGGAGGATGACTTCGAGGAAAGTGAAGAATATGGAGTCGGCAGATTATCTAAAGAAAACATCACCCCGCAGAGAAATAACGGCAAAGAAATCAACAAGTTAAGGAGTGACAAAAATGTCAGGGGGGAGGGTGACAAAAATGTCACCCGGGGGGTGACAAAATTATCACCGGGGGGGGTGACAAAAATGTCACCCAAAGAATACTCATATAATAAGAAGACTTTTAGTATAAGAACCCCCGAGGAAAACCTTACCTATAGTAGAGAAAAATCACGCGGTAAATCTGTCAACGAAAGTGACGAAACAAGGGTTATTAAATATTTAAGAGACGCTATTTTTAGAAAGAGAATCTTCGAGCTTTATGACAACCTGATAAAAATAAAATCTATCGAAGAGGTTGTTGAGGAAGGGGCGTATAGAGCGTGCAAGGATCTGATAGTTAACAGAGTGCTGGAGATGGAAGGGAAAGGCTTGTCGGCGGATCCCTCAAAAATAGCGAAACTTACAAGAAAAAGCTTCCCTTATGGGAAAATCCCCAGGGAGGCGGGTAGGGCCAGGAACTTCTTCGCGGGTAGCCTCTGTAACTTGGTATCGGAGTTGGTTCTGAGCACCATCAAGAGAGAGAGCAGCCGATAGGACACGTCCCCCCCTCAGTTGAGTCCGGCACCGGCGGCATTCATATACTCGGGGTGCTTGCAAGCCGGAGACGGAGCTCGTTTTCACGCTCGGCAGATGACGGCAAGGGTTCGTTTTCTTTTGGTTGACATTTGTCGAGGGCAATTTAATATAATTTTCCACAAAATTTACATATAGGGGGCAGGCATCAAATGGCAACCAGTATCCCGCGCGTTAAGGAAGCAAGAGAAGTATTAAAGAAAAACAAAATCGTCATTGCCGGCGTAGGGGAGACCGAGCAGGGGAAGATACCCGATAAGAGTTCCTTCCATTTCCTCTCGCTTGCATCAAAGCTTGCAATCGAGGACGCAGGAATCAAAAAAACAGACGTTGACGGACTGGTTACAGCCTTCTCTCTCGTTGAGCATACGTTCATGCACTGCACCACCTTCGCCGACTACTTCGGCCTCAGGCCGAGGTTCTTCTCGTCGGTTGCGGTCGGAGGTGCGACCGCCGTTTGGATGGCAGCCGAGGCCGCCATGGCGATCGCCTCGGGACAGGCGGAGGTCGTTCTCTGCGTGAGAGGCGACAACACGCTCTCCGGCATATCCTCATCCGGCATGGTCGCCCTGATCAGGGAGATGTGCCACGCGGAGTTTGAGTTCCCCTACGGCCTCACCACACCCGGTGGCTACGCTCTCGCCGCCCAGAGGTACCTCCACGACTTCAAAGCCACTCGCGAGCAGCTCGCAGCCGTGGCCGTAACTATGCGCAAGCACGCCGCGATGAAAGAGAACGCCATGAACAAGGAGCCGTTGACCGTGGAGGAGGTTATGAGCTCCCGCGTCATAGCTGACCCCCTCACCAAATACGACTGCTCCATCATCTCGGACGGCGGAGCGGCCTTCATAGTCACGACCGAGGCTAAGGCGAAGGAGCTCGGGATAAAAAACCCGCTCGCATATCTATGGGGCATGGGCCAGGGCTACTCACACCAATACCTCACCACGCTCCGCGACCTCGATCAGATCTACAACGCCATAGACAATTCCGGACAGAGAGCCTTCCAGACAGCCGGTATCGGCCCCAAGGACGTGGACGTCGCGTTCCTTTATGACTGCTTTACCATAACCGTGCTTCTCGAGCTCGAAGGGCTCGGGTTCGTCCCGAAAGGGGAGGGCGGCCCGTTTGCGCTTGAAGGACGCATGGAGATAGGAAAGGACCTCCCCGTGAACACCCACGGCGGCCTTCTGTCCCAGGCCCACCTGGGGGCTATGCACCACGTCGTCGAGGCGACCCTCCAGCTGAGGGGAGCCGCGGGACCGAGGCAGGTCAAGGACGCCGAGGTCGCGCTCGTGCACGGGAACGGCGGCATTGTATCGGCCCACAGCACCATACTCTTGGGCAAAGAACCACTAGCTTAGAAAAGGAGATTCCTGAAGATGGCTGAAAATAAAACGTACGAAAAACCGCTGCCCGATTTCCGCCCCGAAACGAAGCCCTACTGGGATGCCTGCAAGAAACACGAGCTCGTCCTGCCGAGGTCCAAGGCCACAGGGGAATTCTTCTTCTACCCCCGCGCCGTCTCCCCCGGCAACGACATGTCGGAAGACATAGAGTGGGTAAAGGCCAGCGGGAAGGCGAAGGTATGGACCTATGCAATTCATTACATGGGGCCCACGAAAGCATACAAGAACGATCCACCCTACGTAGTCGCGCTCGTCGAGACCTCAGAAGGGGTGAAGATGATGACCAATATCGTGGACTGCGATCCAAAGGACGTCCGCATAGGTATGGACGTCGAGGTCGTGTTCGACGATGTCACAGATGAAGTGACGCTGCCGAAGTTCAAGCCGGCCAAGAAATAGGAGGCCGAAGGCCCTGCGCCGGGCGGCTTCTTATTGACCGCTCACGGCGCCCGATATTCATATCCGAAGGAGATTCCTCACATGGCACAGGAAGACACACGCCTTTTCTATGAAGACCTGGACGTGGACGCCGAGCACAAGAGCACGGGCAGGACAATTACCGAAACCGACGTTGTGAGCTTCGCCGGGCTCTCAGGCGATTTTAACAACATGCACATAGACGAGGAGTTCGCCAAGAACACCGTGTTCAAGACCAGGGTCGCGCACGGCCTCTGCGTTCTTTCCGTGGCGTCGGGCCTCTGGTTTACAATGCCGCGCCTCGCAACGATTGCCTTCATGGGTCTCGAGGACTGGAGATTCTCGGGCGCAGTAAAGTTCGGCGATACGATTCACATTACCAGGAAGCTCGTCGAGAAAAGAGAGCACAAGCGCCCCAACATGGGCTTTCTGATCTTCGAGGTCAACGTCCACAACCAGACGGGCGAGATTGTCCAGAAAGGCAAGTGGGTGATCCTCGTTCAGAGGAAAGAAAACGCCTGACCGCTCGGTCACTCCCCTCTCTCCGGAGCGGTTTTAAATCTCCGTCTGACCCTTCCCGGCCTCCCTGTCGGCTTCTATCGACAACTCCATATTATCTTTTTAATGCGGCTGGTTACGTAATAATTTTAACCGCTGTCTAAAAAGTATCTTGACACGGGCAAGCTAAATGTGATAAAACCCATTTCATAATGGTTCTAGTCACCCTTGTGGAAGGTGGAAATTCCACAAAAAACACAAATAACATAAGGAGGTATGGAGAGATATGGTAGTAGATCTATTACTCGGTTACGTGTTGTTGCTTGTGGGTTTCGTGTTTTTCTGTAACGGTATGACCGTATTGGGCAAGACAGGGGCCAAAGAAGTCGGTGTTCTGAATTTCGCAGTGGGTGTATTGATTTTGATATCGGCTTGGCAGCTCCATGGCCAGGGACAGACCGGCGCTACCGCTTTGATTTCGGTCTTCGCCCTTATTTATTTCATGGTTGCCGGTATATTCATTCACGGATATGATGCGAAAGGCTTGGGGTGGTATTGTCTCTTTGCGACCATAGTGTTTGCTTGGTATGGCTACCACTTCTATGGTCTCGATGCGATTATCCCGGGTTTCAAATATTATGCTATTTTCTGCTGGGCGTGGGCGCTACTCACCCTGCTTTGCTGGCTCGTATTCTCGCTGGGCAAGGCTATGGCCCCAGCAGTAGCATGGCTATTCCTCATCGAGTCGATTTTAACCCTTCTTCTCCCCGGAATGCTCATTCTTACTCAGAAATGGACGCCGGTTGCTACTTGGGCAGCATCACAGGCTCAATAAGCGCCCCGGGTAGAATTAGAACGATTTAAGAATAAAACAAAGGGAACCTATTCAGCGTATGAATAGGTTCCCTTTTTGTTTTCGAGCCTTGTATCTCCCTTGCCTTTATAGTTAGAATTCCTAAAATTATGTGTAAGCCTTTTTCAAGGAGGTCGGACAATGAGAGACGTATATATTCTTGGTGTGGGGACAACTGCCTGCGGCAGGTTTCCGGATAAGGCGGCCCATGTGCTCGGTCGCGAGGCCGCATGGGCGGCAATAAAAGACTCAGGGATACATCCGAGAAAGATAGAGATCGCATTTTGCGGGCATGTATACCAGGGTATGGGCGTGGGCCAGAGAACCCTTAAAGAAATAGGCCTTGTCGGCCAGCCGACGATAAACGTCGAGGGTGCCTGCGGGAGCGGCACGCTCTCGTTCTGGGAGGCGTGGAGAACCATCGCCTATGGACAATACGACATAGCCCTCGCTCTCGGTATAGAAAATCTGAGCCGGGTGATGTCGGGCGGCCCTCTGCCACTCGAAGAGGACGATATAGAGGTCTCTCTCGGCATGGGGATGCCGGGGCTTTACGCCATGAGGGCAAAGAGGTACATGATGGAATACGGCGTCACGCCGGAGCAGCTCGCGAAGGTGGTGGTAAAGAGCAGAAAACACGCCTCGATGAACCCGATAGCGCAGTATAGAAAAGAAACAACCATAGAAGAAGTGCTCTCAGCGCCCATGATTGCGGACCCCTTGAACAGAAACATGTGCTGCCCCGTCGGGGACGCGGCCGCGGCTGCGGTCCTCTGCTCGGCTGAGCTCGTCGACAAGCTCGCGACGAAGGAGCCTATAAAGGTCCTCGGATGCGTGGCCCAGTCGGGCAAGTACTCGAGCGCCAAGGGACTCACATGCGATCCCTCTGAAAACGTAATGAGAACGTCGAAGATGGCGTACGAAATGGCGGGGCTCGGTCCCGAGGATATGGATGTGGCCGAGATACACGACGCCTTCGCCATAGCCGAGATGATGGTCTACGAGGCGCTCGGGTTCTGCGGGAAAGGGGAGGGCGCTAAGCTGATAGAGGACGGGAGCACGTGGATAAACTCAGGCGGGATCGCGGTCAACCCGGGCGGAGGACTGCTCTCGAGAGGGCATCCCGTAGGAGCGACGGGGCTCCTCCAGACGGCCGAGATAGTTTGGCATCTCCGCGGAGAGGCGGGAGAGCGCCAGCAGAAGGACGCCAAGGTCGGTATAATCGAAACCATGGGCGGAGCCCAGCCGGCAATGGACGGGATTACCTGCGTCGTTAGCATCCTGGGTAAATAAGATTGTCATTGCGAGGGGGCGTTCGTCCTGAGCCTGTCGAAGTGTGAACGGATTTATTTCTTTAAGGTATTTTTAGGGGCGGCTTCCAGCCGGGACAAAGGCTGTCATTGCGAGGGAGCGCATTCTGCGACGGCGGCAATCTCTTGGAGGATTGCCAGGGAATCGTTCCCATAATAAACTAATACTAAAATACACTTAGGAAGAAAAGGGGTGATTTTTCACCCCTTTTCTGTTTTTGGGGATAACCGTGAATGGACCGGAAGATATAAAAGAGAAGGCGGAGGCGTTCGTCCGCCTGGTCCTGTCGTCGGACAGCACGGTCGCGCTCACGGGGGCCGGCATAAGCACGGAGTCGGGCATCCCGGACTACCGCTCCCCCGGCACGGGGCTCTGGGAGAAGATGGATCAGTCCGTAGTCTCGCTCGAGGGTTTTAGGAGAGCCCCGCACCGGTACTACGACTACGCGCTTGAGCTCTATCCCGTCAGGAGATCGGCAAAACCCAACCCGGCCCACTATATGCTCGCCGAGCTCGAAAGGAGAGGACTCCTCAAGGGTGTAATTACGCAGAACGTGGACGGGCTCCACCAGGACGCGGGTTCGGGGGAGGTTCACGAGCTCCACGGGTCGCTGAGGCAGGCCGTGTGCCTCGGCTGCAGCATCCTCGAGCCGATGGAGGCCGTCATGGACAGGGTCATCTCCGGGGAGAACCCCCCTTTATGCAAAGAATGCGGGGGTGTGCTCAAGCCGAACGCTGTCTTCTTCGGGGAGCTCCTCCCCCACGTACCCTGGCAGAGGTCGATCGAGCTCGCCCGCGGCGCCTCGCTCTTCATCGCCATTGGCTCGTCCCTCCAGGTCTCCCCTGCCAATACACTTCCCGATATCGCACTTCGCGGGGGCGCGAAACTCGTTGTAATGAACCTCACTCCCACTCCGTTCGACGGAGACGCCGTGCTCGTAATAAAACAGAAAATAGGGGAGTTTGCGTCTTCCGCACTTGGCGTTCTGGCTGCTTCAAAGGCATAAAATTTAATTTATTATTTCCATGCCGGCAAAATTAAGCCCGCTGCTTAAATTTTTTTCGGATTCTTAAAAAAACCCCTTGACATCACCCCGCCATCTTTGATATAAGTAGGTACGATGGGG
>PJQE01000063.1_pt1 | contig 13467 bp, 17 predicted proteins | sample 1503751 | NCBI WGS metagenome assembly PJQE01 (sample SAMN07775948, study PRJNA414020) | Biofilm metagenome, whole genome shotgun sequencing project. | reverse complement strand
ATCGGCATTGTTGACGCTGGCGCTGGTGGTGAAGCTGCCATTGCTGTTTGAAGCCATCACCGGTAGAAGGTCGGTGAGCGTCACCGCATCGGGATCGAAATAGCTTTCGGCGTTGTATTCAAAAAACTGCCCGGTGCCGGTTTCAAATTTGGCGCCGCGGCCATGCATCTTGGGGTCTTGCATCGCCACCCAGCGCCCATTGCGGCGACCCCAGACCAGATCGACGGCAAGGCGGAACGGTCCGGCAAGCTTGAAGTCCCGGACATGCAGAACCGGCAGCTTGAGCCATGTCGAGGTTCCCACTTCGCGAATCTCGAGGCGGAACGCCATGCCCAAGCTGACACCGGTATTGTCGGCCAGGCCCGCCGGAAACAGCAGGCGGATCAGGGCCTCGTCGGCGGCGCCGTTGGTGCGCAGCGTCAGCCATTGCGGCTTAGAATTTTCCGGCGTTAACTGGTCAGCCAAATCAGGCCCGTCAACCTGAAACCCGCGCAATTCCATTCCGCGCACTACTGGGTCCATGAGATATGTTTTGTTCGATAAAAAAGTCAGGCTTTCGGCGGCGCTGCCTTCGCGGGTCTCATATTCGGCCTCGGTGAAGTTAGAGATCGGTGTGCCGTTGATAAGCACATCCTCGATAAGGCAGCGGCCCCAGCAACCAACCAGCACATGAGACCACAGCCGTCCGTTCTCCAGCGTCACATAAGGCGGCGCTAGGTGCTGCGGCGAAAATTGCATTTTTCCCAGAACCGCCTTCACCGGGCCGCCACGCTCGATGTCGTTGATCGATACGCCGCCGGACTTCAGTTCCTTGCTTTCACGAGGTTTTGGCGCACTTGGCTTTTTGGCAAAAAGTCCTAGAAGCAATTGTCCGCCGAGACCAACGCTTGAGGCGATGCCGGCCCCTATTCCGGCTGTGGCAAATGTCAGCGCAATAGCGGCCAGAGCTACAAAAATCTTTGAGCCTTGGCCGTCCTTGAGGTCTGGCATCAACTCAACAAAGGCATCCTGCTTTGGCCTGCAATGAGGCCACACATCACGTTCATATCGCGTCCATCGTCCGCCGCGCGCCACGCGAATTGAGCAATGTCGATGATACCATTCAGGCAGGTTTTCGTGACGCGCAATCTGCGCCAGACTCTGCCCTGGCGTGACATCAAAAACAATTGTACCGCCTGAACCAAACGGATTTAATCTTGCGACGGCTTTCATGGTTCAGGACAATTTCCTATGGCGATAAAAGCCCGCGATCCGGTGTCGGATCGACGGGCTTGAAATCTTCTCGCAGCAGGATCGCCGGTTACGGTCCACATGCAGCACATGGCATGGCGTCACCATGATGCCGACATGCAGTGGCGCGGCTTGGCCATGACCGATAGGTGTTTCCATGAGCAACACGTCTCCTGGGCGAGGTTCCGTGATTTCAATCCATTGTCCAGCCGCCTTGAGTCCCTCAAGATAGCCAGCCACATCGGCGACCGGGCCTGGACCATCAACAATGACCCCGAAGTGCCGGGCCAGAACCTGACGCACTAGATCGCCGCAGGTAAAGCCTGGATCGCGATAAGCGATGCCCTGCCATGAATCGGCCCACATATCAAGTCCGCAGCTTGCAGAGGCCGGGAAAGGCATTAGGCAGAATGCGCACCGGCTGATATGACTCTATTTCATATTGCGCCGGCGACAGCTCGCCCTCGATAGTCACCGGCGTGATTCTTACGTTGCGCAGCTTCAATTGCCGCAGGTTATATTTTACCGTATCGGGATCGCTTGCTCGCACCCACTCAAAATGTACGACCAGGCCTTGCGTGCTCTCCATCAGTATCAGACCTATTTGCCGATCCACATTGGGGAAAACAAAACGAGTCACAGGTTGTCCGTCGTTATCGGCTGGTTCTTCCACGTCGAACCATGCTGCTGAAAAAACATTGCCCCGACTGACAATATCCTCGGCGTTACGCACCAAACGGAAAGGCCCGGTTTCCGGCCCTGTGATGGTGGCAAGACAAAGAGCCGGTTCCGCTCCGTCGCGCTGATATATCCACTCCAGGTCGCTGGCGCTGATAGGGGGCATTAGACGGGCCTGCGCAGCGCATCAAAAATCACGCGAAAGGCGTTTGATGAAACGCGCTGAAACTCCGGAGGACTGGCGAAATTATACTCGGCAGATTCCCTCGTGAATGGATCGGCCTGCAAGACAAAAGCCATCGTGCCGTGCAAAAGCGTGTTGCGGTAGAAATCGCGGAAAATCTGCGTCTGCGTCCATGTCATCATAAACGCCAACCGCACGCGATCATAGGCTATGGTGCTGCGGGCGCGCCGCATCGGCGGACCTAGATCGGGATTGAACTCAACATGATTTTCGCCCAACTGCTCGCTGCTTTCGGTTGGCAATGGACAGCGCGGCAGGTCAGCATGCCAGGCAATAGCCGTGGTCATAACCTATCGTCTCCGGTTGATGTTGCTGAATCCGAATCGTTTCTGCATCGCCTTGTCGGCCTTACCGCTCACAATGGCGCTTGAAACCATGTTGCCAATGTCAATCTGGGTAATGCCATCTTTGCTTTTGCGCTGTGTCACTTTCTCGCCGGTGTAATTGTTTACCACCACCCTTAAATCAGCGCCGCTATTTCTGGCTCCCCTTGGAAGAACCATTTCACCCTTTTGAAGGATGGCCGGAACTTCGCCCATACGAAGTCCCGGAAAACCGCCGCCATGGAAACGGCCTGCTCCAGCGAATGCCGATGGGTTTACCACACGCGATGTGCCGTTGCCGGAACCAACGATTCCGCCTTTATGATAAAGGCTGGTCAAGCCGCCATTGCCAAAGATCGATCCGAACAGAGAGTCAAAAAGGCCGCCCCCGCCGCCCATAAATCCCGCAAGCGGACCTTGGCCAAGCACGGCGGCTTGAAGCGCGGCGCTGGCCAATGAGCGCGCCACATCGGAAAGAACATCTGTGAGTTTTTCTCCGCCGATTGCCATGCGCTCAAAGGCGCTGAGACCCAATTCCGCGAGACTGCGCATGCTGTCCTCGACAGCCCGCATCTTTTCCAGTGCCTGTGCATTCAGTTCATCCGTGATGGCAATGGCGGCCTTGGTGCTGGTTTGCCATTCTTGCTCAAGGAACTCTGTGACTTCTTTGATGAACCGGGCACGTTCTTTAGCAGCACGGGCCGCTTCTCGATCCGCTTCCGCCTTCTGACGCGCGGCCTCAGCAGCTTTTCTATCGGCATCAGGATCTGGTAGAATGGTTGTTTTTGGAACCGTCATATTCGGCGTGCTAAAGCCGCTGGTTCCTGGTGGCGGGAAAATGCGCTTTCCACCGACTGGATCAAAACCAAAGAAACCACGAATGGCGTTGGCGTCCCGCTTTTCTAACGCCAGTTGCTCAGCATTGATCTTGCTAAACTCATCTAGGATTGTAAGAACAGCGCTCTGGGTCTTTGTTTTCATGGACTGCATGAGAGCAGCCCACCTATTATCCAATTCCTGCGCCTTACGGATCAGTGCTTCGTCAATCTTGGCGCCGGCGTCGGTCGCATCCTTGGCGAGGTCTTTCAACCCGCCGCTGCCCTTCTTCAGGAACTCTAGGAACTTGTCTGCCTCGCCCCTTCCAAAAGCCGCCGTTGCGATCAGGAGTCCGTCCTGTTCATCTTTCGCGTTTTGGATGAGATCGGCAACCACGGCGAGGGCCTGTGAGAAGGACATCGCCTTGATTTTGGCTTTTTCAAAGCCATTGGCTTCCAGAATGGCGAAGAGATCACCCGCGCCGTTCTGCGCTTGACCCATAGCTTTGGAAAATTTGAGCAGGCCACCGCTCAGATCCTCCAATCCCATGTTGGCCTGGACCGCGCCATATGCCAATTCTTGAACGGCGTCAGTGGTAGCCCCGATCTTGTCCGCGAGATTACCTATGGCGGCGGCGTCCCGAACCGCGTTGCGAGCCGCGACGCCAAAGGCGGCGACGGCGGCAACCGCAGCGCCGGCCAGCGCGGCTTTCATGCTGGCCCCTATCGCTCCAAGTTTACGGTCGAACCGCGCCGAGAAGCCTTCGGCCTCGCGCTCGATCTTGCGAAGCTGGGTAACGGTCTGTCCTTGCGCCCTGGCAAGCGCCTTTTCATACTCCTTGGTACGGGCTTCGAGCGAGACCAGAAGCTTTTCTATTTGTGTCGTAGCCATCAGTGCAATCTCGCTACCGCATCCGCATATTCTTCATCGGTGGGATATTGACGCTCTTGTCTTTCGCCAGCGCTGTTGGCCTTGGCCCAGCCCGAAATTGCCACCGCGAACTGCCATGGCGTCATTTCATCGACCTGCTGCGGCGTGAACCCAGCTACTGCACCGTTTCCGTAGATGATGCTGTAGTCGAACTTTCTGAACTCGGCGCGTTTTCCGTCGCCACGGTGGATTCCCCCGGAGATTTTGCGTCCTCGCGCAAATCAACAGGATCAGGACTCACCATGCAGGCCATGACGATGGCAACGGCCAGCGGATGGCTTTCGCGGTAAGGCCGCTCATAAATGTAGCGGCGCATCAGGCTGAGAGCCTTCGCTGGGTCGGCGCCGCCGCCGATCAGGGCACAGCGGATTGTCTCGGATATGTGTTCGAGATTCCAGCGGTCCGATTGCAATTTGAAAAGCAATTCCGGCGGCCCGATCCTGAATTTTTCCTGCAACTCGAAAATCTGCCCATAGGCGAGGCGAAATGCATAGGTTCCATCGGCCCAATCGGCAGTCACCATGCCGTGACCTGATTTTACCGTCATGCGTTATCGGTCCAGCTCGCCACGCCGTGGCTCATCAAGGTGATGTCAGCCGTGGCGTTGTTCTGACGGGCGCCCGTTATGTTGAACTGCGTCAGCTTCATCGGCACCGCGATGTAGCCACCACCAAGAGCACCGGCAACATCAAACTTGATGCGAACGTTCTTTGCTGTGTCGCTGTTGAGCCAGTTGAAGAACGTTTCGAGCGAGGCTGTGTGTAGATTGCCGCCGCCTGAAACGCTTATCGAGAGTCCGTCCTTGAATACCTCCTTCCAGCCTGGATCATCAGGGCTGTCGCAGTCCATGACGATGCTTTCATTCGTCTCAGATTGCATCTGCACGCCGCGCTCGGCATTGATCAGGCAGTCATGTGCAAACGTTTCTGTGGGGGTTGCACCATCCCCGATCTGGATGAGCAGCTTTTGGCCGGTCATCGTCTTAACGTTTGCCATCTGGTTTCTCCTTCAATCAGGCAGGCTCAAGCAAAATTCTGAAAGTCATGCGCGCCCGTGCGGTCAAACCGTCAGGGTCGGTGAAAAAATCCATGGACTGGCACTGAACAACCGTTGCCGTCCATGCGGCGAGTGAAAGGCCATTGTGGAGTGCTGCGCGCAGAGCGTGCGCCACCGTCTTGCATTCAACACTGCCGACTGTTCGGCTCCAAACTTGCAGATCGCAGAATGCCTCGAAACGATCTTCCTCGCAGGTGTCGCCATTATCGAGCAGTTGCGCTTCCCCAATCGTGATGTATGGCGGCGTTGCATTCGGCGGAACGCGGTCATAGGCCCGCACAGCCCCCCCCATTGCGGTTTTCAATGCAACATCGGCCAATGTGGTGTCGTAGATTGCTTTCTGGAGAGCTACGGCAGGAGCTTCGCTCATCTGACTGCCTCCCTCACCGCCTCACGGATTGCCTTGCGAAGCAACGATTGAATTTCTTTCTTGTTCGCGCGCCAGCTAGGAAAAAAATAAGGCTGCGGCGGTGTGCCTGGGTGCTCTGTACCTGCGTACTGTCCACCCTGCGGGTGAGGCGCAGTTCCAAACTCAATCCACCTGGCGTGCGGTGCTTCCTTGCTCCCAGCAAATATCGTCAGCCGCATCGTGCCGGTTTTTGCCGACGCAACTTTCAGAGAGCCTTTCGGTGCATCTCCCCATGTCCATCCAATGGAGTCCCGCAGCGCCCCGGTGTCCACTGGCACCAAGCTCTTAGCCATATCCACCACCTTGTCGGCGGCGATAGCCATTGCGGCTTGAACTTTTGGTGCCGTGTTGGTCCGAAGTTTCTCAAGTTTCCGCTTTAACTGCGGCAGGCCCTGCAAATAGCGTTTAGCCACTTGCAACTCCGCGCTCCGCCAAGATTTCCAAATGCGCGCGGTCCTCAGTCAGTTTGACTTCGCGGATATTGTAGAGATCTCCGGTTCTGGTATCGCGGGCGCGCCAGTCTGTTGTGATCTGTTGGGCCATGACTGAGGATCTGATCGTGAGCAGAGCGGGCTGGCGGCCTTCCAGTCTGGCGGCGATCACATCTTCGCCGCCGCGTAGGAATTGCCGCCGGGTCCAGCACAGGTGCTGCTCAACCCATTCCCCTTGCTCATTGCCGTAGTCATCCTTTACCGTGTTCCGCTTGTCGAACGCGAACCGCTCCGTCATCAAGCCTGCGTTCATCGGTTTCTATGGCTCCTGCTGCCCTTGCGGCTTCGGCACATTCCCGTGTCACAGTCGCAATCGTTCCCGCCTTGAAAGCCACCGTGTAGCGGCCTACGAAGCGGCTTGGGTTCCAGTCGAAGTTTGTTTTGAAGGTGACGCGCGGCAATTAGAGCGCAACGCCAGAGCTTTGCAAATCCACCTGGATGACTGTGGTGCTGGTGGCGAGACCAATTAGAGACGGATACTCTCCAGATCCAAGATCGGCGCGGGGACAAATACCGCCTGGGGTGTCTGACAGCCAATAATCAGTGCCAGCAGTGACCGACGCCCCTATGGTAATTGGTCCTGCGCGCAGAACTTTGACCGATTGTCCACTTGCGCCGCCGTTCAATGCAATGCCGTAGGGAGTGCGGATCAGTGCGCTTGTACCGTTGCTATCAGCCAATTTGAAACGGCCGTCTGCGGTATCTTTATAGACAACCTGTCCGGCAGTAACAGTCGCTCCAAGCGTGCCGTTTTCAGTAACGGCACCGCTGCCAGCAAGAACACTTGCTGCAGTTATCGTAAGGTCAGCCATTTGGAAGTGCTCCTATGTTTTGAAATCAGACGCCGACTTGCCGGAATGGCGCGCAGAGCGCTCTTACTGTAAACGGCAATTCATTCCATCCGCCTTCGCCAACAGCGGAGCGGTTTTCGTACCAATGCGCGGCAAGAAGCGCGATTGCCTGCACGATTGCCGGCGGAACTGCGGTAGCCGCGGCGCCAAAGCCTGCAACCCAAAGGATCTCGACGGCATCTGGCCGGTCATAAACGGCAGGCCACGATTGACCTGATTTCAGTTCGACAAACGGCCCAAGACTGTCGGTGTGCAGGCTGTAGAGAGAACTGCTGGCCGTCTGCTGCGAATTGTCGGCGTCATAATACTTGATTGAGGTGATGGCGCTTGCGTCGCCGAGCGGCAGCCGCATCCTGGTGCATAGATAACGATCCTCAATCTTCCAAGTCTGGTTGATGATGGCTCGGCCCAAGACACCGCTGTAACCATCCAAATATGAAACAGCCGCACCGATATACCGCTCAATGATTGTGTCATCATCGGCCCAATCCACCCGCGTCTGCGCTTTCAGTTCGGCAACGGAAAGCGGCAGAACGGTGGGAGCAATGGTGCGGACTGGTTTCAGCGACATGGGACCGTCTTACTTCTCAGCCTTGGCGGGCTTTTCTACCTTCTCAGGCTTGGCAACCACTTCCACTGCCCACTTCTGAGCAACAGCCACGCGGGCGAGATCACCCTCAACGATATCGCCCTCGTTGAAAGTGCGCGGATAGATTTCCTTGTCCGGCTTGCCGTCAAACTTTTTGACTACCTTGGCCTTCATTGCCAGTCTCCTGTGCTAAAATGCGATTTGTGTGTTTGCCGTGATTGTAGCGCCGCTCGATTTCCTCAGCCGTTGGCAGCGGTTTTTCGCGGAACTCGATCGTGAGTTTTCCTTCTGCATCATGGCTGTAGAGAACGTCTCGCCCATCATAGCCATAGAGAAGCTCTTCAGGTGGCGCGCAGGCATCCATGAGAGTCGTTTCAGCCGGAAATTCAATCTTCATGCCGTCTGCCATGCAGAGGCCGAGCCAGAACTCGCAGCAGGCGCGTCCGCGCTCGCCGTGGTGAATGTTGGGCCGCGTGAAATCGACGCCAAACAGATGCAGTTCCTTGACGCCAAGATAGCGCGCATAGGCAATTGCATAAGCGACCGTATTATTGAGATAACCGATGCCGCCCTTTTGCAACACGGCTTCCAGCGGATATTCGACAAGGCCGGGATAGCCTGGGCGCACCGTGCTGGTGTAGATCGGGCCAGGATGGCCTTTTAGCCACTGCATCATGGTCGCAATATTGGTGCCAGGCTTTGCAGCGGCGCGTGCTTCCTGCACCAGGACATCATCCATGTGGAAAATACGGTCACAGGCAATGGTGTTGCCCATGCCGTTGACTGCCCACACCTCATCAACTAGGCCGTTGCGTCCGCCGAGCTCGCGCACGCGCTCGAAATACTGGCGCGATGATGGGCCAAGGGCCACTATGGCAACACGCTCCGGAACATCGCGTCGGCCGGTTTCAGCCGACGCGATCTCGTTTTCGTCAGTCATGCGGCGGCTTACGTCGCCACCGGCGCGTTGTTCGGCTCGGCAAGCAACGCCGTTGCTGAAACGATGGCGGTCGCAGTGCCAATACCGAACAGCTGGGCCTTGAGATACCGCTTGTTGCCGCGATAGCCGATAGACCAGGATTTGCCGGCAGCGGCCGTGATGCGGGCCGCTTCCGAGCCAATCAGATCAGCATCGGCAACAGAGGCAAAGCCCGAGCCAGTTGCATCGCTTTCGGTGATAACCGTAGTGATGGTGTCAGCGACTGTGGCACTGGCACCGGCGTTGAAGATGAACTCCGCAGCCTCATAGCCGCGGCGGTCGATGACGCCGGAAGTCTTTCCGCCGCCAGAACCGGTCGTTCCGATCGCCTGGGCGCTGATCGCGTGGACGATCTTGATGTTCTTATGCAAATCGCGCATTGCAATTGCCTTTCAAGAATGGGTGAAATGGAAAGGGCGGCTCATGGCCGCCCTCAATATTTTTCGTTTGCCGCCTCGCTTACGAGGTAGCGCACTTTAGCAGCTTGTATGCCTCGAAGTTCTGCACGCCACCGCCGACACGCTTCGTGGTGTAGAACTTCACATAAGGCTTGGCCGTGAACGGATCGCGCAGCACGCGGATGCCGACACGATCAACAATGATGTATGCGCGTTTGAAGTTGCCAAAGGCCACCGGGTAAGTGTTGGCGCCAACATCAGGCATGTTGTCATCGTCGGCAATCGGATAGCCAAGCAACGCGGCGGGCTGCATACCCTGAATGCCGCCCTGCTGGGGAGGCGTCCAGAGATAGTTGCTGTCGCCGTCCTTCAGCTTGCGGTACTTGCCTTGCAGGGTGCGGTTCATGATCCATGACGCACCGGCGCGGTAGCCAGCCTTGATCGCATAGACCATGTTGATTGCGCTATCGACGCCGTTGTTGGAGCCGTCATTGATATCCGCCGCAACGCCAGTGGCGAGATAGCCGGGGTTGCCCCAGGCATATGACGCATTGGCGACGGGCGAATAGCCAAGAATGCCACGCGGCCTGTTGACGCCTGAGCCGGAGATGAAGGCAGCGCCTTCCTCTTCGGCAAACTCAATGGCGACTTCATCGGCGAGCCAACTTTCGACATTGATTGCAGCGTCGTCAAGCATCGCCTGCGTGGCGCGGGGTTCCGCGTAGAGCTCCATCGCAGGGAAAGAAAGCTCGGCCAGCGTCGGCGTATTGGTTTCTGAGCGGCTTTCGCGCTCACCAACCCAGCCCGACGAAGCACCACCCTGGCCGACCGGCTTTTTATAGACGCCGGTCGAAATCTGCCGGACTGTTGCAAGGTTGCGCATCGCCGACACGGTTCCCAAAACCCGGTCGATTGTCGTTTCCATCTCGACGGGAACGATATAGCCACCGTCAGGATTGGAATCCGTCGCCAATGCAGCCTTGACCTCGAGATCACGCAAGCCGCTTTCAACGCCCCTACGGAAGTAGTTGTTGAAGCCAGTTGCATGAGCGCGCTGTTCGGCAGTCAGCTTGTTGCCGCCGCCACCGCCAAGAGTCGCGGCCGCAATTTTCTTGTTGGTTTCGTCAAGGGCCGCCTGCAATTCGGTGATCGAATTGTTGATCCGGTCAACCTTCTCGGTCTGCACAATGTCCTTGCGCAGGGCAGCGATTTCTGCGGTGTGCTCGGTCTTAAACGTCTCGAATGCTTTGTTCAATGCTTCGAGCAACGCCTTGGGGTCGCTCGCATCAGCGCGAACGGCCGCCACTCCGCGCAGCGCGCGGGGCTTAACGTGCATCATATCAAATGCTCCTAATTCAATAGTGTTGCGATGGCTCGCTGCACATCGGCAGCGTCCAGTGCGCCAGCGCTCGGCATGGCGGCGGCATCAGCGCTCGGCTTGACACCCGTAAGTTCCGAAATGAGGCTACGGCGCTCTTTCCGGGACATTCCTTGTTTGGCAAAGGCAGCTTCGGCTCGCATCAGCGTGAGCCTTTCCTTGCCTGTAGCCTGTGCGGCTGCATCTGTCTTGATCTGATCGGCAGGCACATAGGCATCGGCAAAACCCTTTGCTATTGCGTCAGTGCCACCGATCCATGTTTCGTTGTCGAGAATTTTGTTGATGTCCTTGGCGTCCAAGCCGGTGCGGGCCACGTAAATGTCAGCCATGGCGCCGTCGAAGGGCTCAAGCCAGTCGGCTACGTCGCGCAAGTCATGCCGGTTGCCCATGGCAATCACCCAGGCATTGTGAACCATGAAGAAGCCGGCGCGCGCGATCTGCACTTCATCGCCGGCCATGGCGATGATGGAAGCAGCACTTGCCGCGATAGCCATGACGCGCACCGTCACTTTGTGGGGGTGCGCGCGCAGCAAATTGTAGATTGCCAAGCCCTCGAAAAGATCGCCACCGGGGCTGTTGATGTTAACGACAACATCCTTGGCTCCGATTGAGCGCAAGGCTGCATCGATCCGTTTTGCCGTGGTTCCGCCCCCGGTCCAAGGATCTTGCCCAATCACGTCAAAGATTGAGATCGTCGCTTCATCGCCGGAATCCGCAGCCTTCACCGCCAAATCCCAACGTGCCAGCACATCAGGCGAAATGCTGGTTTCAAGATGCTCCGGGCGCTCGAACGCCTTCACCTCAGGCATTTTGCGTAGCGTCATCGTCCTTTTCCTCTTTTGCAGGAGCATTACCCGCAGCATTTGGCGGCTCTGCGTATTCCTTGCCGCCCTCGTCACCGCGCGGATTCATATCCTCAAGTGCCCTCACTTCATCGGGGTTCAGGATGCCCCACTGACGAGCCTTGGTGTAAGAATCCCACCGCGTTTTGATGTCACCACGCAGGAAGGCGTTGCGGTTGAACCGCGCATAAATCTGGCGTTCCGATGCGGGCAGAAGATCGCGGGCAATTGCTTCCTCCCACATCGTCAGTGAATCTTCGAGCGTGAAGGTCAAGAATCCATCACGCTGCTGCTCAATTCCGGTGCCCCAGCTTGTCTGTTTTTCAGTATCCCCGATCATGTGGGGCGGCACGCCGAAAAACATTGCGATGTCGCTGCGCTGAAACTTGCGAGTGTCGAGAAACTGCGCGTCCTCGTTGGTCATGCCAATCTGCGTGTTGGCCTTCATGCCCTCTTCAAGAACAAGGCTCTTGTGTGCGTTCTCAGCGCCTCGATATTCTTCAAGGCTCTCCTTTAAGGTTTCGACCGCTTCCTTGCCGATCTGCTGCGGATGCTCCAGTACCAGGCCAGGGATGGCTCCGTTCTTGAAAAGCGAGGCACCATGCCTTTCAGTCTGCATTGCAAGCCCAATGGACTCGCGCGCGTAAGTGATTGGAGAAACACCGGTTATGCCGTCGAGGGAAAGCCCGCGCAGGTGGAAAACATCCTCCTGCGGCAACACCACCCTGCGGCCGTCAGAGCGGACATACTCGTAAACCAGCGATAGATCGTCGAGCTGCTTTACATTGACCCGGTTCGCCGCCATCGGGATCAATTCGATGACGCGATTGCGGCTCATAACTTTCATCGCATAGCCATTGCCGCGCATCTGCACATGCGTTTCAAGCATCTGCTTGAACTCTGCCGGCGTCTGCCAACGGTTAGGGCGGCGCTTGAAAATCTCCCACAGATAATGGTCGCTTGCGTCTTGCCTTACCTCATCACTGACGCGGCGCTTGATATCCAGAGGTAGGTTTTTCACGGCGCCAGCACGAATGCGAACGCAGGCAAAAACGGTTGCGACACGCATCGCCGATTCCGGCGTGACGTGAGCCCCTGAAGTAGTGGTTGATCCCGCCCGCAGATACTCGTCAAGCTGCTGCGCGGTGGTGATCATAACTCCACCGCCATCCGGCTGTATGGCCGCCGAAGGGCGGCCCGACACAGACTCAGGCGAAGGTGCGCCGAACAAGCGCTGCCAGAATCCCATCAGAGCACCAATGCCCCGCGCGCGCCATAAACAGACGGCGGTGCGCCTTCATATGCGTGTGCCGCTCCCACTGCCATGGCCAGGGCAATCGCGCCGTCGATCTTGCGCGTGGACTTTTCCTTGGTCAGCCAATAGTTGCCCCAGCGGTCCTTGTCGGTAACAGCGCTCATCATGCAGGTGATCAAGACCGGGTTTCCCTTGATGGTGATCCGGCCTTCCGCGATCACATCCTCTAACTGCCTGACGCTCATGGGCATCCACAGCCCTTCAGCTTCGCGCTTTGCGGCCTCGGCCGCCTTTTTCATCGCATCGTTGGGCTTGCCCTTCTTTGTGCCGCCCTGTGGGTGTTCAACAAATTCCAGCGCCAGTCCAAGTTCGGCACATTCCGGTTCCAATCCACGGGCGAAGGCATAGCGATCGTAGGCAAGACACTGCACATCAAACTTGTGTGTCGCCTCAGCAACCGCTTGAGCAACATGCCGATAGTTGATCGACTTGCCCTTTGGAGCGTTGAGGTGGCCGTCCTTGATCCATAAATCATAGGGCAAACTGTCTTTTTTGGCCCGTTCCTTAACTGTGTCACCTGGCGTCCACGCCTCAATCCAAGCATGGAATAGCGGTTTGCCGGCGTGTTCACCTTCTTTGACGGTGCCACTGCGCACTGCGAAACCAAGCGCGGTCAAATCCTTGTTGTCGGACAGGTCGCAACCCATCCAGATTTTCTGGCCTTTAAAATCTTTTGGCTCAAAATCCGCAATCGCAGGCTCGAGCGCGGCGCGCGTCATCCAAGCCGTTTCGGCCTCGGTCCACACACAGAAATGCAGGCGAAGGATATTGTTTAGCTTCGCCGGTATGTCGCGGGCCTGCGCAACCACACCGGCCAGATATTCTTCGCTGATGATCGTGCCGAGCAGTGGGTTAGCTTTTGCCCAGCAACTCGGATCAGTCAGCGGATCGTCATTCAGATCCAGCCCACACACGTAGCTGAAAGTGCTATCGTCTAT
>PJQE01000062.1_pt1 | contig 13498 bp, 10 predicted proteins | sample 1503751 | NCBI WGS metagenome assembly PJQE01 (sample SAMN07775948, study PRJNA414020) | Biofilm metagenome, whole genome shotgun sequencing project. | reverse complement strand
CGCCGCGGCGGGTGCGCTGCGCGAGGGCGGCCAGGAGTCGCTGGAGTCGCTGTCGCAGAGCCTCGGCGAGGGAACGGCCGAGGGCAACTTCGACCCGTCGACCGCCGCCAAGCAGGCGGCCCTGGAGGGCACGCTGGGCGCCGCGATCGGCGGGGCGGCCGGCGCCGTCTACGTCGAGCCGGTCGACAGCGTCAGCCGCCAGGCCGGCATGACGCCGATCGTCGTGCCGCAACCCGTGGGGACACCCGATGAACGACGTGGAGCTGAGGCTGGGGGGTCAGTTGCTGGCGGCGGTGCAGGCGAACGTGCTGTCGAAGGCGCAGGCCTGGTTCCTGGCCGACTGGATGCTGCTGGAGCTGCCGCCGACGCCGCTGGTGCGCGAGCTGCTGCTGCGCCTGGAGCTGTGGGAGCTGCCGGCGGCCAGCCGGCTCGTGCACTAGGCGGGCTGCCCGACTTCGGCGCGGCGCTGAGCCGCGCGCAGCAGGAGGTCGCCGCTGAGCCGCAAGCCACGCAACCGTCAACCGCTGAGCCGCAAGAGGTGTGGTTCGGCCGCAAGGGCGGCGGCTACGCGACCGAGGCCGACGCCGCGCAGGCGATCGACGGCCGGCAGCGCAAGTTCCCGACGCTCGACTGGAAGGTCGAGCCGCAACCGAACGGCCTGTTCCGCCTGGCCGGCTACGCGAAGGAGGGCGCGGATGCACGACCTGAAGGCGCAGGCGCAGGCCTGGCTGGACAACCGACGCCAGCTGCTGGCGACGCAGCGCGAGTGGCTGAAGCACGGGATGCGGTTCTGCCTGCCGCTGGGGGCGGTGAAGCTCAGCAGCCTGCCGCCGGACCTACTCGAGGAAGTGAAGGCGCTGATGACGCCCGAGGAACTCCGGCCGAATCCGCGCTGAGGGCGCAGATCGACGCGGCCGCGAACCGCGCCGCGACGTCGCCGCTGAACGACCTGCCGGAGCCGACGCAGCAGCAGAAGGAGGACGGCGACTACCGCAAGGGACGCTTCGCGCTGCACGACATGGACATCGCGATCGAGAACCCGGCGGGCTCGACGCGCAAGGGTGTCGACAAGGACGGCAAGGCGTGGGAGAGCACGCTCGCCCACCACTACGGCGAGATCGCCGACACGATCGGCGCCGACGGCGACGCGATCGACGTGTTCATCGGGCCGGCCCCGGCCTCGCAGCGCGTGTTCGTGGTCGACCAGGTCGACCCGTCGACAGGCAAGTTCGACGAGCACAAGGTGGTGCTCGGCGCGAACAGCGCCGACCAGGCGCTCGACATCTACCAGGCCAACTACGCGAAGGATTGGACGGGCGGCCGCGCTGTCACCGAGATGACGCTGCAGGAGTTCCGGCAGTGGGCGTACAGTGGCGAGGCCAAGAAGGGGGCGATCGATGGACGAGCAGCTTCGGCAGCGAGCGCAGGAATGGCTGGATCGCAGGAACGCGATCCTGTCGCAGTCGCCGAGCGAGACGGAGCCGGCGTTCAGTTTCGACAGGGCGGTCGATCCGACGCTCCTCCACGAGCCCCTGCGGACGGCGGTGTTGACCCTGCTCGAGCGCGGCGCGTCCTAGCGTCCATCCAGGACGCCCGCCTCAAGCGGTACGGGGAGGCGATCAAGCTCGAGCGGATCGAGCCGGGCAGCAGCGAGCAGGTCGACCTGTCGATGCGCCTGGCGCGCGTGTTCCGCGCGCCGATTATGTTCGCGCGCGTCACCGAGGGCCCGCGCAACTTCGGCGGCGTCAACAGCAACGGCGTCGTCACGATCGTCGACGGCGCGAGCCAGGCGCCGATCGCGATCACGATGCACGAGGTGCTGCACGGCCTCGACCGCGACATCAAGGCGGATCTGGTCCGCGCGGTGATGGCGACCGTCGCGCCGGAGCAGCGCGAGAAGTTCAAGCGGGTCTTCGCGGGGTACGCGGAGGAGAAGGTTGACGAGGAGATCGCCGCCCGCCTCGCCGAGGGGCAGGCGAAGACGCCCGAGTTCTGGGAGCGCGTCGCCGAGAAGATGGGCGGCAGCGCGTTCGCGAAGCTGGCCAAGCAGATCATCGCCGGCCTCGACCGCATGCTGGCTGCGTTCCGCCGCGAGCGGCTTGACGAGTGGACCACCGACGTGGCGGCCGTGCGCGAGGCGCTGGCCACCGCGTTCGCCAAGCAGGCGCAGCGCGCCGAGCTGGACGAGCCCGAGGCCGGGACCGACTTCAGCCAGCGCGAGCGCGACTTCGACGACCCCGAGCAGCGGGCCGAGGTCAGCACCACGCGGCCGACCTCGAAGAAGGGCGACGCCGACCCGGTCGAGCAGAAGTGGGTCATCGACGCCGAGGACATCAAGGCCTCGCAGAAGCACGTCGACGCGGTGGTGCGCGCGCTGCGCGACTACAACACGCTGAGCGGCAAGGGCAACGCGGCGCAGCTGATGCAGGAGCTGCACGAGGCCGTCGTCGAGAACCTGCTGTGGCTGCACGACCTGGTGCCGGCGCCGGTGCGCGCGCGGGCCAAGCTGTGGTACGACGGCGCCAACGCCATCGCGACCGACTGGACGCGCAAGTACGGCGTGACCGAGCGCCAGGCGGCCGGCGTGCTGGCCGTGCTGAGCCCGCAGATGGACTGGTTCAAGAACGTGAGCCTGGCCGAGCGGGTGCTCAACGTCTGGAAGCTGCGGCAGAACGAGCCGTGGTCGCCGGCGATGACGGCCTGGGTCGAGAGCTGGGTCGGCGCTTCGAAGACGGTCGACGAGAAGGAGTCGCGCAGCAAGGTGCTCGAGGACGCGCGCCGGCTGCAGAGCACGCGCCTGTACGAGCTGGACGACGCCGACGCGGCGAAGTTCGTGCGCGTGTTCGACGAGACCTACCACGAGCGCAACTACCGGCTGGTGACGCCGGAGGGCGGCTTCGGCGACTACGTGACGAACAGCGACGACGGCGACGCCAGCGTGACGTGGGGCGGCTTCCGCACGATCGAGAAGGCGCTGTCGATCCTCAACGACGGCGGCTTCCGCAACGTCGAGGCGCGGCTGGGCGACGAGCACAAGGTCCGCAACTTCTTCAACAACATCATCCGCCCGAACAGCGCGGATGGCCACGTCACGATCGACACCCACGCCATCGCCGCGGCTCTGCTGAAGGCGGCGTCCGGCTCGGCGAAGGAGGTGCTCGACAACTTCGGCGCGGCCGGCCAGAGCAAGGCGACCGGCGCCAGCGGCACGTACGGCCTGTTCGCCGACGCCTACCGCGACGCGGCCGCGCAGCGCGGCGTGCTGCCGCGAGAGATGCAGTCGATCACCTGGGAGGCGGTGCGCTCGCTGTTCCCGGCCTCGATCAAGGACCAGCTGGCGCCGCAGATCGATGCCGTCTGGGACCGCTTCCGCGCCGGCGAGCTGACGCGCTCGCAGGCCCGCAAGGAGGTCAAGAAGATCGCCGGCGGCATCCGCCCGATGGCATGGGAGGGCGGCGACACCGGCCGCGGCGTGGAGGACGGCGGCACGTCGTTCGAGACCGCGATCCCCGACGACCCGACGCAGCGCCAGGCGCGGCTGCTGCCGGCCGCCGAGACGAAGGACAAGATCGCGGTCAGCCTGTCGGCGGCGACGCCGTCGATCCCCGGGCTGGCGCGCCTGCACGAGCTGGCCGGCAAGGGCGACGGCTACGCGCACCAGCTGCTGCAGGACATCGCGCTGGACAGCCTGCAGCACCTGCTGGCCGGCACGTCGGCGCGCGTCAAGGCCGACCGCGCGACCGGCCTGTACGGCGGCGAGATCGAGCCGTCGCTGGGCCTGTCGATCACGTTCACCGACACCGACCGCAAGGCCGTGCTGGCGGCGCTGGCCAAGTTCGGCGAGAATTTCAACCAGGAGCAGATCCACGTCCGCGGCGGCACGAAGTTCAAGGCCGGCTCGCAGTACGATGACGGCTCCTACGCGACGCCGGTCTACCGGTGGAACCTGAAGAAGGCGCTGGACCGCAGGGCGATCCAGCGGGTGATCGACAAGTCGGGCCTGTACGGCCTGACCTTCGGCGAGGACTTCGTCGAAGCCTACTACGTGGGAGACCCGGCCAATGAAGAAGCCCGAGCCGAGTTCGACGCAGCCATCGACCGCGCTGACCGGGAGCTGGCAAAAGCAGCTGGAGCGGTTGGACGATCGGTTGCGCGCCTCTGGGCGTACGGTCGTGGTGACGGAGCCATCGGATACGACCGAATTCGAGGTGACGTTGCCGCAGGGCCGGCCGCCGAGAGCGACACCGCGCGGCGCGTCGCCGAGTACCTCACCCGCACCGGCGACCAGCCCGGACGCGTCCGCGCGTTCCCGCAAGCCTCCGAGGTAACGCCGGCGCAGCGCGAGCTGCAGGAGCGCATCGCGTCGATCTACGAGTCGCTGCCCGACAACGACCTGCGCAACCCGCGGGTGCGCCGCGCGTACCAGGAGCTGGCCAAGGAGGTCATCCGCCAGTACCGCGCGCTGCCGATCAAGGTCGAGGTGCTGACCGGCCAGGGCGAGCCGTATCGCAACAGCGAGGCGATGCGGCGCGACGTGCTCGACAACAACCACCTGTTCATCTTCGGCACGACGCCGGAGACGTTCGGCCCCGATGGCGTCGACTTCACCGGCCACCCGCTGCTCGAGGACAGCGGGCTGAAGGACAGCAACGGCCACCGGCTGCTGTACAACGACCTGCTGCGCGCGGTCCACGACTACTTCGCGCACACCATGTCGCCGGTGCAGTTCGGGCCCAAGGGTGAGGAGGCGGCCTGGAAGAACCACATGGCCATGACGCCGAACGCGTGGGCGCGCTGGGCGCTGACGAGCGAGACGCGCGGCCAGAACAGCTGGGTCAACTTCCGGCCTGGCGTCGACGCGATGCCGGTGAAGGACCGCCCGTTCGCGCGCCAGAAGGTCGCGCTGCTGCCGCTCGAGTACGCGCTGACCGGCGACCGCGCGGTGGACGCGCCGATGAAGGAGTTCATCGCGGCGACGCCGGCGAAGCAGCGCAGCGGCAGCGCGCCGGCGGACACGCTGTTCAGCGACGAGCGGCGTTCACCAGAGGTGCGTGAGCTGCTTGCTGAATTGAAGCGCCTGCCGTTTGCTGACAAGGTGGCAGTGTTCGGCTCGGTCGCGCGTGGCACCGATGGGGAGTTCAGCGACCTCGACGTGGTTGTCGATCTGCGACCAGCGATCTTCCGCGGCGTCAACCAGCTGCGCGAGTACGATGCCCTGATCCGCATGGCCAAGCGTCGCTACGGATCATTCGATCCGTTCTTGCGATTCGGCAATGCCCTGTTCGTCAGGAACGACCTAGCCACCGGGTGGCAAGCCGCCATCAACCAAAGATCCATGCTTGCCGCCATGGATCGGGATGGGCGCCCGTTGTCGGATGTGTCCTTCAGCGACGAGCGGCGCGCCGACGTCAGCCCGCTGGGCTTCTACAGCGCGCTGGCGCGCGCCGTCGAGGGCGGCCCCGGCCAGGCGATGCCGGACCAGTGGCGCGCCTTCCTGAAGGGGCTCACGTCGAAAGGCGTGAAGGCCGACGAGATCGAGTGGAGCGGCATCAACGAGTGGCTGCAGACGCAGGCCGACAAGGTCAAGCGCGAGGCGGTCGTCGAGTTCCTGCGCGGCAACGGCGTGCGGGTCGAGGAGATGGTGCTGGGCGCCGCCGGCGCGCTGCCAGCCGACTGGGTCGTCGAGGACGACGGCGCCGGCGGCTACGTGGTGATCGACGAGGACGGCGACACTCGTGGCGCCGGCGAGACCGCAGAGGCCGCCGAGGCCGACGCGATGCAGAACCTGGGCTCCAGCGAGCCAGGCACGAAGTACGGCCAGTACACGCTGCCCGGCGGCGAGAACTACCGCGAGCTGCTGCTGACGCTGTCGGACAGCTCTGGCCCGGGCGGCCAGGGCGGCGTCAGCCTGGAAGAGGCGCGCGCACACGTACGCCGCCGCTTCGAGGCCGGCGCGCTCGACCCCGAGCAGCGCGACGCGGCGCTGCGCGACCCGTTCGCCTACTACAAGCCAAGCGAGATCAAGCCAGGCGCGACCTTCTACCGGTCCAGCCACTGGGACCAGGCCAACATCCTCGCCCACGTCCGCTTCAACGAGCGCACCGACGCCGACGGCAAGCGCGTGCTGTTCATCGAGGAGATCCAGAGCGACTGGGCGCAGGAGGGCAAGAAGAAGGGATTCGCCGGCGCCGCGGCGCCGGCGCTCAGCGACGCCCAGCAGCGCGCGATCCGCGGCCGATACGACCGCCTGATGACCGAGCTACCGCGCCTGTTCGAGCCGACCGACAGCATCGACGTGATGCTCGTTCGCATGGGTAACCGCGAAACGCAGGACGCGCTGCGCGAGGCCGGCCTACCGGCGCTGGAAGAGCGCGCCAATCCGCTCGTCCGCCAGGAAGAGGTGCCGCGCGCCCCGTTCGTCGGCAAGACCGACGCCTGGGTCGCGCTCGCGCTGAAGCGCATGGTCCGCTATGCGGTCGACAACGGCTTCGACCGTGTGGCTTTCGTGACCGGCGAGCAGAGCGCCGAGCGGTACGACCTGAGCAAGCAGGTCGATTCGATCGAGGTGACCTGGGTGCCGACAGTCGGCGAGTACACGGTCAACGCCTACAAGGGGCGAGAGCGCGTCATCGAGCGCCAGGCCGCGGATGAGGCCGAGATCGCCGACATCATCGGCAAGGATCCTGCGCGCAAGGCCGTCGATGGCATCGACAAGAGCGCGACCACGCGCAAAGGACGCACCTCGGTGCTGTCCGGCCTCGACCTCAAGGTCGGCGGCGAAGGCATGAAGGCCTTCTACAACAAGATCGTGCCGGCCGTCGCGAAGGACGTGCTGAAGAAGCTGGGCGGCGAATTCAGGACCGTTGACTTACGCAATGCGATGACCATCGCCACCGGATACCAGCCGGCCAAGGGGTGGGCTGGCCCGAGCAAGCAACCCGGCTTCGACGTTACGCCCGCCATGCGCGAGCGCGCCAGCGCCGGCATGCCGCTGTTCTCCGACATCGACCAGCGCGTGCAGTCGCAGCGTGAAGCCTTCGGTCGCAAGTTCATCGGGACCGACGTGCAGCGCCGAGGCACCTCTCTCGCGGACCTCGGTACAGGCAACGTGAAGTCGGACCGCATGGTCGACCTGCTGACGTACGCCGTCGACGCCGAGTACCCGATCGTCAACGCCGTCCGCAAGGCGGCGTCTCGCGTCGCCGACCAGTGGAAGATGGCGGTCGAGGCGCTGCCCGGCCGCGTCGCCGACGCGATGAAGCGCGAGCGCGAAGGCGCCGTCGAGCCGCTGACCGAGGCGATCGGCCAGGCCGCGAAGAAGCTCGGCATCCGCAGCGCGCAGCTGGTCGACGCGTACGGCGTTTACCGGCTGGCGCTGCACGCGCCCGAGCGCAACGCGACCTTGCGCGCGCAGGGCTCGAAGAAGGCGAACCCGGCCGGCATGAGCGAGGCCGAGGCGGCCCAGTGGATGGCGTTCTTCAACGGCGAGCCAGAGCTGCTGAGTGCGCTCAAGAGCTTCGATCCGCTGCTTAAGCGCCTTCAAGAGCGAACCGACAGCATCAAACTGAAGGCTGGCCTGCTGACGCAGGAGGAGATCGACGCGCGCGCCGGCTGGCAGCACTACGTCAGCCTGCAAGGCGACCCCGCGCTGGCCGACGTCGGCGGCCGCACGCCTGGCAGGGGCTGGAACGACGACACCGACAAGTCGGCCAAGGGCCGCGACTCGCTGTCGGCGAACCCGATCGTCAACACCGTGAAGGCGCTCGAGGTGGCGGTCCGCAACGCCGAGCTGGCGCGCGTGAAGGAGGCGACGTTCAACTTCGCGCGCGCGCACCCCGACGTGATCGGCGCGAAGATCAAGCGGCTGGTCCGCCGGCCGGTCTACGACGAGAACGGCAACTTCACGGCCGTGGTACCTAACGCGGACAAGTTCGCGCGCGACGCGGTCGTCTACCGCCAGGGCAACGTCGAGTACCACATCGAGATCGGCGACTCCCGCGTGGCCGAGTCGCTGAAGGGGCTCAACGGCTACGACGTCGACCCGATCGTGCGCGGCATCGGCGCGCTGACGCGGACGCTCGGCCGGCTGTACACCCAGTTCAGCCCGCACTTCCCGGTCGTCAACTTCCTGCGCGACGCGCAGCAGCAGCTGTCGATCATCATCGGCAGCCAGCTGACCGGCGCCAACAACAAGCCGCTGTCGTCGTTCGACGTGGCCTGGCGCGTGGTGTCCCGCTACCCGGCCACCTTCAAGGCGGCGATCGAGGAGGTGTGGGGCCGCAAGAACGGCGGCAAGTACCGCAAGCTGGCGCGCGAGCTGGTGGCCAACGGCGGCATGACCGGCCTGACCCGCATGCTCAACGACGAGGACGCGCTGACCGACTTCGTCTCGGAGGTGAAGCAGAAGGCCGGCCAGGCCAAGGGCCTGGTCGCCTGGAACAAGTTCGTCGGCGCCGTGCAGGGCATCAGCGAGGTGTTCGAGCTGACTTCGCGGGTCGCCGTCTACTCGACGCTGCGCGACCTCGGCGCGCCGATCGACGCGGCCGCCAACGCGACGAAGAACCTGATGAACTTCAACAAGGCCGGCACCGGCACGCGCGGCTGGGCGGGGAACCTGTACATGTTCCTGCGGCCGTCGATCCAGGACGTCTACAAGACGAGCCAGCTGCTGCGCACCCGCAAGGGGGCGCTGGTGTTCGCCAGCATGTACGCCGGCGCGCTGGCGGTCTACGCGATGCTGCGCGAGATGAGCGGCGACGACGAGGACGACGACCGCCTGAAGAAGATGGACACGCGCACGGCGGCCGAGCGGCGCGCCTACTACGTGCTGCCGGTCGGCGGCGAGGAGCCGGTCCGCGTGCCGGTCGGCTTCGGCCTGCCGCGGCTGGCCTGGGGCCTCGCGGTCACCACCATCGACTCGGCGCTGAACCCCGACTTCGACGCGGCCGACGCCGTCGACGGCGTCATCAAGTCGGCCGGCAGCTCGCTGTCGCCGATGCAGATCAGCGACATCAACGCGCTGAAGGAGCCGTTCCAGTTCGCCGTCACGACCCTGATGCCGACCCTCGGCGTGGCGCCGGTCGAGCTGGCGATGAACAAGACGAAGGGCGGCTTCGCTATCCGCAGCGACAGCCCGTTCGACATGCGCCCCAACTACGCGCGCGGCTGGGCGGCGACGCCGAAGGAGTGGAAGGACGCCGCGCAGTGGATGCACGACGCCACCGACGGCAAGCTCGACGTCGCGCCGGAGACCCTGCAGTACCTGGTCCGCACCTACGGCGGCGGCCCGGCCGGCCTGGTGATCAACGCGATGCGCTCGCGCGAGAAGCTGCGACAGGGCGAGCCGCTGACCGGCCGCGACGTGCCGGTCATGCAGGCCTTCATCGGGCCCGAGGACCGCTACGTCGAGAAGAGCCTGCGCGAGCTGGCCGAGGAGGCCCGCAAGATCAAGGGCAGCATCGACGACGCGTTCCTGCGCAACCCCGAACGCGGCGAGCGGCTGACCCGTGACGAGCGCAAGATGCTGGTCTACGGCTTCAAGGACGCGATCGACGACCTGGCTCGCGAGGAGGCCAAGGCGATGAAGGCGCTGCGCGCTCTGCAGGCCAGCGGCCAGTACGAGGAGGGGGCTCGAGAGATGAAGGTCATCGAGCAGCAGTTCCGGGCCGCCAAGCAGGAGCTGATGAACGCGTACAACGCCGAGCGTGCGCGCCTGGAGGGCACCCGTTGACGGGATGCCCTTTTCTCTCGGGCTCGGATATAACTATTGTGAAGGAGGAGTGATGCTGATCAAAGACCTGCGCCAGGCCTGGCGCTTCCACAGCGTGCAGATCAACGCTCTGTTCGCGACCGCCGCGACGGGCTGGCTGGCGCTGCCGGCCGAGACCCAGGCCGCCATCCTCGAGGCCGTCAACGTGCCGCCGTCGGTGATAGTCGCCGTCGCGTTCGCTGTCAGCACGATCGCCCGCCTGGTCGCCCAGCCGTCGCTGGATGCGCCCGCCGCCGATGCTCAGCCGCGCTGACTTCCAGGACGACGCCGCGCGCATCGGCTGCGACGTTGCCGCCATCATGGCGGTGGCAGAGGTGGAGTCGCGCGGCGGCGGCTTCGACCCCCAGGGCTTCCCGAAGACGCTCTTCGAGGGGCACTGGTTCTACAAGCTGACCCGCGGCAAGTACGCGGAGTCGCACCCGACGCTGTGCTTCCAGACCTGGACGAAGAAGCACTACGGCAAGAGCTGGCGCGAGGAGAAGGAGCGGCTGCGCACGGCCTGCGCGCTCGACCGCACGGCGGCGCTGCAGTCTGCCTCGTGGGGGATGTTCCAGATCCTCGGCGTGAACCACGCGGTCTGCGGGTTCAAGACCGTCCAGCAGTTCGTCAACGCGATGTGCCGCGACGAGAACGCGCAGCTCGGGGCGTTCACGTCGTTCATCATCGAGCGCGGGCTGGCCGACGAGCTGAGCGAGCACCGCTGGACCGACTTCGCGCGGCTGTACAACGGGCCGTCGTTTGCGCTCAACCGGTACGACGAGAAGCTGGCGGCCGCCTACGAGCGGCTGAAGGGGCTCGCTTGACGACCATCGCCGCCGACGCGCGGACTGGCGTGATGGTGTCGGACAGCAAGGTCACCACCGACGACACCTGGTATCCGGCCGAGAAGATCTTCGCGCACAAGAGCGAGCTGATCGCGATGGCCGGCGACACGCCGCAGGGCGACCGCTGGTTCGAGTGGTACACGAGCGGCAAGAAGGGCAGCCCGCCGAAGCCGCTCGACGAGTTCTGCGCCCTGATCCTGCGGGAGTCTGGGCTCTTCCTGATGAACGGGAGCGCGCACGAGATGCGCGTGGAGCGTGGCTTCCACGCGATCGGGACCGGCGGCGCCGCAGCCCTGGCCGTGATGATCGCCGGACACGATGTCGAGGAGGCCGTGAAGATCGCGTGCCAGGTGGACGCGCAGAGCGGCGGCGAGATCCGCGTCATGAGGAGGGGACAGAAGCGATGAGAGAAGTTGACCCTCGCCTGAAGGAGTGGGCGAACGAGAACCAGGCCCGCATCATCGATGCGGTGATCGAGCACGGCGGCATCAAGGCCGCCGCCAGGGAACTCGGCATCAACCACTCCAACGTAAGCCGCGCCGTCGCCATCGTCCGCACGAAGGCGATGCTGCAGGGCTACGCGCCGGAGTACGGCTACGACCACCCGGTGCCGCCGACCCACGTCGCCAAGGGTGTCAGCCAGCTGCGCGACGCCGACGGCAAGGTCAAGCTGACCTGGGTCAAGTCGCGCCTCGAGGACCAGGCGGCCGAGGTCGCGCGACAGGCGCTGAAGGAGGCGTTCTTCGAGGACGCGCCAGAGCTCGACGTGCCGGCCGAGCCGCGCGACTACTCGACCGACGTGATCCCGTGGATCCAGATCGGCGACGCGCACGTCGGCATGTTGGCGCACGCGGCCGAGGTCGGCGAGAGCTTCGACGTGAAGATCGCCGAGCGCGAGCTGTGCGGCGCGATCGGCCAGCTGATCGACGAGATGCCCGGCTTCTACGAGCGCGTCGTCATCAACGACCTCGGCGACTTCACGCACTACGAAAATTTCCAGGCTACGACCGAGGCCAGCGGCCACGCGCTCGACTTCGACACCCGCTACCCGAAGATGATCCGCAGCTACAGCCGGATCATGCGGTTCATCGTCGAGCGCGCGCTGACCAAGGCGAAGACGGTCGATGTGATCATCAACCAGGGCAACCACAGCCGCACGAACGACATCTGGATGGCCGAGCTACTGCGCGCCGCCTACGGTCACACCGGCCGCGTCAACGTGCTCGACAACGACAGCGTCTTCATCGCCTACCGCATGGGGCGCACGTTCGTGATGGTGCACCACAGCGACAAGTGCAAACCTGACAAGCTGGCCAGCGTGATGGCAACCGACTTCGCGAAGGACTGGGGCGAGACGGAGTTCCGCTACATCGATATCGGCCACATCCACCACCGCATGGTGGCCAAGGAGCACGCCGGCGTCACGATCGAGAGCTGGAACAACCTGGCGGCGCGCGACAAGTACGCACACGACGGCGGCTGGCGCTCACGCCAGTCGATCACCGTCGTGCTGCGCAGCAAGACCTACGGCGAGATCGGCCGGCGCGTGCTGTCGATCCAGGAGGTGAGAGATCGGCTCGGGGACATGGCCCCGAGGGGGAAGGTCGCTTTCGTCGCGGCCTGAGTATCACAATGGTTATCAAACGGGAAAAGGAGACCCACACATGACCAACAACTTCAAGGCCTTCCTGGCCGTCATCCTCGTGTTCGTCGTCGCGATCACGTTCGCCTGCAACGCGCAGGCGCGCGGCCCGATCATCCTCGGCAAGATGCCGCACAGCGAGGCGGTCGGCGGCGACACGCTGCTGACCGGCGAGGTCGGCCCCTGCGAGCAGCTGAACGGCCCCGGCTGGCGCGTGGCGCAGTCGACCGACAAGAAGGGCAAGGTGCGGCTGCACGGCTGCTGGTCGCAGAACGGCGACAAGGTCGGGATCATCTGGCAGGACGGCGACGCGCGCGTCTACCGCTCCAGCTCGTTCGGCCTCGGCATCGGATCGTGAGCCGCGGCTTCATCAGCCTGCCGCTGGCCCTGTCGCTGGCGGCTGCCGCCGCCGGCGCCGCCGGGGCCTGGCGGTTGACGTCGTGGCACTACAGCGCGCGCATTGCCGCCATCGAGGCCGAGTACGCGCAGGCGACCGTCGACGCCAACCGCCAGGCCTTCCGCGCCGCGGAACGCTACGAGGCCCAGCGCAGCGCAGCGGCGCCGCGCGCGGCCGCCCACCGGAGGAAGACCGAAGATGCTCTCGACGCGAATCGCAGCTGGCGCGATCAGCTGCTTCCTGACGGCGTGCGCCAGCAGCTCGATGCCGCGGCAGCCGAGCTTGGTGCCGCCGAGCCTGCTGCAGCCGTGCGACCTGTACACGGCGCGCGCGCCGATGGCGACCAACGGTGACCTGGTGCGCGCCTACGTCGAGGCGCTCGCATGGGGAGCCGACTGCCGGCGCCGTCACCAGGCGCTCAGCGAGGCCGTCCGTGCACGCTGACCCGCTGCTGTGGATCGAGCTGTTCTGGCGCGCCTGGTGGCGCCAGTGGGCCCCGAAGCGCGACGGCCGGCATGACGCTGCCTGACGAGCGCACGCGCGCCGTGCTGCGCATGGAGCGAGCGGCGACGCAGCTGCTGCCGTACAGCGTCGGCATGGGGAACGCAGAAGCCAGGGTGCCGAGAGCCCTGCTGCTCGAGCTGCTTGGCGCTCTGCGCCACTACCCGACCCGATACGACCTGGACCGCTCCGCAGAGGCCCTGCCGGCCGTCTGGGGCCCGGCGAACAAGGACTGACCATGGGCATCATCGACTTCTTCGCGGCCCCGTTCCGCGCGGCCGACGAGGCCGCCGAGTTCCAGGCCGAGGCCAGCTACAGCGGCGCGGCGCCGCGCGCGGAGCCCGGCGAGGCCGGCAACGACGACC
>PJQE01000061.1_pt1 | contig 13564 bp, 16 predicted proteins | sample 1503751 | NCBI WGS metagenome assembly PJQE01 (sample SAMN07775948, study PRJNA414020) | Biofilm metagenome, whole genome shotgun sequencing project. | reverse complement strand
AGTAATCGAACTCCTTGTTGTGACCGGAGCGCTCGAACTTGCGCTGTTCGGCCTTGATGAAGTCAAGGGCCTTCGCTTCGGTGAGATTCTGGACGGCGGCGCCTTTGCGTACGCTGTTGCCCATCTTGTCGACCACGCGCAGCACCACTTTGAAGATCGGCTTCGTGAGCGGATTGTCCCTCGGTATCTGGCTCTCGTACGTTACCAGTTCGCTTGCCATATCTTCCTCTCAGCAAATAACTGTCTCGAAGCCTTCCCCGAAACCGCCATATCTGGCAGTGGGCCAACTGCCTCCGATTCCAAGGATCGACAAGGCATCCGAAATCCAACCCGGGTCCGGGGTGTTGTTCTGGCCCGGCGTCGTCAAAGGAGCGATGCGGCGCATGATCAAGGGGGCATCGTCGAGCGAGCGCGTGTCCCTGTGGATCTTGAGGAGCTGGAAATCGGGCATGAACCCGAAATCAGCCCGAAGACCAAGAACCTTCCCCTTCACGGCCGCCCAAGTTTCAATGCGGGAACCGCTGGTGTCCTCAAGCGAGACGATGACTGCGCGCGGCATTGTCCAGAGAATGAACATGCGCAGTGCCCAAAGCACGCGCCCGCGTTCGCTTTCTTCCCACGGCAGAACCATGTTGAAACGGCCTCCGGAGTAGTCGAGCAGGCAAACGCGCGTCCGCATGCTGCCCTCGGCGGCCAGGAGTTCGATGGAAGCCCGGTACTCGGCCAGGAAGTCGAAGGCGACAGGAAGGAACGGATCCTCGGTTTGGGTCGTCTGCGTGCTCATGATGGCGCCACCTCTTGCGCCCGCTCAGCGCGCCAACGCGCCCAGTAGGACTTTGCAGCCGCCGTGACTTTCGCTCTACCCTCAGCCGTCCGGCATCCGGTGGACAGGCCGCCGTGCATCCGGCAGCGCCCGTTGGCGCAGGCCGGAGCTCGGCATGGCCGACCCATACGGGTTCGTGCTCCGCAGCGCGGTTTGATCGCGGTCGTCATCTGCTTTTCAACCCTTGGATTCCTGAAGGACGTGACAAGCTGGTAGTGAGGCCATAGACTCGCGGCATGGATCTCGACCGCTTCAAGGCTGCCCTTCGCGACGCTCTCCGTGAGGAAGCGGAGAAGATCGCTGCGCGGAACGACGACAAATCCAGGATTGATGTCATCGCTTTGCTCGAGGGTGCGAAGTGCCAGCTCGCAGAGCGTGACGAACTGGGCCATGCGCCGGATCCGAGCGAGTGCGGCCTGCCGCATGCCGCCAAGCACAAGTATTTCCGGCGTGGTTGGGAGATTGCCGCGCGCATAGGTTAGCCCTCTCCGAATAGTTTCCTCCAAAGCGCGTCGTATTGCGCTTTCCAATGCGCTGCTTCTGTCTCTGCCTTTAACAACCTGTCTTTCAGTTCCTTGCCGCCGCCGGGCGTCGCCTCGGCGAACAGCCGAAGCTCTCGCGCCTCACTGGCCGCCTCATCGGCCTTTTTAGCGGCGTTCTCGATTGCAGCCTCGGCTTCCTTTGAAACTTTCTTCCCGGCCGCATGTGCTTCAGCAAGTAGGCGTTTGACATGATCTCTCGCCATCTCAGGCGTGCGCCCCCACGGAGCAGGCGAGAGATCGCCTCCGCTCTCGAAGTGCTGCCGCACGAGGCGCCGCTGCTCTTCCTTGGTGGCGAAGCCCTGCCGTCCTGGAATTGCGATCGTCGGCGTGTCCTCGATGAAGCGCGAAACTTCTCGCTGCTGCGCCGTCGTCGTCACCGGAACTGAGGTATTTGATTGCGGTCGACGGGCGAGCTCGTTGCGCTTGTCCTCAATCGCCTTTTGGAGGCGCGCCGTCCTATCCTTGGTTGCCGCAAGCATCACATCGTCAGGAACAGCGCGACCGGGGATGGCCGGCACAGGAGACGGCCCCATGATGCGTGCGACCTGGGCGTCACTGAACAAGCGGGAGGCTTCACGCTCGATCTCGTCCAATTCCTTGCGGGCCAGTTCAAGCGCCTTTTCGGCAGCCTTCCTGCCACCGCGGAAACCGGGGATGAAGCTCAGGCCGGCCTCGGCTGCACTTGCTGCCGATCCGGTCTGCAAGGCGTCGGAAACAGCGTCAGTCGGCGTAAAAAGGTTGACGGCATTCCCGACACCTGATCCGAACTGCTCAGCCTGTGTGGCCGGCACCCCAATAGCTTCAGCTCCCTGCCGGGCGTAGAACGCAGCGCTCTCGGACGGAGATGGTGTGTAGGGACGCGCTTCGGCAGGCGGCACATTCCCAGGGGTCGGCGCAGTCCGTGTGAAGGCGCCATCTGCAAGATCTCTCAGGCCGGCGCGCATGGGTGGTGAGAAGCGCTCATTGCTGGCGACCGACGCCCCAATCGCGTCGTCTGCCGAGGCAATGTCTTTCAGGTCGATCTTCTCGTGTGTAGCCAGAGAAACGATGATCGATGCGAGCGCCGGATCGTTGCGGGCAAATCGCGCGAGTGTCCCTATGTGCCGAATAACTGGCGTACGAAGTTTTGCTTCCGAGGCGCCATACGCGAGCCCTGCCTTCATGCGGAGGTACCGCGTCGCCCACTTTGCATAAGCCGGCCGCGATAGCAGGTACGACAGGGCATATGTGCCGCCGACTGCGCCAGCCAGGTAGAGGACGCCGCTCAATCCGCCAGACAGGGCCGTGCCCACGGTTGCGGCGATGCCGAGGACGTTTCCGCCGGATCGGAAGGTGTTGCTGCGGTTGGCAAAGCTCTCGACGTTGGCGAGGCGTCGCGAGACGGCGACGAGATCATTCAGCGCCTTTGCATGCTCCGGACCGAACAAGAGCGCGCGAGATTCCGGCGTCATGTTGTTCCACCGAGTCATGAAGGCCTCGACCGAAAACTCCAGATCCTGCACGAGACCACGCGCCGAGCCGCCTGGCCGTCCCATCTCGGCGATCACGCCCGCGGCAATCTCCCCACGCTCTTCCGGCCGCAGAATGCGGTGCATCGAGCGCAGCATCGCGACATTGCCCTTGCCGCCGGCCAGCGCCGCGTTGCTGATATTCCTGGCGAGGGCCTCTGAACTCTCGGCCTTGAACAACCGCTCGACGGCTTCCAGCCGCTCCATGCTGAGGCGCGTGAACCTGTCGGCGCGGGCGAATTCGCGGGCGGCCCGGACGAAGCCTGTCGCCTGCTGCGTGTTTCCAGCAGCCCGGTATGCCTCGGCGTTTCGGCGCAACAGCGCGATCATGTCCTGCGTCAGACCGCTCTGAATGCGCTCGATGTCCGAGAGCTTCAGGGTGTTCTTTTCCGTGTCGGCCATCCCCGATGCCAAACGCCGAAACTCGGAGCGCAGGTCGCGGAGGGTTTGCAGATTGGCGGTATAGCGCTGGTTCAGGATCGCATCGATCATGTAGCCGAGTTGCCCGCCTTGGACGGGCCGAGCCGCCGATCGGGGTGCAGCATTCTGGCCCGACTGCAGCATCATCCGCGCGTTGCGATCCATGATCTCTTCGAGCACAGCCCTGGCATTGGCGGGGCTTTGCATCACCCGTGTTTCGCCTTCCACGGCGCGGCCGCGGCGCATTTCCTCGGGGATCTGCCGCCAGGCGCGCTCGTATAGGGCGGCCTGCTTCGTCTTCATCGACGTGGTGCTGGTGGGCGTCGCGATGATTTCCGAGAGCCGGTTGTCAGGAAGATTGCTGACCGCATCCTCCACGACATCGATCGCGCGTGCATCTTTGAAGCGCTCGAGGCCGGCGCCGGCCGTGTCACCCACCTCCTTGGCGGTCCGCGCGTCTCCGAACTGGCCTGCCACGCGCTGCGTGGCATCACGCGCGCCGCGATAACTATTCTCCAGCGCATTCTGAAGAGGCACGCCCACGCCGAAGGTGTCGCTCAGACCCTTTGCCGTCGCGCGAAATGCAGGCGACGAACTGAATGCCGGACCGAAGACGGGCACATGGGCTGCCTCGAAGCTGGCAAGGTCGCTGGACGCCGCTCTCGCATTCTCAGCAATGCTGGGGCGCTCAGGTAGCGTGGCGCGAGGTTTGGCGGGGCCGCGCGGAACGACAGGTGCAACGGAAGCTCCAAAAGCCCCGAGGGCGGCATCGCCGACTGCCTGGACCGCACCGAGCTGTGGTGCATTTGCCCGGACAAAATCGCCCTCTGCCTCGGAGATCCCGGAGCCATCGAGTCCAACGGCGGAAATCACATCTCCCAGTCCGTATCGGCCCTGGGTGGCCATGCGGACAGGAAGCGAAGCAGTGAAGTTCGCCGCATCGATAGCGCGTTCTCCGATACCGCGCCGATCGAGCCACTCCTGACGCTCCCGATCCTGGGGCCCGCGGGGCTTGGTCGGAATGAAAGGATCGATTACGGCATCGTAGGTCTCGGCAATCGGATTGTGCCCGCCAAAAGCGGGTCTTAGGAAATCGCCCGTGCGTTCGGGCGGTGCGCTGCCGCCTTGCATCATGTCGGCGTTGGCCTGGGCACGGAGCGCGGCAAACCCCTGTGGGGTGTTGGACCCTACCGGCGCCTCGGGCGTCAGTGCGTTGGCGACCTGCATGGAATCGCGTGCATAGTCGATGGGGCTCGCGGTCTCGGGTAATCCGCCGACGTTCGCAGCGGGTGCCAGCAGCCGCTTGATGCTCGTGACAGCCATCTGCGGGTTCGGGGCGTCGACCTCGAACGTGCGACCGTCGCGCTCAACCTCGTAGACGGGCATCTAGCGCTTCTCCCGGATCCGCACGCCGTCTCCGGCGTTCACCCATCCGTCTCCGTTAGGCGGGCGACTGAAATCCAGGATCGTATTGCGGGGGTCGACACCGATGCGCTCGGCAATCCCCCGATACTGGTTCTGGATGTTCTGATACTGACGCTCCTGTCCCTGGAAAAGCTGCCTGGCGCGGGTCACGAAGTCGTCGCGCTGCGCAGGGTTCATGCGTTCGCCATTGAGCAGGCGGTTGAAGAGATTGCGCACCTGATCGGGGACACCGGCTGCGTTCTGAGCGGTGGCAAACTCGCCCTCGCGAACCACGGACCCGGGATCGAGCATCTTCATGTAGTTGAAGATCAGCGCCAGATCGCCGGCGGCAGAAGGATCCTTTCCGCTCGCTTCGACGCGCGTATAGGCATCGCGGACATCAAAGTATGGCTTGGCGAGGCTCGAGAACTCTTTGCGGAGACCCTCCTCTGCGTTGGTGCGGTCCTTGAGCGTAAAGCCACTCGCCCCTGTCTTCTGCCAATCGGCGAAGCTGGCCGGCGCACGCCCGGCCTTCCGCTCCTCGCCGGCATAGAACTGGTATTCACGCACGGCGGCCGGAACGAGGGATTGCTGTCGATAGGCTCTATCCTCTCGTCTACCGGACTCCTGGCCGGCAACCTTCAGCATCTCTATACCGCGCTCTGCATCTCCGAGCTCGATCAGCCGGTCCGCCACCTTGTAAAGATCCGGGTTCCCTTGCCCGTCCTTCGGGACGCCGGTCGCAAACATCTGGCGCACCTGGGCATCGCGAGCAGCCGCCTCGCGCCTGGCTGTAAGCTCGTCCTGAGCCGCCTCGCGGCGGAGCGCGTCATCTTTCGCGCCATAGTAGGAATCCGCGATGCTCGCGATCTTACTGAAGTCCACCTGCGCCGGGGAGAATGCGCTGTTCGCCTGTACGGTCGGTGTCGGGAATCGGAAGTTGGGATAGCTAGGCATGTCGAGATGAATCCTTCCCAAAAAACCGACCGGAGACAGCGATCCGGGGCATCGTTTTTGCGATCACCTCGGCGTTCTGCTCGGCCAGGAATTCCTCAAGTCGGCCCTCTTCAGCTGCCTGGACCACGCACTCGCGGGGCACTCAGGCAGCCTCCATCGTGCCGCCGCGGATTTTGATCCCTTCGGCTTCGAGGGCCGTCATGAGTGCGCGCCGGGCCCATTCAGCGGCGCGAGTGTTCTGGCGTTCGGCTGCGATCTCGACCGCTTGCCGAAGAGCAATCGGCACGCGCACCTCCATGCGGGCGGGAAAGCGCGATACGCTCTTGGATTCAGCAATCTGCATGTCGGATGGCTCCGATGCCGTTGAAAGTCCGAACATTGTACGGGTGCTTCGGGCATCGGCAAAACCGGCAAACCCGGAAGCGCTGCTATCCGGTGCGTCGGTGAAGAACAGCGCGATCACCGGCTAAGATAAGGTCCAGGAGTGCTTTGGAAACGCGCCACCGGCCGACGACCATGATGCCGATACGGTGATCGAGGCACCAAGCGCGAATGGTGCGCTCCGAGACTTCGGCTTTGACCGCGGCTTCCGGGACGGTGAGCCAGTCGCGCTGCGGAAGCAGGTCCCTGTCAAGAGGTGTCGGCATCTCGGTCATGGCTGCTGCTTTGGAATGTGGGTCATCTCGGGCCGATGTCGTCGCCCATCTCGGTCGGTATCTGCTTGCCAACACTCGCAGCCCGCTTCGATGAGAGCCTGCTTGAAGCGTTTCCGAGAGGTGTGGGTGAATCCTGCCAGATCACACACGGCTTCATACATCTCGAACAATTCGCTTTGCGGTCGCTCGCCGTGAATGCCTTGCATCTGAAGCCAAGCGACGAACGAGCGAACCGTGCCGTCCTCGGGTGCGAGCGTGGGATTGCGCTCGAGTGCGGCTCGAAAGGCTGGGTGCCTGACCATGGAGAGATCATGCTCTCGCCCCTAGAAGGGGATCTCGTCGTCGAACGCAGCACGTCGCGGCAGCGCCGTTGAGAGCGGCGCGGAGTGGTCGCTCTCGGGGAGTGGTTTAGACTTCGACGACTTGTTGCGGCCGATCTGTGCAAGACGCTCACATTTCCACGCCGCGACGTTGAGGCCTGCACGCTTCTCGCCAGATTTCTCCCACGTCCGCATGGTAAGGTTGCCCTCCACATAGACGCGATCTCCTTTCTTGAGGGGACCGGCCAGCTCCTCGGCACGCGCGCCGAACACCGCGACCCGGACCCACTGGGTTGCCTCATCCTTGCCTACGGCGATGTTGAAGGCCGCCCAGGGTTTTCCTTCCGCCGAGGTCTTGAGCTCGGGATCGCTTCCAACGCGGCCGATGAAGGCGCTCTCGATGTTGCCGTTCATGGCCGGCCTCCGTCAGCGCGCCACCACGCCTTCAAGTCGTCGTAGCTGGCCAGCACGGGGACGGCCTTCGCAAGCGTCCGGAACGCGACGATGGTGACGGTCTTGCCGCCGAACTCCTCGAGCTTGCCCTGGCACAAGAAGGCGATGGAGCGCCGGTCGAGCAGGAGCTTGCGACCGTCCGGCAAGTCAAGCTCGCGCATGTGGTGAGTGTGGGGGATGCGCGGCTTGCCGTCGTCAGGGCGTCGCGCTTTTGCTGGTAGGTGAAGTGTCTCAGTCATGGCGTCCTCGCTGTGTATCCTATCTGTTGAGACGAAACGCGAGCTTCGGGGAGCGTGCCGGATGTCAAACGTGCCAAACGTGTCAATCAGGGCTCGAGGTCACTCCGGTTGGCTTGGTTGGCACGGTTGGCATCCGGCACGGGTCTGTAAATTCGCTGATCGACCTCGAAATCTTTTCGGCGGCGATCGGGACCAGTGTAGACGATCGGTGTGAGCCATCGTGCGTCGACCAACGCTTCTAAGGCCGCGTCGAGCCGCTTCACATTTTTCAGGATGAAGCCAGATGTGCGGCGCAATGCACGGGCGTTGACGGTCTTCGCGGGGTGCGTGCGAATCCACTTCGCCACCTCCTGCACGTCTTTCGTTTCGTCTGGTATCGAAGCCTCCGAGAACACACGGGCAAAGTTTCCTCTTGCCCATTCATCGATGAGCCTCACCGCGCTCTGGAGGCTGCCAAGCCTGATCTGGTCGGGGGCGGGCCTGTTCGCCTGCGACCAAGACCAAGCTAAGTGCTCGAGCACCAGTGCCAACCTAAGGCACACACCGTCTAGCTTGCCGATTGCGCCTGCGATCTTGCCCGTCGCGTCCAGCTTCGCATTCCACTGGATCCGCTCGTACCATGCCTGGAATTCATCGGCGGCATCGGTCTCTAAGGGCAGCACGACCGCCTGCAGGTTCCCGTCGCTATCCGTCGCAAACCTTATATCAGCGACACGTCGCAACGCGCTTACCAGCAATGTTTGATCGGGGACGCTCGTTGGCCGCTTCGGTGCGATTACGTCGGGCCACGAATAGAGCGGCCGCGCTGCCAGACCGTCGTCTGCGCCAGCAAGAACCATCTCCTGGAGTTTGTCGGGCTGAATGCCGCCTATAAGGCTTACTGCGCAGAACGGGACATCAAGGCCCCCCTCCTTTAGACTTACCCTGTCATATCGATAAGCGCGGCCACCATAGGCCTCCAACCAAAACGCCCGGTCGCTGCCAGAGCCACCATACTTGTCAAACGCGCCAAACAGGCCGGACAGCTCGTCCCGAAAGGCGATGAGGCCGCTTGGATTCTCGGCGAGCAGGCGCACGAGCATTTCCGTGGTGGTGTCGCCGGCCCAAAGACGACGCCGTGTTGGCGGTGCCGGGATCTCGTCTCGCGGCATCGGTGGAGGCGCATGTCCCTTTTTTGCTGCCGCCGTCAGTTCACCTTCCCATGCAGACTGCCTGGCCTCGTGGACCTTGCGGGCTTCCTCGTAGTTGACGCTGCGTTCCTTCCAATCTGCGTTCTGTTCTCGCTCTATGATGCCGATCGCGTCGCGGATGCTGTCGACGGCCGGGCTCTTTCCGAACGATGGTGGTCCAACGAGAGCGCCCCATAGTATCGCGGGCTCTGTCCAGCCGGTCCACGGCGACGCGCGTCGCTTGGGGCCTATGAGGCCGGCGGTCGCCGTAAGCAGCCCGAGTGCGACAAAATCAAATGGGACATTTTTCGATCGAGCCTCGTCTTCACACCACCGCGCAGCCGGGCCTAGAACCTCTCGTGGAAACGGGGGCGCCGGCATAGCGTTGCGGCGGATGATACTCATGTCCGGCGCGTCCATCTGCGCTCCGATTACGGCATCGGATAGTGCGGCATCGAACGCAGCACGTACGGCGGCAGGTCCGCCATCCTGCAACACGGCATTAGCGTCCTGCTTGGTCATCACCACCTCCGATACCGAGCAGGACTTGAACGCCGATGCCTCGCCGATCTAGCGCTTGAGCCGCAACGTCCGCACCTTTGCGACCTGCGGCGTCGTCGTCGGCGACGATGGTGACGGCCTCGACGTAGGGCGGCACCGCCACCGCAAGAGCCGGAAGCCGAGAGGCGCCGCCGGCCGCCCACGCCGCGAGGCCCGTGGACAGGTGCAGCGACAGGGCATCCTCAATACCCTCCGCTATCACGAGACCCAAGCTATCGGTCATCGGCGCCAGCACGATCGGCATGGTGTGGTCGCGCCCGAGGCTGCGTTTCTGTGGATCGACAGGCGCTTTCCCGGTTCCGTCGGGCTTCAGGTAGGTGAGCTGAACGCCGGCGATGTCTTCCGACCTGACAGCCGCCAGCACGCCTGGCTCGGAATCGATAGCCAATGCGTAGGCCGCGACCATGGCCGGCCAGGGATATTTTGGAGGGGTGCCGGGTAAGTAGCGCAGCGTCGGAGGGCACCGAGAAAGCTCAATGCCTCTATATCTCAGATACGTCTCGACCAAGGTGGCGCACCCCGGCTTCGAGCGGTCCCAAAGCACCCGCGCGGTCTCGCGGCTACGCCACGCTTCTCCATCCTGCGCTTCGGTGCGCACCAACTGAACGACGCGCCGTGTCGGCCCATGGGGTTGTCCGCCGGGGGCCCATGGGGGCATCCCGAGCTTCTCTCGCACGTGGTCCAAACACTGTATGGGGTCGTCTCCGGCGAAGGCGTGGATGCGAGGTTCGTCGCCTGTGAGCCAGACCCGGAGCGAGCGATCCTTCGGGCTGTGCCCTGGTGCCGGGCACGAGATCACGCCGTCCGACCCGAGCTCACCGCCGAGCAGGCGTGCGGCCTCACGATGAGAGGGCATACAATCGATGCCTTGATGTCTCATACATCCCTCCGCTCTGCGCGCAGAAGGACTTCCCGGCAGCTGCGCAGGAATGCCCACTCGATCGACGATGCATTCCTCTTGCGGCGGTCGCGGATGCGTTCGAGGCAATCCGCCGTGGCGGCATCGAGGATGGGCGCTGCAGGGTGAGCGAGGATCGTGAAGGCGGCAAATGCCGCATCCCGTGTCGGTGGCTGAAAGTCCGAGAGTGTGTACATCGTCATCTCCAATTCGTGGGATGACGGTCAGAAAATTACTGCAACGATGAACTAGTACTGTTATTGTCTGTCCGTCTGAATGATTTGGCCGCTTGGGAGGTTGAGAGCTCCTGGCGGCCTTTCCTTTGAAAGACCACCTGGCGACCGGTTTGGACGCTTTACGCGAACGAGCACATGAACTTGCTAAGCAGCCAACTTTGTTGACTGCTGGCCGATGCAGTACGCCGCGAGACGGCGGCGCTTTCCATTCTCGGTCATCCGGACCTGCCGGCGCCGACACATTTTTCCGAGTTCTTTGCCGATCCGATTCCAGTGCAGCAGAGGCCATCCCTCGCGCTCAGCGAGCTGTCGGTAGACGACCTCTAGATCGGACTTCAGCACCCACCTCCCGATCGCCTCCGGCGTCTCCTCGATGATGAGCGACACCAATGCTTTGGCCTGCAGAAGGGCAGGTCGCGGAGGCTCTGCTACGAGCCGGTAGACACGGGCTGGTCTTCGGGGCTTCGTCCTGGTGCAGGACGCCAGGCCAGCCCGCTGTGCCACTACTGCGGGACAGGGGGCCGGTGCAGGAGGCTGGGACAGGGTGTTGAAGCGCGAAAATCCTTGCAGCACGCAGTCAGCCCTCCTCGCCAAGCTGGAGGTCGGGGAGACTGTCGAGGTAGCGACGCGCGTCGTCGGCCGTGATAAGCGTGCGCCTACCCGCCTTTCTTGCCCTCAATCGCCCGGTCCGGATCTCTTCATAAATCTTGTCGCGCCCAACTCCGGCGCTCTTGGCAAACTCATCTATTGAGAACGCTGCCCTAGTGAAATTGGGCTCCATGCTGCTCTCCGTCGCAAATCATCGGAGAGCGCAGGTTGCTGCGCTTTGCACCGATCCAATACTACGGAGTTTGCACTTCCCCATTTTCGTAGAGGCTAGAGGCTAAGGAGTTTGTCTGCTGCAGCACGAAAGTTTATTGTCCCATCGGGATTCAAAGGCAATCCAGGCTCCCCGCTCGGGCTTTGAGATGCCCATCGCTTAAATTCATAATATCGAGTGACCAGCGATCTTTCGCCTCCCTTCAACCAATGGTGTTGGTTTTTCTTTGCACTCGGGTACTTGCGTAAAACCTCCAATACTGCGCATTCGACGCTCAGGCCTTGCTCGCGAAACTCATCGACAAGCGCGATGAGTGCCCACTTCCTGGGCGCGGTCCAATGGTGTTTGCGTGCAGCAAGCGCTTCGACATCGCCCCGCGCAACAATACGAAACGCCTCAGGAAAGCAATATTGCGCCATTCCGAGCACAAGCTTTCCAGTGCTGCCGCTCAGATCAACATCTTCGACCGCCACGCCAAAATAGTCGCAGACGGCAGCCAGTTTCTTGCCCACCTGCGCAATCTCAGCATCACCTACCCACCCCTCTACGGAACTGGTGATGATAGGCTGCGCTAGGATTTTGGGGGGCTTCGCCTTGCGTCGTCTAACTTCCTTTGTCATGGCTGGCTAGCTTTCCAGGTATGTAGCCCAAGCACGCATCAGTTTGCGCCTTTGCTCGAACAGATCCCCTCGTCGATACGCTGCTTCCACGGCATCTGGAATGGCATGGGCGAGCGCCATCTCCGCGGCTTCACGTGAAAACTTAGTCTTCTCCGCTGCCCAGTCCCGGAAGCTCGAGCGGAAGCCATGTGCGGTGACATGCCCGTACTCCATCCGCCGCAGCAGCATCAGGCACGCCATCTGAGAGAGCGGTCGCCCCGGCTTCCCTCCTGGGAACACGAATTCGTTTTGCCGTATCTCGGCCATCTCCTTGAGGATGGTGATTGCGCGGGCGGAGAGCGGCACGCGATGCGCGCGGCCGCCTTTCATGCGGTGGGCCGGGATCGTCCACAGGCGCTCCTTGAGGTCGATCTCGTCCCAGCGCGCACCGAGCGTCTCTCCCGTGCGCGTCGCGGTCAGGACCATGAACTCGAGGGCCTTTGCCGAGATGCCCGTCTCGGAACGAAGCAGCGCCATGAATGCGGGGACATCTCGATAGGGTAGGGCGGCGTGGTGCTCGACGCGGCGTACCTTGGACGTTGGCGGCAGGAGCTGGTCGAGATGGCCGCGCCACGTCGCCGGGTTCTCACCATCGCGGAGGCCCTGCGCCTTCGCGGCGTTCAGGATCACCTCGATGCGACCGCGCACGCGCGTCGCCGTCTCCGGCTTGACGGTCCAGATTGGATTGAGCGCCTTCAGGACATGCTCGGTCTTCACCTCGCTGACGGCGAGCCCCCCGAAGATCGGATAGACGTATTGCTCCAATGTGGCGCGCCACTGATAGCGATGCTTGTCGTTGCGCCAGCCCGCCTCATGGCTCGCGATGTAAGCTTTGGCGCATTGCTCGAACGTCCGGACTTTTTCGGCGGCGCCATTGGCAGCGGCTCGCGCTGCCTTTCGGGCTTCGATCGGATCAATACCGGAGGCCAGTAACCGCCGGCACTGCTCGGCCTGCTCCCGCGCCTTGACGAGGCTCACGGTAGGATAAGGCCCGAGCCCTGCGTCTCGGGTCTTCCTGGCCCTCGTGAAGCGGAAGATCCAGCCCTTCGAACCGCCGGGGGCGACGCGCAGGTAGAGCCCGCCGCCGTCGGCATAGTAACCGGGCTCCTTACGGCTGGAGACGGTGACGGCTGATAGTTTGTGGAGCCCCCGCCCCATGCCCTTTGCCCATGTTCTTGCCCATGTTCCGGAGCCCGATGCTAAACTGCTTCGGCGGACGCTGCCAGACGTAGATCGACGGAACCATCAATAAAACCGGGACTTCTGTGGACAATAGCCGACATGGGCAGACGTCAATCGACGAAGGACTGGTGGAGGGGGCTGGATTCGAACCAGCGTAGGCGAAGCCAACGGATTTACAGTCCGTCCCCTTTAGCCACTCGGGCACCCCTCCGTGACCAATCCTCGTGAGCAGGCCGGCCGCCGCGCAACGCGCCGTTCCTTTGCCATCCCTGCTCTCAAACGAAATCGCCCTGCGCTCGCCGAGCGGCAGGGCAATGCCCGTCCTTATCGTAATCCGCCCTTCCGATGTCAATTGGAAAAGCGTGCGAAAACCCGTATGGGTTCGGGTCCCAATCGGGTGCTTGGACAATCAGGGGCGAGGCGGGTGATGGCGGGCGGTACGGCCGGCAAAAAAGGGCCACGGAAGCCCCATTTCGGCGGATTCAAAGGCGGCTCGCGGGGCCGGCCTCCGTCCGGCGGGCCAAAGGCGGCCCGGCGCGGCACAGCCCCGGCAGACGACGGGCTGGTGCGGCTGTTCGGCAGCCATGCGGTCGAAGCCGCACTCCGGAATCCTCGCCGCCGGGCGCTGCGCCTGCTCGCGACGGAGAATGCCGAGCGGCGGCTTGCCGAGGTCATTGCCGCCAAGGGCGTCGCTATCGACCGTGCGACACCGGGGGA
>PJQE01000060.1_pt1 | contig 13618 bp, 9 predicted proteins | sample 1503751 | NCBI WGS metagenome assembly PJQE01 (sample SAMN07775948, study PRJNA414020) | Biofilm metagenome, whole genome shotgun sequencing project. | reverse complement strand
CCATGGCCGCCTGCTGGTGCGCTCTTCCGGCACCGAGCCGGTGATCCGCGTGATGGGCGAGGGCGACGACCGCGACCTGGTCGAGGATGTCGTCGACCAGATCGTCAACGCGCTCGGTCACGCCGCGGCGGCATAAGCCGGATTTATCGCAGCTCCGTAGAGGCGCTGATCGGCGGTGCGCAGCGGCGCATCGCTGCCATCGGCTATTGCCGCTGGTCGCGCCCGCGCCTGCGGCGTAGAGAAGCTGCATTGTCGCCCGCCAGTCCTTTTCAGGAATCCGCCGTTGAACAAGCCCGTCATCGTCCCGGAAGAAACGGCGACCGCGCCGGTGGTGGTGACGGATGCAGCGCCAAACCTCGTCACGCCAAGCGCCGCAACCAAGGCTGCGGGGCCGGCCTATGTCGTGCTCGCCGGCATCAGCTTCTCGCACTTCCTCAACGACACCATGCAGTCGTTGATCGCCTCGGTCTATCCGATCCTGAAAGACGCTTACGCGCTCGACTATGCGCAGATCGGCATGATCACCCTGGCGTTCCAGTTCACCGCGTCACTGCTGCAGCCGGTCGTCGGGCACTTCACCGACAAGAAGGCGCAGCCGTTCTCGCTCGCGATCGGCATGGGCTTCACCTTTCTCGGATTGCTGCTGCTCAGCGTCGCGCATCTCTATCCGATCATCCTGATCGCGGCGGCGCTGGTCGGGCTTGGCTCAGCGGTATTTCATCCGGAGTCGGCGCGGATCGCGCGGCTGGCCTCCGGCGGCCGCTATGGCATGGCGCAATCGGTGTTCCAGCTCGGCGGCAGTTTCGGCACCTCGATGGGGCCGGTGCTGGCGGCACTGATCGTGGTGCCGTTCGGTCAACCCTCGATCGCCTGGTTCTCGTCGATCGCGTTCCTGGCGATCGTGATCCTGTGGCGCATCGGCGGCTGGTACAGGCCGCAGATCGTGGCCAAGAAGTCCGCGGTGGTAGAGCGGCATCCAGATCATCCGGATTCGCGGCGTGTCAGAATCGCGCTCGCGGTGCTGGTCGCGTTGCTGTTCTCGAAACAGCTCTACGTGTCGAGCCTGTCGAGCTACTACATCTTCTATCTGATCGACAAATTTCAGGTCTCGACGCAGGCGGCCCAGCTCTATCTCTTCATCTTCCTTGCATCGAACGCGGCCGGTGCGTTCTTCGGCGGGCCGCTCGGCGACCGCTACGGCCGCAAATACGTGCTCTGGTTCTCCATCCTCGGCGCGCTGCCGTTCACGCTGGCGCTGCCCTATGCCGGCCTCGTCGGCAGCGCCGTGCTGACGGTGTTGATCGGCCTCATCCTCTCCTCGGCGACGTCGTCGATCATCGTGTTCGCGCAGGAATTGATGCCGCATCGCTTCGGCATGATCTCCGGCGTGTTCTTCGGTGTCGCCTTCGGCATCGGCGGTCTCGGCGCGGCCGTGCTCGGCAAGCTTGCCGATCACACCGGCATTGCCTTCGTCTATCATCTCTGCGCGTTCCTGCCCGCGCTCGGCTTGCTCGCGGTGTTTTTGCCCAAGATGCCGAAGCACTCACGCTGACGAATTCCAGCGAGGCGAAGGTGCGGAGTTCGCCACCTCAACAAACTCTTAACGGCACCAATCTTTCCCAATACATCGTTAGCGTATAAGGCGCGTTCGCCTCATTTGCCTGCGCTGCAAATGCATCGACACTCGCATCACAGCAGCGATTCTGAGAAAGTCAGAGATTGTCAACCTTAATTATTAGGGTTAAGCGCCGCTTAAGCATTTGATGCCATCGTCCGTCCGTGAGTTTTTGAAGTGGGGCCTTTTGTATTCAGCCTCACCGGACAGAGGACGAAGCCCATGCGTAGCGTTAAGTCTTTCATTGCCGCCGGTGCGGCCACTTTGTTTTCGCAGGCGGCGTTTGCCGCCGACATGGCCATCGCGCCCCCGCCTTATGCGCCGCCTCCGGTGGTCGAGGATTTCGGCGGCTGGTATCTGCGCGGCGATATCGGCTTTTCCAATCAGCGCGTCGACCGTCTGAACAATGCACTCGACGTCAACAACACGTCCTCGGTCCAGACGCTGAACTTCAACTCTGCCGGCATCTTCGGCCTCGGCGTGGGTTACAAGGTCAACAACTGGTTCCGTGCCGACGTCACCGGTGAATACCGCGGCAACTCGCAGTTCTTCGGCACCGACCGCATCACCTACGCAGGCGGCGTCGCCACCAACACCTATCACGCCACCAAGAACGAGTGGGTCGTGCTCGCCAACGCCTATGTCGATCTCGGCACCTGGTGGTGCATCACCCCGTTCATCGGCGCCGGCGTCGGAGGCGCGCGGGTCGCGATCAACGGCTTCACCGATCAGGGCATCGCCAACAACGGCGGCGGCGCGCTGCCCGGCCTCGCCTTCGGCGACAACGTCGCCAAGTGGAATTTCGCCTGGGCGGCCCATGCCGGTCTTGCCTACAGGGTCACGCCGAACTTCACCGTCGAACTCGCCTATCGCTATCTCGACATGGGTGACGGCCTGACCGGCGATCTCCGTACCTTCGACGGCGTCAACGGCATCTACAACCCGATGACCTTCAAGAACATCACCTCGCACGATCTGAAGCTCGGCGTGCGCTGGGATCTGACCAGCCCGGCCGTCTACGCACCGCCGCCGCTGATCCGCAAAGGTTAATCGCGACCTCCATCTGTTAACGATTGCCGAACGGCGCGGGAGTTACCCGCGCCGTTTGCTTTTGCCTACTGCGGCGAGGCGAGGGAGGTCCGGCGAGAGAATGTGCGTCAGCTTTCGGACAAGATTACGCCATTCGAGGTCCACGAAAACGATTGGTTAAGGTTAACAGGCGATGATCATCGCAAGTTCAGTGTGTCGGATGGAGCGTTGCGATGCGTCGATTCTTGCTGGTGGCTTTGGTGTGCGGAGCGGTGACGGGGGCGCAAGCCGCCGATATGCCGGACCTACCCTTTCTTCGCGGCAGCTTCACCGATGGCCTGAGCACCGCCCGGGTCAACTGGCAGGGCTTCTATGTCGGCGGCCAGGCAAGCTACAGCTCGGTCACCTCGCGGGTGTCACCCAGCGCCAACTCCGACCTGACTGGGACCTTCATCCCTCCGCCCGGTGTCAACTACAACTGGCCGGGACTGCCTAACGCGCACAGCACCAACACCGGCTTCGGCGGCTATTTCGGCTACAACTCGCAATGGGAAGACGTCGTACTCGGCGTCGAAGCGAACTACATCCACGACGGATTCCGCTCGGTCTCGAATGCGCTCGGATTGCTCTATCAGGCCAATGTCCTGCAGAGCATTACCAATTCCGACGTGGTCGTGAAACTCTCCGACTTCGGTTCGGTGCGTCTCCGCGGCGGCTATGTGATGGGATGCTTCATGCCTTACGCGTTTGGCGGCCTCGGCTTCGGCAGCCAGACCGTCGACCGCAGCGTTTCGGCCTTCCCGCTTCCCGTGCTGACGCCGACGGCCGCCGCCAGCAAGACCAAGCTGGTCTACGGCTACAGCGTCGGCGCCGGCGTCGACATCATGCTGGTGGCAGGCCTGTTCATGCGCGCCGAATACGAATATCGCCGGGTGACGGCGGATATCGATTCCGGCATCAACAGCGCGCGGATCGGCCTCGGCTACAAGTTCTGATCGCGCCAGCGGCGCCATCAGGCGCCGTTGACAGATCTGCCGCCGCCTGTTGCACTGTCGTCCTGACAGGGGCGGCCCATGAAAATCTACGGCGACACCAATTCCGGCAATTGTCTGAAGGTGAAGTGGGTGTGCGATCATCTCGCGCTGCCCTACACCTGGATCGCGATCGATACGCTGAAGGGCGAGACGCGCACCGCCGAATTTCTCAAGCGCAACGGCGCCGGCCAGGTGCCGACGATCGAGCTCGACGACGGTCGCACGCTGGCGCAGTCCAACGCGATCATCCGCTATCTCGCGCGCGGCTCCAGCCTGATCCCGTCGGATCCATTCACGCAGGCGAAGATGGACGAGTGGCTGTTCTGGGAACAATACAGCCACGAGCCCTATGTCGCGGTGTGCCGCTTCCAGATGTTCTATCTGAAGAAACAGGCCTCCGAGCTCGATCCCGAGAAGGTCAGGCGCGGCTATGCGGCGCTGGCGCGCATGGAGCAGCAATTCGCCGCTACGCCTTTCCTGGTTGGCAACGCGGTCTCGCTCGCCGACATCTCGCTGCTGGCCTATACGCGCGTTGCGCATGAAGGCGGCTTCGATCTCGACGGCTATCCCGCGCTGCGCCGCTGGATCGCCGAGACCGAAAAACTCCTCGAGCTGCCGTCGGCGCGCTGATGTTCCCGCGATCGTGATGATCGCAGCGTCCACGGTTGAAGCAATTTGCGACGAAGCCCTCAGGTAGTCGCCGCTGTTCGATCGGGTTAACAACCGATAAACTACGCGTGCGGCCGTGATTTTACGGACAGGAACGTCTCCGCTATTCCGGCGTCTCCCTCGGGGCTCGGGCAGCTTGGGGATTTCCGATGACGAAATATTCGATTGTCAGGATCGGAAGTGAGTATGTGGTGCAGGCGGGTGAGGCTCGGGTGTTGAAGGTCTCGAGCCGGCGCGAAGCGGCCAAACTGGTCACCGATGCCGCCGTATTGCTGCAGCGGGAGCCGGCACCCGGGGCGGACGAGGGCCCATCAATCGGGCGTGATGCGCCCGAAGTTCCTTGACCATCGGGCCCGATTCCCTTAATCACCGCCGCGGGACACCTCCCCCCAACGGGAGGCTTACTATCTGGAAGGATAGATCATGACCGTAGCGAAGCCCGCTTCGCGGCCGAACGTGCCGCATTTTTCCTCCGGCCCCTGCGCCAAGCGCCCCGGCTGGAATCCCCAAAATCTCAAGGACGCCGCCCTCGGCCGCTCGCATCGCGCGAAGATCGGCAAGGCCAAGCTAAAGCTCGCGATCGAATTGACGCGCGAAGTGCTGCAGGTGCCGGCCGACTACAAGATCGGCATCGTGCCGGCGTCCGATACCGGCGCGGTGGAAATGGCGCTGTGGTCGCTGCTCGGTGCGCGCCCGGTCACCACGATCGCCTGGGAATCCTTCGGCGAAGGCTGGGTCAGCGACATCGTCAAGGAATTGAAGCTCAAGGACGTCACCAAGCTGCATGCCGGCTATGGCGAACTTCCCGATCTCTCCAAGGTCGATCCGGCCTCCGACGTCGTCTTCACCTGGAACGGCACCACGTCGGGCGTACGCGTGCCGAACGCCGACTGGATCAAGGCCGATCGCCAGGGCCTGACGATCTGCGACGCGACGTCGGCGGCCTTCGCGCAAGCACTCGATTTCGCCAAGCTCGATGTCGTCACGTTCTCCTGGCAGAAGGCGCTGGGCGGCGAAGCCGCGCACGGCATGCTGATCCTCTCGCCTCGCGCGGTGGAGCGGCTCGAAACCTACAAGCCGGCCTGGCCGCTGCCGAAGATCTTCCGCCTCACCAAGGGCGGCAAGCTCAACCAGGGCATCTTCGAAGGCGAGACCATCAACACGCCGTCGATGCTGTGCGTCGAGGATTATCTCGATGCGCTGAACTGGGCGAAGTCGATCGGCGGCCTCAACGCCCTGATCGCGCGCGCCGACGCCAACACCAAGGTGCTGTCGGACTGGAAGGCGAAGACGCCGTGGATCGACTTCCTGGCGACGGATCCCGCGATCCGCTCCAACACCTCGGTGTGCCTGAAGTTCACCGATCCCGCGATCACCTCGCTGACCGCGGACGCGCAGGCCGAGTTCTCGAAGAAGCTGGTTGCCCTCGTCGAGAAGGAAGCCGCCGGTTACGACTTCGCCTATTACCGTGATGCGCCGGCCGGCCTACGGATCTGGTGCGGCGCCACCGTCGAGGCCTCCGACGTTGCGCTGCTGACGCAGTGGATCGACTGGGCCTTCGCCGAGACCAAGGCCGCGCTGCCGAAGGCGGCTTGATTTTCCTTCTTGAACTCTCCCCGCTCTTACGGGGAGAGGTCGGATCGCGCGGCGATCCGGGTGAGGGGCTCTCTCCGCACCCGACGCAGGCAGAGTTCACAGCGACAGTTTCACCCCATCCCGGCGCTTTGCGCTGGCCTTCCCCCTCCAGGGGAAGGTGTGAAGGAACACACCAATGTCCAAACCCAAAGTTCTCATTTCCGACGCGCTCTCTCCCGCGGCCGTTCAGATCTTCAAGGATCGCGGCATCGAAGTCGACTTCCAGCCCAACCTCGGCAAGGACAAGGACAAGCTCGCCGAGATCATCGGCGATTATGACGGCCTTGCGATCCGCTCCGCGACCAAGGCGACCGCCAAGATCATCGACAGGGCCAAGAAGCTGAAGGTGATCGGCCGCGCCGGCATCGGCGTCGACAATGTCGAGATCCCGGCGGCGACCGCCAAGGGTATCATCGTGATGAACACGCCGTTCGGCAATTCGATCACGACCGCCGAGCACGCCATCACGCTGATGCTGGCGCTGGCTCGCGAGATTCCGCAGGCCGACGCCTCGACGCAGGCCGGCAAGTGGGAGAAGAACCGCTTCATGGGCGTCGAGATCACCGGCAAGACGCTCGGCGTCGTCGGCTGCGGCAATATCGGCTCGATCGCCGCCGATCGCGCCCAGGGCCTGAAAATGAAGGTGGTCGCGTTCGATCCGTTCCTGTCGCCGGAGCGCGCCAAGGACATCGGCGTCGAGAAGGTCGAACTCGACGAGCTGTTCAAGCGTGCCGACTTCATCACGCTGCACACGCCGCTGACCGAGAAGACGAAGAACATCATCGACGCGGCGGCGATCGCCAAGATGAAGAAGGGCGTGCGCATCATCAACTGTGCCCGCGGCGGCCTGGTCGACGAGCAGGCGCTGGTCGATGCGCTGAACTCCAAGCATGTCGCCGGCGCGGCCTTCGACGTGTTCGTCGAGGAGCCTGCCACCAAGAACGTGCTGTTCGGCCATCCCAACGTGATCTGCACCCCGCATCTCGGCGCCTCCACCACGGAAGCGCAGGAGAACGTCGCGCTGCAGGTCGCCGAGCAGATGTCGGACTATCTCCTCACCGGCGCGATCTCGAACGCGGTCAACTTCCCCTCGATCACGGCGGAAGAAGCGCCGAAGCTGAAGCCGTTCATCGAACTCGCCGAGAAGCTCGGCTCGTTCGCAGGCCAGCTCACCGAGAGCGGCATCCTCAAGACCCAGATCACCTATGAGGGGCATGTCGCCGAGATGAAGATCAAGGCGATCACCTCGGCGGTGCTGTCAGGCCTGCTGCGGCCGATGCTCGGCGACGTCAACGTGGTCTCGGCTCCGGTCGTGGCAAAGGAGCGCGGCATGGTGGTCGACGAGATCGTGCGCGCCGCGCAGAGCGACTACGAAAGCCTGATCACCGTCACCGTCATCACCGAACGGCAGGAACGCTCGGTATCCGGCACCGTCTTTCACGACGGCAAGCCGCGGCTTGTCGACATCAAGGGCATCCGCGTCGACGCCGAGTTCGGCAAGTCGATGATCTACGTGACCAACGAGGACAAGCCCGGCTTCATCGGCAGCTTCGCGGGCCTGCTCGGCGCGGCCCAGATCAACATCGCCACCTTCCATCTCGGCCGCGTCAAGCAGGGCGGCGACGCCATCGCGCTGGTCGAGATCGACGGCCCTGTGCCCGCTGACGTGCTTAGCAAGGTGCAGGCGCTGCCGCAGGTGAAGCAGGCGAAGGCGCTGGCGTTCTGATCGGGCGCTGATCGAAGCTCGGCATCGAACCCAGGCGTTTGCCGAGGTTCGATGCCGATCGAGTGTTTTCATGATGGCGGGCATATTGCCGTAGTTCTACGTTCCCCAATTTTTACTAAAGTTTCCGGCGTGCACGCCTAGGCTGTAGGGGCGGTTTTTTTCAAGCCCCTCAGGATATTTCCATGCGCATTTTTTCGCTGCGACTGACCCACCAAATCATGGCGATCAGCCTCATCGGCCTGACCGGTGTCGTTCTGGTCGGCGGCATCCACCTCTACGGCGAGCGTGCGATGGCGGTCTATCGCGAAGCCGCTGACAACGCACGGAGCATTGCCGAGCTGAACCGCAAGATCGAGGTCGAGCTGCTGGAAGGGCGCCGCGCGGAAAAGGATTTCCTGCTGCGCAACGACCTCCGGAAAGCGGACAGCCAAATCGAGATCAGCAAGGCGGTAGCCACCGATATCGAGGCGCTGCGCGGCAAGGTCGTCGCCATCGGCCAGCTCGAACTGGCGCGCCGGATCGAAGCGATGAAGGCGTCGCTTGCGAGATATCAGGCGCACTTCACCGCCGTCGTCGACCAGAAGCGGCAGCTCGGCCTCGACGAGAAATCGGGGCTCGAAGGGCGCCTGCGCGCCTCGGTTCACGACATCGAATCCCGCGTCGGCCAGTTGCAGGATCAGGGTCTATTGATCACCATGCTCACGATGCGCCGGCACGAGAAGGATTTCATGCTGCGCCGCGACCCGCGCTATGGCGAGGAGATGAAGAAGCGCAACGCCGAGTTCATCGCCGGCATCGAAAAGGCCGCCGTTGCAGATGCAGGCAAGGCCGAACTGAAACAGAAACTGGCTGATTATCAGCGCGAGTTCAGGGCCTGGATGGACCAGGCCCTGCTGCTGGCGGCCGAATTGAAGTCGATGTCGGAGGCGTTCGCCGCGGTGGAGCCGGTGATCGATGCCGTATCGAAAGAGGTCAACGGCATCCGCGCCGAGGCCGAACGGTTGAACGTCAGGGAACGCGACGGCATCGAACGCTGGATGCAGATGGCGATCGCGCTGATCGCCGTTTCCGTGATGGGGGCCGGACTGTTCATCGGCAGATCGATCTCAAAGCCGTTGTCGGCAATGACCGCGGCGATGATCGAATTGGCCAAGGGCAATTTCGCCATCGTGCTTCCCGGGCTCGGCCGGCGCGACGAGGTCGGCGACATCGCGCAGGCGGTGGAAACCTTCAAGGTCAATGCCGAGCGGAAGGCGCGCGAGGAGGCGGAAGAAAGGATCAGGCAGGACAAGATCGTCGCAGAGCTGCGCAAGGCCGAGATGATCAGGATGGCGGATGCCTTCGAGGGCGCGGTCGGCGAGATCGTCGACACCGTGTCGTCGGCCTCGACCGAGCTGGAAGCTTCCGCCGGCGTGCTGACCACGACGGCGACCCGCTCTCAGGAACTCGCCACCATGGTCGAGGCCGCCTCGGAGGAGGCCGCTACCAACGTGCAGTCGGTAGCGTCGGCCAGCGAGGAACTGAGCTCCTCCGTGAACGAGATCAGCCGCCAGGTTCAGGATTCGGCGCGCATGGCCAGCGAGGCGGTCGGCCAGGCGCAGCAGACCAACGAGCACGTCGTTCATCTGTCGAATGCGGCGGCCCGTATCGGCGACGTCGTCGAACTGATCAATACCATCGCCGGCCAGACCAATCTGCTGGCGCTAAACGCCACGATCGAGGCCGCGCGCGCCGGGGAGGCCGGCCGCGGCTTTGCGGTGGTGGCGTCGGAAGTCAAGGCGCTGGCGCAGCAGACCGCGCAGGCGACCGGAGACATCGGCCGGCAGATCGCCGACATCCAGTCGGCCACCGGCGCCTCCGTCAACGCGATCCGCGAGATCTCAGGCACGATCGAGAAGCTGTCGGAGATTTCGTCGATGATCGCCGCCGCAGTGGAAGAGCAGGGCGCGGCGACGCAGGAAATTTCCCGCAACGTGCAGCAGGCGGCGCTCGGCACCACGCAGGTCAGCGCGCACATCGCCGACGTCCGCCAGGGCGCATGCGAAACCGGATCGGCCTCGACGCAGGTGCTTTCGGCGGCGCAGTCGCTGTCGGGCGACAGCAACCGTCTCAAGCTCGAGGTCGGAAAATTCCTGAACTCGGTACGCGCCGCCTGAGAAGGCAGCCGCCGCAATCTTGCCGCAAGTTTCGATCGAACCGGTTTCTTCCTCGCTGCGTCTCATGACCGGGGATGGTGGGCCCTTACGCGTGCCGCCATTAGGAGAACAGTTGAGGATAAACTCATGCGATTGATTGCGAACGGTTTTTGGTCGGCGAGCCTCGTCGTGCTGACGGCGCTTGGCTGCGGCGGGGCGCGGGCGGCGGAACTGCCGGCGAGATCCGCGGTCGATGCGGTCACCGTCTATCCCGACGGCGCCAGCGTCACCCGTATCGTCACGCTCGACGTTCCGGCCGGCGAAAATTCCGCCGTGCTCAAGGATTTTCCGCTGACGCTCGATCCGTCGTCGCTCCGCGTCGAAGGCGAGGCGGGCGCGAGGCTCACCATCGGCTCGATCGACGCCAAGCCGCCGCGCGCGGCGCCGCCGGCCAATCTGCCTGAACTCGACAAGCGCATCGAGGCGCTGAAGGACGAGCGGAGCAATCTGCAGGGCGCGATCGATGCGGCCAATGCACGACGCAAATTCGCCGAGCGGTTTGCCGAAGCCTCTCCCGTCGGCATCGGCGACAAGGGCGAGGCGCGGCCGATTTCCGAATGGCGCGCGGCCTTCACCGCCGTCGGCGATGAGATTGCCTCTGCTGACGCCGCAGTCCGCGACGCGCAGCGCAAGCAGCGCGAGCGCGACCGCGAGATCGCCCGCCTCGAACAGGACCGGGCGCAGAAGCCGTCGAACAAGCTCGAAGTGCGGATCGAACTCGCTGCTGCCGCGGCGACCAAGGCGACGCTGCGGGTGACCTACGCGGTGCGCAACGCGCGCTGGACGCCGCTCTACGATGCCCGGCTCGACACCGGCGCCAAGGACCGCAAGCCCGCGCTCGAACTGGTGCGCCGTGCCGAGATCACCCAATCGACCGGCGAGGACTGGTCAGACGTCGCGCTCAGTGTCTCGACGGTGCGCACCGCGCGCGGCGGCAACGCGCCAGAGCTCAATTCGCTGATCGTGCAGTATCCGCAAGTGCCGCGGCCGGTGGCGTCGGCGAGCGGTGCGCTGGAGGATGGTACGCGGTTCCGCGGCGCAGTACCTCCCGCGCCGCGCAGCACCGAACCGCTCGGCGGCAAAATGGCGCCGATGCAGGAGCGCGCCGAGGAGCAGCAGGCGACCGCCGACGTCAGCGGCTTCCAGGTGGTGTTCAGGATTCCCGGACGCGTCAGTCTCGCCGCCAGCGAAGGCGCCAAGAGCCTGCGGGTTTCCTCAGCGGCCGTCGCGCCCGATCTTTCGATCCGCGCCGCGCCCGTGAAGGACCCGACTGCGTTCCTCGAAGCGAGCTTCAAGCAGAACGAGGACGCGCCGCTGTTGCCGGGCCGCGTCTCGATCTATCGCGACGGCGTCTTCGTCGGCCGCGGCCAGATGGCCGCTGCAGCCAAGGAAGAGACCGTGCGGCTCGGCTTCGGTGCCGACGACAAGATCAAGATCGAGCGCACCGTGCTCAAGCGCAACGAAGGCTCGGCCGGCCTGATCGTGACGACGTCGAAGACCGACGAGCGCGCGTTCAAGACCACCGTGCGCAACGGCCACGATTTCCCGATCCGTGTCGCGATCGAGGACCAGTTGCCGGTCAGCGAGAACGAGGACATCCAGGTCGAGATGCTGCCGTCCACGACGGCACCGACCACCAGCAACGTGCGCGACCGGCGCGGCGTGCTGGAATGGGCGTTCGAGGCCAAGGCCGGCGAGGTCAGGGACATCAACTTCGCCTGGCGGATTCGCTGGCCCAAGGACAAGGGCGTCGTGATGGTGCCGGCGGGCTAACGCAGCAGTCTAGCTCGCTGCCGGTGCTCCTTTCCCCGTTGAAAGAGCGGGGAGAGGAGTGCGTCAGGGCACCCGCTGCTCCCGGTGAACGCTCAGGCCCAGCCGCCGCTCCGGTACACGACCATGTTGTCATGGACGACGCTGACACCGGGCGTGGATTCCGCCGCCACCTTGATCGCCTTTCGCTCGGTATCGGATTCTGCAAGGCCCCATAGATCGACGATGCCGTTGGAGACCGTGACGTTGAGCAATCCCGTGTGGGCCCACGCTTCCCGCTTCAAGCCGGCGAGGATGCGGTCGCGGATCGCCTTGTCCGAAGGAGTTACATCGAGCATCTGCCGTGCGCTGGCCACGGCCTGAAGAAGGTTGGCCCTGCTCACGATCCCGACCAGTTGACCGTTCTCCAGTATGGGCAGTCTCCTGATCGCATTCCTCTCCATCAAGGCGGCAACCTCATGGAGCGGGGTGGTCGGCGATGCCGTGATGACCTCTGTGGTCATGACGTCGGAAACCTTGCGGCTGTGCGACTTGATGTATTCTTTCGCCAGCGTGTCGTCGTGCACGAACGCCTGAAGCCACCACGAACGCTGACGCTCCGTGCCGGCCTCGACGCGGTGCAGCAAATCGCCTTCGCTGACGATGCCGACGAGCTTACCCTTGTCGTCCAGCACCGGGACCGCACTGATCTGCTTTTCCAGAAACAGCCTTGCAACGTCCTGCACGGAGGCGGAAGGCTCAACGGTAATGACCGGGGCAACCATGACGTCGCGGACCAGCATGGCATTTCTCCTTTCAACGGGTTTTCATCGAAAACCGGTGTAAGGCCCCTGTCGTTGATTCAGGTCAAGGTGGGTCCGGCTGATCCGCGCTCACCTGCTCTCGCGCGTCTGCAACTCCGCTTCCCATCCGAACACCGAACGGCCGTCGAGCATGGGAGAGGCCGCGCGTTCACCTCTGATGAAAGCGTCGAGCGATGGTCCCTCGGCGGATCGTTCGAGCCGGCGCGACTGGTCGTCGAGGCGCTTCAGGGCCTGCATTTCCTCGTCGCGCCCGAGTCTTGCGTTCTGCACCGCCGATTTCAGCACGCGGATGGTTTCGTCATAGACCTTGATCGGCACCGGATAGGGATGGCGGTCCTTGCCGCCATGCGCCAGCGAGAAGCGGGCGGGATCGGCGAAGCGGTAGGGAGCGCCGTGGACGACCTCGGCGACCATGGCGAGCGACCGCACGGTGCGCCGGCCGACGCCGGGCGTCAGCAGCAATTCCGGAAAGTCGACGGGGCCGCGCTCGGCCGCAGCGGCCAGCGTGCCGTGCAGGCGGCGGCTGAACACGTCGCTCGATCTGACGTCGTGATGCGCGGGCATCACGAGGTGCGGCAGCATGGCCTGCGCTGGCGCCTTGCCCTCCACGGCGGCGAGCTCGCTGACGATGCGATCGGGACCGAGATCGCTCAGCAGTTCAAGCTGCGCGGCGCGCGAGCGCCCGGCGCGATGGTCGGTGAGGTTGACGATCTCGCCCTGCGCCGGGCCGTCGATCGCGCTGTGCGGCTCGTCGACGAAATCGGTGAGCTGCTCGGAATGCCAGTGATAGCGCCGCGCCTGCCGCTTGCCGCCGTTCATGCCCTGCTGCACCACCGTCCATTTGCCGTCGTCGGTGACGAAGAAGCCGTGCAGGTAGAGATCAAATCCATCCTGCACTGCGGCGCTGTCGACCTTGGCGACGAGGCGGCTGGCGCGGATCAAGGGCGCGCTATCGACGCCGATCTGTTCGCCGAGCAGCCGAAGCTCTTCCGGGGTCTTGCGCGAATGCTGGCCGCGGCCGCCGCAGACGCGGATGCCGAGCTCGAGCTCCATCGGCTTGAGGCCGCGCTTCAGGGCGCCGATCACACTGGTGGTGATCCCCGACGAGTGCCAGTCCATCCCCATCACGGCGCCGAACGACT
>PJQE01000059.1_pt1 | contig 13618 bp, 12 predicted proteins | sample 1503751 | NCBI WGS metagenome assembly PJQE01 (sample SAMN07775948, study PRJNA414020) | Biofilm metagenome, whole genome shotgun sequencing project. | reverse complement strand
CCTTAGCTGCGACGTCGCGTAGAAATCCGGATTCGTCGTAGGGGGCATAGCCGTCGAGGCTCGATTCGTTCGTATTGATCTTCTTCTTCGTGCGTATGCGCATGTAGCTCGAATTCAGCGCGACGCGGTAGAGCCACGTCGAGAATCGCGACTCCATCCTGAACGTTCCGGCCTTGGACGTGAGTATTACGAACACGTCCTGCAGCACGTCCTCGGCCTCGCCGGGGTCGCGCGTGATTCTTAATGCGATCCTGTAAATCCTGTCGGCGTAGCGGTTGACCAGCTCGCCGAATGCGTCTTCGTCGCGGTTTCTGACGAATAGCGCGACGAGATGCTCGTCGGGGATTGCGCCGGGCGTGTGGCCCTCGGCGCAGGCGCGGGGAAAAGCTCCTCGTCCGCAAGCGCCATTATTCTTCGTATCGTACCGCATGATTAAAGCCTCCTGGGTGTCTTTGAGTGAATTTCCCCTCCGCTCCGTGCGGAGCTTCTCCGGCGGGGCGTCATACTGTGAACCCCGCGATTATCTTTTCTATCGTCTGGTCGATCACGTGCTCCTGGCCGGCCCACGGAAAGTCGGGCATGGCGATGACGAGGGACGTGATGCCGTGAACTACTATCCACATCGACTGCGTCGTGCTTTCGAGCTCGGCGTCCTTGAACTTCCCCTGGCGTATGCATTCCTCGACGATCTTTCTGAGGTAGCCATAGGCCTTCATACCCATCGAATCCCCGCGGAGGTAGTCCTCGGGGGTTTTGGGCCGGAGGTTCATCATGAACGTTACCCTGTAGTCGTTCGGGTACTTGAGGCCGAAATCGACATAGGCCCGCCCGCATCTTTTGAGGGCGAGCAGGGGGTCACTCAGGTCTTCTCCGAGTTTCTCGAACATATCCACTAACTTTACGAACGCTTCTTCGCATAAAAAATGGACAAGGTCGGCCTTGTCGTTGAAGTGGAGGTAGATGGTCGTGGGGGAATATTCAATCTTTTCAGCTATTTTACGCATTGTTACGTTTTCGTAGCCGTCTTTGATGAATAGTTCGCGGGCGGCGTCGAGAATTTCCTGCCTGATCGCCTGCCTCTGCCTTTCCCTTCTTTCCTTTACTCCCATGTATCTCCTGCCTTGAACTGTAGTAATTAAGTTAACGCTGTTAAGTATATTATAAGCGTTAGGGGGAGTCAAGAAGTTTTTTTGAGGGGTGAAAAAAGATGGGAGGGGAGTGGAGGGGGTGGGAGAAATGTGGTGGAAAGGCGAAAGAGAGATTTCTCGCATGGACAGGCTGGAAGAGAGATTGCCGCGGTCGCGGAAGGCGCTCCCTCGCAATGACATACTAAAATGTAACCCCCCACCCTGAATGTAACCCCCCACCCTGACCCTCCCCCCTTGGAAAGGGGGAGGGGATTATATAGGATCACGCGGTGGACTGGAACAGCATTGTTGCTGCTAAGTCTGATTCCCGCAGATGTGGTCCGCCGCTGCAAAATCGGGCGAATCTATTTGGGGGTTTGTGGAATCTCATATGTGTAGAGGGCGGAGGCTGGAAGGAGAGGCAGGCACGATGAGCATCATATGGGGTTGTGTATCTACACTGGTTTTAGCCTTCGGCTTCACGGCCTTCGCGCAGGAGACATCTGAAGCGCCTTTAAGAGACGTGTTCTTCGACCGGGGCGAGTTCACGCTGAGGGAAGACGCGAAACCCGTTCTCAGGGAGAACGCCGAGTTCCTGGTGATGAATCCCGGCGTCGAGGTCGAGATAACCGGTTACTGCAGCGCATACGAAAACGCAGCGGGCAATCTCGGCCTGAAAAGAGCAGAAGCCGTAAGACAATATCTCGTGGAACAGGGTGTAAACTTAAGTAGTATAAGTATAGGAGCCGATTGCCTCGGCGGCAGCGGCATGGGCGAGATTCCCGCCGGGCCGGCCGAAGTGAAGGCGGCTTTAGACAGCAGGGTCGGCATAAAGGCGGGCCCTCAATCGTGGCCAGGGGTTTTATGATTACGGTTCGGGATTCAGGCGCGTGTATGGGCGCGTCGATCGGATCTCCGAAGCCGGTTTGAATTACGGGGGGTTATGACATGCTCGAACAGTTCAGGAATATTATGTTCGCGGCCATGATATTTCCGGCCGCTCTCTTCAATACAGGGCCCGGGCTCGGGGAAAAGCCCGACACCGCGCTCGCCTACAGGTGCGAAATAGCCGGATACTACACACACCTCCGGGATATCAGCGAGGAGTTCGGCAACGTTCTTCTTTCGGAAGATTACGATAGAATCTTCCCGGCGAGCGTCAACGCCGTGGCGTCCTTCGACGAGATGAGCGGCGAGCTCAAGTCGATGCAGGTGCCCGGCGAAATGCAGGAGGCGCACGACGCGTTTCTGAAATCCATCTCCGCATACAGGGAGAGTGCTGATCTGATACGAGTCGTGATCGGGACAGCGCTCGGCAAATACGAGGAGACCGGGGCCGATCTCCAGGGGATGATAGACAAGAGCGTTTACGAGGCAGCAGTGGCCAACGAATACCTCGCCAGGAGCCTCACGCTTCACGGCGAGATCTTCCAGCTTTACGCCGAAGGGGAATCCACCACCGGTCAGTGCGGGAAGTATGTCGCCGGGAATTTCGCACAGTAGCGTGTTACAAGGCGTAGAGCGTGAGATTGCTTCGTCGCTGCGCTCCTCGCAATGACAAAGAATTTCTGACGTATTGCCTGCGGAAATGGATTCCCGACCCGGCTTCGCCTACAGGCTCGCCGCGGCGAGTAAAAGCATTCGGGAATGACAGGGGAGGAATAGAATAATTAAATCCCCCCTCGCCACCCTTTTCTAAGGAGGGATGAAAGAGAGATTTCTCACTGTTTTAATTTGAGCTATTTCCGAGCAGTAGCAGATATGCTTTCTTGCAATCGGCTCAGGGCGTCCGATTCCTCGCTCGCTCGAAATCGTTGTTCGAAATGACAAAGACGGATGTCATCCTTGTAGTCTATGCTACTTCGGATGGCCACACGTGCAGCGTTTGGTTCCTAAGTTGATCCAGGGGATGTAGAATACGAGGATGGTTTCAGCGCATAAGTGGCCGCAGGGAAAGGGGTATATGGCGATCAGCCTCGCGCTCATCGCCGGCTACATCGACGCCTACGGCTTTATCCAGTTCGGCACGTTCGTCTCCTTCATGAGCGGCAACACGACCGAGGCGGGATCGAACGTCGGGACCGGGCTGGCCTCGGCCGCGTTTCCCTCCTTCATAGCCATAGTGTCGTTCGTCGCGGGGGTGTTCACGGCGACGCTCATCGCGGGCCGCCGCGCCGTGCGCGCACGCATCGTGCTCTACTCGCTCATAACTATTCTCCTGTCGGCCACTATCTCCGTCCATTACACGGACCATCTTCCGGCGGCGATGTTCATCCTCACTCTCAGCTTCACGATGGGAATCATGAATACGGCTCTTTCGCGGGTCGGCTCGCAGCCGATAAGCGTGACTTTCGTCACCGGCACGCTCAGCCAGATTGGCGGGCACCTCGCCCGCGCCTGCAGGGGCGACCGCCCGGCGGACGCCGTGGGACCCGACGATACTCACTTCGCCCGCGCGAAGCTGCTTACGATGGTATGGCTCGGGTTCTTCGTCGGCGCGCTTCTCGCCGGAGCGCTCACTCCGCGCCTCGGGGTGTGGATGCTCTCAATTCCGGCGGCGGCGATTTTTCTCCTGCTGCTCGCCGAGACGCTGCACGTCTACGAAGAGTGATTTCGACGACGTCCATCGCTGAATTCCACGACCGCGAAATCCCCCTGACCTCCTTTTTCTAAGGGGGGGAAGAAAGATAAAGGCGAAAGCGGATTGCTTCGTCGCTTCGCTCCTCGCAATGACTAAAGAATTCCTGACGATTGTCTGCGGAAGTGGATTCCCGACCCGGCTTCGCCTAAAGGCTTTCGGGCTTCGCACGGCTACGCCCCGACAAGCGCCGCGGCAGGCCTTTTTCTAGGAAGGTATAAAAGAAAGGCTAACTGAATAGATTCCTGCCTGCGCAGGAATGACAGAAATAAGGATTTAACTGAATGGATTCCTGCCTGTCCGACTATGTCTTAACTGCCTTCGCTGCGACAGGCCTTTTTCTAAGGGGGGGCGAAAGACAAAAGATAGATTTCTCGCGCGCTCGAAATGACGGAATAAAAGACGAGATCCTGAATCAAGTTCAGGATGACGGATTAAAAGTTGATGTGCGGTACTGGATGAACACGCGCCGGGATGTGTGAAGCGGGTTAAATTATTTGACTCGTTCTTCGATTTATTTCAATATTAAATAGTGCGGACAGCTTTGACGAGCCCATACCTGATAGCGGCTTTAGTGATAGGTGCGCTCGCAGGTATCGCTTTAGGTGTTGGAACCTTTACATTCGTCTACGCACGCGGGGATTCGTATCTTACGAACGACCCGAAAGCGTGCGCGAACTGCCACGTGATGAACGAGCAGTATGACGGCTGGGTGAAGTCCAGCCACAGGCAGTTTGCCACGTGTAACGACTGCCACACTCCCCATAATTTCGCCATGAAATATGTCACGAAGGCAGTCAACGGATACTTCCATTCCTACGCATTCACGACCGGCGATTTCCACGAGCCGATACGGATCACGGAGCGGAACAGGAAGGTGACGGAGGGTGCGTGCCGCTACTGCCACGGCGAGATGGTTTCGCAGATCGACCATCCGCCGGTCGGGAAGGATTCCGCGCTCTCGTGTATAAGGTGTCACACCGGCGTTGGGCACAAGGAGACAGTGAGCCTGGGTACGACGCGCGAGAATATCGACTAGAAGGAGGCATGATATGACAGTCGACGAAAAGGGAAAACCGACGAGGGGATTTTTGATTCGCACCGCCGTTCTAGTGGCAATTGTTGTCGCTATCACGGCCGCGGGCGTGACCGCGCTCCTTATAAACATCGTGGAGAGAAAGCAGGAAGCGCGGAACCCGCTGTTTAGGGTCGTCGAGATAGAAAAGGACACTGTCGACCCGGCTGTGTGGGGAAAAAACTTCCCGCTCCAGTACGACGCGTACACGAGGACAGTCGACCAGGTGAGGACGAGATACGGCGGCTCCGAGGCCGTGCCGAGGACGCCGACGGAGGCGGACCCGCGCTCCGTCGTTTCGCAGTCGCGCCTCGAAGAGGACCCGCGTCTCAAAACGATGTGGGCTGGCTATGCGTTCGCCGTCGATTTCAGGGAGGAGAGGGGACACGCCTACATGCTGGAGGACCAGACCTTCACCGAGCGTCAGCACGTTGTGGCGCAGCCGGGGACTTGCCTTAACTGCCACGCGTCGCTGGCGGCCGTTTACGTCGAGCAGGGGGACGGCGACCCGGTAAAGGGATTCGAGAAGATAAACGCCATGCCGTACGCCGAGGCCAGGGCGCTCGTCGAGCACCCCGTCGCGTGCATAGACTGCCACGATACGGAGACGATGGCGCTGCGCGTGACGAGGCCCGCGTTCATCGAGGGGATGCGCGCGCTTAAGGCGTCGCAGGGCGTTGCCGACTACGACGTCAACCGCGACGCGACGCACCAGGAGATGAGGGCGTTCGTCTGCGGTCAATGCCACGACGAGTATTACTTCAAAGGGAAGGAGAAGCGGCTAGTCTACCCCTGGCAGAACGGGCTCAAAGTCGAGGAAATTATAGCCTACTACGACGAGGTGGGACACAAGGATTGGATACACGCCGAGACGGGCGCGGAAGTGCTGAAGGCGCAGCACCCGGAGTTCGAGCTCTGGAACCAGGGCATACATGCGCGGAACGGCGTCGCGTGCGCCGACTGCCACATGCCCTACGTGCGCGTCGGGGCGCAGAAGGTGAGCGATCATCATGTGAGGAGCCCCATGCTTAACGTCAACCTCGCGTGCCAGACCTGTCACAAGGCGAGCGAGGAAGAGCTTCGCGACAGGGTCGAAACCATACAGACGCGGACGTTCGAGATGCGTAACACGGCGATGGACGCGCTCGTCGATCTCATAAACGACATCAAGGCGGCGAAGGCCGCGGGAGCGACGGACGAACAGCTGGCGGCAGCGAGGGACTATCAGCGGAAGGCGCAGTTCATGCTCGACTTCATCGAGGCCGAGAATTCGATGGGGTTTCACGCCGACCAGGAGGCTGTTCGGATTCTCGGGCAGAGCATAAACAACTCGCGGCTCGGGCAGATGAGTCTCCGGGACCTGCCGAGGGAGAGCGCGAAGGCGGAATAGGAGCGCGTTGCGTAGTGTAAATTAACCCCCACCCTTAACCCTTAATAAGGGGGAGGGGATATGTGGAGATCGCTCCGAGTGGTACTGTACAAACTCCGGTGAGCCAGCCGGCGGCAACCGAATGCTCGCTTGCTCGCATTCGTTCCCCTGAAAGGGGGAGGGGATATGTTGAGATCGTTCCGCTTTCGCTGCCTTTTCTGAAAAATCCTGAAGCGCCTCCCGGTTTCCGGAGTCTAAATATATATAAGACAGAAATATTCGGGAGGCCGTCATGGCGGAAGCATCTGAAAACATCAAGAAATTTTTAAGCGGGACACATTACGCGACCCTCGCGACGCACGAGGCGGACGGGTCGGTGCATCTTACGCCCGTATGGTATTTATTCGAGAACGGGAAGTTTTTCGTCGAGACGAACCAGGGGGCGAAGAAGGCGAAGAACGTCGAGGCTCACCATAAGGCGTCCATAGTAGTCGACACCAGGCGGCGGCAGGGAGAAGAGGAGTGGGTGAGCGCATCGGGGAAGGCCGAGATAATAGAGGGCGAGCGCGCGGCGGAGATTCACGGGAAGATCGTGAAGCGTTATCTCACGCCCGAGGCTCTTAACCATCCGGAGATCGGGCCGGGTTTTCAGGCGACGGGGGCAGTTATAATAGTCATCACGCCGGACGAGCTGAAGTCGTGGAGCTTCAAGGAGCTCGACGATAAGTATTTCGGCGGGGTGCTTAACGAGAGCCCGGAGAAGTGGTTTTATCAGGTGGACTAGCAGCGGTGTCTGCTGGCAACCGAAGTAGCGGCGTTTAGATATTACCCCCCGACGTGCTTCCGGACTTGTTTCAGGGTCTAAAGACTTTAAAGCCTGAACAGATAACCGCAAACGGCTTCTACTTTTGCTAGACCAAAAGTAGCAAAAGTCGCGGGACGGGGAAAAATTGTGCTAAAAATCATCGTGACTTCACTAAATCTTATACCCACCCCAGCCCCTGATAAGATTTTTAACGCTCATCCACTCGATTTTTTTACGCCAATTTTTACGTCCCGGAAATGTATTACTGCGCTGCTCCCGCAGCTTGTAATATTATGTTACGGCCGCAATCAAGGTAGGCTGCTCCCTTGAAATGACGTCCAAGTCCTCGCTCGCTCGGAATTGTCCCCTCCGGCTACGCAAGGCTTCGCCGCGACAGGCCTTTTTCTAAGGGGGGATTTTAAAAAATCAAAAACAAAAAATGAGATCCTGAAACAAGTTCAGGATGACAAAAACTGGATTCCCGATACAAGCATTCGGGAATGACAATATAAAAACTGAAAGGATTAGATCCTGAATGTTTTGGTTTATGTTGCTCCTGAGCTGTACTGGATAAGCATCGGTGCAGTCAACCAAGGGCTCTCGATTCCTTACTCGTTCGAAATCGTTGGGAATGACAACTATAAGGATGACTAATTAAAAGGATTGCCGCGGTCGCGGAAGGCGCTCCCTCGCAATGACGGATTAAAAATAGATCTCTCACATTCGTTCGAGATGACAGATCGGAGGTGTCGCTTCACACCGTTCCAATTTTCCGTGTAATACCAGCGCATATCTTTTCAAAGAATCCCGCCGGACGTATACTGGCTAAGTAGTTATTTTCATATCCGTTTAAGAGAGGGGGATGGACATGTCAAAGACCACGCGGCGCGAATTTCTGAAGCGCACAGGACGGGCCGGGCTTGCGCTCGGGCTGGCGGCGAAGCTCGGCATAACGGGCGGCTGCGTCGATCATGCGAGCGGCGAGTACGACGCGGTGATAATCGGCGGCGGCACGGCAGGGACTGTCGTCGCCGCGAAGCTCCAGGCCGCGAGCGGCGGGCGGAAGAGGATACTCATCATCGATGCGGGCGGGCCAACGTCGGCCGCGATAGGCGGGACGCAGTATCCTGTGTGGGTTCCGCCGGGAACGACCGATCTCACTATATTCGACGTGCCCGGCGAATATTCGAACCTTGCATTCATGCCGCAGGGCGAGCCGTACAGGCTGACGAACGCGCCGTTCACATACCAGGGCATCGGGCTCGGCGGCAACTCGCAGTTTAACGGCATGCTCTTTCAGACGAATCCTCCATTTCTCTTCGATACCGCCTGGCCTCCGGGATGGAGCTGGGCCGACATGGAGCAGTTCTACAACCGAGTGAGGGCGAGGGTGCCCGTTACGAACACGCCGTCGACGAACGGCGTGCCGCAGAATACCGGCCCGGCAGAGATAGTGCATCCGCTATACGAAAGCGCGGGCTGGGTCGAAGGCAATACGAGCTTACCGTTCGAAGAGAAAGGGGTTTACAGCAGGCCATACGTCGCGACTGTCGAAGGCAGGCGCGCGGGGCCGATAAGCGGATACTTCGCGGAGGTCGATCCGGGAGGAGTGCCCGCGGACGGGCTCGAGATACTCGAGTTCTCGAAGGTGGACAGGATCGAGTTCGACACTTCAGGGAGGGCAGTCGCCGTTCATTACACGAACCGGGGCGCTCTCGACCAGAGCCTGATCGGTACGCCGGGCACTGCCCGTCTCAAGTGGAACGGGTTCGTCGTGATGGCGGCCGGGGCGCTGATCACGCCGAGGATTCTTTACATGAGCGGCGTCGGGCCGTTCGGGCGCGAGTCGGAGATTTTCCCCGAGGGGCCGTCCATACCGTTCACGATAGATAACCAGCACATCGGCGTCGGGCTCTTCGACCACGCGATGTCGCTCGTCGCTTACAACTACGACGGTAACATTCCCTACCATTCCTACAACTACACGGACTACGCCTCGCACGAGGCGGACCTCGAAGAGTACCTCGCGAACGGGAGCGGGCCTTATGCGCAGTATCGCCCCGTGTCGATCCTCAATTACAGCTACGACTCGCCAGTGCCGGACGTCGAGGTATTCCTCGACCCGCAGGGGCCGGGGCCGACGAATGGGCCATACTACGGGCCGAGAACCTTCTCGACGTATGTGATGCTATTGAATCCGAAGGCGCGCGGGCTGGTTACACTCGATGCGAGCGGCAATGTGCGTTTCCCGGACATTTATATGCCCGACACGCCCGACGGAAACGCGGACACTGACGTTATGGCGCGCGCGGTCTACGACATCATCCAGCTCTTCAAGACCGACCCGGCGCTTTCTATATCGTTCGGGCCGGGGAGCCCGAGCCATCCCCACCTGAACCCTGACAGCCTCGCCGACGTCCGGACATACGTTACGAGTCCTTCGCCCGTCGACAACGTTTTTTACAGCAGGCTGATCATCAATCACTTCGGCGGGACGGCGCGGCTGACGGACGGGCCGGGCGGTGTCGACCCGGAGACGCTTATAGTGCGCGGGACGGAGAACGTCGCCGTCGCGGACGCATCGCTAATCCCGAGGGTGCCGACCGCGCATCCCGTGGGGACTATAATGGCTGTCGCGGACAGGGCGGCGGATATATTGGCGGGGAGGTGGCAAATATAGTGTGTCTTCCGGCGTAGCGACTGCATTGCTGTAGCCGCCGTTGGCACCTCAAGAGCCGACAGGATCGCCCTCGCTAGTTCGGATGCCAGCTCACGCTGTGCGCAAATCCCCCCTGTTTTGCTTTGATTGAAGTTCATCCCGGTACTGGATGCATTCCGAGGATTTAAGCGGGGGCGTCCAATTCCTCGCTCGCTCGGAATTGTCCCTCCGGCTACGCAAGGCTTCGCCGCGACAGGCCTTTTTCTAAGGGGGAAAAGACAAAGCGAGATTTCTCGCGTGTACTCGAAATGACATATTAAAAGACGAGATCCTGAAAGTTTTAGTTTGAGTTGCTACGGAGCAGTACTGGATAGGCTTTCGTACAGTAGACTGAGGGCTCTCGATTCCTCGCTCGCTCGAAATCGTAGTTCAGGATGACGGAAGTGTTGAGTCGCGGCGGGGTGCCGCGACGATGATTGATGTGGATTCCCGACCCGGCTTCGCCTCGGACTTCGCTGAAGCTTTGACCGATAAGAAGGCTACGCCGCGGCAGGTAAAGGCATTTGGGAATGACAAATTAGAGGTAAACCCCTCACCCTGACCCTCTCCCCTTCCACGAAGGGTAGAGGGGAGTATCATGAAGGGGGGATGTGCAGTTTTACTGCTCCTCGAAAAGGAATATCCGCTTCCAGTCGTTTTTCATGCTGATGATGAACCATCCCTTTGCGTTCGCCTCGTCGGCGAGGGATTGGGGGAAGGTGCCTACGTCGGAATTCGGCAGACCGTTAGCCGGGCCGTAGGCGTATTCGCGCTCCGGGTCGTCGTGGAGCACGAGCATCATGAGGCGCTTGCCATAACCCGCTCCGGTCCATTCGAGCATCTGCCTATCGCCGTTCGAGTTGCCGAAGGCGGCGAATGGCCGCTGGCCGATGAAGAGCTCGATCCCGACAGCTTTTCCGGGGCCGTCGTCCATGAAGAAGAGCTTCGGCTCGCGCATGAGGACGGGCTTGCCGCCGTCGTACTGGTACGAAAGGACGAGGCTCGACCCGACTATCTCGGCGGGCGAGAAGCCGTAGACTTTCCTTGCGTAGGCGCGGACGAAGAGCTGCCCGCCGCCTGTGACCATGTAGGTTTGAAAACCGTTTTCGCGGAGCCATGCGATTACCTCCAGCATGGGCAGATAAACGAGGTCGGTATACGGACGATTGTAGCGCGGGTGCTTCGCCGTGGCGAGCCACTGCTGCACGGTTTCGGTGAACTGCTCCGTTGTCATGCCGGCGTGAGTAGCTGCCAGAATCGCTACCCAGTCGGCCTTCGTGAAATTCGCTATTGCCTGCGCGTCATTCGCTATGACTGATTTATACGGCTCGATTTCGCTCCATTCGGGATGCGACGGCGCAAGGGCGCGTATCCTGTCGAGCGCGAAGACGCCTTGAGTGTACAGCGGGTGCTCGACCCAGAGGGTGCCGTCCTGGTCGAAGACAGCGACGCGGTCGTCCGGCGGGACGAAGCTCGGGCTCGATTCGTCGGTCGTCTCCCTGACGAATTTCAGTATGGCTTCCTTCGCCGCGCCGTCGTTCCACGAGGGGAGGGGGTCGGAATCGGGGTATGGCGCCGGAGCTGGGGCAGTGTCAGGAGCAGCAGGGGCGCAGGCGCCGCCGAGGATGAGAAGGACAAGGAGCAAGGCGGGGAGGAGTGCGCGAACAGAACGGTGAACGCCTGATGTGGCAACGGACGGGCTCGGAGAGGGCTTGACCATTTGGATTGCTCCTTTCCTACACTACCACAAAATGAAAATGGAGGGGAGGGCCTACGCTTCGATTTCCATGGGGAACTGCCGAATTTCCGGAGCTCATCACAACAGGTTCTGTTTATATACGTCCCAGAATTTTGCGGGTGAAACTATTTGTACGCTTTCGTAAGCAGTGACCGGGAAGTGTCGCGCGTTACCTGTCACTAGATAATCTGCTTTAGCGGCGACGGCACATTCCAGAAATTTGTTGTCGTCGGGGTCCTTGAGGTCGAAACCGAGCGGCTTCGTTTTTACGACATTGCTTTTTCTTTTGAGCAGCCTGATAAACCTCTTTACGAGCCTCTTCGAAAAACTGAATTTGGGCCTCGATAAAACGCCTTCGTATTCCCGAAGTATATCTTCGGAGACGTATAGAGTGATTTTGCCCTGAGTAGCGATGTCCAGAAGAAGCGACTCGGTGCCCTCGGATGTGAGGAGGGCCGAGACGATGACGTTGGTATCGTATACAGCTTTAATCACGGAGGAGGATAGTTCAGGATCTGGATTTTCTGTACGATTTGATTTCGCGCTCGATCTCTTTTTTGCTTAACGTACTTAGCTTCTTCTCACCCGCTTCGAGCTGGATTTCGGCTATGACGCTCGCCCGTTCTTTTTTCAGAACGTTTTTAAGAAAATCGTCGATGCCAATTACCACGGCCTGGGGTTTGCCCCTCTCGCTTAACAGATAACGGGCGTTCGATTTCTTCGCCTTCTTTACGATGACGGAAAGCTCTTTTCGGGCCTGATCGAGCCCTACCATTGTCAGTGTAGCGTTTTTTTGTTTTACTTGCGGCAAAGCTTGAATCTCCCGGCTAAGTTAAGTTAACCTTAATGTTAACATTAACTTAAAGATAGCGGCATCAGGGTTGTATGTCAACGACCTCCGTCCGCTTACATTAAGTGATTTTAGGTTGGACCGGGCAAGAGATTAATTCACGCGCCGCGCTGTATTTATAAACATGAAAGTTACCCCCGCCGGGGATGTCGAAACCGGGCCGATATTCTGATAATATATTCGCCGTTATGGAAAGACTCGAAGAAAGGCTCGACCGCGAGGTCGGCGAATACCTGGAGAGGGTCGAGGGGATGGACGAGGTTCGGGCGCTCCTTTCGGGCGAGATACCGAGGGAGAGCTATGTGAAGTTCCTGAAGACCTTTTACGTGATCGAGGACATCAGCCGGAAGGCTGTGCTCAAGGCGGCGGACGCGGCGAAATACGACAATCCATACCTCAGCAAGAGGTTTCTACTCTGCGCGAGGGGCGAGGAAGGGCACGCCGAGATAGCGCTCGAAGACCTCGCGGGAATGGGCGTAGAGGGAGTCGACGTATCGGGCGCGCTGGAGGTGGCGGAGTATGACGAGTTCCTCCAGAAGGCGGCGGGAGAGTTTCCGCTCGCAGTGCTCGGGCATTCGTACCTCTTCGAGAACGCCTCGGGGATTATGTTTCCGAAGAATGCGGAGCTGCCTTACCCGTCGAAGTTCGTCACCGTCCACGCGAAGGAGGACCCTGGGCATTCGCTCGCTATAAAGAGGACTGTGAGGAATATAGAGGGCGAGCTTACGGAAGAGGACGGCGACAGGATCATAGACTTCGCGCGTGAGAGCGGGGAAAGGCTTTTGAGGGTTTTCGAGGCGATGGGCTCTGAAAAATCTGATTGATTATTAAGGTACACCCTCACCCTAGCCCTCTCCCCTCAAGGGAGAGGGGAATGAAATACAGAGACTAAAAGATAAATCCCCCGTTTTACTTTGATTCACGTCATTCGCGGTGCTGGATTAACTCCAAAATATTTAAGCGAGGGTGTCCAATTTCTCACATGCTTGAAGTTGTTCCTCCGGCTTCGCTAGAGCTTCGCCGCGACAGGCCTTTTTCTAAGGGGGGATACAAAGGAAAGCTGACTGAATGGATTCCTGCCTGCGCAGGAATGACATAAAAATCATATCGTGAACCTACGTCGAGTCTCGGCGGACACTGTCCGCGCGTTGACACTGCCCTGCCGGTTAGTTACTTTATTTGTCCTTACAACGAAAGGGAATTTACTCCCTTTAGAGTTAATCCGGAGAGGTGGCCGAGTGGTCGAAGGCGCTCGCCTGCTAAGCGAGTATGGGGGCTTAAACCTCCATCGAGGGTTCAAATCCCTCCCTCTCCGCCA
>PJQE01000058.1_pt1 | contig 13729 bp, 19 predicted proteins | sample 1503751 | NCBI WGS metagenome assembly PJQE01 (sample SAMN07775948, study PRJNA414020) | Biofilm metagenome, whole genome shotgun sequencing project. | reverse complement strand
GCGAGCGCGTCAAGCTCTTCATCGCTGCATTCGAACATCTCAGCTAATTTGTCTGCATCGAAGAGATTTTTTTTTGCACGCGCTTCGGAAATCGCAACTTTTCTATCAGCGGGACATCGTTCCGTGTTTCACGTGAAACGTATTCGAGCCACGCAACAAAGCGAAACCACGCATCGAGCATCCACCCGCGCGGCTTGATCGCCGCAACCCGCTCGCATTCCATCCAACTCCATCCGTTCAATTTTTCTCTCAGTTTCATGCTAAAAGATACTTCAACTTTCGTACCACTAAGAATATTTAACTTACAGCTACGAAATTGTATTTTCAGCAATCGCGAAATCGCTGATTTTCAGCATGATGTAACTATGACACAGTGCTGCGTCACAAAAACAGCAACATAGCTTATTGTAGAAAATGCAACGTACTTTTTACGCTATGTTGTATAAAATACAACTTTCGGCCAGAGCAGCTAAACGGATGAAAACCCCTTGCACTTTTCAGCGCAAGGGGGTCGACGGGACGAAAGGGCTTAGGTTGATCCGTCGAAAATTTGAAAGTCTTTCATAATTTTCTCCATGCTTTTATTAATCGGTACACACGATCTCCACCGACAATGGTAAAGCCAGTCTGATTACTGCCCCGGGTAATAAGTTTCACTTGCCGCATTGAGTGGAGCAGTGCGACAAAAGTGAAACCGCTTTGGTTAGGTAGATCGGCGGGCTTATTCCAGATAATCATCATCGTCCTTTCTTGCATCGCTGGCCAGTTAAGTCCAGCCGTTCGCAAGCTCTTCATGCGTGAAGAGCGATGGCGCCGGCGTGAAGTGCCAGCCGGTGAATACTTTACCAAATTGGTGCCATTCCAAACCCGCCCATGCTCTATCTGAAATAAATTGCCTACTCAGAGAGCAAGAGCTTAACGGAATAATCCATGTTTCGATTTCATGGCCGACGCAGAGCGCCAATGTCGACCAAGTGCCGCTTCCTTCCGTTCCGCCGGAGCGCCAGCTACGCGCCGGCACGATGCCGTTGGGGCAAGACTTGTTCGGGAAGCCGATGCAGAGAATTTCGTCCGCGCCGGCGTGCAAGGCTTCCTTCACCATGCGCGTCGAGTGTTCCGCGAGGCCTGCCGGCGTGCGGCCAAGTTCGGGCCGCAGAAAAAATTGCTGGAACCCGCGCGGATACGCTTCATCTGCAACCACAGCATCTACGCCGGCAGCATCGCCGACGTAGATTTGAAAGCCGCGCGCAACAACTTCGCGGACGACGCTGCGCACAAGCTGCTCATCGTTTGCGCTGATCTTACGCGGTCCGATAAAGATTGCAATTTTCATAAAAGCCCTTTCGATTGTGGTAAAACTACACATGTTAATCCACCACAGCCCGCCAAATCCGGACGGCAGGCTGTTGGCACAGCACTAAAACGGCAGATCAGCCACCGGCGGGCGCTGATCGTTCAGCACGAAGCGCAGACGGGTGACGACGTAGTCCATTGCAGCTTCTTCGAACGCGTAAGCGAGATACTCGGCTTCGGCTTCATCGCAGCGATTTTTCGAGAGTTGCGCATCGAAGCGTTTGCGCTCGAACTCAGCAAGCAAACTTTCGCAACGAGAATGCAAATCAGATTCGAACATTTGAAAGCCCTTTCGTTTTGTTGTCTAATATACATCGCATTTTTCGTGCCAAAAGATGTTTCACGTGAAATCATAAACTACAGTCGATGGCAAATTAACACAGCCCTACAGATTGTGGCTGTGTATAAATGACTTGTGGTCAATTTGACTGCATGGCGAAAATTCATCTGGATGATTTTTTAGCATCTATCTAAATTTTACACGTTCTCTTTAAAAAGTACATAATCATGCGTAATTTGAACAAGTAAATTTTACACTAAACTAATGTATATTTTACACAAATCCTAACCCATTTTGCGGTGAACCATCGCAATTCATCGTGCGGGTTTTTTTATTTCGAAGTGACTGCGTCGGCTTAGTCACTCTCCCAAACTTCATAAAAAAGGCTCCGCGCATTTTCCCCGCGCCCCTAAAGCCTACCCAAAAACAGCATCAATTCTAATCAATACTGGCTTGACGAAAGCGCTATAGAATTTTCTTGACTTCTGAATGCGAATGCACTATATTGAAAACATCGTAAGCGCTTGGCAAGGCGTGATCGATGCGTCACGATGGCGCTAAAAAATTAACTGAGTGTTTGTAAGGAATCGAATCCCCTGTCGGGGCTTGTCCTGTAGCGATGTTCACTCAGTGGTTGCTCAGGGTTGCCCAAGCTCCGACAGGGGATTTTTATTTACAGGTGCATCATGGATACGAAGCCGGAAAAAAATCGTGGGACGAATAAGAATAGCCATCGGCAATATTTTACGATGGTGCCGCACATGGTTTGGTTAAAGGCCAGATCACCCTATGATGTTATGGCCTGGATAACGATAATGAACCTTGCAGGAGATGAAGGTGAGCATTGTGAAGAATCCACCAATGACCTCGCGGCTTTGTCGTTGATGAGCTTGGGAAAATTTTCTGATTGTCGGGCTTATCTAATCGAGCAAGGTTTGCTTGAAGGGCAGATCGAAACGGTAACATCAGGACAAAATAAATGGCATTTAATCGTACCAGATTTGTGGGAAGAAAATATAAAATTGTCAAAACAACTTTGCACGAATGATAAAAAGATTAAATTTAATAATAAATACAGACTTAGCGACACAAAAAAGCTTTCACCACATGAAAGCAAAAAGCTTTCACCACATGAAAGCAAGCTTTCACCACATGAAAGCAAGCTTTCACCACATGAAAGCTCCTCCTTTATAGATAAAAACATATTAAAAACAGAATCTTTAAAACAGTGGGAAATTGAAGGTCATACTTTTGAAAATCTTCTTTTGTTTTGGAATCAACTTGGCGTTTATGACCATGGGTTTATTGCGCCAACGGATCGGGGAAAATCTTTCGTAACGGCAACCATTGAGCGGTTGGAAGAGGCGGCCATGATGGATACAGTTTCACGGTGGAATCGCATTCGTGACGCGATGCAAACGTATGCCGATCTCTATCATTCCCCTGATCACAAAGTTTCGTGGGCTTGGACGGCGACGGAGTTTTTGAATCGCGGGTTCAGCTCATTCACAGATCGCGAAGTGGCTTTTAAAAATTATCGTAACTCAAATTTCAAATCAGACAGGAAAAATTTCTATGAGCAACAATCAGAACGCATCAGAACTGTCAACGCCGAGCTCGAAGCGGCTGGCCTTGTTAAAGGCGTTGATTACTAGGGCGCTCGCCCTCGCGTCGCGCCCGATGCCGGATCCGGATTATCTTCAGGTCATGGCTGAATCGTGGGATTCAGTTTTAAAAAACATTCCCACTGAGTATTTGCGGGATACTTTTGAGCATGCGGTGAAAGCGAAGCAAGATTTTTCGCAGCCGTTGAACGTTGGAGAGATTCGCGGGGCATGGAACACGGTTAAGATTTTTTACGAACTCAAACAGCAAGGGTATGGCAATGGAAGATGAATTTTTGTTGCGCTCTATTCCACTTCGGCATTTAGAACGAAGTTGCGATTTTGCAGAGCGTCATCGAAAAGATTTGAGTAAGCCGGTGACCGCAAGGGAAATTTTGCTGGCGTGGGAATGTCTTAGGTTATTAGCACGATTGAATTTTCTTGAAATTGAACTGTACGAAAAACATCATGGAGTTAATTTATGAATGACGAAATGGAATTGCGCGCTGCCCGCATCAAAGAGTTGGCGCGCGAAAATTTTTTGCGGACTGGGAAACCAATGCCCCAAGATTCGTATTTCGACTCGGCTTTGATTTCATGGATGAAGACGCTCGAAGGCATTCCGACCGCGTTGCTTAAAGAGTGCTACGATGAGGCTCTGCGCAAAAGCAAGCCGGATGATATAATAGGCGCGCAGAAAATCAAGAATGCCTTCGCGACGGTGAAGCAAAGCCGGACGACGTCGATGTTCACGCCGGGCATTCATCATAAAGTGCAATTGTGTCCGCGTTGCGGAGGAATTTTTTCCGGCGTTATTCAGGCCGATCATGACGTCATCGTTTCGGAGAAATGCGACCTGCAAGCGAATCCGCGCTGCCGGCCGTGTGCGCGTTATCTCCTCGAGCAGCATGGTTTTCTTGATGGTGTGGTATTGAGTCTCGAGCAGTCACATGAGATAGTCACGAATTTGTCTGAATCGCCGACGAGCCAAAGCGTTGCGTGGTTGGAGGAAAATCATCGGCGTTGGCGTAGAACACAGGTGAGCGGCTTATTCAAAGAACTTGTTCAAAAGTATGGAGTAGCAGTATGACAACTGACCTTTTGCCTAAAATTATTTCTTTAATGACGGCTTGTGTAAATTCTGAAATTGATATAGATGGAGACGTTTGGGGAAATTTATTAAAATTTCGTGCGATGTATCGAGGTACTTCGGCTATGATAAATGTACCGATTCGCTTATGTGAAGATTTACCGGATGAAATTTTATCCGAGTGGGTTGAGTGTGAAGTTAAAGCATTGTTGGTAGCAATTGCACTTGAACGATGGTTGAAAAAATGATTCCAGAAAAATTATTGGCTGATGGATGGCAGGAATTGGATATTGGCCAACCGGAATGGAGATGGTTTATTCGTGGTGTGGAGAATGCCTATTTCTATAAGCTCACCGGCGAGATATTTTTTGAAGAAAGTTAGCGTGACGTTGTAGAAGCAATGCCGCTCTGGGTTTTGACTCGCGGCGCGCGCGTGATGAAGGTTTACCACGTTGATCCTTACTCGCTGAAAAAGAAGCCTGCTGATCCCATCGTTGGAAAGTTGCGTGAAGGCAGTGGCAACTTTCAGCAAAAATTGTTTGAAAAAATCAGATGAATGTGTTACCTTTGTTCGTGCAGGCCGCGCGAGAGCCGTTCGGTCTGTTTGTAAATTGCAATGACGGCAAGACGATTTTTGTAGAGCTGCGGTGTGAAGAAAGAGAAAAAGCTTCCAAAGAATTTCGGCAAGGTTGTGACAACGTTGCCAACCTTGCTGAAGCGCAAAAAAAGACAGGGCGGGAAGGGGAAGCCGTTCGAGAAAAGTAACCCGTGGCGATTTCCCAAAGGAACATCTGGCAATCCGGGCGGGCGACCGCGGAAGCTTGGCGAGTCCATTGCGGCCGCGCTCGCTGTTGAAATTGATGGCCACACCGTCGCGCAATTGATCGCAGAAAAACTCTGTGAATCAGCGATCGCTGGCGATGCTGCAGCAACGCGTGAAATTCGTCTTGCCACGGAAGGCGAGACGATTCACACGCCGGACCAAATTCAAGTGGTGATTGATCGATGAAACGGATTTTTTTAAAATATATCTTGTGGAAGTACGGCTTACTTTCGCAGAGCTTGCGGCCACCTTTAGGTTTTCATCCAGTGTATTCGCCAAAACCGTTTTTGTGGATTGTGATTTTTCGCCTTCGTTGGTTTGTTTGGCGTGTCGATGAATTTTTATACCAACGCTGTAAATGAAGTTCTCCGAGCTTTGCCGGTTCACGCCACAACAGTGGAAAGCCACTGAGTTGCGCCGGCAATATCGCTACTTTTTGTTTGGTGGAAGGCGTGGAGTCAAAAAGTCATACTGGCTGCGTTGGGATGGGATTCTACAACTGATGGAATGGGGTGCTCGTGGTTTCAAAAATGTTCGCAGCATGTTGGCGTGTGAGGATTTTCCTACCCTTGTTGATAGACAGACGTCCAAGCTTGAAACGGAGGTTCCTCGTTGGCTTGGAGAAATTAAAACGACAAAAGTTGATGGTTATGCTTTTCATTTGGCGCCACAATATGGCGGTGGAAAGCTTTGCTTTCGGTCTCTCGACAAACCGAGCAAGTATCAGGGCGCGGAGTTCGCTTCGATTTTGATCGATGAAATTGGCTTGCAACCCGAGTTCGTTGATGCTGAGCAACAACGTCGGCTCTTCGATGTTTTGGTTTCTTCTCTTCGCTGGCCGGGCATTAACGATTCTTACCTTGCGCTCACTGGCAATCCGGGTGGACCGGGGCAGCGATGGGTACGCAAATTTTTTATCGAGAAAGATTTGCCGGAAGCTCGAAAGGCGCAAGCCGATAAATTTTTTTACATGGAAGGCTTTCGCGAGGACGATAATATTTTGCCTCCCGAATATTGGGAAGCGATTGATGGCGTTGGCGAATCGCTTCACAGCGCATGGGTTGAGGGCGATTGGGAAAAAGAATTCGCGGGGTTCGTGTTTCAAAAGGGCTGGTTTGAAATTCTTGATGCGGCTCCTGCGAATTTCAAACGGCTTGTGCGCTATTGGGATAAGGCGGGTTCGACCAACAAAAACGCCAAGTACACCGCAGGCGTTCTGATGGGAGTGACCGAAGAAAATATTTTCGTAATCGTCGATGTGGTCCGCGGACGTTGGGAAATTGATGAACGTGAGCGGAACATCAAACAGACTGCGGAGCTTGATCGCCAGCGTTGGGGCAATCGCGTTTCAGTTTATCACGAGCAAGAGCCGGGCAGTGGCGGCCTCGACTCTGCGAAGATGACGACGCGGAACCTTGCTGGTTTTAATGTTTATTCGGATAAAGTTTCAAAGTCAAAGGACTCGCGCGACCGCGGCGTTGAGCCTTTGGCAGCGCAGGCCGGAGCTGGTAATGTTAAACTTGTTCGGGGATTGTGGAACGTGACTTTTTTGGATGAAATTGCGTTGGCTCCCCATTCTGCTATTCGTGATCAGGTTGACGCGGCGGGCGGCGCGTTCAACAAACTCACTTCGCGCGGAATCGGAATATCGTTTGCATAGATTGTAAGCCGTAGTAGTTATCCACGAAGCGACTCGGAGCGCAGCGGAGAGACGCGAAGTGGATAACTGCGGAGGCAGTTTGGATTGTAGTAATTGGGTGAAATGTATAATTGATCTCTGTTTGATTATACTTAATGATAACTCTATAAAAATGGCTTTTGCTGTTTTCCCCACTCCCCGTAGAACTTTTTTCTTGCATTCGTCGTTTGGAAGTTGTATCTTCGCGTTGTAGTACCTGCCGAAATTTTCCTGCCGTATAATTCCCTGCCGTTACCATTTGGCCCGCGCGGCCTCTCCTGCTCGCCCTTCATCAGGCAACGGCAGGCTTGGGCTGGGCGAGCTTTTTTGAATCCTTATGAAATTTACGGATCGACTTCGAGTTGCATCACGCGTGTTGCGCTGGGGATCGCCATGGCGCCCGCAAGTCCCTCAAGGCGGGATGAAGTCGATGCCTTTCTCTTTTCCGACGTGGAACCTTCGGCGCGAAATCCTGCCCCTTGTAGATTATCTAAGCTACGCCAGCGAAGGCTACGCGAAAAACTCTGTTGTTTATTCTTGCATCAGGAAGATCGCGACTACCGCGCCGGCGGCGTCACTGCGAGTGGAGAGAATCGTTGATGGGCAGCGTGAGGCCGTTGCGTCTGAGTTGACTTCAATTTTACAAGCCCCCAATCCCTACCTTAACGCGTTCACTTTTCAAGAGACTATTCACACGTTTCTCAATCTCATTGGCGAATGCTTTATTGTCAAGGTTGGATTTGGTGGACGTCCGGGTCGGCCACTGAACAAACCGGAGTTGTGGTTTGCGCGGCCGGACCGCATGCATCCAGTACCCGCTGAGAAAAAACTTTTGGGTTATGTTTACATTTCTGAAGATGGGCGCCGCACGCCGTTCACTCCTGATGAAGTCATTCACGTGAAGTATCCGAATCCACTGGATCAATGGGAAGGCTTGGGGCGTGGACTTTCTCCGCTCTCGGCGGCTGCAATCGAAACTGATGTAGATAATAATTCCACGGCGTTCATGAAGGAGTTTTTCAATAACGCCTGTGTGCCCTTCGGTTTGCTGAAGTCGAAGCATATTTTGGACGATGCCGATGTCACACGGATTCGTCAACGGATGAAAGAGCAATACGGCTCGGCGGCTTCGAGATCGGGAAATGTGACGAATCAACAGCAAAGTTGGAGCGGCTGGAAATATGGTTCAGCTCAGTCACGTCGTTGGCACGAGCTTATGATTCTCGATGCCGACATGGATTATCAGAAGATGGGGTTGGCCCCGCAGGAAATCGCGTTGCCTGAAATTCGTGCGCTGACCGAATCGCGCATTTGCGCCGTGTTCGATGTGCCGCCTGCACTTGTGGGTGTTCAAGTCGGATTGAAGAATACTCCTTTTTCGGATACACTTATTCGTGAAGCGCGTTGTCAACTGTGGTTCGATAAAATTATCCCTGATAATCAGCGCATTGCGGAAGTTTTCACGCAGGCGTTTAAAGATCAACTTGGCGAGAATGAGATGATTGGGCACGATTACGCGCAAGTGGAGATACTGCAGAAAGATCGCACGGAAAAGTTTGAGCGTGGCAATAAAGGTTTTCTTGGTGGATGGATGCGAATGAATGAGGCGCGACGTGAAGCTGGGTTTCCACCGGATGACGTTAATGGAGAAAAATATAAGTGGGAAATTGAATCAAGTTCAAAACCAACGGATGCAAAAGAATGGCAACCAAGCAACGGGAAGAACGGACATTTCAGGGATATACCGTCAAGGCTGACACTGAGTCCGGAATTATAGATGCTTATATTTCTATTTTTGGGATTCCTGATAATTCATGGAGTTGGGAAGCTGATTCGGATATTGTAGAACCGGGTGCGTTTAAACGAACGATTGCTGAACGCGGTCCGAATGGTTCTAAAAAAATTCGTGTTCTTTGGCAACATGAAGTTAAAAACGTCATTGGGGTGCCTTTGCTGATGGAAGAGCATTCTCGGGATCAGTTGCCGGTTGAAGTTCAAAATAAATATCCGCAAGCGTCTGGAGGATTATTTGTCAAAACGCAGTTGGTGATGCGAGTTTATGAAGCACAAAAAGCTTTTGCGTTGTATCAAGCTGGGGCAATGGATGAATGGTCATTCGGCTATAATGTTATTGATAGTTGGATTGATGAAAAAGAAAAAATAAAATATCGTCACGTTCGTGAGTTTAAAATGTGGGAATATAGCCCTGTTACTTGGGGTTCGAACGAAGCGACGACGACGGTTTCCGTGAAGAGCAATCTTTTGACGATGCTCGAGGAAGTTTCCAAAGAGCATCCTGAGTTTTCAGATAGAGAACTAATTACGGCAGTAGAAAAACGCCTTTCGCCGGAGTTGCCCGCAGTTCCGCAAGATCGGATCCCGCAGCAACAAAAGCATGGGGTCGAGTCGCTGCGTGTACGAGTAGCTGAACTTGAACTTCAAATGAGGCGATAATGACAAATGCAAAAATCGATCAGCTCTATAAAGATGCAGCGCAGGCAATTGCGTCTGCTAAGGAGTTGATGGAAAAAAGTCCTGAAGGCTTGAGTGATCAGGACAAAGCAGCCTGTGATCAATTTTTATTTCAGGCTGAGGAAAAGAATAAGCAGGCGAAACGGTTGCAGCAAATTCTTGATGCCGATTTGGCCGAGCAGAAACGCCTTGCTGATGAAGCGGCGAAAACGCAGCCAAAGCCACCGGTGAGTGAGTTTAAATCGGGTGCGGAGTTCGCGGTGGCTGTGTACAACTATCGCGAAAAGGGCGTCGTTGACTCGCGATTGATTGGTTTGGAAACGAAAGACCTCGCCGGCGAAGTTGGGATCAGCGGGGGCTTTCTCATTCCGACCGCGCAGCAAATGCAACTGCTCACCGTGATGGGCGAGCAGAGCTTGGTGCGGAAACATGCTACTATCGTCCAGATGGCTTCGCGCCTTGTGCAATATCCAGCGGTGGATTATTCGCAGGGATCTTCTACCGTCGATGCTTTTTTTGGCGGCATCGTGGTTTATCGCGTGGAAGAAAACTTGGCTATCACAGAAACGCAGCCACGTTTCAAACAAATCAACCTCCATGCGCGTGAGTATGCGGCGTATTCTGAAATTCCGAATGGCTTGCTTCGCGATAGTGCTGTTTCGCTTGAATCATGGTTTGCAGGCGACCGTGGTTTTGGCGGCGCGATTGCCGCCTACACGGATTACGATGCGATTCAAGGTGATGGTGCCGGCAAGTTTCTCGGCGTGTTGAATGCGCCGGCGAAGTTGACGGTTACGCGAAACGCAGCCAGCAACTTTAAGTTTGTTGACGCGGTCACGATGCTGTCAAAGATGTTGATGTCCGGCAAACCGCGCTGGTTGATTAACCAAAGCGTGATGCCTAAATTGTTGCAGTTTGCAGACGCTGCAAACTTCAACATTTTTGTGCAAAATGCGGCGGTTGGTCCAGAGCCGACATTGTTGGGGTTGCCGATTGACTGGAGCGGCAAGAATCCGGTTCTCAACACAGCTGGCGACGTCATGCTGATCGATTGGTCTATGTATCTGTTGGGAGATCGGCAGCAGTTTACCTTCGATGTTGATCGCAGTTTCAAATTTCAAAATAACCAGACGGCGTTTCGGGCCGTTGTTGCGCAAGATGGCCAGCCATGGCTCGGCTCGGTGATTACGCTGCGTGATGGCTCAACGCAGGTTAGTCCGTATGTTGTGCTTTCGTAGCCCGATAACCGTGAAAGGAAAAAAATGTCTTATCTTCCAAGTGAAAAAGTCGCGGTGCTCGGTACGATTGATCCAGATGCTTACGCGGCATCGACCGTGACGAGCGATTACGCCAATGCTGGCTTGTTTAGGAAAATGATGGCGATTATTGAAGTCGGAACGCTCGGCGCCTCGGCGACGATTGACGCCAAACTTCGGCAAGCGCAAGATTCAAGTGGCACTGGTGTGAAAGACATCACTGGCAAAGCGATCACGCAGTTGACGCAGGCCGGGACCGATGACGATAAACAGGTCATCATCAATTTGGATGCTTCGGAGCTTGATGTGGAAAATGGCTTCGAATACGTTCAGATCAGCATGACAATTGGCACGGCGGCAAGCGATTGCGGGGCGATGTTGCTTGGCCTCGAGCCGCGTTTTGGCCCGGCCAATGACAATGACCTTGCATCAGTTGATGAAATTGTGAGTTAAGTTGCTCGCACCCTCCTCGGCTCGGCTTGTGGAAGCCGGGCCGGGAGTCTTTTTGGAATAATTATTATGGCAAAAGACAAAAACGATCCGGCGCCCATCGTAGAAAAGAAATCCGTTCGCAATGTTGTCATCGCGAAGATTGCATTTTCCGATGCGCTTACCGGAAAGAACTTTCGCGCCGGAGATGAAGTTGATGGTTGGCTACAAGATCGCGTTGAAGAATATTCGAAACGCGGTTTGGTTTATCAGACGGCGTTTGTTGGTCCCGCTGAGGTGAAATAATGCAAGCAATTCTTGCTTCCGATTTTGTTCAAGATGGTCTTACGACTTTGCCGGGCAAATTTATCGCTATCGCGCTTACTGGCAGCGGCGATTTGGTTACAGCTATTGCAGGGAAAAAAATTCGCGTGCTCGCGCTCATTGGTTTTGCAACCACGACAGGAACGATAAAATTTCAGTCCGGCGCGAGCACGGATAAATTTGGTGCGGCGAAAGTTAATGACGGCACTCCGCTGTTGTTGCCCTTTAATCCGTTGGGTTGGTTCGAAACCGTAGCCGGAGAAAAATTGAACGCCGTGCTCGCGACGATGACGGCCTTCAACGGCTGCTTGCTGTACGTGGAGGTGTGATGGCGCTTCTTTCCGAAGTGGTTTCGAATGTGCGAATTAAATTGCAGATTCGAAACAAAACTAACGATACGATCATTGATAGCGACATCAGCGACGCCATCGATGGGGCGATAAAAGCATTTTCGACTGCTCGCGGTTTTCGGAAAGTGAAAGATCAACGTGGTAACGGACTGTCGGCGATTCCATTGCCGAGCGATTGGGATACGATCTCAAAAATAACTCAGCTTTGGATTTCGGGCCTCCAAAGTTGGGAATATCGTGTTGAGGATAAAGTCGATTTGAGCGATAGGGCGATTCAAAATGTTGCGAATGGAACAAAAAATATTACGTGCATTGCAGTTACAGACGCATATTTTTTTCGAGAGGGTGATGTTGTTTCACTCATTAACAACGCCACGGAAGCGGAACAAAATTGGATTGCTTCCGATGGAAACGGTGTGACCGGTGCAATCGTTTTAGCCAATGCGACTGCGGGCGCTTACAGCACTTCGCCGCAGTTGCGCCGGCGTCCGCAGATCGTTCTAACCAAAAGTAAACCGCGCGATTCTGATTTAATTCGCGTGCATTACACGAAAACGCATGTCTTGACCGAGTCTGAAAACACGATTGACGCAAAAGATCAAGACGCATTCGAGCATCTTTGCGCTGCGTTCACCGCGCAAAGAATTTCGGCGAAGTACGCGAATACACAAGCTTCGCCGCTTTCAGCCGAGATTGATTATCAGTCCAAGCGCGCGGAGTGGACCGCAATTTACGAAAAAGAAATTGAGTTGTATAAAGAACATATCGAGAAAACTAAAAAGATGTGGTATCAGTATGATTGAATTATCGTATAGGAAATTTTTATGATCTCACCAAAAACAAAAGTTCTTGCTTTTAACATCGGCTTGCTCGGAATAATTACAGCAGTGGGTTTGTATTTGGCCGGTGTCATTCCACAATCGACGATGTGGACAGTTCTCGGCTTCTTCGGCTCCGGCTCGATTGCCGCACTTCGCGCGCTGTTTATGAGCGAGGGGCAGAAGACGAATTTGGTTTTTGTGATTGGCTCGCTTTTGCAGGCGATTTTTCTTTATGGCAATCTTTCTGGCTATATGTGGGCAAGCCCGGAAAAGCTCACGCTGCTGAATCAGGTTTTACTTGGCGTTCAGGGAATCAACGCCGGCCACGGTATCGCGAAAGCAAACGGCAATAGTGAATTGAACGCAAGGGGATTGCTTAAATAATGCTGCGCCTCACCGTAAAAACTTCCGGCGTGCGGAGTGAAAGTCAAATCCGCAGTTTTGTCGAACGCGAGTTTCGTCGCGCCATGACAGCAATTGTTGATCTCGGTAAAATCGAGATCGCGCGCAACACTCCGGTGGGTGCGACAAGAAAGTTGCTCAGTGGATTGTATGGTAAAGTAATTTCACCGACACGTGTTGAATTCGGCGTGAAAGGCACCGCAGGTCGATATGTTGATTTCGCCGAGTCCGGCCGTAAACCCGGCAAATTTCCTCCACTCGCGGCAATCGAATTATGGGTTAAGCGCACGGACAAAGGCAAGAGATTGATGGCCGCGGTGAAGAGATCGTACAACATCAAAAACGATGCGCAGGCTTTGAAGCAAGCCACGTTCTTGAAAGCGAGAGCAATCGCCCGGCGCGGCACACGCGGCGCATTCATGTTTAAAAAAGCGTTGCCAAAAATAAAGCAGCAAGCGCAGACAAGTTTCAAAGCTGCGGTGAAGCGAATTGAAAAGGCGTTGGTATGAGTTACGTTGCGGATGTGTTACCGCATATCGTTTCAACGATTCGGGGCGCGAGCACCGGCGCGGTTAATAGCTATCCACGTCATTCAGTTTTTATCGAAACGCATAAGGAAATTTTTTGCGCAAGCGATGGAAAATTTCGTGGTTGGATAGTAGATCGAAATGCCGCCCCTTCGACAGGCGCACCTGGGAATCAAGTTTTTCGGCAGCACACGATCACGTTATCCGGATATTGGTCGTTGGATGATAGCGCTGAGTCGAGCAATGATTTTCAAAATGAAATTGACAACATCTTGGCGGTCTTCGACGCAGTGGTTAATTTAAATGGAACTGACATCAAG
>PJQE01000057.1_pt1 | contig 13799 bp, 13 predicted proteins | sample 1503751 | NCBI WGS metagenome assembly PJQE01 (sample SAMN07775948, study PRJNA414020) | Biofilm metagenome, whole genome shotgun sequencing project. | reverse complement strand
GGCAGGGGCGAGCCGAGCGGCTGATAGAACTGAGGCTTCCCGTGGATCAGACGCGAGGAGACACCCGGCCAGGCCGCAGAGCCGGCAGGAAGCGCCGCACGCAGGACGAAGCCATCAGCGCGGTCCAGGTACAGCCGGGCGGAATCCTTGAAGTCGCCCGCCCCAGGATGGAGCACAGCCAGGTACACAGCCGGGCGCATCAGGGAAAGCAGCGAATTGCTTTCGATAATGGAATTGGCGGCAGAGGCCAGGGCATCGCGGAGGAGCGGAAGGGCTTCGGCGAGTTGTCCCTGGCGGGCCCGCAGCCACAGAGCACGGACAGCCCCGGCAACAAGGAAGCGCGAGGTGTCGGTTTTGTTGGAGCGATCATGCTCCTCAAGGAGGGCGAAGGGGTGTTCGCGAGGGGCGCAGCCGCAGGGCTCCCCGTGCAGGGAGCACACGCCATGCCCATACTGGGTGATCTTGACGGCTGTCCACGAGGCTCCCGGGAAGGCGCGGAGAAGGTCAACGACCATTGCGGTCTTGCCGATGTTGCGGGTGTGGCCGCCGATGAGGAGCAGAGGCAAAGTACGAAACTCGCTGTCTGCAGATCGTGACCCTGAATTCCTTCTTGATACTATACCGTGGCAAAGGCAAGGGGCAACGAGCCGAAGCCGGGTCGGCAGTCGCTCCTATCTCCCTGGTCCACCGGAGAATCAAGCATGTACTGGACGCGGGCAGGCCATCAGAGCTCGCGTTCAGGAATCAACTTTGGATTCGAGGGCGCGGAGGCGAGCGGCGAGCTCCGGCAGCCGGCCGAACCAGGCGTAGGCTTCTTTAAACTTGTCGAGCGGGCGCGCGGGAGTGCCCCAGACGATCTGTCCCGCCCGTATGGTCTTGCCTGTGGGGATACCGGCCTGGGCGCCGGCGATGCAGCCGTCCTCCAGCGTGCAATGGTCGGCGATGCCGACTTGGCCTGCGATCACAACCTTCTTTCCAATCGTTGAGGAGCCGGAGATGCCTGTCTGAGCGGCCACCAAGGTGTTGGCCCCGATACGCACGTTGTGGGCCACATGTACAAGGTTGTCGAGCTTCACGCCTGAATCCAGCCGTGTGGTTTCGAGCGAGCCGCGATCCAGCGTCGCATTGGCCCCAATTTCAACGTCATCCCCGATTTCGATGCTGCCAAGCTGGGGGAATTTCCAGTGCTTTGCTTCCCCGGGGACATAACCGAAGCCGTCCGAGCCGATCACCGAGCCGGCATGAATGGTCACTCGCTGGCCGAGTCGCGCACCGGGGTAGAGGGTGACGCGCGGATAGAGCCGGCAGTGCAAGCCAAGCTCCGCGCCACGGCCGAGGAAGCAGAACGCCCCAATCCGCGAGCCTTCCCCAATGCTGACCAGGTCTTCGATGACCGCGTAGGGACCCACGCTGGCGCCTTCGCCCAGTCTTGCCGATGGCGCGATGACGGCCGTAGGGTGAATGCCGGTGGCGACCGGCAAAGCTGGGGCCAGCAAGGACGCCGCGCGGGCGAAGTCGAGTTTTGGATGGGCGGAGCGCAGGAGAGTCTTGCCGGGAAGCGCCACCCCCAGCGGGAGAAGTACACACTGCGCTTTGGACGCGGCAGCGCGCGCGAGATGCCGCGGAGAGTCCATGTAGATCAGATCACCCCTGCCGGCACGCTCAGGAGAGGCCAGGCCGGACAGGGCGACAGATGCATCGCCTTCGAGGTTTGTGCCCAGCAGGGAAGCGAGTTCTTTGGCGGTCATAGGGCCCTCACGGGGTGGAGATTCGAAGCGGTATGAAAGCACAGTTGCGCGCGGTTGAACACCGCCAAGAGAGGAAAGGCAACGCGAACTCCCGGAGAACCTCAGTAGATGGGCGCGGAGCCCGGCGGGCGGGTCTTGAAGCGTTTGTGCACCCAAAGCCACTGCTCCGGATGGCGCCGCGCAAACTCCTCGATGACGCGCGTGAAGCGCTGCGTATTGGCCAGGACGTCTTCCTCGGAATGGCCCGTGTGAACGAGTTCCAGGGGCGGCTCGAAGCGGAGACGGTACTTGCGCAGGTCGCGGTCCCAATAGCAGTAGCTGGGAACCACGGCCGCATCGGTCTGCAGCGCGAGCCGAGCGACGCCGCTGGTCGTGCACGCCGGAATGCCGAAGAAATCCACAAAAACGCCGTCCTCGAGCAACGTGTTCAGGTCGAACAGGATGCCCACCGCACCCCCGGAGCGCAGGACCCGGAGAATCGTGCGCACCGAGTTGGACTTGTCCACCGGGACGTTTCCGGAGAAACAGCGGTAACCGTTGACCAGGGCATCCACGCGGGGGTTGTCGAGCGGGCGAACCAGGAAGTGCAACGGGAAGCCGAATAGGGCCTGGGCCGGCGGGCCCAGCTCCCAGGCGCCCATGTGTCCGGTCAGGTAGAGAACGCCTTTCCCGCGGCGATGGGCAGCAGCAAAGTTCTCGAAACCGTCGGGAATCACCACGCGGTCAATGGTCGTGCGGTCCAGCCGGCGGAGGTGAACGAAATCGGCGGCCATCCAGCCGAGGTGGCGGGCGAGCTGGCGCAGCACTTGCCGCCGGCGGCGGTCGGTCCAGTCAGGGAAGGCGATGCGCAGGTTGATCAGGCCGGCGCGGCGTAAGGGAGGACGCAAGGCGTAAGCAAGGCCCACCACCAGGGCACCGAAGGCGCGGGCGGCCGCGCGGGGGAGGAGCTCCAGGAACTTCAGAGAAACCCATGCGGCGGCGAATTCCAACCAGCCCTTCACGAGGCGACATTATGAAACGGGAAGGGATGAGTGGCTAGTGGCCAGTTAGAGGGGATGCTAGACTCCGCAGATCGGAGCGTCGGGAGCAGGGAGCCGGCCACGGGCGATGGCCACACGACGGTGAAGTGGTGGGGGTGGGCGGTAGCGGCCACCGTGGCGGGTGTGTGTTTGCTGAGCGGGCTGGACTCGATTGGGTTGGTGGGTCCGGACGAGCCCAGGTATGCAGAGGTGGCGCGAGAAATGGTCGTATCCGAAGATTGGGTGACGCCGAGGCTCTGGGGACAACCCTGGTTCGAAAAGCCGGTGCTTTATTACTGGGGAGCTGCATCGGCGATGCGTGTCTTTGGCCCCGCCGAGTTCGCCGCTCGGCTGCCCTCCGCGCTGGCTGCCCTCATCGCGCTGGCCGCCCTGGTATGGGCGGCGTTGCGGCAGTACGACCCCCGGACCGCGTTATGCGTGGCATTGACTTTTCCGGCGTGCGTAGGCGTCATTGGCTTTGCACGGGCGGCGGGACCGGACATGTTGTTTGCTGCGGGCCTGGCGGTGGCCATGATGACCGCGGCCGATGTCGCAACACGGCCGGGAGAGAACGTGGAGTCGCCCGGTGGAGCTGCCGCTGCCTGCCACAAGGCCGAACGGCTGATCGGGCGAAGGATCGCCCTGGGAGTGTCGCTGGGAGTGGCCACCCTGGCCAAGGGACCGGCGGCGTTGCTGCTGGCAGGGGGAAGTGTCCTCCTGTGGGCCGCGGCCACGCGGCGCTGGCGCCCGGCTCTCTTCTTGCTCCATCCCTGGGCGATTACGGCCTGGGCGGCGACGTCCTTGCCCTGGTATGTCGTTTGCGCCAGGAGGAATCCGGAGTTCTTGCGCGTTTTCTTGTACGAGCACAATCTCCTGCGCTACCTGACCCCGGAGTACCGCCACGAACAGCCGGTCTGGTTCTTCTTGCCGGTGGCGCTGATTGGAATCCTGCCCTGGACAGCATGGTTGGCAGGAGTGGCGCGAGACGCCTGGCAAGCATGGAAGCAGCGGCGCTGGCCCGCGAGCACGAGTTTCTTCTACGCCTGCTGGGCGCTCTGGCCGCTCCTGTTTTTCAGCTTCTCAAGTTCGAAGCTGCCCGGGTACATCCTGGTCATCGTCGCGCCCCTGGCCATGGTGATAGCCAGGAGCGTAGCGGGCCGCGCGGCAGCCGCCGACGCGTGGACGACGAGAATCGGAGTCCTGGTGGGAATAACCGTTGTGCTGCTTTCGTTGTTGGTTGCCGTGCTGGTCTATGCCGCGGACCTGGAATTTGGCCTGCACAGCGGGATCAGCGTGGCCCTGGCCATCGCCATTACGGTGGCCAGCTTGTGCGTTGCCGTGCTCGCCGGGAAGCGGAGAGTCATTGCCGCCGGAATCGCCGCCGCACTGGTCATAGGCTGTTTGGTCGGCGTGCTTTCCTGGGACGTGCTCGGCAAAGTGGACGCGCACTACTCGCCGCGGGAGGCGGCCAAGGGCGTCGGCGGCGAGCCGGCGAGGGAGAATGTGTACGTCTACCGGGTGCACCGCGCGTGGAAATACGGGCTGGAGTTCTATCAGAAGAAAGCGCTGCAAGAGTGGGATGAGGGCGTGGCCATGCCGGCGTGGGTATTCACCACGCGGGAAGGAATGGTGGAGATGGAAAAAACAGGGAGAAGGGTGCACGTCGTGGAATCGAAGTCGGCGAATGCGACGCTGGTGTACGTGTTCCACTAGAGCCCGCAGCCCGGAACGACGAACTAACGGCGAGCCGCCGGCGCAGGAGCGGCGGCGGGGTTGGTCGGCAGGGAACGGAGGAAGAAGGTGACGATGCGGTTCTCGTAGGCGCGTTTTTCGTCGTCCAGCAGTGTGGCGTAGTTGCCGCGCGGGACAACGGCCAGCTCGCGGGGCTCCGGCGAAGCCAGGAAGAGTTGGCGGGTGGATTCGCTGAGAATTGGCTCGTCGCTGGCCATGAAAAAGAGTTTGGAGACGTCCTGGAGAGAAGCGAGGCGCGAGGAAAGAGGCGACTCTGTGGCGAACTTGCGGGTCACCAGGCCGAAAACCCAGGCCCCAACCCGCTGCATGAAGGGAAAGGCGCCCAGGCCGGATTTGTCCAGCAGCAGGCGAAGCATTTGCGCGGGGGAGTCATAGGCGGATTCGACGGCCACCGCCCGGATGCGCGGCTCGGACGAGGCTACGGCCAGGGCGGCGTAAGCGCCCAGGTTGGTGCCCCAAAGACCGAAACGCGCGGCGTCCACGTCCGGGCGTGCGGCCACGGCCTCTATGGCCGCGCGAAGCTCGGCTGCTTCCCGATAGCCGAGCGTGGAGCGTCCCGGGCTGGAGCCATGCGCGGTGAAGTCGAAGACCAGGACGTTGTAATGGTGATCCTGCAGGGCGGAGACTAGCGTGAGCAGTTCGCCGCGCTGCGACGAATAGCCATGGCAAAGGACGATGGTCGGCGCGGTGGTCAGCCCGGGGAAGAACCATCCCTCGCGTCGCTGCCCGTCGGGGTCGGGAAAAGAAAGGGGCTCGGGCCGCCCGGGAAAACTCTGCAGGTTGATCTTGGTGGGCGCCTGCGGTGGGGAAACGATGCGATACAGCAGATAGCCGGAGATGGCCGCGGTGGCCAGCAGGGAAAAGAAGGCCACGGAAAGAATGGCGGCAAAAAGTTTGGAGTACCACCTCTTGGGATAGCGAAGCTCGGAGAGCAAATCCATGCGGTGTGAGAAGGCCGCCAGAGCGACGGAAGCCAAATGGGATGGCCCAGGTGGCGCGGGCCACTCGGCTGCAGTCTAACACAGAAGCCGCGAGGCCAATGGCGGCGCGAACCCGGCGTGTCCGGAGTCGAACCTGCCGGATTAAGATGAAAGCGGGGCAGGGGTTCGGATCAGCGCGATGACACTGGTTGACCTCAGACAGGTGAACGCCCGGGCGCTGGAGCCTCTGTTCGAGGAAGAGGCGCGGCACTGGCGCGAAGAGTTGCACTGGGACTACCGCGGATCCCTGGAGCTCATCAAGCGTTTCGTGGAGTCGAAGTCGCTGGCCGGATGCGTGGCCATCGAGGACGGGCGCCCGGCGGGCTACGGGTTCTACGTCGTGGAGGAGCATAAAGGGCTGGTCGGGGGCATGTATGTTCGCCCTGGCGTCGGCCAGGCGGCGCTGAGCCGGCAAGTCCTCGGAGATATGACCGCAACCCTGCGCGGGGTCCCGCGGCTGGAACGGATAGAAGCGCAACTGATGCCGTTCGGGTGCGAGTTGGAAGGGGTCTTGCTCGCCGAAGGGTTCCGGCTGTACACGCGGCAATTCATGTTGCTGGACCTGGAGCCTGAAGCAGCAGGCGCAGCCGGGGCCGACGCCCCGCCGCCTGCCCAGGGCGTCAGCGTTGGCGCCATCCGCTTGGAATCCTGGCAGGAGCGGCACTTTGAGCCTTGCGCGCGCCTCATCTGGCAGGCGTACAAGGGTCACGTGGACAGCGAGATCAACGATCAGTATCAGAGCGAAGCGGGAGCCTTACGCTTTCTGAAGAACATTATCGTCCTTCCCGGATGCGGCCAGTTCCTCGCGGAAGCGTCGTTTGTGGCTCGCGACCTGGCCAGCGAGCATCTGGTAGGCGTCGTGCTCACCTCGGCGGTGGCCGCAGGTGTGGGACACACCACGCAGGTGTGCGTGCTCCCCGGATACCGCGGAAGCGGCCTGGGCCGGCGGCTCATGGAGACCTCGATCCTGGCCCTGCGGCGGAAGAAGTTCAAGGAACTCTCACTGACCGTGACCAGCGCAAATCGCTCGGCTGTGGAGCTGTATGAGCGCTTGCGGTTTCAAACCCGGAAGACGTTTGCCGCCGGGGTGTGGGAAGAATCAGGCCCATGAGCCGGCGCACCGGCCCATGTACCCCCTGAAGGACAGTTTGGGTCAGCGGCGGGAGACGGAGCGCTCTTTGAGCAGGCTCTTGAGTTCGGCCATGAATTCGCGCACGTCCTTGAAGTCCAGGTAGACCGAGGCGAAGCGCACGTAGGCCACCTTGTCCAGCCGCTTGAGGCGGGACATCAGCAGTTCTCCCAGCTCGGACGTGGTGCGCTCGCGTTCCGTGGATTCGTGAACGAACTGTTCGACTTCATCCACCAGAGATTCCAGCTTGGGAGTCGCCACCGGCCGCTTCTCGCAGGCCTTCAGCAGCCCGGCCAGGATTTTCTGGCGCTCGAAGCGTTCCCGGCGCCCGTCCTTCTTGATGACCATGTAAGGGATTTCGTCGATGCGCTCGTAGGTGGTGAAGCGGCGATGGCAGCGCAGGCACTCGCGGCGGCGGCGAATGAGGTCCCCGGCCCGCCCTTCGCGCGAGTCAATCACCTTGTCTTCCACGTACGCGCAAAAGGGACATTTCACCGCCGCACGTCTCCTTGATCCACGGGAGCCGTAGCCGCGCCGGCTTCGGCGGCTTCCTCTTCCTCTCGGGCGATGCGGCGCAGTTCAGCCATCGAGAACCCCTCCTTGATTAACAGCGGCACACCCGCCAGACTGGAAGCCGCAAAGGTCACCAGCCAGAGCACGATGCTCGCCGCGGCTGCGGGTTCCTGTTCTACTCCAAAGACAACGGTGTACGCAAGGAAGCTGGCCACCTGCGAGCCGCCGCCGACTCCCGGAAGCTGCAGCGTGGACCCGACCATGGTGAAGGCCAGAACCAGCATGGCGCCGGAAAGGTCCATCTGTGCCAGGCGCCCTCCGAAACTGTGCGCCACCCACAGGTAGATCAGGGCGATGAGTCCCCAGTGAACCGCGGAAAGAGTGACGGCCGCGCCGAGGTCGGACCAGGTGCGGATGGCCTGCAAACCGTGCCCGAAGCCGGCAAAGAGGTTCGCCAGGTGACGTCGCCGGCCGGTGGTGCTCCGCCAGGCGTCCATTCTGCGCTCCAGGGCATGAGCCCCGTGGAACCGGAAGTACACCAGAAAAGTAGCGGCCACCAGCAGGCCGGACAACATCACCAGGCCGGTGGCGCGGGCGCTGGTCTGCCAGGCGCTGTTGGGGCCGCCGACTTCGAGCATGCTGGGAAAAATCAGCAGGGAGAGGCCGAGAAGAATGGCCGTGCACGCCGCGTCGAAGATGCGCTCGAGAACGTAGATGCCGAACATGCTGGAGGCGGGAAGGCGATCTTTGCGCGCGATGAGCAGAGGCCGAACAGGCTCCCCCGCGCGCCCCAGAAGGAAGATGGCAGTGAAGCCGATCAGGGTTGAGGAATAGACGCTCGGGAAGGGCGGTTGGCCGAGGTAGCGGCAGAAGCGCTGCCAGCGAAGGGCGCGCACCGCGTAGCTCGTGAAGATGCCGACTAGCGAGAGCAGCAACAGGGCGGGTTGCGCCTGCGCCAGCGCCTGCAGCAGGCGGTCCCAGGAGAAACCTTCGAGGCCGATGGCCTGGCGGGACCGGTAAAGAACCGCGGCCAGTACCACAAGCACCAGAGCGAAGAAGAGAAGCTTGCGAAGGTGGGAGCGCATTCGAGCAGGGAGAGTAGCGTTCGGACTGAGGAGTGTCAATTGAAGAAGGCAACGCGGCCGCATGACCTGGGCAATACTTAAATACTTTGCATGAACAGCGCCGCCCGCAGGACGTGTTGGCCGCGACGGATGGAAGCCTCCTGGTTGGCCCGAGCACGATGGCCCGTGCCGCCGAGGCTTGTGCGCCGCGCGGGTGACGGATATGATGCCCGCCCGGAAGGGGTTTTCCTGAAGAAACAAGCCTGATCCGGCGCAGTGGAACTTTCCGGAAGCAATCTGCGTTCCATAGGATGAGGCCGGAAAGTGGAGCAGGCAGCGAGGACGCGGCAGAGGTGGAACCAGATGCTCAACTGGTTCAGAACTGCCTCCGAGGCGATGGCTCCGCCTGGGAGGAGCTGGTTCGGCGGCATACGCGCCGCATCTACAACCTCTGCTGGCGCTTCACCAGCAGCCGGCACGAAGCGGAAGATCTGACCCAGGAAGTGTTCTTGCGGGTGTACAAGACACTGGGCAGCTACCGTTCGGCGCACGGCGGCTTCGCCACCTGGATGACCAGCGTGACGCGCAACCTGCTGATTGACCACTACCGCCGGACCAGACGCGACCGGCTGACCGATTCGCTCGATGACGCCATGCCCAGGCTGGAAGAGAAGCACTCTCCGGTACGACGACCGGACCAGGCCACGCTGGCCAACGAGCTGAGCGGTCAGGTGCAGAGCGCGCTGAAGAAAATCTCGCCCGATTTGCGCGAAGCAGTCATCCTGCGAGACCTGCAGGGCCTGGAGTATGCGGAGATCCAGGATGTGCTGGGCGTGCCAGAGGGAACGGTGAAGTCGAGGATCAATCGAGGCCGGATCGAGCTGGCACGGCTGCTGGAGCAGATGGGTGTGCGTCCGGAGTAAGCCATGACTTGGAACTGTGAACAGATCGAATGGAGATTGAGCGAGTACGCGGATCGCCTCCTTCCCGCGGACGAGCGGAGATACTTCGAGGCGCATGCCCAGGGTTGCCCCAAGTGCGGGGCGCTGGTCAGCCGGGTCACGGCCATGCTTGCCCAGTTGCACCAGCTCGAGCCGGAGGCCGTACCCGTGGGACTCGAGCGCAGGATTCTCGAGCAGACTCGGGGACGGAAAGCCGAGCGCAAGGGGGTGCGCGGCTGGTTGGGCTGGCTGGCCCCGGTGATGAAGCAGCGATTCGCCTATGGCGCGGTCACCCTGGTCATCACGGTCATGGTGCTTTCGCAGGCCTTCGGCGTGCAGTGGAGCCAGGTCGAGCTGCGCGACCTGTATCCGCCCAATCTGTACCGCGCGACCACGCGCAAGGCCAACCTGGTGTACGCGCGCGGGGCCAAGTTTGTGACCGATCTGCGCGTGGTGTACGAGATTCAGTCCCGGCTGCGGCCGGAAACCGAGCAGCCCGCGCCGGCCGAGCAGAAACCCGCGCCGGGGCAGTCGCTGCGGCCGGAAGAGAAGGAGCAACCGAGACAGCAGAACCGGGCCAATGAACGCTACGGGAGTTATTCGTTGCTGGCCATGACAACCGGCCTGGTGCCGGGGAGGATGACGCAATGAGTGAAATGGCGACAGGTGCGCCACAACCCAGAGGCTACTGCCGAAACTGTGGAACCCCGCTCACCGAGCAGACCGCGCGGGACGTGCGCGGGATCCTCTATTGTGAGCCGTGCCTGGCGGCTATGGTCGCCCAGCCGCAGGCCGCGGAGAAGAAGAGCCCCGGCCTGGCCGCCGTCCTGGGGTTTGTGCCCGGTCTGGGGGCGGTGTACACCGGGGAGTTCATGAAGGCCCTGATTTACGTGTTGACCTTTGCCGCTTTTGTCGGCGCCTTGAACAGCGATTTGGGCGACCCGGCACAGCCGATCTTGGGAATCTTGCTGGCCGCCTTTTTTGTTTTCATGGCCATTGATTCCTACCGATCCGCCAAGGCCATCAACGAAGGGCAGGCTCCGCCCATCCGCATCGGCGGCGTGATGAGCGAAAAGCCGGTCGGGCCGCTGGTCCTGATCGGCCTGGGGGTGTTGTTCCTGTTGCAACAGCTCGACCTGTTTCGCATTGGATGGATTTTCCGGTACTGGCCTGTGTTCCTGATCGCCGTCGGGGCATGGATGCTCTACCGGCGTCAGCAAAGCTCGTAGGAGGATGCACCACATGAGCGATGGTCCAGCAGCAACACAGCCCGGACATCGGAGTGGGCTGATGGGGCCGGTCGTGCTGATCACGATGGGCGTGCTGTTTTTGATCGGGAAGCTGGGACTGGGGTACAGCTTCAACCAGTTGTGGCCGGTGCTCCTGATTGTGATCGGGCTCGTGAAATTGTTTGAGTTCATGCGCCCGGGGGCCGATGGGAGCGGATCGTCACGGGGAGAAGGGCGATGAGCAACGGAATACGCAGGCGGCGATCGATCTTCAGCGGATTGCTGCTGGTGGTGGTCGGGGCCCTGTTTCTGTATCACAGCTTCCAGGGTGGTTTTGAAATCTGGCGCGTGATCGACCGCTGGTGGCCGGTGGTACTGATTCTCTGGGGGCTGGCCAAGCTCTACGACTACTGGGCGGCGAAGAACGCCGGGGAACTCCCCCCGCGCACCGTGACCGGAGGGGAAGTGTTGCTGGTGGTTTTTCTGTTCATTCTGGCCGGCATCGCCGCGGGCAAGGAATGGGTGGGCAAGTATGGCCCGGACTACGACATTGAGGTTCCCTGGGCCAGGAAATACACGTTTGGCGAGGAGGTGCAGACCAGGGTCGTCAAGGCTGGCGCGCAGATCAGCATCCGGACCGACCGCGGCGACATTGTGGTGATTCCCGAGGAGATCTCCGAGGTCAAGATCACGGCGCGAAAGACGGCCATCGGCGCGGATGAAGCGCAAGCCAAGGAACGCGCCGCCAGCGTCAAGATCGTCGCCGCAGAGATCGCCGGCGGCATCGAGATTCAACCCGAGGTGAACAGCGACAACCAGCGGAGCGTGATCGTGGACTTGGAGATCCGTGTGCCCAAGCAGACCAGCATCGTGGCCAAGGCAGAACGGGGGGACGTCAACGTTGGCGGCGTGGCGGGAACGGTTCGCGTGGAAAACCAGCGCGGCGACGTTAATGTGCATGAAATCGGTGGTGACGTCGCGGTTGAGATTCGCAGCGGCGACGTCATCGTGCGTAACACAAAAGGAAACGTGGCCATCGGCGGGCGCGGAGGAGAGGTGGAAGTGGCCGATGTGGCCGGCCAAGCGGTCATCAACGGCGAGTACTCCGGACCCATCACTGTCAGCAATGCCGGCAAAGGGGCGAGATTCCTTTCCCGCCGCACGGATTTGACCATCAGCCAGCTCAACGGCAGGTTTGAGACCGGCTCGGGCCGACTGGAAATTTCCGATGCCCCCGGCAGCGTGCAATTGGAGACTTCTTCGTACGACGTTGTTCTGGACGGGGTGACCGGGCGAATCCGCGTGAAAAATCGTAATGGTGACATTGAAGCGCGATCCGGGGTCACCCCGCAGCAGGACATCGAACTGGTCACCGAGCGTGGCAGCGTTGAGCTGGGCCTGCCTGCCAAATCCAGTTTTGAACTGACGGCAGAGGCTCGCCGAGGCGATATTGATGTGGACAAGGAATTTCAGGCCCTCCAGCCGCCCGAGCCTGATCGGCGCGGCGATTCCAGGCTCGCAGGCAAGATAGGGCAGCGCGGGCCGCAGATCACCCTGCGCACCAGCTACGGCTCGATTCACCTGCGCAAGAGCAACTGAGCGGCGCGAAAGTCGCGCAGGATTACCCTCGGCTGTTGTCAGGGGTTTGGCGGGAGTGGGGTGGCCGCGGCCCACCCTTCGTGTTTGTGCCCAGGGGACGGCGGGGAAGAGCGATTTCCACAGGGGTCTCCAGTTCTTATAACATATCCTTGACGGTATAGCCCGCGTAATATAGGCTGCGCCCCAGCTAGGCCGGCCATTGCTCCTGTTCCCCACCTGAAACCTGTCCAAAACCGGCCCGGCCTCCCAACATTCTGCCAAAGGAGGTACGCATGAGCGCAACCGGAGCACAGCCCGCACGAGAAATGAGTCGGAAAGCACTGGTCACGATCGGTCCCGGGGAGCGTCGCGGTCTGGGCTGGATCCCCGACTACCCGGATTTTCGCGACTTCAACACGGAAACGGCCACCGTCCGCCCGCGGCAGGAGGCACTCAATGCCACAGAGCCCATCCGGTCCATGCTGGAACGGGTCAAGGTTGCAGACCTGGCGCCCAGGCTGGCGACCAGTGTGGACCTGAGCGCCGGTTTCCCGCCCATCGAGGATCAGGGCGGAATTGGCTCCTGCACGGCCAACGCCGCGGTGGGCATTGTCGAGTACTTCGAGCGCAGGGCCTTCGGGCGGCATATTGATGCCTCGCGCTTGTTTCTCTACAAAGCGACCCGCAACCTCCTGCACTGGACCGGGGACACCGGCGCCTACCTGAGAACCACCATGGGTGCGCTGGCTCTGTTTGGCGTGCCCCCGGAAGAATTCTGGCCGTACACCGAAAACAGCTTTGACGCCGAGCCGTCGGCCTTCTGCTACGCCTTCGGCCAGACCTACCAGGCCATCAAATACTACCGGCTCGACCCGCCTGGAACCTCGGCCTCGCAGCTCTTGCAAAGGATCAAGACCAACCTGGCCGCCGGGCTGCCGGCGATGTTCGGCTTCACGGTTTACAGCTCCTATGGGTACTCGCAGCAGACCGGTGAGTTCCCGGTGCCCAGCCCGACCGAGCAGGTGGTCGGAGGGCATGCTGTGGTGGCTGTCGGGTACGACGATGCCAAGGTGATCCAGAACCCCAATCCCGACGGGCCGAGGACCACAGGGGCGCTGCGCATTCGGAATTCATGGGGCAGCGGCTGGGGAGAGAGCGGCTATGGCTGGCTGCCGTACGACTACGTTCTCCGCGAGGCAGCGGACGACTTCTGGTCGCTGCTCAGAAGCGAGTGGGTGGATACCGGGAAGTTCGGATTGTAGGGACGCAGCGAAGCCTTTGCGCCGCGAACGGCGCCCTAGCGCTCGAGGTGACGCTCGAGCACGGTAAAGAAGCCAGGGCAAGAGACCGCAACGCATCCGGAGTTGCGGATCACGGTTGGGCTCGACGCCCCGAGCGCGGCCACGCTGCAGGCCATGGCAATGCGGTGGTCGCCGGCCGGCTCGATGCTGGCTCCATGGAGCGGCGGGGCTGGGCCCGGGGCGCCGCGGCCCGCCACCCGCAGGCCGTCGGGGAACTCTTCCACCGCCGCGCCCATGCGCCGCAGGTTATCAGCGAGAACGGCGATGCGGTCGCTTTCTTTGACCCGTAACTCCTGCGCTTCGCGGATTTCGATTCCTTTCTCGGTGTAAGGGCCCAAAGCGGCCAGCATGGGCAGCTCGTCAATCATCTGTGCAACAGCAGGGCCGGAAACAATCCCACCTGCCAATGGAGAATGGCGAACGGTAATGTCGCCCACGAGCTCGCCGTGTTTTTCCTGGACGGAAACCAGGCTGATGGCCGCGCCCATCGTGGCCAGGAAGTCGAGGACTGCGGCGCGGGTCGGGTTCAGTCCGACGTTGCCCAG
>PJQE01000056.1_pt1 | contig 13828 bp, 18 predicted proteins | sample 1503751 | NCBI WGS metagenome assembly PJQE01 (sample SAMN07775948, study PRJNA414020) | Biofilm metagenome, whole genome shotgun sequencing project. | reverse complement strand
CCGCTCTGTTCCAATGGCGCAAACAGATTCTGCCAAAGTAGTGCTAGAAATCCAATGGCCGGAGCGAACTCAGGATTGGATAAAACTTGGGGGCAAGGTCAAGGTTCCAATGGCGCAAACAGATTCTGCCAAAGTAGTGCTAGGCCGTGTACTCATAAGCGAGGCAGGATGACGCAACGAAGCTAATCGCCGCTTTGCCCTAAGGCGACGCGATTGATGCGCAGCAGCGAGATGCGCCATCTGCGCGCCGAGAAAGCCAATCCGCCAGTTCGGCAGAGTTGGGCGGTGTGGAAGAGGAAGAGATCGAATCAAGCGTTCTACTGCTGCGGAACTGCTTTCCTGGTCCCCTGCATAAATGCTTGCATCTCCTCCTGGGTCAACTGGCCATCCTTGTTGCGGTCCGTTGCCTTGAAAATTCGCTCATGCGCCGCCTGAAACTCCTGCAATGAAATCTCCCCGTCGCCATCGTCCATGAGAGCGAACATCATGCGGAACATCATCGGGGATCCCATTGCGCTTCCGCCCATCATGCCGCGGCCCATCATACCTCCTCCCATCATGCCGCGGCACATCATTCCGTGCCCCATCGTGCCGGTGCTTTCGTCGCCCGTGCGATGGGACTGCGTTTGTTGCTGATTTGGCTGGGGCGCCATTCGCTCCTGTGCAATCGCACCGACAGCGCCATATGCCAGAATAAGAGCAGACATCGTGAGCCCTAGAACGCGCGTGTACATTTCGGATCTCCTCAGAAACACACAGTCGTTGTCCGGCTAACTCCGCACGAGTGATATTGATCCTCTCATCCCGGTTTTCGTCCAGCGGAGCTGTCACTCTGATCGATTATGGGATGGTTAGTGCCGGGCGGGACCAAGACGAAGATCGCGCGCGACGAGGCTCGGAAGCGTCCGTCGATCAGGCTGCGCTTCGACTAGTTCTGGTCTAGCCCGCACTCGCGTGCCGGGTGGAGAAACCGTCCACAGCATCAAGAGCTGAAGTGATGCCTGTCGCGCAAATGCGTTAGTGCACCAAAACCGCCGTGCGGGGGCCAGGGATCGGCTTAGAGCCGCATCTATCCGTGCTTCAGCAGATGGAAGATCGACAGGCCGAGGCCGATATTCCACATCGAGTGTCCGGCGGTGACAATTGTTACGAACCGCTCGCCCTTTTACGAAAACAACTCGGGCGCACGTGGACTACTTTCCTGAGAGCAGCGCCTTTCAGGCAGACCGCGTCCTAGTGCTTCATTCCCGGCATATTCTTGTGGTTCGTTCCTAGCTTATTCACCGTTGCGCCAGGCTGCGAGGCAGGTGCGGCCACCGCAATGCCGTCCCTTTGGAGCTCTTGCTGGGTTGCCAGCTGCGCCACTGTGCCCGGCGGCGCCTCGTACCAACCCGGATCCGCATAGCTCGTCATGTTCTCACGTACCTTGAAGACGGCGAGCATTCCGCCCATGTCGATCGTGCCGTACGGCCCAGGACCGCCCATCATGGCAATGCTGTTTTTCGGCATGGCCATTCCACCGGCGCCGTGCATGCCGTGATGCGACATCCCGGGCATATTCATTGCATGTTGCCCGCGCCGCCCATGGCCATCTGGCTATATCGACGATACCGCTGGTTCCCATCGGCATGAAGTCCGGAATTAACGGCTTGACCGCTTGGCTCAACTTGCTGGGGTCGACCCCGATCGTGTTCGGACCCTCATGTCCCATCTGGTTCATGACGTGGTGGGTCATATGGGCAATGGAACGCCCAGTCTCCCGGGTTGTCGGCAACGAGTTCCACGGTTCGAGATTGACCGACGGAGACCAGAACGGTTGTTTCAGGCCATCGCGCGCCAGCGGGGATCAAACCGCCATCAGTCTGCGTCACCCAGAACGAGTGTCCATGCAGATGGATCGGGTGGTGATCAATCGCCCCCAGATTGACGCGCCGGATGCGGACGCGGTCGCCGCGCTTTACAACAGCGGCTCGGCTGCGGGAAACGACTTGGCGTTGAAGGTAAGGGTGTTGAAGCCGGCAAAGACCCTCGGGTCTGGCCTGTACGCACCCGGCGTTAGGCATGATGACAGGATTGTAATCTCGTTCCCGGCTCACCGGGCGGCTGCGCTTCCCCCGGCTCGATCGTGCGGGCCGGGTGCTTGGTTCCTTTGGCGATGTCGATCCACTGCGGCGCAGCACCAGCATTGTTTTGCGCAGGTGGCATGGCTTGCGGCATCGGCATGCGATGCCCCTCATGGTTCATTTGCGCCAGCGCAGATCCGCTCCCTAGCGCCGCGCCGACAATCGCAGCGCCCGAGGCGGCCACCGCTTCCCGTCTGGTCATCTTCATGGCTGGTTCCCTGATGCATTCGGCGCGCCCGATATGGTCGGGGTGGCTGCGGTCCTTGCGGTCTCGTCGGGCAGTTTGCCTGCGAGGATTTGCGCAAGCGGCGCGCTCCTTCCAGTACGTGGAGAGCGCTGTGACATACTCAAGGCTTGCGCGGATTTTCCGATCCCTGGCCTGGAGCAATTGAAATACCCCGAGCTGCATGACGTTGTACTGTCCGACGGCAGTCTCAAGCAGCCGCTGGGCCTGTGGAACGACGGTGGTCGTATAATAGCCGCCGTTTGCCGCGCCGACAGCAGTCTTGCGCGCTGCAAGCGTCGAGCGGATCTGCACAGCCAGTGGCGTAAACTCGTCGCGGGCCTTAAGAATCTCCATGCGCGCCTGCTCTTGTCGTGCCTAGCCCCAGTCGAACACCGCCAATTCGACGGTGAAGGTGGGCCCGGCCTCTTTTTCACCCGCGATGCGCGCCACCTCGCCACCAAGATCAAGTTGCGGGACCAACGAGGTGATGTCCACGACCCGGTATCTTCGCCCGGTCGTGATGATCTGCTGTCGGACTGCAGCCAGATCGACGCTTGCCTCGATGGCTTTGCGTTCCATGTCGACGGTCGGCGGGTCCTTGGCAGCCATCGCAGGCAGGCGGTCGGCCGAGCGCCATTGTGTCTGTGGCCCTGTCAGTCCAAGCAGTTGATTGACGCGCTCGCGGGCCTGCGTGGCGCTGATCTGGGCACGCGCAAGCTCCGCCGCAACCTGCACCTGCTGCGCGATTTCGGCTTGAAGATCATACTCGCTGATATTCCCGGCCTGTCGTAGCGCTCTTCCGGATTCCGCGACCGCAGCAGCCGCTTTCACCGCTTCGGTCAGAACGGCGGCGCGCTGCTACTCGGTCAGATAGTCGATGAAGGCCAAATACGCCTGCCCGGCGACACGCATCACCGCGGCGGCGACCTGAAGCTTCGTTTCCTCAAGCTGGGATTCAGCGACAATCCTGCGCAGCGGGATATAGAGAATATCGATGAATCTGAGGGCCAGATCGAAGCTGTAATCCGGCGAGCCGCCGGCGAGTCGAAAGGTCACCGCTCCATTGAGGACAGGATTTCTCCAAAGCTCGGTCTGGACGAGATTGGCCTGCGCGATCCCAAGGTTCGCGTAGATCGCTTGCAGTTCGCGGTTATTTAGCAGCGCGATCTGGGTTGCCCGGTCTGCCGTTAGTGGACGGGATGACAGCTTCTCGATTGCGGCGCGAACGACTGGGTCCTCATATTGGCCCGCATCCCAGCTGATCTGCTTGCCCAGCCGAAGCTGCACAGCATCAGCCACTTGGGTGAATGATCCCTCCGCGGACAATGTGGTGCAGCCGGCGAGAGATAAGAATGCGAGAATTGCTGCCCTTCGGCTGAAGCGTAGTGCCTCGAACATCATCACCTCCTCAGTGCCGATGCTGATGGGCTGGTGCACCGGCCCCCGGAGGCGACCGCGGCCGTTCTCGAGGTGATCTGGTTTCCTCTTTGGCCGGATCGGGGGTAACGTCTTCGACATTCGGAGCCTGAATCCGTGGTACCGCGATCGGCGAAGCGGATCGCGCAGACGGATTGGCCGGATGATGGTACGGGACCTCATGCCTCTCGGTCCAGGCAGTCAAGACAATGAGGGACAATAGGGCAAAGGCATGTCGGATCATTTCGCTTCCCTGTGCTGAAACATGCCGAAAGTGCAGGGCTCGAGACGGCAATCGCGCAATTGGCTTCGGCCAAACCTGCAGATGTGCATTTTCAGCTCCCGAGGCATCAAGGCGTTCAAAGCGACGCCGGCGTTGCGCAATTTGGCCAGCCAGATAAGCGGCGTGCACGCCGAAACGATCCGGGCGTATGCTGCACAACTCGTATGTGGCGGATGACCAGTGCGTCCGCGAGCGGACACACGCGGCCTCATCTCACGCGGCACGTCTTAGCGGACGGTCGAGACGGTCCGAAGCGCGGGTTGGCTGCGCTAAGTCAGCCGCGGGCGCGACACGCGTGACTTTCGTTACCGAAGCGTCGATGACAACAGCTTGGCAAACCATTCCCATTAAGATCTCGCATGCAATGCGCAGCAGTGGTCGGCAAAGGATGCCTTGTGGTCACCGTGATGATGACCGGCGGTCCTGTCCTCCTTCTGCAGGTGCGGGTGGTGGACGTGCGGCTCAATCGCAGTTGGCGCGGCGTCGGCCTTGGCGAAGGGCGACGAAATGCCACCCGCAAACTGGGTAACCACCATGGCGGCAACCAGTATGCGCGCTAATGCACGCATCGTCCGCAGCCAATTCATCGGTCTTCCTCAACGGCTCCGGCAGCAGTGGTTAACGTTGCAACCCCCGCTCAAGGGGTCAACAGCTATTGCCATCGATCGGATGAGGTTTGGGGAACCGTGACTTTCCAGTCACAGAGGTCATCGGCTGGCGCCAAGCCTACGGTACGTCGTGTATGGGCAGCCGGATTGGGAACGAACTGCCGGTTGTGAACTGTGATACCATCCCCCCGCTTGCGGTTTTGAGTCCTCGGGACAATTTCCGCGGCGGAAAAATACGGGGGCATCATGCAAGCCATTGAAATGCGGGAGGATCGCGAGCGGACGGAGGCGCCAACGAGCGGCTGAGAAGGCTGATCGAGGCGTGGCGCTCCGATCCCGGCGCGACCTATCGCAATTGGTTCCTTTGGGACGAGCGTCTGAAGAACTTTCGCTCGATCCGACGCGGGCTCGAACAGGTTGTCCGCGAGATCGAGGAGGGGACGTTCGGCAACGTCTACAAGGGCTCCTCGCTAGAGGTTGCGGTGAAGTCGGTCGCGGAACAGCGCCAGATCTTCAAGGGCGCCGACCATGCTTTTCTCTGGAAACCGAAACTGCGGATTCCCGATATCTACGAAGACGGCGCGAACCAGCGTGCCTTCGGCCGCTTTCTCGACACCTGCGCGTGCTGCTCGACCGAGGCGCAGGTGTTGGATGCGATCACCGCGCTCGACGCGCACCGCATCAAGGGTCTCGGCCCTGCCGCAGCCAACCTGCTTTATTTCCTCCATCCGACCATCGTGCCTCCGTTCAATACGACGATCGTGAAGGGCTACAACGCCCTCTCGGGCGCCAAAGTGAAGTTGGGAAGCTGGTCGGATTATCTGGCGATGCGTGCCGGTATGCTGCGCCTCAACAGGCAGTATCGCGACCTGCTGTCCAACGACCTTGGGGCGATCGCGGGCTTCATGTTCGATGTCGGCTCGGGCCGTTACGCCGCGCCTCCGCTCGAGGGAGCGGACGGACTTGCGGCTTGGGAGCGCGATCTCGAGCAGGTGCGTCTGAGCGCGGCAGCCCGGACACCGGCGAAAGATGCCGAAAGCGACCGCACGCATACGCAGATCCAGGGTTGGCTTCGCGATATCGGGCTCGGCCTAGGCTACGACGTCTGGATCGCCGCGAACGATCGGGGCCGCTCCTACGAAAATGGTCGTCTGTCGGACGGCTGTCTCGGCAACCTGGATGCCTTTGACGGAGCGCCGGGTTTTGATGCTGTCCGGCTCATCGACGTTCTCTGGCTTGGTAAAAAGGACGGCGCCATTCATGCCGCGTTCGAGGTCGAACATTCGACCTCGATCTACTCGGGAATCGTCAGGATGCTCGATCTCGCGCTCGGTCCCTTCGGCAATCTGCTGAAGGGCATCTTCCTGGTCGCTCCGGATAGCCGCGAGGAGGAGGTGAGGGCGCAGATGGTGCGGCCCGCCTTCTCGGCTGTGGCCGACCTGGATGTGCGGTATCTCGCGTACAGCGAACTGGAACGTCACCGGGATGCTATCGTCAAGTTCGGCGAGGGCCTTAAGGCAATCTGTGCCGTCTCCAAGTCCCTCAAGTGACCGGTTTGCCGCCTTGTGGTCCAAAGCAGAAAGGCGTCGGGTCTTGCTCGTGCCCGAGCGAAGCCGCTGGCGCGCCGACTCGCGCCGTACGGTCCTGGTGCCGAGCTACACTGACCATCGTCTGATCGCCACGCTGCCGTGCCTCCGGCACAACGGATGAAAATCGTCGCTAGACTAAAGCCAACTCACCCGATTGGCATGCACGATGATGGAGCTGTGCCTTCAAAGTCAAAACGAGTTGAGTAAATGCAATTCGGAGTCCGGCGAACCTCCTTGCCCACGCTCAGTGGACGTCAACCCCGCTCGCCGCCGTTAACTTCAGGTCCGGCCCAGAGGCGGACGTAGAATGCAGGTCGCAGTTTATGGCCCGAAACGGAAGTTGGGAGCCGAACGGTATGCTTCTGCTCGTCAGGTTGCCTGAAGGCCGCGCAGAAACTCAAGCAGCGCCACGGTGACCTCGGCCGGCCGCTCTTGTTGAAGCCAGTGGCCGGCATCCTCCATCAGCCGGACGTAGCGAAGGTCGGCGCAATGCTTGCGTATCAATTCGACCATATCGACGCCGGATATCATCCGGAAGACCGGTTCGAGGCTGCCAGCCATAAAGGCGGTCGGGTGCGTGATTAACTTGCCGTCAACGCCGCAAGGTCTTCGAAATCGCGTTCGGAGTTGCGATAGCGAAGCGGGGCCCCCGAAGCCATTGCTCCGAAATTGGCTGACGAAGCAATCTAGATCAGCCTCAGTCAGCCAGCCAGGAAACGGATTTGGGTCGACGAGGCGATCGAGACGACCTAACCCTGTCGGATTTCGATCTTGGCTTGCGCCTTTAGCGCTTCGCCTGAACTCCAGTAGTAATCTTGCGCAAGCTTGTCGGTACATCGGCCTCCAGTTCAGTCTCGGCCACACCGGGCTCCTGATAATAGAGCTGGTAGAAGAAGCGATCCCGAACGGACCCGCAGCTTCTCATGTCCGGTGTCAGGAGGATGAACGGACTTGTGTCAGATAGGGCCCGAGGTCCGAATGTGTGACCCGTATCGGAGTGCGCCAGGAAAGCTGGCAAAGAATAGGAGGTGAAAGTCCCCCATGGGGTAAGGACCAGCCATCCGCCCCGACCCCGAGTGATACGCGGCGTCCCGCGAGGGCCGCCGTGAAGCGTTCACAGGGGAGACCACGGGCCAAGTATTGAGCTGCGAAACGGGTCTAATTCCGAGGTGCCGATCTCATTCCGTTGAAGAGAAGGCAACATCGTCCCATGGCGAATGGCTTGCATGGGAAGAACCTCGCGCAGTCGGAGACCTTGTGCACGTGGAGAAGTTCTTTGCACGGAAGCTGGGAAGTCTCATCCGTGTCCGGACAGGCAAGCCGGGCCGGTTCATGAAGGCAACAGCCGAACGATGAACATGCACGCGGATGAGAATTCGGACGGGGTCATAGTACCCGAGAAGCGACCGAACAAAGAGGGCTTGCCCTCGGCGGAGGCCGTGGAGGGAAGGACCTCGCCCAAGGGGAACGGCGGCGAGACGGCCGCGGCCCGGACACTGCGCCGGGATACTGCGTCGAACGGACTCATCGCCGTGCGCCGAGCGGCGCGACAGAGCAAGAGTGTACGGTTCACTGCGCTGCTGCATCACATCACCATCGATCTCCTGAAGCGGAGCTACCTTTCGCTTGAACGGGAGTCCGCGCCGGGTATCGACGGCGTGACGTGGCAGACCTACGGAGAGAACCTCGAAGAGAAACTAGAGGACCTGCACGACAAGGTGCACCGGGGCAGTTACCGAGCGCGTCCGGCCAGACGTACCTACATTCCAAAGGCTGATGGCTCGAAACGGCCGCTGAGTATTCTGTGCCTGGAGGACAAAATCGTCCAACAGGCGGTCACGGAGGTTCTCGAAGCAATCTTCGAAGAAGACTTCCTCGGGTTCTCCTACGGATTCCGGCCGGGGCGCGGCCAGCACGATGCGCTGGACGCCCTCCACGGCATTCTCAGGAAGCAAGTGAACTGGGTGCTTGACGCGGATATCCGGGGCTTCTTCGATGCCATGGCCCACTCATGGATTATCCGTTTCCTCGAGCACCGTATCGCGGACAAGCGCATCCTGCGCCTCATTGCAAAATGGCTGAAGGTCGGCACTGTCGAAGATGGACGCAGAACACGCGGGGTATGTGGCGCTCCGCAAGGCGCGGTGATCTCACCGATTCTGGCGAACGTTTACCTGCACTATGTGTTCGACCTATGGGTCCATCGCTGGCGCCTCACCAAGGCGTCGGGCGACATGATCGTCATCCGCTATGCGGACGACACCACCGTCGGCTTCCAGCATGAGCACGAGGCACGGGCATTCCTTGACGATCTCAAGGAGCGAATGCGCAAGTTCGAACTGGCGTTGCACCCGGACAAAACCCGGCTGATCCGCTTTGGCCGCCACGCGGCCAAGCAACGTGAGAAGCGTGGGGAAGGGAAGCCTGAAACCTTCGACTTCCTCGGCTTCACGCACTTCTGCACGCGATCACGCAAATGGGGCTCGTTCGTCATCGGGCGCAAGACGATCAAGAAACGGATGCGAGCCAAGCTGCTGGCGATCAAGATCGAGTTGCGCAGGATAATGCACGATCCCATCGCGAAAACCGGTACTTGGGTGAAACAGATGCTGAAAAAGCATCTGAACTACTTCGCGGTCTCGGGTAACCACCCGAGCCTGTGGTGGTTCTTCAACAAGGTGAAGCGGCTCTGGCTCGCATCGCTCAAGCGACGCAGCCAAACGGCACGCCTCAGCTGGGAGAGGTTCATCCAGTTCGTCGCCCGCTTCTTTCCGCCAATCAGAACGATACACCCGCTGCCTTGTCACCGCTTCGACGCCAGAACCCGAGGGAGGAGCCCGGTGCGTTAGCAGCGCACGCCGGGATCTGTACGGGGGGCGGCTGGCAAGCGCGTTGAAGTCTGCCGTCTGCGACGACGGCCGCGGCAAAGCCTAGCGAGCAGCCGCGAACCGAGTCTTGCGTGGCGTCCGGTAACGGCCGCTGCGAAGCGTAGACAGGGAGGTTGTAGGCCGGAATGCAGTGAACGGGAAAATAGCCCCGAAATCGATCGTGATCGGAGTAGCCGACTCTGTCCCTCAAAGGGGAAGGCGGAATCAAAGGCCGCGTCTTCGCGAGCGACCTGAGGTGCTCCCGGGGTTCGTACCGCCAGCATGCAACCAAAGGCGTTGACGTGAACAAGGGAGATCCATCCGGTTCAAACGAAAGTTTGTAGGGCCCGACAAGCCGCCAAGGTGAGGAAGACCTGACGACCGAATGGAAGTCATACTGACTGATAGTACTCGGAGGACGGGAGAGCCGGCCACATGGGGAGCGGTCAGCGGCAGGTGAATTGTTCTTGGGCAACATGGGCTCCATTCAACGGGAGACACGGCCTTCTATTCAAAGAGAAGATCAGCTGACCATGGAAACGAAACTTGAACAAATAGCAGCGAAAGCTCGACGCGAACCAAAACTCCGCTTCACGTCGCTGGCTCATCACATAACGCGCGATCGGGTGCGGAAGAATCTGTTGCAGATTCCGAAGCGGTCGGCCGCAGGGGTGGTGGGCAGACGGTGGAGGCGGCGAAGAGGAGCTTCGATGGATGGATAGAGCCGATGCTCCAGTCCATTCCCGCCAAGGATATAGAGCGCCGGATATTCGGCGAGTCTATATCCCCAAGCCCGGCAAGACGGAAAAGCGCCCACTTGGTGTGCCAACTGTCGCCGACCGGGCGCTCCAGCGCAGCACGGCCGAGGTGTTGTCTGCCATTTATGAGCAGGACTTTCTGCCCTGTTCATTCGGTGGCCGGCCAGGGCTCGGCGCTCATCATGCTCTGGCGACCCTCAATGAGGTCATCGCCGGCGGCAATATCGGATGGGTGCTGGAGGCGGATCTGAAGAACTTCTTCGGGAGTCTCAATCACGATTGGGTGCTCCGGTTCGTCGCGCATCGGGTCGGTGATCCACGCCTGATCAGTTTGATCCGGCGCTGGCTGAAAGCGGGTGTTTTGGAAAATGGAAAGGTCTATCCGAGCGAGGAAGGAACACCGCAAGGGGGATCGATCAGCGTACTTTTGAGCAACCTTTATCTTCACTACGTGCTCGACCTCTGGTTCGAACGCGTGGTGAAGAGCCGGTTGCGGGGCGAAGCCCGGCTGGTGCGCTATATCGATGACTTTGTGATCTGCTTCCAATATCGATCGGACGCCATCCGTGTTCAGGACGCCTTACGCCTTCGGTTGGGAAAGTTCGGCCTCACTCTTGAGCCGACCAAGACCAAATTGGTTGAGTTTGGTCGGTTCGCGCAGCGACACGCAGGCAAACGCGGCAGAAAACGCCCGGAGACCATCTACTTCTTGGGCCTGACGCTGTATTGCACGCGAAACCAGAAGGGTAACTTCAAGGTTGGGATGCGCACCGAGAAATCTCGCTTGCGGCGCAGCCTTACGTCTCTGCAGGAGCTTATGCGGCAAATGCGACATCACACGATCAGTGACCAGGTGGGCGAAATTAACGCCTTCCTGCGCGGCCATGATGCCTACTACGGCGTCGCCGGAAATCTTCGGTGTCTCGCCAAGGTGTGCCGCGCCGTGGAGCGTTACTGGCATCGGATGTTGCGCAGCCGCAGCTGGGCCGGACGAGCCCTCAACTGGAGCATGTTCAACCAGATCAAAGAACGGACGCCGTTACTGAGACCAAAGCTGCGCCTCCGTTACCCGGAGCTGCAGGCTCTTGCGGTGCTGTGAATCAACTGCCGAAGAGCGTAGTGCGGTAAATCCGCACGCTACGTTCTGTGGGAACAGGAGGCGGGCGACTGCCTCCTGTGACCCAGTGGTGCCCAGTAATGCGCATCCCTACTGCGATCCAAGACCCATTGCAGACCTCGGACACTCGGTTCAAGATGAAAGAAGTTTTAGGCTTTAGCAGTACGGTTGATGCCGTTAGCGATTAACATTCGAGCCGATAATGCCTCGGCGAGAGAGGTCGAACGACTGTGGGACCAGGTTGCGGCCTTCGAGGACGAGCCGTCGATGCGCGCTCTCAGCTATCGACCGCACCTTACGTTCGCGATCTATGATTCACCCGAGATTACGGAGAAGACCGCGTGGGAAGCCATGCTGCGCTCGGCCGTGAGCGAAGCACAACTGCGCATCGAGTTTAGGCGAATTCGGTGGTTCGTGGGTCCGCCTCTTGTCCTGTGGGCAGAGCCCGCGGCTAGTGAGGCTCTTGCGAGGTGGCACGCTTCTGTTAGCGCCGCCATCGACCCGACCCATTGTCGGCCCCATTATCGGCCCCGAGCCTGGACGCCTCACTGCACGCTTGGCACGCGCATCACCGATGAAAGGCGCGGTGACGCCATCGCTTTTGCGCGCTCATTCGACCGAAGCATCACAGTGTTGTTCGACGTAGTGGATTGCGTCGTTTTCCCGCCTGTGCAGGTGGTTGCAGAGCGAAAGCTGCCGCCGAGCATTCCGTAAGTGCACAAGGGCAGCTCATGGCCCTGAACGCAGTTTGGCTGTCACCTCGGCTCTCCGAGACGAGCCGGGCGTGCTCGGCCCTACCCTTGTCACTGCTCGTGAAGGCGCAAGCCGAAGCCGCCTATCGAGGACTGAGTATCGAGTTTTCCAGGATAATCCGGTTGCGCATCTGGGCGCGCCAATCGGAAGGCTTCCACTCCACGCAGTAGCCTTCAATTTCAAGGAGGCGTGGATATGGCGCGAGGTCACAATCAAATCTTCGCGCGTTAGCGATCATGGGGATCAAATGTAGGTCTTCCCAACCGGGCCCACCGCTGAAACTATACCGGCATTGCTCTGCTCGCCGCGCAATTCCTTCCTCCAAAGCCGTGAACGAGGTGCCGATCCAGGTACGGTACCGCGCTAGGATTGCATCGTCGGTCGGGCCAAATTCTTTCGCGAGGTACTTCGTATGCGAAGTTATGTGCGTCAAGTTCGGCAAAATCGATCATGGGTTCCGGCGAAGCCATCCCCTCGGAGCCGCCGTCGCTCGCTTGCCCGAAGCGCAGCGCTGGCGAGCGATGGCGGCGGAGGGAGTGGCGTGCATCCCTTTGGTGGGCCTGAGCATCGTCAAGCCGCTTGGCGCATCGCCTGCTTCTTGTGCTCCTTCAACAAATCCATGTTCAGATAGCGGCGGTCTTCGAGCCAGGCCTCGTGACGCTCGACGGTCAGCGCCCGTACCAGCCTTGGGCAGCTCTCGACATTGGGGAAGATCCGGAAGACGTAAGTGCGCCGTCTGATCTCCTCGTTGAGGCGCTCAAGCATGTTGGTCGACTTCATGTGCTTGCGATGCGCCAGCGGCAGGCGGAAATAGGTGAGTGTCTCCTCGATGTTATTCTCGACCCAGCCGGTGAGCTGGACGAATTGCTGCCCTGGAATTGGACCCCGTCAACGTCAGCAATCTCAGCCCGAGCGGCATGACCATGCACGTCAACAAGGTCTATCGCGTTACCACGATCAATCGCGTCGCTCAGGACCTCGGCGAGGACGAGGACTGGCTGTCGGATGTCGCCAGCGAAATGGACACCGAGGATGGCCGCCTCTGGGTCTACGGTGTCGGAGAAGACGGCGTCATGGCGTTCACCTACTTTGGGATCGAGACCTTGATGGAGCTCATCAGGATCCACAAAGAGAACCCTCATCTGCTCAGACGCCAGGATTAGAACGCGTCTGCGTCCTACGCCGGACGGGTACCGGGACGTCGCCAATGAAATGGAGATCGTGGACGGCGCCATCTGGTCTATGGCGTCGGAGAAGGCGTGGTCCAGGCCTTCACCGACTTCGGAATCGAAAACCTGATCGAGCTTATCAGGTTCTACAAGGAAAACCCCGGACTGCTTAAATCTAGGCGCTAACTGCTTCGCCTGCAGCCCACGCCGGACGGATACCCCGCAGCCTTCTCGTAGGACATGTCGCCCCCTGGAGAACACGGGGTTCGCCCTTGCTAATCAAGAGCTGCCTGGATCGCCCCATAGATTGCGGAGAGGACCTCGCGGGGGCGGCGCAGGTGTAGGCGGGCGTAGCGATCCTCGGTCGACAATCTACCGCCCTGCTTACTCGCGAGATCGACGTGGCCTTATGCCATCCAGTCGATTTCGGATTGGAGAAATGGCTACCTGGGGTGGTGCGACCGCCGAACACCTTCACCAAATTGCGTCGTCGACGCTTGGCTGATTAAGCCATTAGATTTCCGGCGTGACAAACTAGCTTTAACCTACCGCTGCAATCCATCCACAGCGGTATCATTGACCATAGCAAGCGTAAGATGGCCCGTGGTGGCAAGTAGCGTGATCGTGGATAATGAAATGATTATAGAACCCGTAATTATGTGCGAGATGGCTACATTCGTGCCTTGAATATACGCAACCCAAGAACGTTGCGTGGACCTGGACCTTCGACATGATAACCGGTGATGTTTTCGGGGTAGGAAGAAAGAGCCCTGCGATGTGCTGATTTTTCGTCGTTACCGGACGCTCTTCAGCAAAAGCGTGGGTAATTCCTATAAAGCCAGCCAGAACCAGAATTGATGGAAAGAATGGAAACCGTGACATGAAAGCTCCCCCAAGTAAATAAACGAGCAGATCGGAA
>PJQE01000055.1_pt1 | contig 13847 bp, 17 predicted proteins | sample 1503751 | NCBI WGS metagenome assembly PJQE01 (sample SAMN07775948, study PRJNA414020) | Biofilm metagenome, whole genome shotgun sequencing project. | reverse complement strand
CCCCACATTTCCGTCATCTTGCCTGCCCGGCGTAGCTTTAGCGAAGATGGGAACTTGATTCAGGATCTCGTTTTAATCCTGTCATTCCCGAATGCTTGTATCGGGAATCCAGTTTTTACTAGTCATTTCGACCGTAGGGAGAAATCTTTCTTTTGCCCGTCATTCCCAACGATTTCGAGCGAGCGAGGAATCGGACGCCGCTACCTACTGCAAAAACGTTCATCCAGTACAGCTCGCAACTTACCATCTTTAGCATCAATGCTTGTATCGGGAATCCAGTACGCTAAGCGTACATGAATCCTACGTCGCGACGCCCTGCCACAACTCCGCTTCAGAGCGACGCAAATCACAACATTCATAATCTATCATTGTCTTTTGATCTTCATATCTTGCCACCTTGAATCCATAGGTTTATTCGTTGGCAGATGATATATTCAGTGTTGGCGGATGATGTCGTATATAATTTGATATTTATATTTACTGAATATATATTAGACCTATAGTTACGGACAACAATAGCGATGGGAGAAAGATATGAGAAAAGTATCAATTCGTTTATCAATGTTTGCGCTTGTATTTACAATAATGGGCTGCATGAGCGCCGCCCAGCACCAGCAGAGCCTGCCCTCCACTCAGGAGCAGGAAATGACGGTCGGTGTAGTTCAAAAGGAAATCCGTAAAGGGATGTCTCAGGCCGACGTCGCCACGGCGCTGGGTTCGCCGAATATAGTAACAAAAGACAGCGCGGGGATGGAGACCTGGATTTACGACAAAATAGCATCCCAGGTTTCATACTCGAAAGACTCCGGCGGGACAGGTTTGATAATCAACCTTTTTGGAGGATATGGCAGAGAGGCGGGCGCGGTTAGCACTACTCAAAAAACACTCACAGTCGTCATAAAATACGACGCCAACGGACTCGTCGACACATTCTCCTATCACGCAAGCAAATTCTGAGAACAAGAAGACAGAACTTATTTAGAAGGAGGGGATACTTATGAGAGTTATATATGTTTTTGCTTTTGCGGTTGCTTGTCTCGCTTTATCGTGTGGGACATACAATCCTAATCCGCAGACTGAAATGACTCAGCTTCAGGTACGGGAATTTCAGACGAGGACATACGACGTAAACGACGAGCTTGCCGTCATGAAAGCTCTGGCCGCAGTCCTGCTCGACGAAGGATTCATAATTAAGGACGCAGAAACCGACCTCGGCATCATCAACGCCGTCAAGGAAGTTGACATCGAAAGCGGCGGTGAGAAATTCTTTTCGCTGCTCTTCTTCGGAGCCAACGCCAGATGGGCGAAGAACAGCATTATCGAAGCCTCGGTAAACGTGAACAGCTTCGGCGAACAGGTGAGAGTCCGTTTAGTTTTTCAGGTGAAGTCCATGAACAACAAGGGCGAGGTTATGGTGGTCCAGCAGGTCGAAGACCAGCAATACTACCAGGACTTTTTCGCCAAGGTGGATAAGGGAATTTTTATCCAGCAGGAAAAGCTTTAGCGTATAAACCAGCCGAAGCCTTTTTTCGAAAGAGGCTTCGGCTTTATAACGCATACCCGTTTTTATCTCCCCTCCTTCGAGTATCATATCAACATGAACGAGGCGAGCCCCGATGCCTGAAACGCGGAAGGTCTACGGCGTAACGATAAACCGCCGCTTCTGGATACTTTCCGGCGTGAAGGACGGCGTCGCGCACTTCTTCAACCACAAGGGGCACACGAAGGCCCTCCCGGTCGTCGGCCTGCCCCCGATTGAAAGGAAGGAAATCATTGCGTGGAAGGTTCAATACACGGCGGCGGAACGCCTGCCGAACGAGCTTAAAACCGGCCAGCTCGATCTGCTCTAGCTGTAAATCTCCTGGCCTATCCCTGTGATCAGGTCCTGAAACGCTTTGTCGACTGCTTTCTTCGAGAGCTTGAGCTGCGCTTCCATGCTGTCGTAATCGACGTGCTCCATGAGTAGATTGTCTACCGTTTTATAGTAAGCGATTGTCGACTCGTTGAGCGCGGCTATCCCGTCGTCGAGGTTCTTCCCGTGAAGGTCCAGCTGGACGCCGAGCTTTCGGTAGTCGCTGAGTATATTCCCCGCCGCTTCGAGCATCAGCTTCAGGAGGTCGATCTCCTCTCCCCTGTCGGCTGATACGAGCCAGGAGCAGATTTCCTTGTGAAGCTTGTCGATCTTTTCCTGCTCGATCGTCAGCATCAGCGCCAGGTTTTCGAGCTTCTCGCGCCTGTAGAGCCTCACATCCCTTTCGTTCGACTGATTGTTCGTAATATACGACGTCAGGATGCTCGAAGACACACCCAGAATCCCGCCTATTATCACGCCTACCAACCCGGAATCTATATCCATCGCCGCCTCTCTCTTCACGCTAGAAGTCAGCCTGATTATATTATGACCCCCGCTTCAATTCAATGGAGGGTTAGGCAGAGCAACGGACTTCTAATCCTTGGCAGTGGGGTATTTAGGTGGGAGGCACCTCAATTCTGTCATTCCCGAATGCCTGTATCGGGAATCCATTTTTTTAATCCGTCATCCTGAACTACGATTTCGAGCGAGCGAGGAATCGAACGCCCTTTGCTGACCGCAAGAAAGTATATCCAGGACTGCTCAATAGCAACTCAACCCCAAACATTCAGGATCTAATTTCCCCAGCAATTCTATTGAGTTATATCGCAACGAAGATATTCTTCTCATATCGGTTGGCTTAATTCGGCTTTTCGTCACAGGAGGCCATACATGACGGCTGAACCCCCTACGCCCGCGCCGGGCGAACGCGCACCCCACCCGCACTGGATAGTGAAGGCGTTCGCGCGCACTCACGTGTTCCTGAACCGCCTGACAGACGGGCGCTTTTTCAACAGCTTCGGAGGCAGCGAAATCTGCTTCGTCACAATGAAGGGTGCAAAGAGCGGCCGCATCCTGACGCTCCCGCTGATGTACGTCCCTTACAATCGCGGCGTGCTTCTGGTCGCATCGCTCGCAGGCGCTCCGGAGAACCCCGTCTGGTACAACAACCTCGTAAAGTACCCCGATATAACAGTGCGTCACCGCCGCAGCAGCATGAATCTCCGCGCCCGCCTCGCAGAGCCCGGCGAGAAGCCCGGGCTCTGGCCGATCTGCGACGAGCACTATCCCTCATACGCCGACTACCGTAAGCGCACAACGCGGGACATTCCAATATTCGTGTGCGAGCCGGTCGTCTGAATTTATGCTACTTGCTACGTCGCCGTCTCTCAGCGAATAATCACGAACTCGACTCGCCTGTTCTCGGAGCGGCCCTGCTCCGTATCGTTGGACGCGATAGGGTTCAGCGGCCCGACTCCCACACCGGCGAGCCTGTTCGAAGCGACTCCGTCCTTCTCCAGCTGTTTCACGATGGCGTTGGCGCGGCGCTGCGAGAGCTTGATGTTGTAGTTGAAATCGCCGGTGTTGTCCGTGTATCCGACCACGGCGACGTTAAGGTTCGGATACTGTTCCATCACGTTCGCGAGCCTGTCGACGAACTGCATGGCGTTCGGATTTATTTCCGCGCTGTCGAACGCGAACAGGATTCCCCCGCTGATGATAACGCGGCCGTCGCTCTGAAGCGCGTTCGCGATGTCCTCTTCGGTGGCGGTGTTGATGTCGAACTTTGTAACTCGCCCCATGTACCCGGGCGGCGGCCCCGGCGGCGGTGGCGGCGGCTGGCTCGTCGCGCATCCCAGCATCGCCCCCGTCACTCCTATGATCAATGCAGCCAGAACAACCTGTCTGTTTAAGTACCTGGACATAATTCCCCCCTGTAACGTGAAGTTTATAATTCACATTCCCCGAATATTTTTGACGTCGATATTTCCCGATTTTTTTACGGAACCTGTGTTCACGCCCGACCCCATCACCATGAAAGCGCTGCCGTCCGCGGGAGCGGCCGCCCCGCCGAAAGCAGGCACTAATAATTCTTATATCATATTATTCATACAAATGGCAACGCAAGATTAAAGAACCCCGGGAACACTGGCCGCCACAATCTAAATCCGCGCCGCAACCCACTGTAATATTTACATAAATCGCCACGGAGCATCACTTGTTGACCGACGGGCTTTTAACCCGCCGCACACGCCTCACATCCTCATTCCTTCTTCCGCCATCTCCTTCTCCCGGACGTAAGCTTCGAGCGATATCCTCGGGCAGATGTTGTCCTCGATGTAATGTATGAGATTCGCCGCGAGAGAGCGCACGCGTTTTTCGACTGCGGCGTCGAGGCAGTTCCCGTCCTCGTCGAAAACGTCCCGGACGTTAGCGACTGATACAGGCCCCGGCAAAACAATCGCCCCTATGTGCTGGCACACGCTCCCCAGGCTTTCGAGCGACTTTATCGCGCCGATGGAGCCTGCAGCCACGCCGAGCAATGCGACGGGCTTTCCGGACATGACGGACGGGAACCCGAGGTTTTCTATGACGAGCTTCATCGTGCTCGAAAAGCTCCCGTGATACTCCGGCGTCGCGAGCATTATCCCCGTCGCCGCCTTCACGATCTCCCTGATGCGCTTCGGGTCGGGCTTGCCCTCTTCCGTTCCGGGAGGCGAGAGGTCGAGCACTCCCGGGTCGATGACTTCCACGCTCACGCCCTTGTGCTTCCCCAGCTCGTCCAGCACAAGCGCCGCCGCCATCGACGTGTAGTTCCCCGGCCGGACGCTCCCCTTTATCAACACGATCCTTATATCCCTTTCAGCCATGTCCGTTTCTCCTTATTACGTCTTATGCGAATATTATGCGCCCCGATTCTCCATATGTCATGCGGACCACATCCGGCACGCCGGGCATGCAGGAACCCGGCGCTGCTTCTACGCTGCACACTGCCTCTTAATATCTTCCTTCCCCCTACTCGTAGGGGGAAGGTCAGGATGGGGGTTACCTCATGCGCTGTCATTCCCGCAACAACTTCGAGCAAGCGAGGAATCGGACGCCATTGGTTTACGCACAAGCGCTTATCCAGTACCGCTCCAAACATGTCTTCTTTAGTATCAAGCCTGTATCGAGAATTCAGCCTTTGCTTTTGTCTTGCTTCCCCCTCAGGAAAAGGCTTGTCGGGGCGTAGTCATGCGAAGCCTGAAAGCAGCGCGAAGCCGGAGGACGGTTCTAAGCGAGCGCAGGAACCGGACGCCCTTGCTTAGCATCTCGACGTTCATCCATTACCGCGAATAATCCGAATCAAAGCGAAAAGAGGGGGGATTAAATATAAACTATCCCTCCAGCATCCTCCCGAGCAACATTACAATCCTCCCACCGTACCCGTCGCCCGGAAAGGCCCATCCTCTCCCGCCGGGATTGTCCGCCGCCCCGAGCCATTCGACATAGGGCGCGCTGCCCCTGGGGACAAGCTGAAAGCGCGGATCGACGCATTCCCCGTTAAGCGCCACGTCCGTCGCGTAAGCCTTCAGGTGCTGTATCTGCGCGCGAACCCCCAGCCTCGGAGAATCGAACCGGGCTGCGAACCCCGGCTGGTCTTCGTATAGCGCGCCGATGCCGGAGTAGTTGTTCATGTCGGGCGTGACGATGCGGCCGTATTTGAAATATCCGGTTTCCAGGAGCGACTGCGCCCACGCGACGTCGCCGCGGACGCCCTCCGCCCGCCCCTCTTCGAGGAATATTTCGGCGAGCTGTTTTACGGTGCAAAACGGGAGCTTCGGCCCGGGGTTGACCCCGAGAACATAGGCCGCCATCTGCGCCGCCGTGGCGACCGGCTCGCCTATGATCAGCGTGAAATTCCCGGAGTGCCCGCTGCTCAGCGACGTATCCGCTTCGCCGCCACGCTGAGCCTCGTCTGCCGCTTCATTTTTCACATCCCTGTCGGTCATGCGCATAATTCCTTATTTAGTTCGATATCGACATTATGCACGCTTATTCGCGCCGCGTCACTTGTCTCAATCCGCGGCGGCGGAATTCAGGAGCCCGCGCCGAAAGTCCTTCCAGAGATTAGAGATTCTTCCTAACGCTGCCCCGCACACTTCGGGGCCGCAAAATTAAGAGCAATTACAAATATTTATATTTGATATAAATAATGACAAACTCCGTTCCATCGAGGATACTATTGATATTACAGGTGCAATACTCGGTCGGGCTATGGGAACGATGGTGGATATCAATCGGCCGCCTGAATTGACAGCGAGGCGGTCTTGAGGGGGGGAAGTAGCATGACCTTATCCACATTCTTGAGACGTGTCCGGAACAACCGTATCACCAGAAAAACCACGGCCATGACGCTCTGGCCGATGCGTTCCATCGTCAGGTCCTTCGCGGCCAGGCCCGGCTCACGCGCAATACTCAACCGCTACTACGACCACCTCGGCCCCAAAGACAGGGCGACATTCCAGTCGCGATACTCCAGGGTCTTCCGGCGTGAAGACATCCCGATGTCCCCCGGGGCATGGCAAGTCAATTTCGCGGGCCGAGGCCTGCGCGTTCCCCTGAGGCCCGAATGGGCGTGGCTCGACTGGGATCTTGCCGTCTCTATCGTCGGACACGACATCGAGGTCGTACAAACCTACGAGGCGTTCCTCAATTCTTTCGAGCGTCCCGATTTCTTCTTCGACGTGGGGGCGAACTACGGCACGCACTCGATCCTTTTTCTCTCCGCCGGCATACCGGTAATTGCGTTCGAGCCCAATCCGAACTGCCATTCCTACTTCGAAGCCGCCTGCGGGCTGAACGGGTTCTCGGGCCGCTGGGAGCAGGTAGCCGTCGGGAGCGCTCCCGACGAGATCGAGCTCGTCTTCCCGGAGAAGGAGACGTGGCTCGGCTCCGTATCCGCCGACGTCACGTCCGGCCGCGACGGATGGGGAGACGTGACGAGGCTCAGCGTCCCGGTCAGGAGCCTCGATTCATACACGAAGGACATTCCGCTCGGCAAGGTCCTGATCAAGATCGACGTCGAGGGCTACGAGATCGAAGTGCTTAAAGGCGCGGCGCAAATGCTCCGCGACTATAAACCGACGATAATTTTCGAAAGTAACGATGCGAAGCTGAGGCCCGAGCTCTTCGGCTTGTTTGAGGAATTCAGCTACAGAATACACCCGCTCCCATACCGTCCCTCTTCGCGCTTGAGAGCCTTTGGCCATGCCGCATTCCTCGCTTCCACGGCGACCAACTTCATCGCGCTGCCCAGCTGAAGACGGGCACAAAGCAATTGTTTTCAAAACTCACTTATTGTATAATTCGCGAACAGAGACGTTTCGGGAGGATGGTATGCAAATCACTCTGTCATTCATTACCGCCTTGTCCATTCTTATCCTTTTTTCCGCCGCGGCGCCGTCACTCGCGCAGATTACATTCAGCTCGAACGAAGCATTTTTCCACGCTGAAAACCCGCATTTAGTCACACAAACATTCGCTGCGGGCAACGTAGAGCCGGGGGGTAGAGACGACTGCGATACGCCGGTCGACAGCAGCTCCGACGATTCATGCTTCTCCCCGGGCGACATACTCCCGGGCATCGCGTTCTCTGTCGAGCCCGGCTCGGGGACCGTCCTCGTTGGCCCGTTCCTCTTTTTTAATCTTAACCCGGTCAATGTTCTCACGCCCGACGGCTCCACACAGAAAAACGTCGTCCTCTTTCCCGGCAACACTGTCTTCACCGCCGGCCTCCGCGTCGGCTGCTTCTTCGATTTCGGCATCGGGCTGCCCTGCACGGGTCAGGCGCTGAGAATAGAAGTCTTCGGCCCCGGCGACGAGCTCATCGGCTCGACAGACGTCGTAACCGACAGCCTCTTTCAGACGTTCGTGGGCATAACATCCGACGTTCCGATAGAGCGCATAACCCTGATAGACGCCGACCTCGATCCGCCGAGCTTTAACGGCATCGCGAGCGTCTCCTTCCCCGGCGAAGCGCGCAACATCCCGACGCTTTCGGAATGGGGCATGATCGCGCTCGTCATGGTTATCGGTGCGGCAGCCGCGATAACGCTCCGCCGCCGCTCGGCTTCGGCAAAAGCCTGAGGGGGTTTGAACCTCTCTATGAAGTCAGGAAGAGCTGCCAAGCTGAAAAGTCTCGCTTACTCTCGGTTGAAATCGTCCTCAAATCTCCACAGTCTTTCGATAACGGAATCTAAGTCCGGATAGTCTCCGAAGATCATCTCCCTCATCTGCCCATAATCCGCCTTCAACTTTTTCAATATTTTGTCATTAGGAACCAGCTTCAACGTTCCCCGAACTGCAGAATCGTAATTTGCCCATCTACAGGGATAGAAACGGATCTTGAATGTCACGACTTCTGCTAGAAGCTCTTCGTCACCGGCAGCGTTTTTACCGGCTTCACTATCCAGCATCCTGTAAACGTCGTAGTAATGACGCGAGTAACGATCCTGCTGCGCCGTGCCCGCCGGCCTGTGTGCTTCGGCGTGAAGAATGGTTGATTTCTCCCAGAACGTCCGCTCGGCTTTGATCGTCTCGACAGAAATCTCCGGTGCTTCAAACAAGTTCGGCAAAACATCCGCCGCGTACGGCCTTACCGGAAACCTGCCCGAAGGAACCATCGACGCGAGCGGTCCGATCTCAAGCCTTATCACCGGCCTCAGATATACGTTATCGAACGCCTTCGGATATCCGATATTGATAATAAGACTATCGCTTGCGTCGACTTCCGCGCTGCACACAGGATCGATATCTCTTTCCAGCTCCGGCAGTATACGGTGGTTGATATATTCAACGGCGAGAGCATTAAGTCTTTCGTTGAATTTAGCCTGCTGGGTTTTGGTTTTCTTGACCTGGTCTTCATCAGTCAGCACGGTCCAGTCTAGAACGAGGTCTATATCTTCGGAAAACCTTTCCGTAATCCCGTAGCATTTCGAAAGGCTCGTCCCGCCTTTGAGCCTGAGAATAGGATGTAGTTCCGGATGCTCGAATATAATCATGAGCACCCTGCACAGCCAGAAATCCTTTTCCGCCGCGGCTGGAGTTATCCCCTTCTGCGCAGCCGTCTCACTGAAAATTTCCGCGAGTTCCCTTAGGCTGAGCGCAGCAACCTTTTTCATTTCTGACTTTTAAAAATCGATTTGATAACTTCGTAAACCCAGCTCGTAGTATATTGAGTGTCTTTCAATATTCGGGCGTGTTTTTCAGGGCTGAAATAATCCCTGATTTTCTGCTTTTCGTTTTCAGTCAGCGTTTTCTTGTTGAGTACTTTAATCGCCTGAACCACAAGATCGCTCTCGGGATATTTGAACCCGATATCGCTAAGGACGGTTTTCTCGAATTCAAGCTCGATGTTTTCGACTTTATATGTTCTGCTTCTGTCGTTACAGTAATAAAGATATTTTGCTGGTACCTGTGTCGAAAGTCCGAGAATATTGAGAGCGGTATTACCCGAAACCTGTATCGTCCAGCCGAATTTCCGCGCCAGCGCCCGCGCAACCTGGTCGATATCGGGGCTCAGCTCACGTTTAAGCAATTCGCTGAATTTCGGGTAGTCGTAGATTCCTCGAATAATCCTGCGGATTCGTCCCTTCTCAAGCGAACGGCTCAATGCCACATCTATAGCTGAATGGATCCCGAAATCGGCGAAATCTTTCTTGGAAAATGCCCAACCCATGCCATTCCCATAAATCCTATTTTGTATTTTATTTTCAATAGTATACATAACGTTATGGTTATATTTTCTGTTAGTAAATTGTAACATTTTACTAACAGATGGCAAATCCAGTTTTAGAATCTCTTTCCACAAAAGAAAGTATGTGTTGGGGTGAAAATTGTAGCAAGATGACGGTATGTATATATACATACCGTCATCTTGCTCGGCTATACTATAAAAAGACACACGATAGCAGACACTTATGTAACGAAATTTCAAGATTACTTAAACCGGCATCTCACCTGCCTCATTAAATCAGACAACCCTGAATGAACTATTGTATGGCTTTCTAGAAACACAAAACAAAATCCGAACCGGCTTCAGTTTAGACGATTCGAGCACCATCAGCAGAAAGAAATTCAGTAAAACTGTTATAAAACACGTAGGAAAAGCCAACCCAGAAAGAAAAAAACTTACGCGCTACCTTATAAACTCCCCCTCTCCATTTTCCGTTGGCCTCTCTTTACGGTCAAGAAGTTTCCTTTCACATAATAGCGCTCTTTTCCTGCACGGTCTCACAGACAAATTACCGCGGAGCATTTATGTAAATACGGAACAGTCAGAGAAATACAACCAAAACGAGATAAGCCAGGAAGGAATAGACAGAGCATTTAAGAATCAGGTTCGTCAATCGAATTACATATGGGCTTGGAAGAATTATCGATTCGTTCTCATCAATGGAAAGAATACTGGAGAGCTCGGTGTCATGGACTTCGCATTGGATCGCGGAGAAGTAGTAAAAGTAACGAATCTGGAGAGAACATTAATTGATATAGCTATAAGGCCCGTATATTCCGGGAGAGAGAAAAGCTTAATCGAGGCTTACCGCAGAGCGAATAATCGAATTTCTCCATAGTCTCGATTATTCATATCCCTATCACCAATCCATAGGCTTTTTAATGGAAAAAACCGGATTCGACGAAAGTGAATATAACAAGCTCCTGGACCTGGGAACCGATTATGACTTCTACCTCCTCCATGCATGAAGAAAACGAAGTACGACAGCAAATGGAGATTATATTATCCAGAGCAGCTTAAATTCTAGAATCACCGCCCTACCTCGAACTGCTCCAGCGTCTCCTCCTCGTCCTCGGAGGCCGCTTCCCACTCCTTGAAATACGGGTCGGAGAGCATAGTCTCCGTATATTCTCCCGCGAGGCCGGATGGCGTAACGCCGTATGTGCGGAACCTGCACGCGACGGGCAGATACATCGCGTCCACCGCCGAATACTCCCCGAAGAGCCATGGCCCGCCGCTCCCGTACCCGCGCCTGCATGTCTCCCAAATTTCGATAGCCCGCTCGACGTCGCGCGCGACGCCCGGCGTAACGAATGCCTGCCTCCCGCGCGCACGTATATTGTTCGGCATCTTGTCCCTCATCGCGGCGAAACCGGCGTGCATCTCGGCGCTGAGGGACCGCGCGGCCGCCCTCGCCTCTTTGTCATTCGGCCACGCCTGCGGATAGCTTTCAGCCAGGTACTCGATTATCGCCAGCGACTCCCAGACGGTCACGCCGCCGTCGATGTAGACCGGCACCTTCCCCGAGGGCGAGTACTCGAGGATCCGCTCCCTCGATCCCTCGATATAGAGCGGTATACGCACCTCGTCGAAATCGACGCCCAGGTGCTTCAGCATGATCCACGGCCTTAGCGACCACGACGAATAATTCTTGTTCCCGATAACTAGCAAAGGTTTAGCCATTTTCGCATTCTCCTTTATCGGACATTAGCCATCTGACACGGAATATTTTACACGGGATAGCATATGTGTTTGTCATCGCGAGCAACGATTTCGAGCGAGCGAGGAATCTACCCCTATTTTGTCATTCCCGAATGCCTGTATCGGGAATCCAGCCTTTGCTCTTTCTTTTCATTCCCCCTTTTCCTAAGGGGGGTCAGGGGGGATTTCTCACCTCGCCCGCACCCCCAGAAATCCCACCGAAGGGTTTTAACGCCCCCGTTCGTATAAACCTTCAAAGCATGCTTACAAATATTCTACACAGGAGGCAGTAATGAAGAGATTTGTCACATATCTTTTGATTTTAGGAATCGGACTCTCGACCGCAATAGCAGCCTATGCGGGCGAAGGATACAAGAACAAAACCTGGCTTGATGAGGAAACCCTGAACCAGCTCCCGCCGGACAAGAAAGAGCTCGTGCTGAACGCGCTCAAGCAGGCCAAGGAAGAGAGCAAGGGCCAGAAAGACGAGATCAAGGCCGCGATGGAAAACGTTAAAACGGTCCTTACCGCGCCCGAATTCGACGCAGCCGCTTATAAAGCCGCGACCGACGAGCTCCAGGCCCTCATGGCCCAGCGTTTCACGGCCTTCTCCAACGCCATAGCAGAAGTCGCCCCCCAGCTCACTCAGCAGGAGAGGCAGATTCTCGCCGACGCGATGAAGGCCAAGTTCAAGAATCACCACGGCCGGAAATATGACAAGACCGGCTCGAAGGAAAAGATAAAAGACACCGTCGATCAGATGAAGCAGGACCAGGACGCTGTGCCGACCGAGGCCCAGTAAACTGGCGGCGGTAAAGAGCATACCCCTTTATACATCCCACTCGTGAACGGGCGGCCATGAACACTCGATACACCGTTCTCAGCCGTCCGTTCCGGTGGTATCCTGTAACAGGTGAAACTGAAGACCCGAAAGCCGGATTCACCATGACGCGTGAGATCGCATCGCGCACCGACGAAGAGCTCATGACGGGGGTACGGGAAGGTAACAAAGACTGTTTCTCCGAGCTCGTCACGCGTCACACACCGAGGTTCTACAGGCTGGCCTACAGGATGACGTCTAACAGGGAGGAGGCGGAGGATATCGTGCAGGAATCTTTCCTCGCCGTCTGGACAAAACCCGCGAGCTGGGACGAAGGCAAAAAGTCGAAATTCACCACGTGGTTTTACAGGATAGTGGCCAACGCGTGCATCGACAAAAAGAGAAAACACGCGCCGCTGCCGCTCGAAGACGGGTTCGACCCGCCGGCCCCGGGAGGCACCGCGGAAGAGATAATCGAGATGAAGCGGACTAAAGAACACATCGACGCTCACGTCTCGTCTCTTCCGGGCTCCCAACGTCTCGCGCTCGCCCTCTGTTTTTACGAAGGCGTGACAAACAGGGAAGCAGCCGACATCATGGGCATAAGCGTAAAGGCGCTCGAATCGCTGCTCATGCGCGCGAAAGGCTCGCTAAGGACGAAGCTTGGAATTTACCGGCATAAAGAGGCTAGTAATGGATAAGAACCGATTCCTCGAATACATCGACATTTACGGCGCGGACATTACCGCGTGGCCCGAAGGCGTGAGGGAAAGCGCCGCGGCGGCCGTGGAGTCGTCGCCCGAGCTCGCGTTCATTCTCGAAGACGAATTCCGCTTCGAAGCTCTCCTCTCCGGAAGCGCGATCGAAAAGCCCTCGCCCGGCCTCGAGGCCCGCATCATTGCGGCGGCCGGCCCGAAGCGTAAGGCGCCGGAGCGCGGCACGGGATTCCTCGCGGGCATATTCTCGGGCTTTCCTCTGTTCGTGCCCCGATTCGCGCTGCCTCTACTTTTAGTCGTCGGCATAGCGGCCGGGTACGTCCTCGCCAACTACTCCGAATCCGGAAGCGACGAGCCCGTTCAGCTCGCCGGCGTTCTCTACTACGAGGAGGGGATTTATGAGTAAGACGGTAAAGATACTTCTCACGCTCTCGATCATACTCAACGTCCTCTTCGTCGGCGTTGCAATAGGCATGTACTCCCACGGGTTCAAAACGAAGGTCTCGATGCGGCGGGATATGAAAGAAGTCATAAAAAATTTCCCGCCGGACAAGCAGGCCCTCGTGACGGAATCGATGAAATCCCTCCGCGAAAAGACGAAGGCGACGAAAAAGGAGATACGCGCGAAGCGTAAGGAAGTCGTCGAGGTTCTCTCCGCGCCTGAATTCGACCCTGCTCTTTACGACACGAAAGTCGCCGAGCTCCACTCTCTAATGGACACGTTCGGTAACGAGTTCGCGGCGACGGCGCGCGACCTCGCACTCAACCTCGACCAGGACGAGCGCAAGGCCCTCGCGGAGGTCATCATGAAGAGACGTGGCGGAAAGCATATGTATAAAGAATCGTGGGACGACAAGTCCGAAAAGGAAAAGCCGCCCGTGAACGAGGAAAATGAATAACGACGCCCCCGGGCCCGGCGCGCCCGAAGAAGACCACCCCGACGTCATCGCGCTCCCGCCCCTTATACTCCTCGGGTTCATC
>PJQE01000054.1_pt1 | contig 13908 bp, 19 predicted proteins | sample 1503751 | NCBI WGS metagenome assembly PJQE01 (sample SAMN07775948, study PRJNA414020) | Biofilm metagenome, whole genome shotgun sequencing project. | reverse complement strand
GCGCCGCAACCAGCAACGCAGGTCGTCATCACGAGCCTGGCGACGAACTCACCACACGTCGGCGGGCGGAAGGTTCAGGCCGTAGCGATCCTGGGTGGCGGCAAACTGGAGTGGTCGCAGAACGAGCAAGGCGTCCGCGTGAAGCTGCCGGAGAAGTTACCCAGCAGTGAGGCGGTCGGGCTGCGAATCAGTGGCGTGCTGTAAAATCAGGCTGGTTTCAGAGACGAAATAACGACGATAGAATCACGCACACGGAGCTTAGGTTTGAAAAGAATAGTCTGAGGATCGGTAGGCGCCAGAATACAATTCTTGCGGACACATTGTGCGGACACAATGGCGAATAAATGAGGGCAGTACAGGAACAATCAAGGCCGGTAGGTTCGTCGTAAGCCCTTGATTTTCAGTGTCGAAAACAATCAGAAACAACTGAAAACGACAGGAAAATCGCGTGGAGCTTGTTTGGGGTGCAAGAGGCCGTGGGTTCGAATCCCGCCGTCCCGACCATTTTTTTCAGTGACTTACGGGCATCATCACGATGCCTGTTTTGCTTTGCGGACACATTTGCGGACACATTGGGATTTCCGTTTTGCTGATCGCCCGACTTTCCTGTCGCGATGCTGACATCCGCTGCCCTTGTCCCCGAGCGGTGACGATTGGTTAATCACGCCCTCCCCTGGCGGAATCGCCCCCTTTCATTCAGCACGTCAGGCCGAAGGTTGTCGTTGCTGTTCTCCACTCTTCAGCCTTAATGCGTTTTGCGCCAGATAAGGGTATTTGGTTTGAAGGCGAGCCAGGCAAAGGCGAATTCGTGTCCGTGCGTAATCGGCGCCAGCCTCCGCCCCTTCAATTCGCCCTCAGTCGCTTGCCCGGTAACGTCCCATTCACTGCCCGTCTCTTCATCAATAAATTTCGTCCCGCGATATTTGAAGTGGAGAACTTTGCCGTCAACTCCGGGATCAAACACGCCGATGTTGCCGACCTGGTGTGAGGAACCAATGTCGTTTTTGTCCAGCGCCGAAACTGCTCCATCAGCGGTGTGGAAGATGACGATGGGCTGGCCGCTGATTTCGTCGTGGATGACGTTCAGCTTTCGGGTTTGCGAATGAGGCCAGGCTTTGTCATTTTTGTTGATCGTGATAGTGACGAGTTTTTCCATGGGCGGCAATCTGTCATCAGGTTTGCCTCGATAAAGAAACGGTTTTTGATTGATGTCGTCATAACCGACATAAGGATTGCGTCCGTATTCGCGGCGATGGCCGGTTTCGCGTGAGAGTACACGACCTTGTTGATAGCTCTCGGCAAACTGCGCGAAGGAGATGATCTGCGCGGGCAGTGGCGTCAGCTTTTTGCCGGTCAGATCGCCGACGATGGCTTCGCCGAGCATCTGCTGCCACCAGCTTTCGGTCTCGCGGTCATACATCACCATATCGGAATTGCGCAGCATCCCGGAGACGCCGAAAGTATGTACACGACTCTCAACTCTGCGGTCGAAAGCGATTGCGCTGTAACAAAGCGGGCAAAAAGTAACGGCAACCGGCGTTTTGCCGACAACGTCGTTGACGATTTCGTGCCAGATCAGAATCTGTAATGGATAGGCGCGCGCTTCACTTCCGATGACCAGCGCGATGACTGGTTCCTGACGCTTCAGCCAGCGCCCGGCTTCATTGAGCGATTCAAAGCGCGGCTCATAGATCGCCGGAATGCCATCCTTGCCTCCCCAGGATCAGAGTTGTGAGGCAATGGCGCGCGTGATGGATGCTGTTTGCTCTTCGGTGAGCGAAGAGACGACCAGCAGGTCTGCGCCTGATTGCGAAACAGAAGCGACGTTGAAGTTCCCCGAACGCAATGCGGTCAGGTGTGCCCTGATCAGGCTGGAATCGTGAGATCGCAGGAACAGAGAGAGCGGCGGCTGTGAGGCGTGGTAATAGACCAGATGAAGAAACTCAACTTCATTGACCCTGCACACACGTCCACGAGGATTGCCATAACCAAACGCCGAGAGGTCAGGCACGGCCTTGACCCCGGCGGAAGCTGTAACGAGTTGGCGCAGTTCACCGGGATCAGTCACGGCGCCCATCGTCATATCAGCAGAACAATGCGCGGCATGATCGGCTGCCGCCGCCGCATAGACCGCATCGCCTGCTCCCGGCATCCATCCTCCACGCAATACCAGCAGAGTCACAGCCAGGACGAGCACAGCGGCTGCGGCGACGCGCTGCCAGGCAGCCATTTTGAGCCAGCGAGCTGGCAGCCAGTTCATTTTCCGGCGCGGAGCCGCTTCCTGCGCTTCTCGCGCAATCGTACTGAGAATTCCGGCACGCACGCGGGCGCTGTCAACCATCTCCGAGCGGGCCGCTTGTTTGAGCGTCTGATCCTGAAGCAGCAAGGTATTGAGCTGGCGCGAACAGGCGGAACACGAGTCCAGATGTTGTTGTACTGCCAGCGTGCTGCGGGCATCCAGCTCGCTGTCCATGTAAAGTTGAATCAGTTCCTTTGTTTCTCCGCAATTCATTTCTGTTACCTCTTTGAGCACAATCTTCAGGGTCGGTTGTTTACTGTTCCCTTCCGCCTGCGGCGAACCGCTCGGTCATCAGAAGCGTTCGCAACTCGCGGCGAGCGCGATGCAGTCGTGACATCACAGTGCCGACGGGCAGAGCAAGAATCTCCGCCGCCTCGCGGTACGAAAACTCTTCCACCACCACCAGCCACAACACCTCACGATGCTCAGGAGACAAACGACTGGCGGCGTTGAGCGCTTCCTGTCCTTCAATCCGCTTGAGCGGATCGAAGAAGACCACATTGCCCGGATGGCTCTCAATCCCGCTTTCTTCCTCCAGGGGGATTTCGAGACGTTTCGATTGCGCCCCGCTCCTGGCCCTGATGACGTTGAACATAATGCGGAAGAGCCAGGCGCGGCAATTGGTTCCCGTCTCGAAGGAATCAAAATGCTTCCACGCGCGCAGGTAGGTCTCCTGCACCACGTCCTCGGCGTCAAGCCGGGGCCGCGCAATGCGATTTGCCGCTCTCAACAGCGCGTCCAGATGCGACAGGGCTTCACGTTCGAAGCATAGGAGGCGTGATTGTTTTTCCTGATTGTTCATCCTCACGCTTGAACGATTCTTTTCATAGTAACTCGGTTACTTTTGCTTTGAAGTCATCAAACGAGATCAATCCCCGGTGGCGGTACTGAACCTTTCCCTGACGGTCTATGACAAGAGTCGTCGGCAAGCCTGTCACCGGCCCGAAATCGTTGACCATCTCCCTCGTCGCCATCACGACTGGATAGCTGACCTTATGCTCCTTGATGAAGGCGGAAATGTCCGCCGGATCGTATTCGTCCAGCGAATCAACCGAGACGCCGATGATCTCCAAGTCCTTTTTGTGATACTGCTCGCGCAGTTCAACTAACCAGGGAGTTTCCAGGTTGCACGGCCCGCACCAGGTCGCCCAGAAGTTCACGACAACCACCTTGCCTTTGTAATCGCTCAACGCCACTTCTTTGCCTGCCACGTCTTTCAGCTTGAAATCCGGCGCGGCAGCCGTCTCGGACCTGGCAATGGTTTTGGCCTTCAGCCTGGATTGGCTTTTCTGAGTCGCCATTGTCGCCTGCGCTGACGGCGGCAAAACCTGTTCACCATGTACGATGATGTACAGGCTCAGCACGATTAGCATGCCAAAGATGACTGCCAGACAATGCAGAATCGTGCGTGTCTCATTCCCGGTCTCTTTTTGCTCAAACGGCATTTTCATAGATGCTTCTCCCTGGCTGCTAACGCGCGTTGCGGGCGCAACGGAAACCGACGTTGTTGAAGGCGGCATCCGGCGGACTTTGCCCGCGAAAACCTACGCGATAAGCGCCGCAGTAATTTTCCGAACAGAACCACGAACCGCCACGCGCGACGCGCATCTCGCCAGAGCCTGGCCCTTTCGGATCTTTGGCCGGACTGTGGCGGTAGTAATCTGCCGCATACCAATCCGCTGTCCATTCCCAGGCATTGCCGATCATGTCGTAAAGCCCGAATCCGTTCGGCTCGAAACTTCCCACTGGCGCGGTGTAATAAAACTTGTCCTCAAGCAGATTTTTGTTTGGCCAAACACCTTGCCAGAAGTTTGCGATGGATTTCCCGCCCGGCTTGAGTTCGTTTCCCCAAGGGTAGATTTCGCCTGCACGTCCACCGCGCGCGGCGTATTCCCATTCGGCTTCGGTGGGCAAACGTTTGCCCGCCCATTTCGCAAACGCCGCCGCATCATTCCACGAAACATTGACGACCGGATGATTCATCCGGTCGGCGATGGAAGAATCCGGCCCCAGCGGATGACGCCAGTCTGAGCTTTCGACCGACTCCCAGTCTTTGAAGCCTTCCTTGAAAACCCAGGCCGAGCCATCTTTTTCGGCGTCGGTTTTGTAGCCGGTCGCTTCGACAAAGCGCGCGAACTCGGCGTTGGTCACTTCAGTCGCATCCAGGTAAAACGGACTGAGCGTGACCTGGTGAACAGGACGTTCGTCGTCATCGCCGACGTTGTGCGCCGGGTCTTTGACCGTCGCGGAAGCCGGACTCGCGTGCGCCGAATGCCCGTGATGCGAATTCGCCGACTCGCCCGGCGCGCCCATCGTAAACACGCCGCCTTTGAGCAAGATCATGGGCTTTTCCGCTGCCGCGCTGACCGGCTTTGGCTGGAATTGCCGCCCCTTGAAAAAATAAACCGCAATCGCCGCGACCAGCGCGATTGCGCCGAACAGCACGCCACTCTTTGCCAAACGACTTTTCATCACTTCACTCCAGAGTTGGTTTCGCACGGCCTTGCCGATGATTCACCACTCCCCCTTCGAGCATTCCCGAATGCAACGACAACGCCGTGCGAAGCTGTCAGGACGCGGGTTCGATCCTGGTCATGTGGATTGTTTTCGCTTTCGCGTTGACGTGCCCGGTGAGTTTAACTTTCTGCCCGGCAAATTCACGCACCTTCATCTGCGCGTCCTTGTCGAGCAGGTAGACGACCTTCTTGTCACGGTCGGCAAGAATGAAATGGCCGCCGCCGTCCACGCACTTCAGCGTGCATTCTTTTCCGTCGCCCATGTTCATCGGATGCGCCAGTCCGCACTGGCTGTCGCCGATGAAGCCGACGATGGTCTTCTCCTTGCCGGACATATTGAATTTAGCCGAGCAGGGATTCATCGCCTGCTTTTTCGCGCAGGGGTTGCAGGGATTCCCAGCTTTCTTCTTCGCGCAGGGATTGCAGGGATTTTGTCCCTTCTTCTTTGCGCATGGATTACAAGGGTTTTGCGCCTTCTTTTCCGCCTTCTGGGCGCAGGGATTTTGCGGGTTCGACGCAGCCACGACTGTCGTCGCGGCGAGCGCCACGGAAGCGATCAGCAACAAAAATCTTTTCATTGTTTCCTCCTGAAACAGGGATTGAGATTTGATCTACACTCCCACCAATCGCTTATCTCAATCTCTTATTCCGGGAAAAAGAAAAATTATTCAGACGGAATAACCCTGCCGCTTTCCGAATTTCACAAGTCGGAGAGAAGGGCGAGGTTACTTCTCGGCAGTGTCGCGCGAATGGCGTACGCCGCCGCGCATCCGATCAACCAACTACAAATCATTTTAGGGAGACAAATCACATGCAAAACAATCTGATTCGTAAACGCGCAGGAATGCTTTTCGCTTTTCTGGCCCTGATGGCGCTGATGATCGTCCCGGCAATGGCGAAGACCAAGCCGACGGTCGCCATCATCAAAGCCGAATGGTGTCAGGCCTGCCAGAAGCTGGAACCAACCATGATGGAACTGATGAAGGAGTATAGCGATAAAGTCGAATTCGTGGTGCTGGATGTGTCTTCGGACGACAAGGTGGCGGAATCGCAGGCAAAAGCGAAGAAGCTCGGCCTGGGAGCTTTCTTCGAGGCGAACAAGCAGAAGACCTCGACGGTGGCGGTTTTCGTCAAGGGCAGCAAGCCGCAGTTCATGACGATGCAGAATTTTGACCGCGCGGCTTACGTCAAGGCTTTTGACGACGCCATCGCCAGCGCAGGGAAATAATCATCAGAGGACAAGCGCACACAAACACGCTGCCAGGGGCGCGAAGCACTACTTCAGCTTCGCGCCTCATGACAGCGGCGTTCCACAGCAGTTGGAGAAGGAGGGAGAGAACATGAACGGTTTTGCGCACAGTCTTCAGGAATACCTTTCGGCGGGTTCGCTGATGGCTTATCCGGTTGCGTTTCTGGCCGGGTTGCTCATCAGCTTCACGCCGTGTGTTTATCCGATTATTCCGATCCAGCTTGGTTTCATCGGCGGCCAGTCGGCTTCAGCACAAAGCAGCGGCGGGCGAGCCAGTTGGCGCGGTTTCACGTTGTCGGTGCTGTTTGTCGTCGGGATGGCGATTGTTTACGCCGTGCTTGGAGCCTTCGCTTCATTGACCGGCACGCTGTTCGGCATTTGGGCGGCAAACCCCTGGACGTACATCGTGGTGGGCAACGTTATTTTGTTGCTGGCGCTGTCAATGCTCGATGTGATTCAGCTTCCGACGCCACAGTTTTTGGCGAACTGGAATCCTGAACGTAAAGGCAAAGGTTACGTCTCGGCGCTGTTGATTGGCGCGTCTTGAGGATTGGTTGTCGGACCTTGCACGGCGCCGGCATTGGGGGCCGCGCTCGCTTATGTCGGCACACAGGGCAATGTCTTTTTCGGCACGACCGTCTTGTTTGTGTTCGCCATCGGGATGGGCGCGCTGATGATCGCGCTGGGTACATTCAGCGGCGCGTTGTCGGCCTTGCCGCGTTCCGGCGAATGGATGGTGAAGGTCAAAAAAGGCTTCGGCTTCGTCATGATCTTGATCGCTCAATACCTGTTTGTTCAGGCGGGGCAGCGATTCATCTGAACGCTTCCTGGATCATCAACCGCTCAAATCAACGACAACAACCATCGGTCAAGAGAAGCGCGAACTGGTTTTCGCCTGAACGCCTGGCTTCATTTTGGAGAGGGAGACAGAAAATGATCAGAACCTATTGGAAGACGATTTTGTCAATCACGCTGCTGCTGGCGCTTGGCGCGACGCTCAGCAGTTGCTCTGCGGGTAAACGCTCTGTGGAAAACCCGACAGCAGGAAACGCCATATCCGCTTCCGGGCGTGTTGGAACCGCTCCCGGAGATACAGCGCCCGATTTTCAATTAGCGAAGATGGATGGCGCGCCGGTCTCTGCTTCCGACCTGCGCGGCCAGCCAGCCGTCATCGTTTTCTGGACGGCATGGTGCCCGGTCTGCAAGGAAGAAGCTCCGCGTATCAACGCACTGGCAGCGCAATACGAAAGCAAAGGCGTGCGCGTGCTGGGGATCAATATCAAAGACAGTGTCGCCCGCACCGAAGGCGGCATCAACGAGTTCGGAATCAAATACGCCGTCGCGCGCGATGCCGATGCCAGCGTCACGCGCATCTATAAAGTCGCAGGCACGCCGACAATCATCTTTTTGGATCGAAAAGGTGTCGTGCGCTATTTCGCCAATGAATTGCCGCAGGATTACGCTCAGCGCCTGGATGCGCTGCTGGCTGAAAATGGCTGAAGGCGCGCGGGAATTACGATGCACGTCGAAGATGCTGACGCCATCTCCTGTCATCTGTCCCTGAAATCCTGCCGTTTGTCCCGTCGGAATCGCCGCGCCGCCCATTGTCGAAGGAATTTCGCTGTTTGGTTTTGAGCGGGAGAAGGTTAAGTGGCAGACGGATTTTTACGATGTGCGGACGTTCCAAAAACAAAGTGGCGGGCGAGTTTGAATGCCTGTTATTGCCTGTGGATATATGCCGCGAGTTGCGGCATATTGACGATGAGTGGTTTGTTGCGGTCATAACTGACCAACCCCAGTTCGCGGAGCTTTCCCATTGTTACCGTGACGTGCGCGCGGCTCATCGCCGCCGTTTGCGCCAATTCGTCGTGACTGATGTGCAACAACACGGGGCCGGGAGAAGCTTTATGCGGATGACCGCGCATTTCCGCCAATTGCAGGAGCAAACGACTCAGGCGTTCATCCGCGCCACGATACATCAGAATTTCGGCCCGCCGTTCCGCTTCGGCCAGGCGCGTGCAAAACGTGAGCAGCAACGCTTGCAAAGCGGCGTGATCGTCTTGCAGATGCTTGACGAATTCGCTGTATTTCACTTCCAACGCCTGGGTTTCCACGCTGGCGCGGGCGAAGGTTTCACGCAGGCTGTGTTCCGGCACACAAAAACAGAGTTCCCCCAGCAATTGTCCCGTGCTGACTTTGCGCAAGATGACTTCGTGCCCCTGCGCGTCCGCAAACAGCATTGTGACCTCGCCGCGTTGCACAAAATATACCCGGTCGGATTGGTCTTCCGGTCGCCAGATGTCGCTGCCCCTGGCGTAATGCCGCAGGCAGCCCAGCGTCGCCGTCTCCGGCAGATATTGCACAGTCATCTGCGTCAGGGTCTGACACGTGCGGTGATCGTCCACGCAGAATTGATTCAAGGCGGTCATGACTTTTAACTCCTGATGGCATGGGAATGATCTGTTTTCACTACCAGTCTACTTTAGCATAACACCGGCCCAAGCCGACGTTAGCTGTCTAACGTCGGCTTGAGGCCGGAGACCGGCTTCCGATTGATTACTGTGCTTCGCAATAGGGAGACGGCTGGCTTAACCGAAAACCATGCTGCCGCCTAAATGGCCTTCATACATCAATGCCGCTACGACCGCCGACGCCAGCATAAAATACAACGCGCCCGGAGTTTCATCGCGTTGGTGAATGACGCCGCGCCAGACGGCCAACGTGATGAAGGCAACGGCCAGGGAAATTCCCAGCCATTGATGCTGCGCGATGGTTTCAGCGGGCAACCCGGCCTCGATCTGCCATTTCCAGAACCATCCCGCTGTCGCCGTCAGCGGGGTGATAAGCGCCGCATACAAGAGCGTCCACCACGCCGCGTGGGTGAGCGACACGCGGCGCATGATTCTTCCAAGCAGGTCGCTGCCGACTGACGCCGGAACCAGTGCCGCCGTGAAGTTGACCAGAATCGGATGCAGATGATGCCATGAAATCTCAGTCAATAGCGGGAAAGGCATTATGCGATGACTCCTTCTTGTGTTTTGTCGTGCTGATTGGCAGTTACTTCGCGCTGACAGCGCGCGCTCGCAGCACCGGATAGTATTGCGAAAAGACCATGCTGCCGCCGGGCGCGGTCAGATGGCATTGCGCGCAGGAAGCCTGAGCCTGCGCCTTGACCTTTTTCTCGAGCGGATAGGAATGACCGAAGCTGAAATATGCCCAGCCGTTGGCTTCTTTCGAAAAGCGTTTGGAATCTTTGACGGCGGCCTCCAGGCCGATGAATTCGCCCATGAAATAGCCTTTGCCGCTGGAAGCCGCTTTGCTGCCGACTGAAACAAGTTCCTTAATCACCACCGTGCCGTCGGGAAACTCACCGGTCTTTTTGTATTCAGCCCAACTGGCCGGGTTGACGTAAACGTTGTGGAATTCGGGGAACGCCGCGTTGCCGCCGTTCATATCGTTCGGAGTCAGCGGCGTGCCGATGTAAACCCATTCGCGGTAACCTTCAGGGCGGATCAGCGCGCCTTCGTTATCGTAACTGGCAACGGCTTGAGTCATTTGGCTCATTTCACCGGTTGACGATGCCGAGCTTTTTGCCATCTCAGTTTTACTTTCGCCGTTCGCTTGCGAATCTGTCGCGCAGGCCGAGAACGTCAACCCGGCGATGGCCGCCAGGAGCGCCGCGCTCAATTGAATTTTTCGTTTCAGTGTCAGTGTTTGCATTGTCATTCCTCCTTTTTTGATCGAAATGGACAGACCGGTGGCAGACCGGACTGAATCCAGTGTTGTTGATTAAGGTTGTCGTTGATGAATGCTCCGCGATCTGAGAACTCGGGACTTGATTGCCGTTACTTAGCCAGCACTGATGCGACTTTCCGGCGCAACACAGGCAACAGTTCGCTGGCAAACCAAGTGTTGCGGCGAAGCCAGATGCGGTTGCGCGGACTCGGATGGGGAAGCGGAAAATAACTCGGCAGATATTCGGCAAAGCGCGCGACGGTTTCAGTCAAGGTCCGCTTCATGCGATTTTCCAGGTAATAAGTTTGGGCGTAACTTCCGATCAACAAGGTCAGCTCGACTTTTTTCAACTCCGCCAGCAGACGCGGATGCCACAACGGCGCGCATTCTGGTCGCGGAGGCAAATCACCGCTTGCCGCTTTGCCGGGATAACAAAATCCCGAAGGAACGATGGCAACCAATCGTTCGTCGTAAAACTGCTCAGTCGTCAGTTGCAGCCATTCGCGCAGGGTGTCGCCCGATTGATCCCGCCAGGGGATGCCGCTTTCGTGTACTCGTCGTCCCGGAGCCTGACCGATAATCAAAAGCCTTGCGTCCTTGCCCGCGCTCAACACCGGGCGGGGTGTGTGAGGCAAATGCTCAGCGCAGACCTGGCAGGCGCGGATTTCGGTCAACAGCTTGTTCAATCGGTTTGTTGGCATTGTCCCGATCCTCGCAGCAACGGAAGTTACTGCACAATCAGCTTCGCCTTCATCGTCGGATGGTACGCGCAGATGTAAGGGTAATTTCCCGGCTTGCCTGCCACATATTTCCACGAAGCTTTTGACGCGATGTTTTTTGAATCGAAGCTTTTTCCATTGGCTGTCGCCGTGTGAGGCACGATGTCTTCGTTCTTCCAAATCACGGTGTCGCCTGATTTGACGGTCAAAGTTTCCGGCACGTATTTGAAGTCTTTGATCAGCACGGTGTGCGTTTGCGCTTCGGCCTTTTGGCTGGCGCAAGCTTTTTGCCAATCAACGCCGTGCAGCGCAAACACGTGCATCCCGAAGAACAGCACACATAGCAAGCCGAACAGCAGGCCATGGATCAGGAGCGGCCTGGCCGCCCCTGATTGGTTGAGTAAATGAAGTCTGAACATCAGTGCTTCATCTCCATTTTGCCCATTTTGTGGTCGCCCATTGCGCCTTTCTTGCCGTAAGACGCCTGCACCTGGCGCGCGTGCTCCAGATGTTTTTGGAACAAAGGCAACACGCTGACCAACGTTGATTTCAATTCGGCGTTTTGGGCGCTGGGAATCAACAGGTTTTCCGTCGCGTTGACAACCAACTCGTGATAGGAAACTTCGTTGTCAATGTAATACTTGTCGAATTCCTTGCCCTTGAGCTTGTTCAGTTGCTCTTTCACCTTGACGCCGTTTGCCGCCAGCCCTTTGCTGGTTTCGTTTTCTTCAGGCGTCACGCCAAGCTTGGTCAGCAATTCTCCTGCAGCTTTTTGCACGGCGCTGTGATCGGTGACCATGCGTTCGGCGAATTCCTTGACCTGTTTGTCCTTTGCTTTGGACATGGCGATTTTTCCGTAAGCGATGTCCAGTCCGCCCGCGACCGAAACGATGGCGGCGATGTTGGCGTCGTTGATGTTGTTCGACTGTTGTTGCGCCGCAGACGTGGCGTTGGTCCGCGTTTGCGACGAAACGGAAATGGCAGCCAACAGCGCGGCCATCATCACAGCCATATTCGTACGTGATTTACAAATCATTCTTTCCTCTCCTGTTCAAATTATGTTTTGGCGTGCAGACACGCCGTTTGTTCAAAGCAAGCAAGCCGGAACGTTCCCGACTCGCGTTTCAGCAAGCGAAATCAGCGCCGTGACCGGCAGAAAGCCGTCATTGACCCGCCAGCCGCTTCCTGCCAGTCGCGGTTCTGAGCCTGCACAATTACACCCCAGCAGCCAGCGAAATTTTCGGAAAATCAATCTCGGTTTGCGCGACGTGATTGAAGTAGTTGGTGAAGATGTTCAAACCGACATGCGCGACGATTTCGACAATTTCGCCTTCGTTGTAACCGGCGGCTTTCAATTCCTGCAGGTCGCCGTCTTTCACGTTGCCTTTGGTTTCGACAACACTGCGGGCGAATTTCAAAGCTGCATTGGATTTCGCATTGCCCGAAGCAGCCCTGCGCGCAGCCGTCAATTCGTCACTGCTCAAACCCGCGCCTTTGCCAATGGCCGTGTGCGCTGATACGCAATATTCGCAGCCGTTCGCAGTCCCCACAGTCAGCGCGATCTGTTCGCGCAGCTTCGGATCAAGCAGGCCCCCAGCCAGAGCGCCGGAAAAATCCAAATACGCCTGCAAGGCCGCAGGTGAATTTGCCAACCCTTTCATCAGGTTCGGAGTCAGGCCGAGTTTGGCTTGCACGCCGTCCAGTAGCGCCTTCGCCTGGCCTGTGGCCTGGTTGGGGTCAATGGCAGTCAGTCTACTCATGAAAAAATCTCCTTGAATAATTGGTTGCTACGTTTCGCCTGTTCGGGAGCGTAATTGTCCCCACGCTCCCGACAGGCATCTGCGATGTCTCTTCATCGCCAGCGCAGCTTAGCAAAGCCATCAGGCCGGCAGATGTTCGCGTGCCAACATCATTTTTCGGGGAACCATTAGCCGGAAGCTCCCCCTTGGCCTACGCCCCGGTCAACGTAGCGCAGACCTCCGCTGTCCCGCGGAGACTGGCGGTGGATTTTCTTTTTGGCCGGCTTGCAAGGCGAACGGTCGTTTGCTATAAAGCGAACGGTCGTTCTATTTAACAGAAAAGGAGAGCGAATATGCAGGCATTGATCACACCCAGAGCGAAAGCCGCCGCCGTGCCGCGCGGGGAAAAAACACGGCAGGACATCTTGCGGCAAGCCGTGGACATTGCTTCGGCGGAAGGCTTGGAAGGGCTGACTATCGGGCGGCTGGCGCAGGAACTGAAGCTGAGCAAGAGTGGGTTGTTCGCGCATTTCGGCTCCAAAGAAGAGTTGCAACTGGCGACGCTCGATGCGGCGCGAGCGGTGTTCGTAACGGAAGTCGCCGAACCTTCGTTTGCGGCGGAGCGTGGGTTGGTGCGACTGCAAGCCATGCTGGAAGCGTGGCTCAGTTATGTCGAGCGCGGCGTGTTTCGCGGAGGCTGTTTCTTTTTCGCTGTGTCGGCGGAGATGGATGATCGTCCGGGGCCGGTGCGCGATCTGGTGGCGGAATTGACGAAAGCCTGGCTCGACGCGATTGAGGAAGAGATTCGCCAGGCCATGAAAGCCGGTGAATTACAGGCCAAAGCGGATGCCGCTTTGCTGGCCTTTCAGTTGCACGCCTTTGCCCAGGAAGCGAATTGGACGTTCCGTTTGCATAACGACAGCCAAGCCTTCGCACGGGCGCGTGCCGCGATGCGGCAATGTCTGACGCTGGCGGCAACGCCTGCGGGCGAAGCGTTGCTGGTGCGCACAAAAACCGCTACGAAGACGCCGCGCCAAGCCAAAGCCGCCACTGAACCGAAAGGAAGGAAAAAACCATGACGCTATCAACGACAGTCGCGTCGGTCACTCTGTTGCGCCGCGCGTTGCAAGCGAACGGCATTTTTTCGGCGCTCTCCGGTGTGGTTTTGATCCTCGCGTCGAACCGCATCGCCGCGCTCATCGGCATCGAGCAATCGCTCTGGCTGACGGGCTTGCTGTTGCTGTTATTCGCGGCGGGGCTGTTTCGCAACGCGCGGCGCGCGGAGATCAATCAAACCGAAGCCTGGCTGGCCGTGGCGCTTGATGTCATCTGGGTGCTGGGCACGGGCGCGTTGATTTTTGCGGGCGTTTTCAGCACGACGGGCAATTGGATTGTCGCGCTGGTCGGCGATGTCGTGTTGCTGTTTGCGGTGCTGCAATTTTGGGGGCTGCGGAAACTGCGCCGTGCGTCGTGATGCTGCCCCGCTATCTCAACCAAGGAGAAACTCAAATGCTGAAATCATTCGTACAACTCAAACATTTTGCGCTGTGCCTGAGCGCGTTGGCGCTGTTCGCGGTCGCTGCCTCGGCGCAATCCGCCGCGTCGCATCTGACGGAAAAAGATCGCACGCTGCTTGTCGAGCAATTGACTG
>PJQE01000053.1_pt1 | contig 13921 bp, 11 predicted proteins | sample 1503751 | NCBI WGS metagenome assembly PJQE01 (sample SAMN07775948, study PRJNA414020) | Biofilm metagenome, whole genome shotgun sequencing project. | reverse complement strand
TCCGGTAGGACTCCCTCCGTTTAAGTATGGTTATCCAGCTGAGCCCCGCCTGCGCGCCGTCGAGCACTATCATTTCGAAGTGCCTCCCGTCGTCGTGCACCGGTACGCCCCATTCCTTATCGTGGTAATCGATGTAAAGCGGGTCTTCCCCATGCCATCCGCATCTTTTTTTCAAGATATCCTCCGGTTTATTCAGGATCCCTGTGCACTGTTTCGGGGGAAAACGCCGGTACGCATACGGCTATGTACTTCGCCCCTTCGGGTGTGCTGTATCTCACCCACTCCCCCGGATAAGTTGCGACAGCCTGACCCGCGCCGACGTCCAAAGCTCCCCCTTCGTGCTCCACCCTGAGCGTCCCTTCGAGGACGACAGTAATCTCCTGGAACCCCGGCCTCTGCCCGGGCTCCGCCCAGCCGGCGGGCGACGTCATCCTCGCGACGCTCACCCCCGCGTCGCCCGAGTTGACCCTTCCCGCGAACTCCTCGATTATCTTGGGCTTGTTCCCGGCCGCCTCGATTATGGACGGCCTCTCGATCAATTTCGGCATGGAAATTCTCCGGCTTGCATTCGCTCGATTTTACAGCTCATTACTGAATATAAATAAGGCGCTCATTCATGGCAAGAATACCGGCGGTATTGAAGTCCGGTGCCCGACGGCTTTCGCCGCTGTTTCTCTCCCGGCCCGAAGAAAGAGGGGCCGCCGGTTGAAGCTGGATGCGGTTATGATAAAATCGAGAGTGCGGAAGAGGAATGCTCATACAAACAGGTTCGAAAGAAGCCAAGCTGCCTGATTTCCTTATAGTCGGAGCCGCGAGAAGCGCGACGACTTCGCTCTTTTATTACCTCAAAAACTACGACGAAATTTACATGCCTGTGAGAAAAGAGCCCTGGTTCTTCAGCTACGCCGACAATCCCCCGAATTATTCGAGCCCCGGTGCATACGACGTCGTTTACAAGCTCGAAGACTATATAACCCTCTTCAAGGCCGCCCGCAGCGATCAGATAATAGGAGAGGCCTCGCCTTCTTACCTCTTCACATACGCCGCCGCTATAAGGAATATCAAAGACGTATACGGGGAGCTTTATAAGAAGCTGAAAATAATAATAATCCTGAGAAACCCCGTAGAAAGAGCATACTCTCATTTCATGTTGCATAAGAGGGGTTATAAGGAGCCCCTCGATTTCGGAAAGGCTATCGAGCCGGAAACGATTGCGGCGAGGCGCCGCGATAACTGGGACATATTTTACGACTACATTAGCTGCGGATTATATTACGCGCAGGTAAAGGCATACCTCGAGGAGTTCCCCCAGGTCAAGGTGATCCTTTACGAAGACCTTGCCGGAGAGCCCGGAAAGGCTCTCCGAGAAATCTGCGAGTTTCTCTCGGTCGATTTCAGGGAAGACGTGAAGCTCGAGAGATTAAACAAATCGGGCATTCCCAAGTTCGGGCTACTTAACGAGCTTATAAACAAATCGTCCCTGTTCAAGAATCTTCTCATGGCCGTCATTCCCGAGTCCGTCAGAAAACGGATGAAGCATAAAGCCTACAAGGTGAATATGAAGCAGGTCGGGATGAGCCCGGAGCATAGGGAATTTTTATATCCGTTCTACGCCGGGGATATCGAGAACCTTTCCGGGCTTCTTAAGAGAGACCTCTCCATATGGCATAAAGTCTGAGCACTACCAGCTTCGCTCCCGGCGCGCTGCTCGATCCAGCCGTTAATTTGAATCCTTTTCTTCCGATTCGAATCTCAATAGGTAAAGGGCGTGGGAATCACGACCCGAGAAAAGCACATCCTATACCACCATCCTCCAAGAGGGAAAGAAGCCCTTGCAGTTTAAGGGCTTCTTTTTTTAAACGATTTCCCTTAAGACTTCCCTCGCTATGATAACCCTCTGTATCTCCGAAGTCCCCTCGTATATCTCCGTAATCTTCGCATCCCTGAAGAACCGCTCTACAGGATAATCGACCGTATACCCGTAACCGCCGTGTATCTGAATGGCCTTTGTCGTTATCCACATGGCAGCTTCGGATGCGAATACCTTCGCCATCGCGGATTCCTTCGAATAGTTCATGTGGTTGTCTTTCATCACGGCCGCCTGGAGGGTTAAAAGGCGCGACGCCTCAAGGCGCGTGGCCATGTCGGCGATCATGAACTGGAGCCCCTGAAACGACGAGATAGACTTGCCGAACGCCCGCCGCTCCTTCGAGTACCTGACAGCCACCTCGAGCGCCTCCCTGGCGATGCCCACGGCCTGTGTCGCAACGCCGATCCTCCCGCCGTCGAGCGTGGCCATGGCGATCTTGAACCCATCCCCTTCCTGCCCCATCATCGAAGACTTCGGCACCTTGCAGTCTTCGAAGTATATCTGCGCCGTGCTGGTCGCCCTTATCCCGAGCTTGTGCTCGAGCTTCGCAATTTTCACGCCCGGATTGTTCATGTCTATGATAAACGCCGAAATGCCGTGATGCTTCTTGGACGGGTCCGTGGCGGCTATCAGCACCATAACATCGGCCTCGGCCCCGTTCGTTATCCACGCCTTCGTTCCGTTTATGATGTAAGAATCGCCCTTCCGGAGCGCCAGAGTTCTCAGGCCCGCGGGGTCCGAGCCCGCGTCCGGCTCGCTTAGCGCGAAGCACCCGAGCTTCTTTCCGCTCGCGAGGTCCGGCAGGTACGCCCTCTTCTGCTCCTCCGAGGCGAACGCCAGTATCGGGCTGCAAACGAGGGAATTATTAACCGACATGATAATCCCCGTCGAGGCGCAGGCGGCGCAAAGCTCTTCGAGCGAGATGACATAGGACACGCAGCCGAGGGCGCTGCCGCCGTATTCCTCCGGAACCATCATCCCCATGAATCCGAGCTCGCCGAGCTTGTCCACAAGCTCCTTCGGGAATTTCCCCTCCCTGTCGTTCAGGGCGGCCATGGGCCTCACCTCCCTGGCGGCGAAATCCCTGGCCGTCATCTTAATAAGTTCCTGTTCCTCTGTAAGCGTGATAATGGACATGCCCCACACCTCCCCGTTTGTATGCCAACCGAGCGCTCGCTCGGTATAGAGAATATATATCTATCAATAACCAGTGTCAAACAATTTTTTATCCGAGGGCTTTCATTATGAGGTCTGTCTGCAGCTTGATGTACTGTTTGAGGGTGAAGTCTTTTCGGATGGCCCACCGCCTGAAAGCCCACATCTGCCCCTCGACCATTATATTATGCGCCAGAAGCCGAGCGGTTTCTCTGCTTATATTAAAAACCTTTTCCCTGATTCCCTGGGTTATTATCCCTTCGAAGATGGCGACAAGGTCATTCTCCGCGTGGAGAACATATTTCCTTTCTTTCTTATTGAGGGATTTCGTCTCCTGGTAAAGGAGCAGTGTATAGTCCTCTATCTCGTCGATTATCGTGAAGTAGTCGCGTATGGCGTTTCTCAGATTCTCGCCCGGATCTTTCTTCCCGGTGAGTGAGCTCTGGAGCTTGTCGCTCACGCTCTTCGATATATGATCGCAGACTAAAAAGAGTATGTCTTCCTTCGTCCTGATGTAATCGTAGAGGGTGCCCATGCTCATGCCGAATTCCCGGGCGATTTCGCGGACAGTGGTCTTGTGGAATCCCTTACGGACGAAGAGCTCGACAGCGGCGTTGACGAGCTCCTGCCTCCTGACGTTTATAAGCTCCTTGTCCTTTATGTTGGATGCTATGCTGGTCTTGAGGTCGGCCATGCGGGATGATCCCCCGTTTCTCTCTGATTCATGATACGCGGTGCACGAAACGAATCAATATACTAACACAAAGAGAAGGGGTCTATCATGCCTCCGCCGAAGCTGAAGTACAACCGCCGATTTATTACTGGCCGCTGCTGAACGTACACTCGTCCAGTCCTTCGCCAAGAGCCTTACAGCTCTCAGGGTCGGAGGTTAGATCGCATACCGTGGAGTAATAATTGCACGAGCTGTGATTGATAGCTATCTGGTGAAAATCGAGCGGGTCAGTGATAGGCGCCCCGAAAGTGATCGGATATCCCGTATCGACGTGAATGTAAGAAAGCTCGGTTGGCGGGAGCATCGGAACGATGTCGTTCGTGTTGTAAACCCTCCAGCTGTCTATCCCGTATCCCTCGTAGAGGGTCTTGAAGGCGGCGTCCCCAGCCCTAGGGCCCGCAAAGTTGTACATAACTGGGTTTTTAAAATCCGTGTTTTCTATGATGTCCGGTATCGCCAGAACCGCCAGCGCCGCGCCGAGGCTGTGGCCCGTTACGTAAACGTTGTTGTAGTTCCCCGATTCAGCTATTGTGGCAATCGTGTCGGAAACCGCAAGGGTATTATATATGTCCGTGAAACCCTTTTCCGTCTGCCCGCCGTAGGTGTAATTCACTAGCGGATAATCGGCGTCGCTGATCCACTCGTCTATCGTTTTGGTTCCCCTGAATACCATGTAAATGTTGGAGCCGCTCGTTGCGACAAACGCTATCGGCACCTCCGTCGACAGCGACTCCCCGAAAAATCCCTCGGGCGTGAGCAGTATCTCCTGGAGCTGATACGGCGCGGGGAGCGTGAACGACTGCCCGTTATTGCTGTCTGTCAGCATCTGGTAGGCCTGGAGGCTCAGGTACATGAGCTCGGCCGCTGTTTCAGCGTTGAATTCATCGTTCCCCGGCTCCTCCGGTTCCGGCTCTTCCGGGCCTGGAACTTCAGGCCCCGTCAGCACGTTCTCACCGTCGCAGGAGATCGCGAATCCGCACGCGAATACAAGAAGCAGGATCATGTATGGAAATTTCGATAAACCCTTTTTATTCATGGATTGGCTCCTTCGGACAGCCTGGTGATAGATGAAGTGCATCGATTAATTATAACCGCGATTTTTTCTGAATGGCCGCATTTTATACCGGAGAACGGAGACCGGAATCGGCCCGCGGCAAACGTCCATTATTTGTTTCTGTGAGCCGACCATTCGAGAAGCGCGTCGAGCGCGGGGCAAAGGGCCTGTCCCCATTCCGTCAGCCTGTATTCGACCTTCGGCGGCACCTGCGGATAAACGGTGCGGGATACGATACCGTCGTGTTCGAGTTCGCGGAGCTGCTGTATGAGCATCTTCTGCGAAACGGCGGGAATAGCGCGCTCTAGCTCCGAGAATCGAAGCACGCCCCTTGCGAACAGGTGAAATACGATCACCATCTTCCAGCGGCCTTCGAGAAGACGAAGAGCCCCCTCGACGCCGCTCGCGGCCATGTCGGGAGTAACGTCTTCAAGCTTACCTGTGGGTGAGTACCCTACTTTTTGTCTGTTCTTGCCATTTTAGCGGGTTAAGCTACCATCAAAATCATGGAATAGCATTGCTGACAGAAAACATTTGGTTCGTTGTATCCTTTATCCTCTTCTATTGGATTTATTATGAAAGAATAATGTTTGCTGAAGAACAATTTTTAGAGAGAAAATTTGGAGATGCGTATAAAGAATTGGCAGACAAGGTTCCTGCATTTATACCAAAAATGGGTTTATTCAATAAACCAACCCTTTCATTTAGTTTAAAGAAAGTTCTGAAGAAAGAGAAAAACGGCTTGTTTGCCGTCTTTCTCATTTTCACTGCCTTTAACCTTATTGGGAATGGTTAAAAAACCATACACACTTCTTTTAATCGGTTTCATTGTCACTATGCTAATCTATATAATATTAAAAAATGAAAACAGCATACTTAAATAATGACCGATAAAAGGGACGAACATTAACGATTAAATACTAAATCAATGATAGAAAAGATAAACTGGTATGAAGAAGAGTAGCACCATAGTAATTGGTGTCATATTGAGTATTCTTTCTGTGGTTTTCGGCTACTTTGTGTTAGGTTTATTAGGTAGCCGCAGTTTTTACGGCAGGTTACATGGATGGCTTGATATGTTGGCTTTTGGTAAAGCGTGAAGTACCCTTTAGGGCAATTAGGCTTAAGTATTGGCTCGCATTTTATCGAGATAAAATTATAGAATTATAAGTTGGTTAAAACTTTATCTACCCATTTACTTGGTGCTGTATAAGTTGGCAGCCTTTGTGTTGCAACTTATCGTACATAATAGGCAAACAGGTGTCAATCCTGTGACTTTCGGTAAATCTGATAACGCACACTACTACATTATTGGATTTGTAATGAAACTTTTGGTCGCTCTGCTGTTTATTGCAGTGCTGATGTTTTGGTTAAGTGAAAAGATGTACAATTATCTTGTTTCCATTGATTATCTACAAACCTGTTTTTTTGCAGATAGCGGGTCTTGTCATCATTCACATCGCTTTGATATTGATTTGTATTGCACAATTCCAAATGGACAATAGCTGGCGAATTGGTATTGATGAAGAAAACAAAACGGGATTAGTAACGAAAGGTATATTTTCTATAAGCCGTAATCCGATTTTTTAGAAATGATAGTCAGTGAATTTCTAATTAAAAGAACATAACAAACAATATCAGGAATATAAACAAAAAGATTATTATAATGGAACACAAACATCAATACGATCCACAAGGCAGACAGCTTTGTTGCACGCCACAGGAAGAAAAAATTTACACAGATGCAAACGCTAAAAAATTATTAGAAATAAAGCATCCTGAAACAGCACAGAACCACGACCACAGTGATGATGACGGACACGACCACTCGCATCCGGGTGGTAATCAAAGTATTTTCAAAATGTTTCTGCCTGCCGTTATTTCCCTTGTACTATTGCTCTCAGGTATTGCAATGGATAATTGGTTTCCGCAAACTTGGTTTACAGATTGGGTAAGGATTGTTTGGTATGTGGTTGCCTATATTCCTGTCGGATTACCTGTACTCAAAGAAGCCGTAGAAAGCATAGGTAAAGGTGAAATCTTTTCGGAGTTCTTTCTTATGGGAATTGCCACTATCGGAGCATTTACGATTGGCGAGTATCCGGAGGGTGTTGCCGTAATGTTGTTCTATGCCGTTGGAGAAGTGTTTCAGACATTGGCTGTTTCCAGAGCCAAAGCAAATATTAAATCATTGCTCGATCAAAGACCCGATGAAGTAACGGTTTTAAGAAACAATGAACTACAAACCGTAAAGGCTGAAACAGTGGACATTGGCGAAATCATACAACTGAAGCCGGGAGAAAAAGTAGGTTTGGACGGAGAATTATTATCCGAGACATCGTCATTCAATACGGCAGCTTTAACAGGCGAAAGCAAACCCGATACAAAAAACAAAGGCGAAACGGTTTTGGCTGGAATGATAAACCTAAACACCGTATCGCAGGTAAAGGTTACGACCGCATACACCGACAGTAAATTGAGTAAGATTTTGGAATTGGTACAAAACGCCACCTCCCAGAAAGCACCAACTGAGTTGTTTATCCGCAAGTTTGCCAAAATCTACACACCTATCGTAGTGGTTTTAGCCGTAGCCATTTGTTTAGTACCCTACTTTTTCGTAGACGATTATCAGTTTAAAGATTGGTTGTACAGGGCTTTGATATTCCTGGTTATTTCTTGTCCCTGTGCATTGGTCATTTCTATTCCGTTAGGTTATTTCGGTGGAATTGGAGCAGCTTCAAGAAATGGAGTACTGTTTAAGGGAAGCAACTTTTTAGATGCCCTTTCCAATATTCATAACGTGGTTATGGATAAGACGGGAACGATGACAGAGGGTGTTTTTAAGGTTCAGGAAGTTGTTTTTGAGCCTGCATTTAATGAAGCCGAAATCCTGCAAATGGTCAATGTATTGGAAAGTCACAGTACACATCCCGTAGCAACCGCTATTCACGAATACGTTGGAAAACCAAATAATGAAATTAAATTGGAAAATACGGAGGAAATTGCAGGACATGGACTGAAATCAACCATCAATGGTAAAGATTTATTGGTTGGCAATTTCAAACTGATGAATAAGTTCGGAATCCAATACGATTTAGACCCGAACACTATCGTTTATACTACGATTGCGGTTGCTTACGATAATAAATTTGTCGGTTACATCACGATTGCCGATAGTATAAAAGAAGACTCGCAGGAAACCATCAATCTACTGCACAAACTAAATGTTAAAGCTACAATGCTTAGTGGCGATAAAAGTACAGTTGTAAAGTATGTTGCGGAGCAGTTAGGCATAGACAATGCGTTTGGCGATTTACTACCGGAAGATAAAGTAAACAAGGTAAAGGAGATCAAAGCAAAAAATGAAACAGTTGCTTTTGTTGGTGATGGTGTAAACGATGCCCCTGTTGTGGCATTAAGCGACGTAGGTATTGCAATGGGCGGTTTAGGGAGCGATGCTACGATTGAAACGGCAGATGTAGTAATACAAGATGATAAGCCCAGCAAAATACCTATGGCAATCAACATTGGTAAACAGACAAAGAAAATAGTTTGGCAAAATATCACATTGGCATTTGCGGTAAAAGGAATTGTCTTGGTATTGGGTGCAGGCGGCCTGGCTACAATTTGGGAAGCCGTTTTTGCTGATGTAGGAGTGGCGTTATTGGCAATACTAAATGCGGTAAGGATACAAAGGATGAAATTTTAGAATTAGGTCACTATGTCCCATTAATAATGGGTAAAATAGGCTATGGGTAAGAAAGGTAAAAGTTATACAAAAGTCCCTCACTACAAAAGATACGGAGCTTCTAAACCTTCGAATGTCAATTTGTCGAAGAAGAAACCTGCATTCTTTTTAATAGCTTCTGGATATTCTTGACTTTGAGTCTTATTGCTATGATAGCAAAAATAATTAAACATTATTATTTTGACAAGAATATTCATCACCATCATCAAAGATAGAATTATAGGTCCTGTGCCGAACAAAAAAAGGATTATGCCAAACAAAAATCAAATAAAATCAACAGTTCAATTTACCGAACAAACCACAGTTCCAAAAGAGAAGTCCGAAAATATAAATTCCTTTTTAGATATAACGGTATTCGGGCTTCTCTGTTAATAGTTATTAATAACGAACGGCTAAATTTTATAGTGAAACGCTAACTGCCGATTTCTACATTCATTTTGGAAAAGGCAAACCATTTCTTGCCCAAATCTTTCAACGATGCCCCCAATGTGGTAAAGCTCCGTACCGTCTATGATAAGGAAACGCCGCACCTGGGACATTTCTTTATGACCGATCTCCTTTAGCTCAGAGTACTTCGACGTTCACAACCCGCTCGCCCATGAAATAAAGGTACGCGCAGTCGTAAGTGAGGCCGTCCTTCGCCTGACAGCTGTATATCCACTTCTCGTTGTAGCGCCCCTTCTCCGGCGTCGTGTCCTTCCGCCAGGGCTCCCCTATCGTGTCGACGACCTCTGCCTTCGTCATTCCCTTATAATCCTTCCCGGCTTCGATCGACTTCACTACCTCGTTCCCGCTCGATTTCGACCCCTGGGCGAGCACTATCGGCGCGTCGGCCGCAAAAGAGCTCAGGGGAAATATAGTCGTCGTCATAACGAGGGCGATGGAGAGAAATAACGATCTCCGGAGAAAGTAATCTAATCGCGTCATGTGCGTGAACCTTTGTCATTAAGTTATTAGGATGCTGCCGACCTTAATTATATTGCAGAAATTCCATGTCATCGATGGGTTTCTTTTTACTCGAACTCGAATCCGAGGCCGCCGTCGGCAACAGTTATCCTCACGCTCCCGCCTGAAGCCAGCTTCCCGAAGAGTATCTCCTGCGTCAGCTTCTGAGTGATCTCGTTGTCGATGAATCTTTGAATTGGCCTTGCCCCGAGAAGCTTGTCGTAGCCCTTCTCGGCGATAAAAGCCCTCGCCTCGGGCGTAAGCTCGACGGAGACCTTCTTGACCCTGAGCCTGTCGGCGAGCTGCCCTACCATCTTGTCGACTATCTTTTCGACGACTTCCCTGCTCAGAGAGTTGAAGTGCAGCACTGCATTCAGCCTGTTCCTGAATTCCGGGCTGAAGTATCTTTCTATAGCCTGGACGCTCTTGTCCTCGAACTCGTCCTTCTCGAACCCGAGGGTCCTCTGGCTGCTCTCACGCGAGCCCGTGTTCGTCGTCAGTATCAGCACAATCTGCCTGAAGTCGACCTTCCTCCCGTTAGAATCCGTGAGCGTCGCGTGGTCCATCACCTGGAGCAGCACATTATAAATATCCTCGTGCGCTTTCTCTATCTCGTCCAGGAGGAGCACCGCGTGCGGGCTCTTGTGAACTGCCTCCGTTAACTGCCCGCCCTCGTCGTATCCGACGTATCCCGGCGGCGATCCTATGAGCCTCGATACAGTATGCTTCTCCATGTATTCGCTCATGTCGAACCGTATGAATCCGATGCCGAGCGCCTCCGCGAGCTGCTTTGCGAGCTCCGTCTTTCCGACACCTGTCGGCCCCGCGAACATGAAATTGCCGACGGGCTTATCCGGCTCGCTGAGGCCCGAGCGCGACATCTGTATCGCCGTCACGAGCTTCTCCACCGCCTCGTCCTGCCCGAATATAACCTTCTTCAGGTCCGAGGCGAGCGTCATGAGCCTGTGCCTGTCGTCCACCTTAACAGTCCGGCTCGGCACCTTCGCGATCTTCGATACGAGCGCCTCTATGTCCTTCACCGTAACCTGCTTAACGCCCGTATCGTAGCTCCTCAGCTTCACAGCCGCCCCGGCCTCGTCGATGAGGTCGATAGCCTTGTCCGGAAGCCTCCTGTCGTTCATGTACTTCGCCGAAAGCTCGACAGCTGCTTTCAAGGCGGACGTCGAATACCTCACGCCGTGAAACTCCTCGTAATGCCTTTTCAGCCCGTGAAGGATTTTCACGCATTCCTCTTCGCTCGGCTCGTAAACGTCTATCCTCTGGAACCTCCGGGCGAGCGCGTGGTCCTTCTCGAAAACGCTCCTGTATTCCTTGAGCGTCGTCGTCCCGATGCACCTTATCTCGCCGTTGGCGAGCGCGGGCTTGAGCATGTTCGACGCGTCGAGCGTCCCGCCGGAAACGGCGCCGGCTCCTATGACAGTATGTATTTCGTCTATGAATAGTATCTTCCTGTCGTCCCCTTTCACGCTGTCTATGATGGACTTCAGCCTCTCCTCGAAGTCTCCCCTGTAGCGAGTGCCCGCCGTGAGGGAGCCCATGTCGAGTGCATAAATAGAGGTGTTTTCGAGGGCCTTCGGAACATCGTTTTTCGCGATCCGGAGGGCGAGCCCCTCGGCTATGGCCGTCTTCCCGACGCCGGCGTCGCCGACGAATATCGGGTTATTTTTACGCCTCCGTGCGAGTATGTGTATCGTGCGGTCTATCTCCGACTCCCGCCCGATGAGAGGGTCGAGCTTCCCGTCGCGTGCCTTCTTGACGAGATTGGTGCAGAATTCCGAGAGCGGGTCCTTCGCACCTTCCTGCGTCTGCGTATCCGTCTTCGCTATGCTGGTCGATTTTTCCTGCGGGCTCTGCCCCGTCCCGCCGTGCGATATGTACTTTACAAGGTCATACCTGTTCACTCCCTGCTCGTTCAGGAGATACACGGCGTGAGACTCGTCCACCCTGAACATGGCGACGAGTATGTTCCCCCCGTCTATCTGCTGCTTGTCGGCGGATTCGGCGTGCATGGCGGCGAGCCTGAGAACATAATGGCTCCCGGCCGAGTACTGCGGCTCCGGAAGATACTCGGAATCGACAGGCGGCATGTTATCGTCGATAAAATCCTCGAGGCCCGTTCTCAGGCGCTCGAGATCCACGCCGCATCCCGTAAGAACTTCTGCCGCGTCATGGTCGTAAGTCAGCTCGAGCAGTATGTGCTCGAGAGTGATGAATTCGTGCCGCCTCTCCTTTGCCTGCTCGTATGATCTCTTGAGCGTTTCCTGAAGTTCTCTCGAAAGTGTCATTGATATTCGCCTCCCCCTTCCACTTCCAGTATGCATTTGAGCGGGTGCTCGTACTCCTTCGCCAGCTTGTCCACCTGCGCTATCTTGGTAGTAGCCACGTCATAAGTATAAACGCCGACAGTGCTTCTGCCCGCAGTATGGGCTTCGAGCATTATTCTCGTCGATTCCTCCTGGCCCTTGTAGAATATCCTCATTAGCACCCACACCACGAACTCCCTCGGCGTGTAATCGTCGTTGAGGAGCACTATCCTGTACATGTCGGGCCGTTTGAGCCTGGCCCGTTTTTCTGTAAGAAGCTCTCCCTCGCGGTCGCTCCGTTTGATATTCCTTTCAGCCATTGCTTCGGTCTCTTGGCGGCGCGTCCGCTCCCGGTTTCTGCCCCGTGCAGACGTATCTTTTAAAAAATTTAATCACGCCTCCTTTGTTTTTCTACTCCCCGTGTAAATATTTCAGCGGCGACTGCCGATTATACTGCTCGATAAGGCCCTCCGTATATCCGCGCTCGCGGTCGAGGAACTTGCCTATAGCGCGCCCGGCGGCCTCGTTCAGAATCAGGTGCGAGCTATACGTCGGAACCGCCCCGAAGCCCCGGAGGAACTTGTGCTCGCCCTGCGCCCCGGCCTCGAAAATATCGATTCCGTTATTTATAGAATAGTCTATCAGGCTGTAGAAACAACATTCGAAATGGAGGTTGCTCCAGGACTCGACTGCCCCCCAGTAACGGCCGAAAAGCCTGTTGTTCTTTACCACGTTGAAACTCCCGCCTACCCACCTTCCGGCGCTCCTCGCCATCACTAAAACGAGGCGGTGCCTGTACTTTTCAAGCATTAGATCGAAGAACTCCCTGTTCAGATACGCGCTACCCCATTTTCTGGAATGCGTGTCCATGTAAAAATCCCATACGGCCTCTATATGCTCTTCCTTTATGTCGTCCTTTTCTATGGTCGTTATTTCGAGCCCCGAGCCTTCGAGGGATTTTCTCTCTTTTTTAATCTGCTTTCTTCTGCCCGAACGGAGGTCCGAAAGAAAATCCTCGAAGCTCCCGTAGTTCCTGTTCTTCCAGTGGTATTGATGCGTGATCCGCGTAAGGAACCCGAGCCTCCCGAGTAGCGAGCACTCCCTTTCCGTCAGGAAAAGAAGGTGCGCGGAAGAGCATTCCTCCCTCACCGAAAGCTCCGCGAGCCCCCTCGCCAGGATACCGGCGCACTCTTCGAACGGATACTCGGGATGGACCGATATGCGCGTGCCGGTGGCGGGAGTAAAAGGCACCGCGGCGACGAGCTTGGGATAGTATCTCAGACGCGCGTTCTCGAAAGCCCTCGCCCATTCCCAGTCGAATATGTACTCGCCGTATGAGTCGTACCTTATATAAGCCGCTACCGCGCCGGCCATCCTCTCCCCGTCCCTCAAAACCAGGTATCTCGGTATCCAGGTGGTATGCGGCCCGACGCATCCCGCAATCTCCATCGACTCGAGGAACTCGTATTCGAGAAACGGGTTCTCTCCGTCGATGAGCGCGTTGTACTCGTCCCTGTCGAGGGCCGCGATCGAATCGGATACCGAAAGCGTGTACTCTCTCTCCATACGTTTGTCCGCTTGGCTCGGGGGTAATTTCCCGAACAAAATTAGTATAGCACCTGTGACAAGTGACAGCTCCGCATCGAGCCCTCCGGAGCTGCGCCGGAGCCTCATGCGCTTATTGACAAGGGAAGACCGAAAGTGGGATAATGGTAATCATCCGCGTAAAAACTCCTTCTCGAGGCTGAATATGTGTAAACGCACAGCAGCGCCGCTTGTTCTCGCGCTTTTTCTGGCGCTCTCGTATTTCTACGTCCCCGGTTTACACCCGTCCCTCGCCCAAACCGCGTCGGACAAGGCCGACGTCTTCTTCAGGCTGAACGAATTCGCATTCGGCCCCGGCGAAGAAAACGCCCTGAAAGAGATAGCGGCGAGTGTCAAAAATAACCCGGGAGCGGTCCTCGTCATCGAGGGCTACTCCGACGTAACAGGCGACGACGAATATAACCTCAACCTCTCCCGGCGGCGGGCCGAGGCTGTAAGGCAGTTCTACATATCGCAGGGCGTGGAGCCGGGACGGATTACAGTAAGC
>PJQE01000052.1_pt1 | contig 13926 bp, 15 predicted proteins | sample 1503751 | NCBI WGS metagenome assembly PJQE01 (sample SAMN07775948, study PRJNA414020) | Biofilm metagenome, whole genome shotgun sequencing project. | reverse complement strand
GCATGGTTGCGACGAATTTGTGCGCGTGCAGCGGCGGTGCGGTCTGATCCAATTCGCCCGCCATCACCAGCGTCGGCGGATAACATTGCTCCGGCTTCGCATTGTGAACCGGCGACCACGCGCGCAAGGTTTGGAATTCCTGTGGGTCGGCGGGCGAACCGAATTCCGGTTGCCAGAATGCGCCGCCCGTGAATTGATCGAAGCGCAGCAAATCAAACACGGGAATATCAATCACGCTCGCGCCGAATAAATCCGGGCGTCGTTGCAGCGCCGCGCCCGCCAGCGGGCCGCTCAAGCTGCCGCCGTTGGCGACGAGCTTCGCCGCCGAGGTGTAGTTGTTTTTGAGCAGCCATTCCGCCGCCGCCAGATAATCGTCCAGCACCGTTTGCTTGCCCGCTTTGACGCCCTGTTGATGCCAACCCGCGCCGTATTCGCCGCCGCCGCGCAAACTGGGTTGCGCGTAAACGCCGCCCATTTCCAGCCAGACCAATCGGTCAGGGCGAAACCACGTAAACGAAATCCAGCCCATTCCGCCGTAGCCGTACATAAACGCCGGGGCTGTGCCGTCGAGCTTCAAGCCTTTGCGATGAATGATGAACATCGGGATGCGCGTGCCGTCTTTGCTCGGATAAAAAACTTGTTTGACTTCGTAGCGGCTGTACTCAAACGGCAGCGCCGCGCGTTGGAAAAGCGTCGTCTTGCCCGTCGCCACATTCAGTCGAAAGATCGTGCTTGGGTCGCTGAAGCCGAGGTATTGATAAAACACATCCGCATCGCGCTGCGTGCCGCTGAAGCCGCCCCAGATCGAGCCGCCGATGGGCACGGGGATTTCGTGTTGCAATTTCCCTTTCGTATCGAAAACGCGAATCAACGGCCTGCCGTCGCGCACATACATCAGCACGAAACGATTGCCGTGCATGCTGAGCGCATTGCCGCCGGTTTGATCGCGCGCGTTGATGGCTTCTTTCTGTTGTGGCACGACCGTGCGCCAGTCTTCGCCTGCGGTTTTGGCGGGGTCAATTGAAATGATGCGTCCCAATGGCGCTGCGAGATCGGTGTAAAAACAGAAGCGCCCGTTTGCGCTGCCGAGAAAGGTGTAAGCCGCGTCAGCCTGCGAAATCAGCGGCTGTAATTGCGCGCCCGCTTGCCGCAGGTCTTGATAGAGTACGCGATTGTTCGTGCTGCCGTTGTCGTGCGCTTGCACGATCAAATACTTGCCGTCGTGCGTGACCGCGTGGGTGAAATAACCGTTCGGAGCATTGGGCAGCGTGGCAATCAGGCGGTCATTCGTCTGCGGCTGACCCAACGTGTGATAGAAGATTTTCGGATTCTGCACGACGGCTTGTTGCTCGTTGCCCGGCTTCGGCAAATCAAACGCGCTGTAGAAAAATCCCTTGCCGTCCGGCGTCCACGAAATGCCGCCCGATACCGAATGCTGCCCGGTCAACACATCGGGCAAATCCGCGCCTTTTTCGACATCAAAAACTTGCAAGCCGATCCAGCGCGATTGGCGTTTGCGCAAACCGTACACAAGATAACGCCCGTCAGGACTCGGCGCGAGCGGCGCAGTCGTCGTCAACGTCGTGTCGGCGGAAAACTGCTTTTGCACATCCAGCAACACACGCGGTCGCGCGGTTGCGCCGTCCTGCACAAACACGACGCCTTGCCCGCGCGCGCGACCGGCTTCGGTTTTGAGATAAAAGTATCGCGTGCCCGCCTTGACCGGCACGGAGTAACTGTCGGTTTGCACCAGTTCCGTCAGCCGCGCATTGATCGCCGCGCGCGACGAAACATCAGTCAGATGGCGTTGCAACAGCTCGTCCTGCGCCTTGACCCAGGCTTTGGTTTCGTCGGAGTTCGCGTCTTCCAGCCAGCGATACGGGTCGGCGACGGTGACGCCGTGATACACGTCTTGCTGATCGCTGAGACGCGCGGGTGGATAGTTTTGTTGTGACGAGGCGCGCTGCAGAATGAACAGTGCAGCACAAACCAGGCCGAACCACAGCGCGGTTCGGCAACGCAGGAAAAATGACATACAAAATGCTCCTATGTTTCCGGCACGGTGAACGGTCGCCGGAACGTGAATGCATGTGCGCTTGCGCCATACTGCTGTAAATACGCCAGTCGTTCCTTCGCTTCTTCAACGGTGGGAATGCGCCCCGCCTCGATCCACCACAGCGCGAGATAGACGCCGTCGAATGTCTCAAACCACTCACCACGCCGCCGCGTTACCTCAGCGTGCGCGCTGCGATAGACAAAGGCTTTGAGCGCATCGAACGATTCCCACACCGAGAGATTGACGATGATGCGTTCGTCGCCATAAGGCCGCAGCACCGTCGCATCGCCCGCATCCGTTTGCAGCCGCCAGACAAAACCGGGGCTGTCATCGGCGAGCGCATTGATTTCATCGAGCGCGGCAACGAAGCCTGCCAACAGTGGATCATCGAGCGCCGCGCGGGCGCGAGCGATATTGATTTGGGCGAGCTGATAGTTTTGGTTCACCACTCAATTCCTACATTGTCTTTTGCTTTTACTCGTGCCATTCCTGCCCAAAGCCCAACACGTAGCCATCCACATCGCGGACGGCGAATTCCTTCATGTGATATTCCGCTTGAATGATCGGCCCATACACAAGCTGCGCGCCGTTCGCCAGCAATTCGTCGCACAACGCCTGCGCATCGCTGACCCAGAAGAACACGTCCCAAGTGCCGCCCTGTTTTTCGTTCGGAACAAGCTGTGTCGCATCCGCCGCCAGCCGCAGCATCAGCGCCAACCCATCGCGGCTGAGAATGGCGAACATAGGCGGATTGCCGCCCGTGTATTCGCAGTGAAAGCCGAGCGCGCTTTCGTAATGCGTCATGGCTTGCGCGAGGTCAGCCACGAGCAAATACGGCGCGCTGCGCAACAAAGTCGGCTTCTGTGCTGTCGTCATAAGTCCTCAACCCTTCTGCTTTTTCAAATCGGCAATCAGTTTCTCGACACTGGCTTTGGCGTTTGCTGGATTCGGCGCTTTGGCCGTATGCGGCAACGCCTGCTCCGCCGTTTGAATTGCTTCGTCGTAGCGTTTCATCTCGCCGAGAATGCGTGCTTTCAACAAATGCGCCGACACCAACAGGTTCGCGTTGCCCGCATTCAACGCCAGCGACGCATTGATCCAGCGCAAGCCTTCTTCCAAATCGGTCTTCGTGCGCAAGTAATAGTTCGCCGCCCACCACGCTTCCGACTCGTTGAAAACCTTGCGCGCTCTGGCCTTCGTCAACGCCGCTAAATCGGCGCTGATCGTGAAGCCGACCTTGAGCTTGTCCCAATGCATCACCAGTTGCGTGGCTTCGTTCGACGCAGTCGGAAAGCTGTATTGCAAGGCTTCCTGATGTTCAGCGGCTTGCGGTTTGACTTTGATGCGCAGCGCGTCGTCGGCCTCCTTGTAATTGAACGCGCCCCACTGTTTCGCCGTCTTGTTGAAGATGATCGTCCATTCGCTCTCGGTCGGGATCATAAACAGCGCGTAGGTTCCCGCTGACAGCGGTTGGCCTTCGATTTTGACATCGGTGCTGAACGCAATCGTCGTCGCATCGTTCGCGCCCGCGCGCCAGACTTTGCCGAATGGTTCCAACTCGCCGAACACCTTGCGGCCTTTGGCGAAGGGGCGATGATATTTGACGGTGATGTCGGTCACGCCGATGGTTTGCGAGGCGTTCGCGGCGGGGCTGTCGAGCGGCATCACCCAACCGAATTGCGATTGCGCGAACGCCGATGCAGTGAGCAACGCTATTACGAAAATGAGTTGCAGCAGTTTGATGGTTTGTTTCATTTGTTCTTTCTCCTGTTGAGTGGTTGTTGGTTGTGACTCGATAAAAACGTTTGCAGCACGCGGTCAAATTCCTGCGGACGCTCTTCCATCACCCAATGCCCGGTGCGCGCCAAAAAGTTCAGGCGCAAATTGCGAATGCCTTGCAACACCGCCGCCGCCTGTTGCCGCGTTGTGTCCGCTTCATCGCCTTCCGGCAAGCCGAACACCGCGCCGACCGGAATCCTGATTTCACCAAGCCGCGCGCGCCAATCGTAGCGCCGCAATTCATAGCTGATCTGCGCGCTTGTCAGCCGGTCTGCTTTGCCGAACATTTCCACGTAAGCAGGCACGCGCGCTGCATTGGCAATCGCGGTAGCAGGCATCTCGCTCATCTGTTTGCGGAACTCGTCATCCGTCTGTTGCAACGTCGCCTTGCGCCGCATTTCGGCTTGCTGCAAACGCTCTTCCAGCGTGATCGCCAACGTCGCCGGATGCACCGCGCCCCAATCCACCAGAAACAATTGCGCCGCGCTGCCCGGATGGTCGAGCGCAAGTTTGATAGCGACCGCCGCGCCGAACGAATGGCCTACGATCACGACGTTGCGCAATCGCTTTTCACTCAGGTAGTCCGCGATTGCCGCCGCGCAATGTTCCAGCAACGGCGTGCCTTGCGCATCAGCGGCGACGGGCCAGCGCGCCGTGCCGCCCAGTCCCGGCAACGTCACGGCGTGCATCGTGTAGCGGCTCCGATTGCGCCGCATAAACGGTTCCCACGAATGCCAATCGCAACCCGCGCACGGAATCAACAGCAGGTGTTGCGCGCCGCTGCCTCGCACTTCGACCTGAATCGCTGCCGCTGCTTGCGCCGCGAAGCCGAGGCTGAAGACGCACAGCCAAAGCGCTCTCGCCTTGTTCACAAACTTACGATTTCGGTTTCGTGCGCACATAAAAACTTTTCTGGACGATCTTCCATTCGCCTTCGAGTTTGAGCAGCAAAATAAAATCCGTCGTCAACGTAGTTGGATAATCAAAGACGATGCGCGCGCTAGCCGCATTGCCGTCAATCTCGATGCGCTCGATGGTACGTTTGCGGCGCGCTTCATCTTCCGCAGACTGGCCGGAAAAGCGTTTGGCATATTCGTCTAACGTCATCTGCGCCAGCTTGCCGTCGCGCACGAACGACAACCTGGCATCGGGATGAAACGCCTTCTGCAAATGGTCGGGATTGCCTGTGATCTGTGCTTGCAAGTAGTGCTGAAGCGTTTGCCGAATCGCAGCTTCCTCAGCGGATTGTGCGCCGGCTCGCATTGGTTGCGCGCCCAACGCAATGATGATGAGCAGGGTAAGCAAGCAACGTATTTTCATTTGATTGTTCCTTTGATGATTTTATTGATCACGACTGATGGGCGGCACGACGCCGTTCAAGCGCAGGTACACAACCATCTGTCCGTAATGCCGATTGGTGTGACCGATGACCATCTGCGCCACGAACGCGCGAGACACCTTGCCGAAAAATTCCGTCTTGATGCGCCCGGCCAGCCGCGCCGCAGGCATTCGTTTGAGCGACACCTTATTTTCCTCAATCGTCTTGCGCAGCGCGGCTACGATTTCATCTTTGGTCTTGAGCTGCATAAACACATCGTTGCCTGCTGGCGGTGACTTCACGCCGCGCACCCAACTCATCAGGTTGGCATAGACGCCCGCGACGTGTTTGACCTGCTCGCCGAAGGTGCGTACTTCTTTGGTCGGGCGGAAATCATACTTGTCCGCCGGCATCGCCTCGGCGACACCCAGCGCGAGTTCTCCCGCTTGTTCCAGACTGGTCAGCAACTCCTGTTTGTTGAGTTGCGCGAACGCGGGCACGCTGCCCAGCAGACAAAATAACGCGATAGCCAATAGTTGTTTCATCAAATCTCCTGTAAAAGCATTGAGGGAATGAGCCGCAGCGACCTTACAATTACGCGCTGCCAGCCTGACACCGTTTGCGTCACTTTAGTCTGCCATTACGCGCAAAGTCCTGTGGGAAGACCTTATTAATGTCTGATAAATCGGTTTCAGGTGCGAATGCTTCAAAACAAAGTCGTGCAAGTAAGCCGGTTTGTGGTTTTCGTTGCACATGGCGGCGCTCCCTTGCCGAGGCAACCCGCGCCGAGTCGGCGGGTGCGCAATGAGTTTTCCCCTTCGCAGCCCGTTCGTGAGCGCCCAAAGTGCGCCAGACACTGACTTGAGCGTTGTGTGTCGTCATCCGTCCCTGAATTCAAACCGTCTGTCCCTCACCCATCGCCGCCTGGCCGGACTTCGCGTATGCTGAAATTCGCACGGCGTATGGAAAACCGCTCTGACAATTCACGACACCTTATCCGTTGGCGCAGCATCTGGCTGGGCTGGACTTTGGTCGGCGGCTTTAGTGTTTTGCGTTATCTGGCGATTGCGTTGGGGCAAGGGGCGCCGATCAATTGGCGCAAAGGCATCGCATACGAATTCCTGTTTATGTATGTCTGGGCGCTGTGTACGCCACTGGTGTTTGCCGTCGCGCGGCGTGTGCGGTTGACCAACTGGTGGCCAGTCGCCTGGCGGCACGCGCCGTTCGCCGCCTTGATTGCGGGGTTGCAGGTGGCTGGACTGATTGGCGTGGTGATGCTCTTTGAAGCACGCGGACAGCAGGCAAACTGGCAGCAGCCTTGGTTGGTCTGGCGGCGCGAAGCCATCTATATCGGCTGTACTAATCTGGCGATTTATGCGGTGCTGGCAGGGATTTATTACGGCTTGCGATTGCGGCACGAGCGACAAGTGCGCGAAACGCAACTGACGGCGCGGCTGGCGCAGGCCGAATTGCAAAACCTCAAAATGCAGTTGCAGCCGCATTTTCTCTTCAACACCTTGCACGCGATTGGCGTGCTGATGATGCGCGATGCCGGCACGGCGCGGCGGATGCTCGTGCGACTGAGTGAATTGCTGCGCCTCACGCTCGACCATACCGCAACGCAGGAAGTCCCGCTCAAACAGGAACTGGAATTCCTCGCAGCCTATCTCGAAATCGAACGCACGCGCTTTCAAGACAAGCTCAACGTACAGATGGAGATCGAACCTGCCACCCTCGACGCCGCCGTGCCGGGTTTGTTGTTGCAACCGCTGGTTGAAAACGCGATTCGACATGGCGTCGCGCGTCGCGCGGAAGCGGGATTAGTCGTGATTTCCGCTACGCGGCAAAATGGTTCATTGCATTTGCAGGTGCGCGACAACGGGCCGGGTCTGGATGAAGAACCGCAACCGGGCATTGGGCTGGCGACGACACAAGCGCGGCTCGAACAGCTTTATCGCGCCGAACAGCAATTTGAAATTACGCGCGCGCCAGAAGGCGGCGTTTGCGTAACAGTCGTGTTGCCCTTTCGTCAGGCGGAGGAAAGTTGAAGCAATGGAAAAATGGCGTGTCCTGATTGTGGATGACGAGCCGCTCGCACGCGAGGGCGTGCGCGTGTTGCTGGCTGCTGATTCTTCCCTCGAACTCATCGGCGAATGCGCAAGCGGTCTGGAGGCTGTCGCCGCGATTCAGGAACACGCGCCCGACCTGGTTTTCCTCGACGTACAGATGCCCGCCCCTGATGGCTTCGGCGTGGTCGCCGCGATCGGCGCGGAGCGAATGCCCGTTGTGATTTTCGTCACGGCTTACGATCAATATGCGCTGCGGGCGTTTGAGATCAATGCGCTGGATTACCTGCTCAAACCGTTTGACGAAGAGCGTTTCCACGCCGCGCTCGCACGCGCCAAGGCACGCTTGCACGAACGGCGCGCGGCGGATTTGAGCGGTCAATTGCAAAGCCTGCTGGCGACCGTGCAGCCAAAGCCCAACTATCTGGAACATCTCGTCGTCAAACAGACTGAACATGCCAGGCAGACTGGACATACTGGGCAGACCGGGCAACCGGGACGGATTTTCTTTCTCAATGTAGCCGACATCATTTGGATTGAGGCGGCAGACAATTACGCGCGCGTTTGCACGGCGCAAGGTGAACATCTGATCCGCGATACGCTCAGCCATCTGGAACAGCGACTCAACCCACAGCACTTCCTGCGCATTCGCCATTCCGCCATCATCAATGTGCGTTGTATCAAAGAACTGCATCCGCAATTCAACGGCGAATACACCATCGTGCTGAAAAACGGCACGGAACTGAGTTCGAGCCGTCGCTATCGCAAAAACCTCGCCGCGTTGCTGGGCGAATGAATCAAGTTGTCTTCCGTCTGTCCCGGTTCTCCGTCCATCTATCCCAAAACTGTCGTAAGCCTGTTGTAGTTGACCTACAGTGCGTGCCGTAAAAAATTCCATCACCACAGGAGAATCATTATGCTGAGTGTTGCAAAGTATCTGAATCGTCGTTCGTTTTTGCGCGGCGCGGCACGCGCGGGGCTGGCTTTGCCATTATCGGCAATTAGTGTCGAAGCCTTCGCTGTCGCAGCGCCCGACCTGAAAAAACTCATCACGCAATACTATGCCGCGTATGAGGAACTGAACCTGGAGAAGGCGTTGAGCTTTTACGCCGAAGACGCTTATTTTGAAGACCCGACGATTCACATGATTTTGCGCAATCGTAAGGAAATGCACGACGCTTTTGCCGCGATCAAGCCGTTATATCAGCGCGTCAAATTCGAGCCGTCGTTGTTGCTGGTCAGCGGCGCGTGGCTGATTTGCCAACACGTGCAAAGTGGTTCACTGCGACGCAGCGCGCAGGCGGAATTCAAAGACTACCGCGTACAGGGTGTGTCGCTGTTTGAATTTGCGGGTGAGAAGATCAAGCGGCAATACGATTATTACGACGCCCTCGGGCTGCGTAAGCAGACAGGCGCAACCGGCAGTGCGCAATGATGACGTTATTGGCTTTTCACGGCTACGGTGTACATTCAACTAGCCGCTGCGGTGCAGGAAGTGAAGAGAAGAGTGGGGATAACCATGAATCATTTACCATCAGCAGCCGATCAGGATTTTCGGCGGCGATTTGAAGCAGGTGAAGTTTTGCCTGCCGATTTCAATCATCGCGCGCATCTCAGGTTGGCTTACGTTTACTTGTGCGAGAACGATACCGACACGGCGCATCAATTGATGCAGCGTGCTTTGTGGTCGTTCATCGAACGGCACGGCATTGATCCGGCGAAATACCACGAAACCATCACGCGCGCGTGGGTCATGGCGGTGCGCCATTTTATGGAAAACACCTTGCCTACCGCTTCTGCCGAGAGTTTCATTGAAAAGAATCCGGTCATGCTCAATCCGCAAATCTTGCTGACGCATTACTCCGCCGAAGTGCTTTATTCAGATGAAGCACGCGCCTGGTTCGTCGAACCGAATCTCGCCCCGATACCCAGACCCGACCTGAAGCAAAATCGCATGTCACAGGAGCCACCCCAATGAGCTATCAGAGAAACTGTATTACCCCGTACGACCGCGCAAATGTTGCACCGGTTACGCAAGCGTTGGCGTAGCTACACAGCAGAGGAGCGTTGTATGAAAAAAGTTTTGTGTACCGTGTTGCTCATCATCGGTTGGCTATCCGTTGGCGAACTGCCCCGTAGCAGCGCCGCCCAACCGGTTTACGAATTTCGCAACGGACGTTGGTTTGACGGCGAGAAATTCGTCGCGCGGAACTTTTATACTGTGCGCGGTTTGCTGACGACCAGGAAGCCTCCGCGGGTTGATCGCGTGATTGATCTGAATGGCCGCTATGTCGTGCCGCCGTTCGGTGAAGCGCATAACCACAACCTGGAAGAGTCCGCCATTCAACGTTATCTGGCGGCGGGCATCTTTTACGTCAAGAATCCGAACGCACTGCCTCGTGACCAGCAACAGGTGAGAGGCCGCATCAACCTTCCGACCAGTGTTGACGCAGTACTGGCGCACGGCGGCTTGACGGCGACGGGCGGCCATCCGCTCGGCGTAGTCAAACGCAACCTCGACCGGAAAATCTGGACGGAAGCCGAAGGCGACGGCGCATTTGTCGTGCTGGTGGATACGCTGGCCGACCTCGACCGCAAGTGGCCGCAGTTGCTGGCAAGGCAGCCGGATTTCATCAAGACTTATCTGCTTTATTCAGAGGAATACGCCAAACGCAAAGACGAGGAGAAATACTTCGCGTGGAAAGGGTTGAATCCGGCGCTGTTGCCTGAAATCGTCAAGCGCGCGCACCGCGCGGGGCTGCGCGTCAGCACGCACGTCGAATCGGCAGCGGATTTTCATCAGGCGGTTCAAACTGGCGTGGATGAGATCAATCATCTGCCGGGCTTTCGACCCGACCGGAACAATCCGCAAAATTACGCTGAACCTGATGCGGAAATTCATTTGATGATGGGCTTTTTGATTGGCACAGGCATCGGCGCGCTCGTCGGCGTGGGGTGGGGCGCGAGCAAGCGCAAAGAAGTGTTGATCTATCAAGCCAAGTAGCGTGCGAAAAGGAGAACTAAAAGTTGCCTATGAACGCCAAACAAATCGTCGTCGTTTTTCCCTGGCTGTGTTTCCTCGCTTCGGTTGCCATTGCGCAATCGCGGCAACAGGAGGCTGACCAACCGCTGCTATTCGCCGTCGAACGTCAACGCGGCGCGGCGTGGGATGCGCGCCTGCCGATGAACCAGCAGGCAAACTGGGACGAACATGTACGTTTCATGAATCATCTTGCCGCTGACGGCATCGTGCAACACGGCGGGCCGCTTGCGGAAGGCGAAGAGATTCTGCTCATCGTCAAAGCCAAAGACGAAGCCCTGGCGCGCGCCAGCTTTGACGACGACCCATGGAGTAAAGCCAAACTGCTGACCATCAAAAGCGTGCGCCGCTGGACGGTCTTGTTGCAAGGCGGAGACGAAGCTGCGATTCGCCAAACATTGCAGCATTACTTGCAAGCCCACGTTACGGGCAATCCCGAACACCTGAAAAAAGCTTTTCATCCCGAAGCCAAACTACTGTTCGTGCGTGAAGGCAAGTTGGCACAAATGACACTGGATGATTACGGCAAACGCTTTTCCGGCAAGCCAGCTGAAGATGAAGCGCAACGCCGTCGCAAGATCGAAAGCATCGAGATTGACGGCAATGCGGCGATGGCGCGCATCACGTTTGATTATCCGGCGACATTCACGACTGATTTTATGCTGCTGCTCAAACTGGACGGCGAGTGGCGCATCGTGCAGAAGAGTTTTTATGTCCGCATCAAACCGAAACCATAACTCAGCGCAATACGTGCGCGTCACGATCTCTGCATTTATGTTACGCATCTTCAGTCTCAGCCTTTTACTCCACAGGCAAAGCTGTCAGCGGGTCAATACGTGTCGCGCGCCACGCCGGAATCCAGCACGCCGCTAGCCCCGCCACCAACAAAGCAGCAGCGACCAGAAGATAGGTCAGCGGATCGCGCGCACGGATTGCGCTGAGCGCGTTCGCCGGCCAGTGCGAGAGAAAGGCTGCCGCCTTCACAGCGAGCAGCAATCCGCTGCCGATCAACCGGAAGCCTTCGCCCAAGTATTTCCGTGTAGAAAACGTTTTATGGTCGCAAGTAAGCGTTTGGTTCCACCAATTGCATGTCCGGGGAACTCTGCACCAGTTCGCGCAAGATTGGTGCGTGACCGTTGCCGAAAATCACCAGCACGCGATCAGTCGGCGCAGTCACGAGTTGCGACAGATTGGTGAAGATGCGGAAGTTGCGTTGATACCAGCGCGTGACTTGATCAGCGCCCGTGAATTTATCGGCGCTGCCGACGCGCGTCATTTGCAGGTAAAAGTCATGGCTGCGTGCGAGCAACGACGGCTCATTCCATTGCAACAGGTTTTCGCGCACGGTCATCTGCGTTTGGCGTTTCATTATCTCCTGCACTTCGGCGATGACTTTTTGAAAGTTTGTCAGGAAGGCTTTGTTGTTGGTCTGTTGCGCCTCCGTGATCACAGCGTTCGTATCCATCCCGATGAGGTGGTCAATCAAATACATCTGTTGATGGCCGAGTTGCCGTGCCAGTCGAAAACCCAGTTGCTCGCGTTCGTTGGCGGTGAGTTTGTATTCGCCTTTCAGATAATTCGCATAATTCTGCTGAATGCTCACCGCATCCGGCGGCGCTTCGAGCGCGATCTTCGTCGGTTTGAATTTGGCGAGCGCCGCTAACACCTCGGCGATTTGCTGCTGCCGTTTTTCCGATAAGTGATCGTCGTAATCACTTTTTACATAATCCTGATTCGGATTGTGGAAGTGATAGACGCCCAGAATCATGACCTGGGCTTTTGCGGGGTCAGCCGTTTGTGCGAACGAAGTCAGCGGACGACTCAGGCTTGCAACCAACACAACCACTAACATTGAGACAACAAAATGTTTCATGCTCGTTTCTCCTTTCGACATTAAGGCAACTTTTAACCTTCCTTTTTGCTTACGGTTCCTTGCTGCGCGTGAAACTCATCACCCAATTGACTTCCCACGTCTTGCCGCCGTCGGTGGAATACGCCTGCTCCCAACGAGCCGAATCGCGCGTGATGTCCGACCAGATGAAGCGCGCCTTGATCTGATTCCCTTCATAAACTTCATCGGCGAAAAACTCGCCCTTGCCGTTTTTGAAACCACCGACCAGCGGCGTTTGCAATTCCATCGTGAGGTTGTCCACCCAATGCAAGCTCCATTGATTGGTCTTCGGATGAAAGAGCCGCAACGTCACGCCTTCGAGATAGGTGTTGCCGATGGTCGCTTTGAACTGATCTACGTTGCCTTGCTTGTTGAGAATCGGTCGGACTTCGAGCGTGGCGGAAAATTCCCACCATTCATTGTTGCCCTGCAACCGCTGCTTCAACATGCGGTTCTGCACTTTCCAACTGCCGTGCAGAAAGTCGAAAGCGCGCGCACCAGACGATTCAGTAGATGGTGTGACTGCTTTGGTTGCGAGCGATTGTTGCTGTGCAAGCGCGACGGATGTATCGGATTGCTCGTAGGCGCGGAAGCCACCGCCCGCAAGCAACAAAACAACGATGATTGCAGATGCACGTTTCATTCGGCTTTTCCTTTCTGCCGTTCGGCGGCGAATTGCCTCACTTCGGCTTGTGCCTGTGCAAACGGCACGACCTGATTGTGAACGCCCGCGAGCGTCGTCACCTGCCAACCGAGCTTTTCAATCTGCTGCATGAAATGCACGCTTGTATCTGACAGCGGTGCGCCCGGCAAATTGTAGAGATCGCCTTGAAACAGAATCTTTTCGTTCGGCAACCATACGACGTACATATCCGCCGCGTGTGGCGACGGGCCGATGTTGTAGACCTCGACTGTGTGCGTGCCGTCGCTGAACTTCCCCTGCTTTTCGACCAACTGGAATTCGGGCGCTTTCGGATTGCGCGCCAGTGCATCGGGCGCAAGCGTGTAGGTCGCCGCCGCCATCTGCTCAAAGAAAGGTTTGTTGCGCGCCGTGGTGATGAGCTTCGCACCTTCGGCTACGAAAGGCCGCAAGCCGCCCGTGTGGTCGTCGTGGTAATGCGTCAGCACGACGGAGCGAATCGGTTTGCCGGGCGCGGTTTCTTTGATTTTGGCGATGACTTGCGCCGAAACCTGACTGTTGCCGGGCGCTTCGATGATCATGACGTGATCGTTGAAGACAACGAACAGCGAGCGATACGAACCGCCCGCCAGCCCTTCGACCAGCCAGACATCGGGCGCGAGTTGCTTGAGGCCGAAGGCGGGCGGCGTTGCCAACGGATAATCCGCCGGCATTGCAAACAGCGCATCGGCAGGCGCGGTGTTCACTTTGAATTCAGCGTATTGCGAATCGCGGACGAGTTTGCCGTTGCGCACCTGCTTGATGCGCAACGGCAATTGCAAGCCGTCGAGCGATTGATAATTGCTGTAATGAATCTCGCTCACGTCATCGCCCGCCCACGCATCGGGCAAAAGGAATTCGAGCTTTGCGGGCAGCTTGCTTTGCGCGTCGAGATAGAGCGTGGTCTCCAAACCCGCCCAATGAAAGCTGACGATGGTTTGCTTGCGGCCTTCGAGTTCGCCTTCGCCCAACCAACGCAGCGTGCTGCGAACTTCCATCGCTTTTTGCACGACCATCGCGGGCACGAGCCGTTGCGCCGCCGCGCGCGCGGGCCCGTCGGGCGGCAGCTTCGTATGCGTCTTCCTGACCTGATCGAG
>PJQE01000051.1_pt1 | contig 14012 bp, 27 predicted proteins | sample 1503751 | NCBI WGS metagenome assembly PJQE01 (sample SAMN07775948, study PRJNA414020) | Biofilm metagenome, whole genome shotgun sequencing project. | reverse complement strand
TCGGAGAAGTACGCGCCGAAGCTGCTCGAGCGCCGCGGCGCCCGCGTGCGCGGCGTGCTCGTCATCGATTCGGCCCGCCGAGCGCGGAGCGAGAAGGAGCTTCTCGCGAGCGTCTTCGGCGTCATCCCCGGCGCGAAGGAGGATCCACGGTGACGAAGCTCGAGGGATGGATCGGGAACCGCGCGGACGCACCGGCGGCGCTGGACGTCGAGGAGACGGCGCGCGAGTTCGTCGAGTCCGGCTGGATGGACGAGTACGAGGGATGGCCGCTCGATCGCGCGCTCTCGCTCTTCCTCGCCTCCGATGCGAGCAAGGACGGACGGCCGGGGAAGAATCTCGCATGGGATCCGCGGGATCCCGCGTCGGCGGCGGCGTACGAGGAGATCGCCGGCCGCGTGATCGAGCTACGGTCCGCGAAGGAGTAGGATCGAGGCGATGGCGACGAGGTTCTTCCGACTTCTGGATCCGCAGTTCCGGCAGGCGGCCGCCGTCTTCCGGATCCGCAATGCGCGGTCCGGCCTCTTCATCGAGCGATGGAGCCCGGCGGCCGACGCATGGACGGAGGGACCGGGCACGCTGCTCCGGTTCGTGAACGAGGGAGAACTCGGCGCCGACGAGATCGACGAGGCGGAGGCGCGCCGGCTCATCGCGAGCGGGACGCTTCCGCCCCTGCCCGAGCCCATCCCCGCCGGCTAGAGATCCAGCGCGCCCGGCGGGAAGCGGAGCGTCCTCCAGAGATCCCCGATCGCGGCCGCGAGCCGCTTCTTCTCGGCCGCGCTCGTCGAGTCCTGCCGCTGGATCTCGTAGAGATTGTGCGAAGGCTCCTTCACCGCGAGGCTCTCGGCGGTATGGAACTGGAGTTCGTAGCGCGCTCCGGTCCGATCCCGGATGATCGCGTGGAAGCCGCGGTAGCCGGAGTCCGCGCCATGCTTCGCGACGGTGTACGTCGTATTCCAGAAGTTCTTCGAGTTCACGATGACGCCGCCGCGCGTCTCGATCTCCCGGAGCGCGATCCGTACGCCGTCGGCGTACTGCTCCGGGGAGAAGCGCATCGTGTAGCGAAGCGCGTCATTGATCCCCTCCGAGACGGCCGTGACGCCGCCGCGGCCGTCCAGGACGTCCGTCTGGATCTTCTCCGCGATCCGGTTCGTCCTCTTGAGGCGGAAGGCGAAGCCCTCGAGGGATCCGCCCGTCCGGTAGGCGACGTCCTGGAGCGTGCCGGAGACGAACCGCTCCGCCTCCGCCGATTGAGTGAAGAGCCGTTGCGCCGCGAACGGGAGCGCCCGCCCTTCGTGCGAGAGGTTCCGTAGCTCGTAGAGCGGCCGGACCGTCGCCGCGTTCGCGCCCCACGGCCCGCCCTGCCCGCGGACGGTCGCGAAGTCCCGGAGGTTCGCTTGCCCGCGGCGGTACATCTCGAGCCGGCCCGGTCCGAGGATCCGCCTCTGTTGCGCCGGCGAGAGCTTCTCGAAGGCGGCCGTCGCGTCGGGGAGCTTCGGATCGTTCGGCTGGACGCCGAAGAGCGGCGAGCGGCGCGGGACCATCCGGCACCGGCAGTTCGGATGCGTCTGCATCGGCTCTTCGATCGGGAATAGCTGCCCGTGCCGCGCGAAGCAGGCCGCGCACGGAGGCCGGCTCGTATTCTCGACGGCCGCCCGCCACGCCCAGGACTGGACGATGTTCGGGTTCGCGCGGTAGCTCGCTCGAGCGCCCTCCCGGTAGGCGCGGAGCGTCTCCGTCCGTGCGATCCGGTAGGCCCGGCCGAAGGTGAGATCGGAGAGCCCGGCCTCCAGCCGGCGCGCCACGTCGCGCGCGGCTAGCCCCTGGATGACGCCGGCGCCGATGACGTCGCGCGCGAAGGCCCGCGCCTCTCCGCCGTTCCGCGCCGTGAAGCCGGCGAGCAGCGAGCCGAGCGGCCCCCCCGCCTCGCCGCCGGTGAAGCTCGCGAAGGCCCGCGACGGGACGCCGGCCCACGATCGCGGCGAGATCTCGCCGAGCGCGGTCCCCGCCGCGCGCGCTTCCTGGAGCCCCGTCTCCCACGCGGCCGCCTGCCCCTCGAGCGTGACGTCGCCGAGCGTGGCGCCCATCCCGTAGACGAGGCCGCGGACTTCGCTCTGGAGGCTCGCGTACCTCTGCTCCTGGAAGAGCCACGACGGCGGGATCGCTTGCGTCACGTTCCCGGATCCGTCGATCGTGGCGATGAGCGGCGCGGTCGCGACCTTCTCCTGGAGCGCGCGCCACTCGAGGAGGACCGGCGCTATCTGCCGGCGGAAGGATCCGAGGAGCGTATTCCGCGCGACGATATCGAGCCGATCGAGATCCTTCGAGTACCGCTCGATCGCCTCGAGGACGGGCTCCGGCATCGGCCTACCCTGCCGCGGCCTCGATCATCGTCTCCCGCATCGCTCGAGCCTCCACGGACGCGAGGCCGGACGCTCCCGGAACCGGCGCCGGCGCGGGTTCCTCCCCGCGGCCGTCGGCGGCGAGCTTCTCCTCGCGCTCCTCCTCGTCCATCTCATCGATCTCCGGATCGGAGTAGCCGAGTTCGCGGAGGCCTTGCCGGCGGGACGCGCCGAGATCCCGGCGGATCTGCACCGTCTCGGCGAAGGCCTTCGTATTGCGGCTCGCCGAGACTTCCTTCCAGAGCGTCGAGAGCCGAGCGCCGGAGCCCGTCCGGATCCGGAGCCCGAGATCCATTAGCTCTTCGTGCGACGTCCCGAAGCCGTCCTGCGTATCGCCCACGACGGCGAGGAGAGGCGCGGCCGCCTCCTCGAGCGCGTCCCCGCTCGGGAACTGCCCGGAGAGGAGGAGGTAGTGGAGCGGCGTCATCGAGACGCGCGCGATCTCGGCGCGGAAGGAGTCCTGCTCCTTGATGAACGCTTCGAGGTTCGCGGCATCGAACTGCGCCGCCTTCGCGTTCTCGTTCGCCACGGTGAGGATCCGATCGGCGCCGCTCTTCCACGGCGGCTTCGGGTTCCCGTTCGCATCGAACTCCGTCGGCGTCCAGCCGATGAGGATCCGTTGCGGGATCGCCTGGAACTCGCCGGCGACGAGCATATCGGCCACGCTCTTATTGAGCGCGTCCTGGAGCGGAACTACGTCGGCGAGGCGCGAGCGGCCGGGCTCTCCCTCGAGCGCGTCATACCCGAAGGAGACGACGGGGACGCGATCGCCGGCCGGGTTCTCTAGCTCGAACTCCTCCGGCTCTTCCTCCGTGCCGGTGTATTCGATGAGCCGATCGGCCTTGTCCGGGAGCCCGGTCGCGCCGGCGCCCTTGCTCGTCCACCGCTCGACGCGATCGCGATAGTAGACGTTCACGCGGACGCGCTTCCCCGGAGTGATCCAGGCCTTCACCGCGTACTCCGCCTCGCCGGGCTCGTCGTCCGAGTAGCGGAGCGCGCACTTGTCCGGCTTCTGGACGTGGAAGACGGGCCGGCGCGGCTCGTCGGCGTCCGGCCATACGATGACCGAGACGTCGCCGGCGATGAGCGCCTCTCGATAGATGCTCTTCTGCCGGCGGTCCATCCGGTTATCGTTCCATATCGCCCACGCTGCATCCGCGGCGTCGTCCTCCCCGCCCACGCGGCCGCGGCGGAGGAGCGGCCTCGAGACGCCGGCGGCCGCTGGATCGTCGGCCCCGCCCATCGTCGCGAAGCCGATGACGGAGAGCCGGTTCCGCACGGCGCCGATGACGGCGGGACAGAGGTTATCGGCGAAGGCCGAGAAGATCGCGCCGAACTCGTTCCGCCATTCCGTCGTGGCGAACGTGAGCCGGTGGAGCCCCTTGTAGTAGTTCGAGTAGAGGAGGTAGAGAGCCGCCTTCTTCTTGATCTCGGCGAGTCCCCATTCGATATCGATCTTCGCCTGCCCGCTAGCCATCCCGGCGATCTTCCTCCATCGTCGCGTGAAGCCTCGAGCGCGCTCGGCGTAGCCTCTCGGCCGTGCGCGCGACGTCGATCCCCGGTACACCTTCGCCGGCGACGAGCCGCCGGACGTAGCCGTCGAGTTCCTCCTGGACGCCCGAGATCTCGAGCAGGAGGAGGCGGATCCGCTCGGAAGCGGCCTGTTGCGCCTCCGCCATCGTTCGCTCGTTCACCGTCGGCCCGCCATGCCGCGGATCCTACACCGCCGCGCGATCGTCGCGGACGGTGACGGCGCCTCGAGCGTACTCCTGGAGGCACCGATCGCAGAGAGCGATCGTCCCGAAGCTCTTCGTCCTAGTGCGTCCCGGAGCCTCGCGGACGTAGACGGAGCGGAGGAGCGAGTACGAGTAGATCCGGATCCCGCGCGAGTTCCCCGGATGGATGGAGCAGAGGACGCACGGCCGCGCGACGCTCATCGGCGGAAGCCGATCCGACGATCCGGCGATCGCTCATTCCGGGAGGCCCGGATCCGGTACGTCGTCCAGCCCGTCTCCTGCGAGGCATCGGGGACGTAGAGGAAGTGATCGGCCGCGCTCGTCTCGGGATCCGCTCGAGCGGGTTCCGCGGCGCCGTAGCTCGGCGTCGGAACCGCGACGTCGGCGATCTCGTCCTCCTCCATACCTAGAACGATACCGCGCCCTGCTCGAGCTTCGAGAGGCTCTCGAACGCGCCGACGGCGACGTCGAGCATATCGTCGTGGATCCCCTTCGTCGGGAAGGCCTCCGCTTCTTGGAGGAACGGCGCGATCCAGAAGCCCTCTACGAGCTTCACCATCCCCGCCTCCGCGAGCGAGGCGAACGGGCCGGCGCGCGTCGCCTTGCTCTTCGTGGCCGGGATCCCCTTCACCGTGAAGCCGAGCGTCGCGAGCCGGCGCTGGAAGTACGAGATCGCCATCTTCCCGGTCGCGCCGGGCTCCTGCTCGATCTCGATGATCGTCTCGCGCCCATCGAACTCCGCCGTCGTCTGGATGAGATCCTCGACGTCCTTCGGCCGCGCTCGAGTGCGCGCGATATCGGCGAGGACGTAGGCGCCGGACGGCCGGCCGCGCTCGTCCAGGATCGGCCGCCCGCCGCGCGCAAGCTCGCGGACCATCTTCGCGCCGGCCGTCCAGTCCGGATCGTTCGTCGCCGTCTTCGGCGTCGCCGCGAGATCCCACCGCCGGACCGGCCGCGTATAGCGGACGTCGGGCTCGAGCATCGGGAGCGGCGGGAGGAACCACGCCCGGCGGAAGATCCCGCCGCTCGCCTGGACGCTCCAGTCCCCGGAGAGCAGGCGCGCCCGCGTGACGGGATCCAGGCCGGCGAGCGCCTTCGTGTATTCGACGCGATCGAGGAACGGATTGTCCTCGAGGCGGGACGGGATGAACGGCCGAAGCTCGCCCGAGTCCTCGTCCCGCGGGAAGATCTTCCGGCCGGTGAACGGCTCGTCCTTCGGGATGAAGCGATCCCGAACCCACTCGGCGCCGGGATTCGAGGCCGAGCGGAGACGGATCGGGACCGGGAAGCCCTCCGGCCGCCGGGCTCGAGATCGAAGGAAGACGTACTGCGACTCGAGGAACGTCCCTAGCTCATCGAAGCCGATGAACTGGAACTCGCTCGAGCCGTAGCGATACACCGAGTCTTCATGCTCGGCGTGGCCGAACGAGAGCGTCGCGCCCGACGGGAAGCGCCACGTATGCTCGTCGCCGATCCAGACGGCATCCGTCGCGCCGAGCCATTCCATCGAGCGCGGGATGAGCCCGCCCGGCATCCGTAGCTCCGTGAACGTCCGGCGGAGCAGGATCCCCGCGTAGCCTGGAACGTCTACGTACTGGAGCCCGGACATGAGGAGCGCGTCGCTCTTCCCGCCGCCGGCCGCGCCGCCGTAGAGCGCCTCGAGATGCGGGAGCGCGAGGAAGGCCGCCTGCGCCGGGATCTTCGTCGGATCGTGCGGGACGTACTTCGTGAGCCGGACGCGGAACGGAGGCGGAGCGATGGCGGCCACGGCCGGATCCTACCGGCTCGCTCGGCGGCGCTCTCCCGGATCGAACTCATGCCGCGCGCCGTCGATCTCCCGGAGAAGCGCGAGGCGCGGCCCTCGAGCGCCCTCGATGAGCGTGACGCGATGGAGAGACGCCGGGGATCCGCACGGGAGGCAGAGGCGCCGGCCCGCCCACTCGAGGAGCCGGCGCGCCTCCTGCTCGTTCACGGCCGCCGGATCTCGAGATCGGCCATCGGCCGGAGCGCGCTCTGCTCCACGATCCATCCGCCGCTCGAGGAGGCGTGCGCCTCGCCGCCTGGACGGAAGGCGATCCGCTCGCCGGGCATGAACTGCCGGCCCGCGCGGATCCCGGCGGAACCGTGGATCCAGCCGGCGAGACGGTAGCTCGGGAAGCGCCCGACGGCGAGGATGAAGATCCGCTCGAAGTGATCGAAGCTCTTGAGGACGAGCAGGCCGTCCGAGTACCGCGTCTGCCGTACCTCGACGTTCTGCCCGACGTCGGCCTTCGAGCGGACGCCGCGGTTCCACGGGAGCCCCGTCCACGTCGAGACGGCGTACTCGGCGCCGAAGCCCTGGAGGAGTATCTCGAGATGCGTCATCCCCGGAGGCGGCGCCCACTTCATCCGGGCCCGCCGGCCGCGCTCGTCGGCGCCGCGGACGTACCGCTCGGCCACCTTCCGCGCGACCTTCCGGACGATCTCCTGCTCCTCGAGATCGAGCGTCACGTAGAGCGATCGCGTCGGATCCGGACGAGGCGGCATCGGCGGAGGTAGCTCGATCGGCAGTTCCTTCGGCCCGCCGAAGATCCCCGGCTGGAACGGCCGCTCCTTCGCCTCTCTCACGGCGCCGGCTCGGGATGCTCCTCGTCGCATATCCGGAAGCGCGTCTCGACGGTGATCCGGACTTCATCGCGGCGGAAGAAGTCTCCATCCAGCGTCCAGCGCGCGCCCGTCGAGACGTAGTGAGCGTGGAGGCCGTTCTCCTGGAGGACCGGGACGAGCGCCGTCATCTTCTCGCGGATGGACTCGTCCGTCTCCTTCACGATCCGATCGAGGACCGGGCTCGGCTCCATCCGATCGATCGCCGCGAGGAGCGAGGCGCCCGGCGCCTCCTTCATCCCATCCATCTAGCCGAACGTCGCGCGCCAGAGGATCCAGGCGCCGATCCCGAGAACGAGGAGCATCGCCCCGATGAGCAGGAGCCCGAGCATCTTCGCCGAGCGGCGCGCGGCCGCGTCCTCGATCCGGATCGCCTCCTCGTAGTCCTCCGTGTAGATCTCGTCCACGAAGTATCCGCGGACGGGCTCCGGCGCTCGGAGTTCCGGATCCTCGAGATCCTTCCCCGTCGCGAACGTATGCGTCCACGGCGGCCCCGGCGTCGTCACGTCGGGCTCCAGCGCCCGCGCGAGGATCCGGGCCGGATCCGTCTCCGCTCGCTCGAGGCCTCCGATCGGCCGCTCTCCGTTCTTCACCGCCTGCTCCTCTCCTTCGGCGCCCGCGTGGCGCGTTCCTCGAAGACTATCGTCCCGAGAAGCCGGCGGTAGAGCCATCGCGGCATGAGCCGCGGCTTCTCGAGCTTCACCGTGACGAGCGTCTCCCGCGCGAGGTAGCGGCGCATCGCCGCCGTGAGCGCCCGCTCCCGCTTCCGAAGGATCTCGCGGGCCGTCGCGCGGCCGGCCGCCGTCATCGCCTCCTCCGCCATCCGATCGAGATGCGGCGTGGCGATCGACGCGATGAGCCCCGCCTCCTCGTCCGGCGTCACGATCGGCCTCCAGGAAGCGTCGGGCTCGCCGCCTGCCCGATGATCCGGACGAACGTCGCCATCTCCCGCGGCGCCGCCTCGAGGACGAGGACGCGCATCCCCTCGCCGATGAGACGCTTCATGCTCTCGAGCGTCTCGGCCGGAGTGTCCTTCCCGATCGCCTCCTCGAGTTCGTCGGGATCCTCGATGATCCGGATCCCGAAGTACGCCGGATGGTACGGCCACGCGATCCGGAAGACGCTATCCGATGGCGGGACCGGAGGAGCGATCTTCTCCTCGATCGCCATCCCTCGATGAGCGAGGCACGTCCACGGCCCCGGAGGACGCGGCGGTCGATCGCTATCCGGAGGACGCGGCGGTCGCGCCACGCCGCATACCTCGCACCGCTCGCCGCTCATGCTCCGAGCCCCTCGTACTCGAGGACGTCCATATCGGCGAAGACGGCCGCCTTCCCGCGCGCCTCCGGCGGCTCCTCGATCTCGAGGAGGATAGAGCCGCGCGCCGTCGGCATCCCCTCCGCCATCGTCGGCGCCCGAAGCCGGCCACGAACGCGCCCGACGATGAGCTTCGTCCCCGCGCCCTCTGCGAAGTCCCCGACGTTCTCGAGACGTAGTTCGCCGCTCTCGATGACGTTCCCGGCGATGAGCATCCGGTAGCGCGCGCCGGGTATAACCGGGATCTCCGGAGCCGAGCGGATGCACCGCTGGATCGTCGCGAGCGCCTCCTGGACTTCGCGCGTCCGGCGCGCCCACTCCTCGCCCGTCTGGACTCGTATCATCCGCACGGTCCTCCCGCGCCGGCGCGCGCCACGTCGAGCAGGAAGCCGACGATGAGCAGAGCGGCGGCCGTCGTGAAGACGAGCCGGATCCCGAGCCCGAGCGCGGCCGTCATCCGTCCACCGCCTCTCGGAAGGCCTCCGGAACCGGCGGCCGCTCCTTCATGGGATCGAGATCGACGTAGAGCGTCACGCGCTCTGGATGAAGCTCGGAGACTCCATCGTCCATCGTCACGCCGGCGCATCGGTAGCGCCGGCCGGCCGCGTCCTCGAGGACGTCGCCGATGCCGGGGACCTTCACCGTCTGTACCCTCCTTGCTATGAAGAGGCGCCGGGACGGCTGCCCTCGCCTCCGTGGGAGACGAACGTCCCGGCGCCTACGCCCGCGGCGATTGTAGCTACGTCCGGCGGAGCCCCGCGCGGATGATGCGCGCCTCCTCTTCCGAGACGCAATGCTTGCAGAGCGAGACGTCCGGACTCACCTTCGCGAGCTCTGCTCGGCGCGCTTCCGCGCCGCCTTCTTACGAGGATCCGCTCCGCCGGCCACGACGCCGAGATACCGCGCCGCCTCCCGCGTCGCCGTCCTCTGCTCCTTCGGATCCGGCGTCATCCGCGCCACTCGAGCCCGGATCCGTTCCAGGATCCCCGGCTTCCGATCCTCCGAGTTCGATGACTTCTTCGGAAGGATGGACGGCGCCGGCCGCTCCGGCTTCCCCGCCTCCCTCCGCCTCGCCTGCCGCTCCGCCCTCCGGAGCCGCTCCGCCGGCGTCATCGCCGGCCGTCGCCTCGTCACGTCCTGCCTCCTGGAGTAGTGCCGCGGCCGCCTCCTCGAGTTCGGCCCGCGGGATGAGCGGCGGGCCGGCGAGGCACGCGACGTGCGCCGGCTTCCCGTCCGCGTCTGGATCCGGGAGAAGCTCCGCGCCCTGCTCGAGTTCGAGGCCGCATCGCGGACAGAAGCCCGCCATCTTCGGCGCTCGAGCGAGGACCGCTTCCCGCGTGAGTTCGCTCGCGACCGTCGCCTTCACGGCGAGCGCGACGCGCTCCGCGACGTAGTTCCTCCAGCCGTGGACGCTCTGGACGTCCTCGCCTGGATCGAGGATCGCGTGAGAGGCCTCGCCGATCTCGCGGATCTCCTCGCCCGTCTCGCGGTCGCGGATGATGATCCGCGCGTGGATCTCGTTCACTACGGCGCCATCGCCTCCCATGCTTCGATACGTGCGCTCGCCTCGAGCCGATGGACGAGGAGCGTCGCCTCGCCGAGCTTCGCCGAGACGATCGGAGCGCACGGACAATCCCGGCCCTCGACGTGGCCGGGAGGTAGCGGCGCGACGTGGACGTCACGCGGCGCCGAGACGAACGGGAGATCCATCATCGAGCCCGCTTCACGAAGCGGCCCGTCTCCGGATCCCGCCATCGATGGCCGGGCTCGAGAGCCCGCATCATCCCTTCCCGCATCGCGCGGAGCGGGGAGAAGGCCGTCCGGATCTTCCGCTCGATCGCCTGCCGGTCATCGGAGGAGAGGATCCGCGCGAAGCCTGGACGGCTATCGCTCGAGCCGTACTCCATCATCGGCCCGCCCGGACGAGATGCGGCCGGTCATCGAGGCCGATCGCCCGCTCGATCCTGGAGAGCCGGCCCTCCACGATGGACTCCCACTCCTGCCGGCGCATCCGCTCGTCGGCGGTCGCCTGCTCGAGCCGTGCGAGCCGATCGAGGATCGGAAGCTCCTCCTCCACCGGCACGGCCACGGCCGAGCCGCCCATCTCTTCTAGCTGTGCCACCGTTCTAACCTCCTTCGGGCTCTCGCCCATTCGTACTAGGACCGGAGTCTACGTCTCCGAAGACGCCGGCGTCGCGGTAGATCCGCGTGACCTCCTCTACGAAGTTCGGATCCTCCTCGACGTGGACGACGCGGACGGGCTCGGCGTCCCCGTCACCGCCCACGCGGAGCCGATCGACGCGGCCGAACTCGGCCGGGTACATACGCTCGAGGATCCAGGCGCGCGCCCTCCAGTCCGGCGCCTCGCGGATCGCCTGGATATGCGCGGCCTTCGCCGCCTCGCGCGCGTGCGTAATCGCTCGCCAGAATCGCCAGAAGATCCGCCGCGCTTCGGGGATCTCGAGTTCCGTCGCGTCCGTCCCGTACGCTTCGGCCTGCGCGGCGCCCCACTCCATCCAGCGGACGACGGTCCGGTACGGCACGCCGCACGCCGCCGCCGCCGCCGAGAGCGGCGCGCCCATCTCCACTAGCTCCGCGATCCTCTCCTCCTTCGGGATCTCGCGGATCGGAAGCTGCTCGTCGGGCTCCGGCGTACGGGGATGCTCGATCTCGTAGTGCGCGCGGAGGCCGCCGATCCGGATCCAGCGCCGGCACCGATCGCACCGTGCCTCGCGGATCGGCTCGTAGATCTCCGACGGCCGGCCGAGACGCCCCATCGCTACCGCGGGATGACTCGAGCGAGGACGGCATCCACGCGATCCCGCTCCACCTGGAGCGCCTCGCGGAGTACCTTCGCCTCCGTGGCGCCGTGCGTCGCCTGCCCGCGGAAGTCCTCGATCGCGCCGGCCAGTTCTTCCACCGCCGACGCCGGGAGCGCGATCCCCATCTCGACGTCCTCCGGCATACTCGGCCGCTCGCCTGCCTCCGCCTCGCGCCATATCCCGTCCGAGCAGAGGAAGAGATGGCGCGTCACGCGATCCTCGAGGAGCAGGAGCCGTACCTCGTCGCGCGCGAAGCCGCCGACGTCGCGGACGATCGCCGCCTGGAACCGCTTCACGGCTCGATCTCCATCCACCGCGCCTCCACCGGCCCGAGCGGATCCCGCCGGCGCGCGGCCTCGACGTCGAACTCCGGGAAGTACGCGATCGCGCGGTACTCCCGATAGCGGACCGGGAAGAAGCGGAGCAGGACGTCGAGGTTCCGCTCCTTCCAGGCCTCCCACCATCCATCCGGGATCCGGAGCGTGTCCTCGCCGGGGATCGATGCGATCTCGCGCGTGAGCCGCGCGATGACCTCGTTCTGCATGAACGAGGCGAAGTCACTCTCCGAGATCTCGAAGATCGTCCCGCGCGGGACGGCTATCGCCGCCCGTAGCTTCTGGACGTCCAGCGTGAGATCGGAGATCGAGATCCTACTCGCCATCGGAAGAGCCCTCCCCGGAACTCGCTCGAGCGCGTGCCTCGAAATCTTCCGCGACCTCCTCGACGGTATCCTGCCGCGCCTTCGTGATCTCGGAGACGTGGCGATCGGCCGCGTCTAGCTCTTCCGGCGTCGCGAGCCGCGCCGTGATCCGATCGGCCTCCTCGCCGAACCGGATGAGCGCGCCCGGAAGCTTCTCGGAGAGCCGGTTCCAGGCCTCCTTCTTGATCGCGATCCGCCGGCCCTTCTCCTTCGAGAGCATGATCGCGAGGACGCGGAGCGCGAGGCGCCCCATCGCTAGCTCCTGCCGGATCGCTTCGGCCTGGAGCTTCATCGCGTCCTGCCGCGGACGGCCGGGAACGATGATCCTATCCATCGGAGGGATCCCCTTCCTTCTCTGCCGGCATCCTACGCCGGATCCGTAGCTCCTCGATGAGTTCGAGGATATGCGCGCGCGACGTCCTCCCGTTCGAGAGGATCTTCGCCTCGAGTTCACGGAGCGCCGAGTTCCACGCGGCCGCGTAGGCGCGATCGATCGCGTACTCCATCGCGGCGGGATCGATGACGATCGGGCTCGACGTCGGCGCCGGCGCCTGGAGGTAGGCCGGATTCCGCTCGACGGAGAGACGCTCCTCGAGCGTCCAGCCGGTCCCCGCCGTCGGCGCCTTCGGGAAGGACTCGCCGATCGCGAGCGCGACGCGCTTCGTCCCGCCGGCCGAGACGTAGATCCCCGGCACCTTCACCGGCGCGCCTGGATGGTAGAGCCGGCGCTCGCTCATCGGAAGTTATCCACCGTTCATCCTCCGAGTTCTCCACACCGAGGATAGCAGGGAACCGCTCCCGGATGGAGCCGGCGGAGACGAGGACGGTGAGGCCTCGCGCCCGGACTTGACCGCGCTCCATCGCGCTCGTCCAGGCCACCGGCGGGAGCGGCCCGCGAAGGATTGTCGCCCTTCGCGCGTCATCCTACTCGATCCACGCCGAGCGCGGCCATCTCTTCCGGCGTCATCTCCCGGCCGACGTGATCGGCGTCCGGACCGTGGACGCGGACGCACGCGCCGCGAGCGTGGATCGAGAAGCCGTTCGCGCGGAACTGCTCGCGAAGCTCGAGCGCCAGAGCGGAGGCGAGCTTCTTCGGGTTCTCCTCCTTCCGGAGCGCCTCCACTAGCGCGCGCTCCACGATGGCGCGGAACGTCGGCGCCGTCATCGCGCCGGCGTCTCGTCCAGCGCACGGAGCGCCTCGAGGAGTCGCGCCTCCTCCCTCGTATACGTGATCGCCCTCCTCTCCGGACGCGATGCGGACGCCGCGGCCGCGACCTCCTCGAGCGCCTTCCGCCGGGCATCGAGCCCGGTGAGCCGGACGAACTCGTCCTCGAGCATGACGACGAACCGCCGGCCCTTCCTGCCGCGGCCCGGCTTCTCCATCGCGAGCAGGATCCGCGGCCGATTCCGCGCGGAGATCTCGAGCGCCTCGAGTTCGCGGATCCACGCGGCCGACGCGAAGCCCGGTCCCGTCTTCGCCTGGACGACGGCGGGATCCGCGGATCCGCCGAGATCCTCCGGATCCGTCGTCCGTCCCCGGCGCTCGAGCCCGAGCCGCTTCGCCGCGTCGGCCTCCGCCTGGATCCCGTACTTCCGGACCGCGCGGCCGCGGCGTACGAGCGCGCCGTCCGTGACCTTCCCGCAGACGCACGTCCAGCCTCCGCCCTCCGCCGGCGTGCGCCGGTCCTTCGGATGCCGGCAGGCTCTAGGCCGGGACGTCGCGATCGCGGGTTCCGGCGGGCCGGCTGGATCCTCCCACGGGATCTCGTCTACCGTCTCGGGATCCTTCACGATCGCGGCCCTCGTCGGATCGCCTCGATCGCCTGCTCGAGCGCCTCGATGAGCGCCGGCTCATCGAACGGCCGATAGGCGAGGACGAGGCAGGCGCCACCGAACGGATGACGCTCCGCGTCGGAGTGCGCTCGAGCGCGTTCCGGGAGCGGGATCCGTACGGCGATCTCGCGATCGATGAGGCTCCTCGTCGGCGTGAACTCGGGGATGACCTCGACGTCGCCCTCTAGCCGGGCCGGCCGGCCTGGATGATCTCCTCGCATCGCTTCTTCCCTTCGGAGATGGCGGCCTCGAGATCCGCGACGTCGCGGATCCGGCCGTTCACCTTGCGCTCTTCGATGATCGGCGGAGGCGGGACGGAGATCTCCGTCCCCATCGTCTCGTTCCGCGTCGTCCGCATCTCGAGCGGGTTCCGCGGGACGCAGCGATGGAACGTCACGCCGTAGAGGACGCCGTTCGCCTTCCAGTCCATATCCGGGATGACGGCCGCCGTCGCCTTCGTCCCGACCGGCGGGTAGCTCGCGCCCGGCTTCTCGCGGAGCGCGATCTCCGCCTCGTAGGCCGTGAGCCCGGCGAGGATCGGCTTCGGCTGCCAGGCCGGCTC
>PJQE01000050.1_pt1 | contig 14015 bp, 12 predicted proteins | sample 1503751 | NCBI WGS metagenome assembly PJQE01 (sample SAMN07775948, study PRJNA414020) | Biofilm metagenome, whole genome shotgun sequencing project. | reverse complement strand
AATTCCGTCTCCGGGCATACCCAGTTTTCTCCATAATCAATAGAGCGCCCCGAGCGTTTATTTCGAATCCGTTCCGCCACTGGATTCCAGCTTGAAAATCATGTTGACAGGCCGTTCTTCGTTATGATATTAAATATGGAGGTAAGGGGTTTGTTCAAAAGTAGTCGGCAGGTTTCTTCATTCTTTCGCATTAAGCATTGGCGTGCGGGTGCCGGGGGTATAGTTGCTTCTTATAGTGACCGATGCGGTTCAGGCTACGGAACGAAGCTCCCCTGTGGTACATATAGCCTGCTCCCCGGCCGTCGGCACATTTCAGCGCGCCGTCATTTACACGGCTTCCGTATTCATCTGTAAAAGCTCCCCGATTTGTGACGACACTAACCAAACTGAACGGCGGCAACGGCTTTGAAACCGCTGACCCTCCCGTCCGGATCTGAAGATGCTCATCTTGAGTAAGGAGGCCCTTATGATAAACAGAAGACAGTTCGTGAAGTCCATTCCTGCCTTCGCGGTAGCGGGTCATTTGATTTTCAGTGAGAGCCCCGCGCGCGCCCAGGAACCGACCCCGCTGAAAGGGCACTTTCACCCAAAGGGCAAGGCGCCTTCCAAGTTCACGATCGAGGTCCTCGAAGAGGCGAGGAGCCAGCTCCCCTTCACCGACAAGCGAGACTTCGAAGAGCAGAAGAAGGGCTTTATCGCCCCGATGAAGGAAATGCATATCCCGGCCGACGCGGGCCACGTCGCCTGGGACATGGAGCGGTTTCAGTTCCTCTACAAGCAGGACGACTTCGACAGCATCCACCCCTCGCTGCTCCGCCAGTCCGTCCTTAACAACAACTACGGCCTTTACGAAGTAGTCCCCGGCATCTACCAGGTCCGCGGGTTCGACCTCTCCAACATCACCTTCGTCCGGGGCAAGACCGGCTGGATCGTGTTCGACCCGATGATATCGGCGGAAACGGTCCGCGCAGCGTGGAAGCTGTTCCAGAATCACGTCGGCGAAGAGCTTCCCGTCTCGGCGGTGATATACTCTCACACCCACGGCGACCACTGGGGCGGGGTCCGCGGCATCGTGAAGGAGGAGGACGTGCGGTCGGGGAAAGTTCTCCTTATCGCGCCGATCGACTTCATGGACCACACCATCTCCGAGAATGTTTACGCCGGCAACGCCATGAACCGCCGGCTGTTCTACCAGTACGGCCTCCTCCTGCCGGCCAGCCCGCACGGGTTCGTGGACATGGCCCTCGGCAAGGGCGTATCGGCGGGCGCGACGGGCCTTATCGCGCCGAACCGGTACGTTACCATGGCGATCGAGGAGTTCGAGGTCGACGGCGTCGGGATGGTTTTCCAGAACACGCCCAACACAGAAGCGCCCCGGGAAATGAACACATATATCCCCGGGATGAAGGCGCTGTGGATGGCCGAGAACGTCACCGCGGTTCAGCACAACGTCTACACGCTGCGTGGCGCGCCCGTCCGCGATCCGCTCAACTGGTCGAAATACATTAACGAGTCGCTCTACCGCTTTGGGCTCGAGGCCGAGGTGATGTTCGCCTCGCACCACTGGCCGCGCTGGGGCAACGCCAGGATTCAGGAAGTGCTCCGCGCCCAGCGCGACCTCTACGCCAACTTGAACAACCAGGTGCTTCACCTTGCCAACCAGGGCGTGACGATAAACGAGATACACAACGTCTATGAGGTGCCAGAGGGGCTCCAGAACCAGTGGCACTGCCGCGGCTACCACGGCTCCCCCGAGAACAACAGCCGCGGCGTCATCCAGCGGTTCCTCGGGTACTGGGACGGCAACCCTGCCAACCTCCTCCCGGCGCCGCAAGGTGAATCCGGGGCTCTCTTTGTCGAGATGATGGGCGGATCGGAGAAGATACTGTCCCGCGGCCGGCAATTGCACGACGAAGGACGCTATCTGCTCGCCTCGGAGATCGTGAACAAACTGGTCCAGGCCGAGCCGCAGAACCAGGACGCCAAGGACCTGCTGGCGGACGTGTTCGAGCAGATCGGCTACCAGCAGGAGAACGTGGGCCTCCGGAACAGCTTCCTTGCCGCGACATATGAGCTGCGGTCGGGGATTCCACAGGGAGAAACCGCCGATTCGAGCAGTCCCGACGTGATACGGGCCATGTCCACGGAGCTCTTCCTCAACTTCCTGGCCATCCGCATGGACAGCCGAAAAGCCGAGGGAATGAGCTTCACCATCAACCTGATCACGCCTGACAACGGAGAGAAGTTCATCATCGAGATGGAGAACGCCACGCTGACGAACATCGAGGGTTATCTCACAGACAAGCCGGACCTCGCGATCACGATCGACCGCGCCGACCTCGAGCAGGTGATGATGGGGAGCGCGACGTTCGAATCGCAGATCAAAAACGGGACAGCGAAGGTGGACGGCGACGTAACCATCCTCGCGAAGCTCGCGTCCACCATGATCGAGTTCGACCCGCGCTTCGAGATAATGCCCGGCACGAAGGCGGGGAGCGTTCCGGTTGCCGAGGCTGATCCCTATGAGGCCATGCCTGGTAAGCCTATCCCGGAGTGAAGAGTTTACTGGCGCGAAGCTCCTTCGCGCCGCCCGTAAAACGAATATAGCAAGACAAAACGGAGAGAGAGCTAAAGAACCCCGTTCAATCTTCGATCTTTGTTAGCGTCGTGCCCTTGTGCGCCGCTATATGGTCCGACTTGTGGCTCTTGATTTCATACTGCGGCTCGTCTTCCGTAGCGTGATGGGTGTAGCCTTTATAATCGAATTCTTTGCTGCGTATTCTAATGATCGTGCCTGAAAAACCCTTCCCCCTCCGAGTTCCAGCTCACGTTATCGCCCACTTTAAACCTTGCCGCCATCCTATCCCCGGCTTTTTAGTCCGCTACCCGGATTCCGCGGAGTATTGCTTCAGCATATCCATCGTCGGAACGAAAAAGAGGGTCCCCGTCTTCGCGGTGCTGAAATCGAGTATCCTGTCGTGATTCCCAGGCGGCACCCCTATAAACATGCGCTCCAGCATTTTACGCGTGGTCGTGAACGTATTGGCGTAAGAAATAAAGTAGGTCCCCGCCTCGCCTTTGGAGGGGTGCCCGAAAGGCATATTGTCCCTCACGATCTTGAGGTCGTTGCCGTCTTCATCTTCCACTCCGGCCAGCGCGCTGTGCGAGTTGTCGGGCTTCACTTCGTCAGGCATTTCGACGTCGCTCATCTTATAGCGTCCGAACGCCTTCTCCTGCTCTTCCGTCGTCAGGGCTTCCCAGCTCTTCATATCGTGGAGATATTTTTGAACGAAGAGGTAGCTCCCGCCTTTATAGACCGGATCTTCATCTCCCACCTCGGCGAATATCCGTCTTTCCCTGCCGATAGGGTTCTCGGTGCCGTCGACAAAACCAAGAATGGAACGCCCGTCCCAGTAGCGGAACCCGTGCACTTCGTCGAGGCAGTCCGCCGCCGGGCTTAAAACGGCGGCTATGTCGGAGGCCATGTCGAAGCAGATAGCCATATTGACAGCCCGAAGATGAAAATGAAGGTCGCCCGGCGTGGATACGGCAGTGTGCCTCGAGCCCGAAATGGGCTCGAAGTTCTCGAGCTCCTTCGGCAGTGGGGCAGGCAGCCCCAGTTTTATCCAGGCGTCATGCCCGATGCCCAGGACACAGCTGGTCCTTCCGTCGGGTACTCGTATGGTAAAGGAGTGGTTGAGATTGTCCACCAATCCGCAAATCCTTTCGAAAACCGCCCCGACATCCGCCCCGTCCTTGAATTTCCAGACAGAGAATATGGTGTTGTTGTTGGGGTAATCCGTAACGTTCTGCGGTTCCCGCACAGTCTCTCTTTCCATATGCTTCCTAAAAATAATATTGCGGGGTTTTTGTGTCAAGCCGCGTTAATCTGTCGGCGTTCCAGATCCGGGCAGCCGCTTTCCCGAACCGGGTCTCCGGGCGGCGGAACCCCCGGGCCGGGTTCCCGGGGCCGCTCCCCGCCCCGCTATTTATGAATCCGGCCTGATAATACTTGCCTTTTTCTCTACCTATAATGTAAAATTAAGTGAACCATTCTGTTCAAAATACCGATTTTCATAATTTTTGGAGGCACTAATGAGATTTGGCGATTACCTGAAGAGCAAAAGGAAACAGCGGAATATTACCCAGGAAGACCTCGCCCGTGCGCTCAACGTATCGAGCGTTTTCATTCACCAGCTCGAAACCGGGAAGGTCGACGCCCCATCCATTGAAAGATGCAGTCAGATAGCATCCATACTCGAAGTAAACATCGAAGAATTATGGACGGTAGCCAAAAAAGAACGCCTCAAGAGATTCATGGAGAAGGAAGACATAACCGACGACAGCTTCGAGGTGCTCACCGATGCCGAAAAGGCCCTTATCAATCTTTACAGGAGCCTCGACCACGACATGCGGAGGGATTTCGGCGGCATGATCTTCATGCTTCTCAGGCATTCACACGACGAGGGAGTCCAGGAGATACTGGAAGAATTTATTAAATGCGCGTAATGGGAAGGTTTTCGACAATCTTCAAAGCCATTGGTATAGAGCTCTGCATCCTGGCTCTCATAGGACTCGTGTTCCTTTTTCAGTTCAACAAGGCCAAGGAGGAGTTCGTAGTCAAGACGAGGGCCATCTCCGAAACTATAGGCGACCTCGCAAGCGACTTCTACGCCGAAGAGGGGAAGCAGCCCACGAGCGGCGAGTTCTATCATTTCCTCGACAAGCGCCTCGGGCGGAAGAAGCTCTTCAACACCTTCGAAATAGCGCCCAAGTTTTTCAGCGTCGTCTTCAAGAAGGACGTCGAGGCCAACCTCGCCGGCGACGGGCTTTTCATGAAGGAGTTCTATCCCGAAGACGGCTACACCGTAAAGGACTTTAACGGCATAATCTCCGTATCCGTGCCGTTCACGTCCCAGGCCCAGTCAGAGCCCTTCGGTATAGTAAAGATAGATTCGGACACCAAAGCGATATTGAAGAAGGTATTCGCGGATAATTATCTCCTTTACGCCGCGATGCTTATTGTTCTGAACAACCAGGCCTTCATCTTCTACCTCCTCATGAGGAAGAAGAAGGAGATAGTCTTCGAGAAAGGGTATCTCAAGGAGCATTCCATCGGCGCCCTCAAGATAATGCATAAAGTCCTCGGCGACATTATCGAGGATCATAAAACAGACCGCATCGACGGCGGGGACGACCCTGCGAAAAAGCAGGAATCCGGAAAGAACGTCATATCCATTTCCGAGCTTGCCGATAAGAGAAAGCAATGAAGAATTTGAAGGTCCTGATATCCATATTCCTCTTGCTCCTGATTGTCGCCGCCTGCGACGGCCCGGAAAAGAACGGCGTCGTCGAGCTCGACGGACCGATACTCGAAAGCATCGACGCCGACGGCAACCTCGAATTCAACGGGGCCGTCATAAACACGAGCAGCCAGCCCGTCCACTCGGTTTACGTCGTAATAGTCCTCAAGGATAAAACAGGAAATATATTAGAAGCGAATTCCGTTTCCCTCTTCGAGGAAGACATGAACGCCCTCCTCTATCCGTCCGAAAGGGCGTTCTTCAGGCTCTCCGTCGAATCTAACCCCAACAGGGTTTTCTCGCGCGAGGTCGAAATATATTATGAAGACCCGGGCGAGGCCCCTCCGCCGTCCTGATAGCTTTGAATCTCCTTTAAGATTTTCCTCTTCATGCCTCCATCCCGGTGTTCCAGGCAGTAAAGTCCCGGGATATTTTTGTTCAAAATATGCTGTAAGTTTTTTATCTAAGTCTCCAAAATAGATAAAAATTCATTTTTTATATGCGTTAGATGCCCAATTCCGGCAAAACGGGACACTCGGTGAATGGACGAGCGGTCCCGGACGACGTGGCAGCCATTCGTTCCTTTCAGCTTTTCTCCGCCCTAATCCCCATTGTTTACAGTAAAATTAGGCTGACGCCCCTCTTCCCGCCTGGGCCGCGGGGGTATGCCTGCCCCGGGATTTGCTTTATATTAAGTATTGCAGGGCTATACTGTCTACAATTAAAGAGGTCTTTGATATTTTTTAAGAAACTATTGCAAAAAGTTCAAAGAGGTGGTTAAATTGGTATTGTAACTTGGGAGGAATACTTGTTTTTAAGTAAAAAAGAACTTGTAGGACTCGACATCGGCTCCAACACCGTCAAGCTCCTGGAGCTTAAAACGGCGAAGAAGGGGTATGAGCTCAGGAACATCGGCGAGGCAGTTTTGCCTAAGCAGGCCGTCGTCAACAAGATCATAAACAACTACGACGCCGTCTCTGAAACCATATCCTCTCTCTTCGGCGACCTCAGGGTAAAAACCAAAAACGTCGCCATATCGATTTCCGGCCATTCCGTCATCATCAAGAAGGTAAGTCTCCCGAAGATGTCAGAAAATGAGCTCAGGGAATCCATACCCTGGGAGCTCGAGCAGTATATCCCCCAGAGCATCCACGACGTCAATTACGACTACCAGGTAATGCCGGGCGAAACGCCGGAGGGCAACATCGACGTCCTGATCGTCGCCGCGAAAAAGGACGTAACCAACTCCTACGTTTCCGTCGTAAGGGAAGCGGGCCTCAATCCCGTAGTAGTCGACGTTGATGTCTTTGCGCTGGAAAACATGTACATGATGAACTACCCCGAATCCGAGGGCCTCGTATCCCTGGTCAATATCGGCGCCTCCGTCACGAACATCAACATCCTTAAGGACGGGGTCTCGGTCTTCACGAGAGACATAACAACGGGCGGCAATCTCTACACCGAATGGATAATGAAGCGTACGGACGCCGCCTTCGAGGAGGCGGAGCTCTTAAAAACTTCCATCAAGAGCGGCGAGGCTCCTCCTGAGGTCGAGCCCGCAACTCGCGAGTTCGTCGACATGATATCCGGGGAGATAAAAAGAACGCTCGACTTCTTCTCCTCGACGCTCTGGACGAGCAAGGTAAACCAGATACTGATAGGCGGAGGCTCTTCCGGAGTGCAGGGGCTCAGGAATACTCTGTCCGACATCACCGACGCCTCTGTTGATTTCATGAACCCGTTCAGAAACGTCGTATACGACCCCAACGATTTCGATCCCGAATACATACAGTCCATAGCCCCCAAGATGAGCGTGGCCATGGGGCTCGCTTCGAGGAAGCCGGGGGACAATAAATGATCAGGATTAACCTCATACCGGAAGCCGAAAAACGGGATATGCGGGGCGTGGGGCAGTTCGTCCTCGGATTGCTCGTCATAGTCGCCCTGTTCGCGGTTCTCGGTGCGCTTCACGTCATGCAGGGCAGGCAGATAGTAGAGGTCAACCGCAAGATCACACGCGCCGAAAAGCGCGTCAAGGAGCTCGAAGTCATAAAGCAGAAGGTCGACGAGTTCAAGGCGAAGAACGAAGAGATCAACAGACGCATAGAGATAATCAAGGTTCTCGAAAGTAACCGCACCGGTCCCCTCTTCGTCATGGACGCCCTCGCCGGGGCCATGCCGAACAAAGCCTGGCTCGACGAATTTACCGAAAAGGGTCAGCAGGCGAAGCTCGTCGGCATAGCCGACAACGAATTCACAGTGGCGGATTTGATGAAGTCGCTCGAAACGTCTCCTTATTTCGTATCCGTCGAGCTCGGCGTGATAAAAAAAACGGACATACGAAACCTCGACCTCAGGAATTTCATTATCAACGCAAAACTCGACTACACCGGTAAAAAGAAGACGGAGGCGGCCCAAACCCCGGCCGAGGCGCCCGAAGCGTCCTCCGCCGGAAAAAAGAAGGGCAGATAGACGATGGCTTTTTACGACGACATACCGGAAAGGTTAAGCGAGCAGCCGCTTCATATAAAGCTGCTGCTCCTTTTTATAATCATTGCTGCGATATCCGGCGCATACTGGTATTTCTTCTGGTCCCCGGGCGCCGAAGCCCTCGAGAGGGCGGAAAAGAAGCTCGCCGCCGAGCAGAAGAAGATAAAAGAGTACGAGGCCGTCGCCGCCGAGCTTCCCGCCTTCGAAAAGGAGTTCGAGAGGCTGGGTAGAGAGTTCGACCTCATATCCCAGAAGCTCCCCAAGGAAAAAGAGATACCGACGCTAATTGACAGCGTCTATTCCGAGATTTCCGGCTCCAGTCTCGATTCCATAATCTTCGCTCCCCAGGGTCAGGTCGCCAAGGAGATATATGCCGAAATACCGATACAGATGGAGGTCGTAGGCGGTTACTACAATCTCACCGATTTCTTCGACCGCATTTCGAGGCTCCCGAGAATTGTAAACGTGAGAGATCTCGTGCTCTCGCGTATGGACGTAAAGGGAAACAACGTAATACTCAACGCGAAATTCAACGTCGTAACGTTCAGGCTGCTCCCCCAGCCCGAAGCCCCAGCCGTGGGCGAAAAAGGTAAGGGCAAGGGCAAACAGAAATCGAAGAAAAAAAGGAATACCGAAGAAGAGCAATAATTATGAGTCTCCCGAAAGCTGAAAACATTTCCGTGCTGGCCGTCATGCTCTTCCTGGCGATGGCTCTATGCCTCCCTTCCAGGTCCCATTCGCAGGACGGTAAGGAAAATACCATAGGCGAGGGCGTGGAGATCATAAAATCCGCAAGGGAGAAAGCCGCGCCGACGCCTGGGCCCGAAGGCGAGCCCGCCCCGCAGGCAAACACGGAAGCGGAGGGTAAAGCCCCTTCCGGCGAGCCGGCGTCCGAGGCCGGGATGTCGAAGGAAGAAAGGGCGAGCGCCATACAGCCTGTTCCTGATGACAGGCCGCCCTACGACCCCGCCGGAAAGAGAGATCCCTTCAAGCCTTTCATAAGGCTCATGGACCTACCCGCAGCCGGCCCCGCTCCGATGGTAGTCCCGCCGCTGCAGAGATACCCCCTCGATCAATTCAGGATATCCGGGATCGTGTGGATGAGCGGAAAGCCCCAGGCGGTGGTCGTCGATCCCGAGGGCAACACCTACTTCCTCGGCGATGGAGACAGGATAGGCAACAAGCAAGGCGAAATAGTGGAAGTGCGAGAGAACGGCCTTCTGGTTGAGGAGACCATAAGGTCCGAAGACGTCTACGGCGAGGTAAAAGTCGAAGTAAAAAAATCGGTTCTCGCATTTCAAGACGATCAATGATGGGCGAATGAATTAAGGAGGATGTTTCAGAAGGAGGATGGATTAATGAGAACCCCGTTAAGGAAAATCACACTGCTCATTATCTGCGTGCTGTCCCTCGCGGCGTACGCCGAAGGCGCGGCGCCTGAGCCGGATTACGAAAATACCTCGGTATCAGGTCCGGAATCCCCGGCGGCGGAGACAATCGCCGCCCCGGTTCAGGTGGCGCAGGCCCCCGCGGTCAATACCTCGGACCAGTTTAACCACGTCGAAAGCATCGGATTCGAAGTCCAAACGGGTATGGGAATCGTAACTATAGGAACCGCGTCTCCCATACAGTACGAGCGGCTCGCGGACGAAGACAAAAAAGTGAGCCTCAAGCTCTCGAACGTCATCCTGGCGGATAAATTTCAAGTATCGAGAGACGTAAGCGACTTCGACAGCCCGATCAATTTCATATCTTCCTTCAGGGACCCGATAAAGCCGAGCGACGTAATAGTCGTCATCGAATTAAAAGAGTCCCGGGTGCCGGTCGCTGTAAACCAGAACGGCAACAGCCTCGTCCTCAATTTCGGAGAAACGAAGGACCAGCAGGCGGTATCCGTGAAGGAGGTCGAGGTGTCTGAGCGCCCCGAAGAGCTCTACGCATTCGACTTCAGACTCACCTCTGTGCCCGGGGCCGTAAAAACCTACAGGGGCCAGCTCGTCTCCTTCGACTTCAAGGACGCCGACATAAGAGACGTGCTCAGGATAATCTCCGACATAAGCGGACTCAACATGATCATCGCGAATACCGTCGCCGGCACGGTAACGTTGAAGCTCACGAACGTCCCCTGGGACCAGGCCCTCCACGTCATTCTCGAAGACGCCGGTCTCGGAGCTTTCCTCGACGGCAACGTCATCAGGATAGCTCCTATCAACACCCTCCAGGCGCGCCAGCGCGCCGTAAGGAAAGCGGTGCGAACCAACGAGCAGCTCGAGCCCTTAATCACACGCCAGGTCTTCGTGAACTACGCGACAGCGGCCGAGCTCGTACCTCTCGTCGACCCGCTTCTCAGCGACAGGGGCGAGCTCAGGGTCGACACCCGGACCAACAGCATTCTTATAAACGACACCGCGGTCAGGGTGGGGCGGATAGAATCCCTCGTCGAGGACCTCGATACCAGAACCCCGCAGGTGCTGATCGAATCCCGCATAGTACAGGCCACGCTCAACTTCACCCGCGACCTCGGCGTACAGTGGGGCTTCGACTACAGGGCCTCCGCTGCGACGGGGAACCCGACCGGGGCGACTTTTCCGTCCAGCGTCGAAGTCGGCGGTACCACTATAGGCAGTCCGTTCGGAACGACCGGCGACAACTTCATAATAGACCTCCCGGCGGCGGCCGGCGCGGGCTCGGGCGGCGTGCTCGGTATCGTCCTCGGCAGTCTCACGAACGCGTTCGACCTCGACCTCAGGCTCTCGGCGCTCGAAAGAAGGGGCGACGGCCGAATCCTTTCCTCGCCGAAAGTGCTCACGCTCGAAAACACTCCGGCAAGGATAGAGCAGGGCGTCTCCATCCCGTTCTTAAGCGTTTCCGCGGCGGGCACGCAGACCCAGTTCGTCGACGCCACCCTGAGCCTTTCGGTAACGCCCCAGGTGACGAACGACAACAGGATACTCATGGAGATAGTAGTAACCGACAACTCGCCCGACCCGGCCCTCACGGGCGCCGGCGGCCAGCCTTCCATAAGAAGGAACGAGGCCACGACCAAGGTCCTCGCGACCGACGGCGAAACGATAGTCATAGGCGGTATATTCACGCGCAGGATGGACGAGACGAATAACGGCCTTCCCTGGTTTTCGCGGCTCCCCCTCCTCGGATGGCTCTTCCAGAACAACAGGACGAACGACGAGAGAAGGGAGCTCATAGTATTCATAACACCGAGAATCATCAGATAAAGGACAGGACAGATATAGAGGAGGATGGTTTAATGAGAAGGAAATTCTTGGGTCAATTGATATTCCCGGCGCTCGTCGTCGGATTCCTCGCGGCGGGTCTCGCGGCGGTGAGCTGCGGTTCGAATCCTCCGTTCGCGCCCTTCGGCTCCACGATCGTGATACAGAACCCGCCCCAAGACATCAACATAGGGCAAAACGCCCTTGAACAGATACTCGTGCGGGCTCAGGTTCTGGGGCCCGACGACGAGCCCCTTAACGACGTAAGGGTGATCTGGGACCTGTCGTTCGCCAGCCAGAATTCGTTCGTGATAGATACGAACGGAGACGGAATCGCCGACGCGAAGGCGCTTCAGCTCGTCGACAACGGCGCCTGCAGTCCCCAGCAGTGCGCGTCGACGTCCATAACCGAATGGTTCGGCATGGGCGCGCTCGTCGACTCGCCTTTCGACGTTCTCACCGACAACCGGGGCATGGCGTTCGTGCTCCTTCTTATCGGCGACGCGATAATAGATCCCGCGACGCTTTCTGCTTCCACCGATAGCGGCGCGATAGATATCGTGACGTTCTCGGTGAACGCGGATCTCGGGGAGTAGCAGTTATTCAGGCAAGGAGGAATGGATACAGATGATTATTAACAGGATGTTCAAACATAAATCCGTAAGGGTAATTTTCATACTCACGTTTCTTGGGCTCATGGTGCTCTCGCAGCACGCCTGCGTCGACAGCCTCGACAGCAACGACGGCTCCGAGAACCCGGTGAACACGTTCATCATGAACATGAGCGCGAACCCGAACACTCTCTTCGGAAACGCTTCGGAGGAATCCTTCATACAGGTGGATACGCTCCTCGTTCCGGACGGATCGGAGATAGATTACGAGATAACCTTTTCCAGCAGCGGCCTTCCGCCGGCGCTCCGCGGCTGCCTCTTCGACAGCAGCGGCACGGTAGTAAACAACGAGGCCTTCGTAAATTATCTCTCGGGCGTCCTCGTGGGGATAAACGAAACGGCCTCGATAAATATTTCGGCCACGGTCAGGCTCGCCGACGGCAGAAGCGAAAGCGATTTTCTTTCAGTGACTCTCGACGGAGTGGGCATCGTTCAGCCGACCCCGGGCCCGCTCATTATAGTGCCGCATCCCTCGGCAACTCCTGCGCCGACTAATATAGCTGTGCCGCTCACGTTCCAGTCCGTGGGGCTCGCGCCCGGAACGCTCGTCGAGATATCGCTTAGCAATCCCGATATAGGCTCCCTTAACGGCGGCGGCGACCCCCAGGTCGGCGAAGCCGTATTCGTCGCCCCCATACTCGGCAACGTAAACTCGGGACAGTTCTTCGTCCAGTACAACGCCTTTGTAGGTCAGCCCGGCACGCAGGTCATACTGGCTAAAACCCAGATACAGATACCGCCGGAATTCATGGCCGTATGCCCCCTCATATCCGAGGAAGACGGGGTAATCGAAGTTATCGTTATAATAACGCAGGAAGTGGCCGAACCGCCGCTCCCGCCGACTCCCGGGCCTGGCGACGGCGGCGGAGACGGAGGCGGACTGACTCTGCCGCCCGACGTAGTCGAATAATCATGGCTTTTGCCCCGGCTTGGGGCAGGCCCTCTCCGGGGCCGGACGCAGGAAGCCCGCGCCCGGCCCCGAAGCAGTTTCCGAAGTTTATTCGGTTTTGTATCTATTCCTTGAAAAGTCCGCTTTCCTGGAAATTACCGTTTGACTTAACCCTGGGCTCTTGTTTAATATTTATTGATATACGTATGCGCGTGGCTGCTGCCGGGCGGCGTTCGTTTCAGGGGGTCACCGATGTCTGTTCAGGAATCCGATCTTAACAAGAGAAGAATGGCGAGAGAGCGCTGGGAGAGGGAGTACGCCCGGGCGGAGAAGCGCGGCGCCGACTTTACCACCATCTCGGGGATGGACATTCCTCCGCTCGCCGATACTGAATATCTCCACGGTCTCGACCCCGAAGCCGAAATAGGCTATCCCGGGCAGTACCCCTACACGCGCGGCATACACAGCACGATGTACAGGAGCCGCCTCTGGACAATGCGGCAGTTCGCCGGCTTCGGCACGCCTGAGGATACGAACAGGAGATTCAAATATCTTCTCAGCCAGGGCCAGACTGGACTCAGCACGGCGTTCGACATGCCGACGCTCATGGGCTACGACTGCGACAGCTCCATGGCGCGCGGCGAGGTCGGAAGGGAAGGGGTTTCCGTATCGTCCCTCGAAGATATGGAAATACTCTTCGGCGGCATAGACCTCGACCAGGTCACGACATCCATGACAGTCAACTGCAGCGCCAGCATCGTTTTCGCGATGTACCTCGTCATGGCCGAGAAGAAAGGCGTAAGCTGGGACAGGCTCCGCGGCACCCTTCAGAACGACATGCTGAAGGAATTCATAGCCCAGAGGGAATGGATATCCCCGCCGAGCCCGTCGGTCAAGATCGTCATCGACGTAGTCGAGTTCTGCGCAAGTCAGGTCAAGGGCTGGCACCCGGTCTCGATCTCCGGTTACCACATCAGGGAGGCCGGATCGACAGCCGTCCAGGAGCTCGCATTCACCCTCGCAGACGGCATAGGCTACGTCGAGGAAAGCATAAAGCGAGGCCTCGACGTCGACGAGTTCGCCCCGCGTCTTTCCTTCTTCTTCAACGTCCACAACGATTTCCTTGAGGAGGTCGCCAAGTTCAGGGCGGCCAGGCGCATGTGGGCGAAGATAATGCGCGACAGGTTCGGGGCGAAAGACCCGAAATCCCTCACGCTCAAAACCCACGCGCAGACAGCCGGCGCGAGTCTCACAGCACAGCAGCCTATAAACAACGTCGCGCGGGTTACGATACAGGCGCTCGCCGCCGTGCTCGGAGGAACCCAGTCCCTACATACGAACTCCATGGACGAAACGCTCGCCCTCCCGACTGAAGAAGCCGTAACAGTCGCGCTCAGGACACAACAAATAATCGCCGAGGAAAGCGGCGTCG
>PJQE01000049.1_pt1 | contig 14100 bp, 12 predicted proteins | sample 1503751 | NCBI WGS metagenome assembly PJQE01 (sample SAMN07775948, study PRJNA414020) | Biofilm metagenome, whole genome shotgun sequencing project. | reverse complement strand
CTCTTCCGATCTCGAAGAACGGTATTTATCTTCTCTACGAAAAGGGAGAATCCGCTCATCAGAACATGAGAATTGTGAGAGTCGGCACACACAATGGAAATGGTCTCCTTACTTCCCGATTGACGGAGCATTTTCTGACCGAGAACAAAGATAGAAGCATCTTCAGAAAAAATATAGGAAGAGCAATTTTAAACAAGAGAAGAGATCCATTACTTGAATATTGGGAAAAGGATCTAACAAAAAAAGCCGAGAGAGAGAAATATCAAAATCCTGAAGACGAGAAGCGGAGAAAGGAATTCGAAAAAGTTGTAACTAAATATATCCAATCGAAGTTCAGCATCGCAGTTATTGAAGTAGATAGCAAAAGGGAAAGGTTGGAATTGGAATCCAGGATAATCTCTTCGGTATCGAAATGTACCATTTGCCACCCATCGGAAAAATGGCTCGGGAGATATTCGACTGTGGAAAATATCAGGAAGAGTGGGCTTTGGCTCAAGCAGGGGCTTTGGAAAACTCCATTATCCGACAAAAATGTAAAAAGATTAAAACATCTTGTCAGGGAAACAATCCGCAATGCCAAGAGCAATGCAAGAGGTTAAGGAAAACAATTGACTCTCACTCCCCGTCCGGCCGGATCCGTGGGCAGTTGGTGATGTTAGCTGCTTCATTTGTGGATTTTGTACCCGTGCAGTCCATCCTTCTCTCGCCGCGCATCTCCTGCTCCCTGCCCCAGTCGTAGCCTGAACCCGCGCACCCGGCGCAGAATAAAATCATCACGGCGGCGATAATCCATTTCATCTTTCTATCCTCTTTTGTCGTCTTTAAACTGGCTGGAGGGCCTTCCCTCACCCGGGGAATATATTACATCACGATAAGGCAGTTGTACGCTCCGTCGCCCAATATTGCCTCAGCCCTTCCCTTCCGTCCCGGCGCCGTTATCCCCGTTCAGCTTTATCTCGCGCCACGAGAGGTACATGAACACCGTCAGAATTATTATAGTGGAGAGCGGCGCGAGCCAGAACGGCGCCTCTACGCCGAAGCTTTCGAGCGTCATTATCGCGCCGAGTATGCCTATCGAATACATTGCCCCGTTCTTGAGATAGGCGTATTTCGATATCCAGTCTATACCCCTGACAGTAACCTCCCTCACGACGAACGCCCCTATGCCGTTCCCGATGAGTATCAGCGGGATCGAGAGCGTGAACGCGAATGCTCCGATCACACCATCGATTGAAAACGACGCGTCGAGCACCTCCAGGTAAAACACCTTGCTCCACCCGCTCATCGCAGGGTCGAGGAGCTCCTTCTCCTTGGCCTCGGCGTTTTTCTTGAAGCCGTCCGTGATGAAGAACGCCGTGGTGCCGACAGATGCCGCGAAGGCCAGGAACGGATCGAAACTCAGGGATACGTAGACGACGACGGTGAACAGGACCGACGTCACAGCGTAGAACCACACCGAATGCCTGTGTATGAAGGGCTCGACAGGGAAGACGTATTTTTTCTCCTCCATGAATATCCACGAGAGAAAAACCAGGAAGAGGTACATCCCGCCGCCGAGAAGCAGGTAGTGCTTCGAATGCGCGAGCGAATCCTCTATGGCGCGGGTGTCTCCCGAAAAAGCCAGCGTCAGGAGCTGCATGAAAGAGAGGTCGGGGTTGGCTATCCAAAGGATGAGGAACGGGAGAATCCCCCGGAGGACGAAAACGGCAATGAGCATGCCCCAGAGGAGAAAGAACCGCCTGAAACGGTCGGTCATCGTCCTGAGAACGTGCGCATTGACGACAGCATTATCGACGCTCGAGACTATCTCGAACACGGTGAGGCCGATAATGATTATGACCGCTTCCAGCATATGCGTAGGGTTAGCTACTATTGTCCACTACGCACGCGCGATTGCAAGAGGGGATTCGCCCCACAGAAAGAATCCCTGGTACGTCGATCAGCGGAACCGGCTATGCCACGCCGTGCTTCATCACTACGGCGCTATCGCCACTTTTATCACGCCGTCCCCCTGCGACGAGAACAGCTCATAAGCCTCGTCTATTTCGTCGAGCGTGAAGCGGTGAGTTATCAGCTGGCGGAGGTTCACCCTCTCGTTTTTGACGAGCTCCATAAGCCGCCTCATGCGCTCCTTCCCGCCCGGGCAGAGGGTCGAGACGATTCTTTTATCCGCGAGGCCGAACCCGAAGTCCTTGTTCGGGAGCCCGATGCTCGCCATGTCGCCCGGGTAAACACCGAGGCTAGATATAGTGCCGCCGACCCGCGTCGATTTCACAGCGTTCTCGAACGTCGCCTGCAGGCCCAATGCCTCTATGGCCACGTCGACGCCCCTCCCGTTCGTTATGCCGAGGATTTCTTTCACAGGGTCCGACTTCCTGAAATCTATCATCACGTCGGCGCCCATCTTCTTCGCCATCTTCATGCGCGAGGGGATCGTATCGACGCCGATAACGAGCGACGCCCCCTTGAGCCTCGCCCCCGCGACAGCGCCGAGCCCTATCGGCCCCTGCCCGAATACCGCGACCGTATCGCCGACCTTTATCTCCGCGCTCTCGGCCCCCGAAAGCCCCGTCGAGAATATGTCCGTCGTGAGGAGAACGTCCTCGTCCGAGAGCTCTTCAGGTATCGGGGCCAAGTTCGCCATGGCCGCCGGTATCTTCACGTAATCCGCCTGGCATCCGTCTATAGTGTTCCCGAGCTTCCACCCGCCGAGAAATCCCCCGCACTGCGACCAGTTCGCCGACAGGCAGTAGTTGCAGACCCCGCACGGTGTGATCGCGTTTACAGCCACCCGTTGGCCGACTGTGTATCCCGTGACACCGTCGCCGAGCTCGTGTATCACGCCTATGGGCTCGTGCCCTATCGTGAGCCCCTCGCTCACAGGGAACTCGCCCTTAACGATATGAACGTCGGTGCCGCAGATCGTGGTGAGCGTAACCTTTATCACAGCCTCGCCCGGCCCAGCCTTCGGGACCGGTTTATCCACGAGGCCGGATTTGTTCACGTCCTTGAAAACGTTGGCTCTCATCATGCGCGTCTACCTCCCCTGTTTTTTATTCCAGCACCTGACACTGCAACGCTCATGCCTCGACATAACCCGCCGCCGTCTTTTCATTAATTATTCGGTGAGCGCCGATCTGGGAGAGAAATCCCGTCCGATTATCCGACACTCTACAGTATTCGGGCAATGCACCGGCTATAAAGTCGCGTACTCGGTACGATTACAAGGAGCTACGAAAAAAACGACGCGGGGGAATTTTCGGCTATACTATTAAGTGCAACGAGGAAACAGTCCGGGGGAGGAGAGACTCTCCATACCTCTTTTGATTCAAATCCTCCTTTAACGAGAAACAAGATTTGGAATCATCTCCCCCGGGCTCTTTTATTGAGTCCCATTATACACCAATCCCTTTTAAAAATTCAAGGATAATAGTCCGCCTGAGGAGCTCCCTGCCACTTTTCACGTAGATGGGTTTTTAATGGAATGACAGGGAGGCCGGGTCGGCCTCCCCTCTGGAAATTTTCTATTTTTAATGGAAAAAATTTCTGGTATCGCTGCTCGTAGTTAACCCTGCCCGCCGTTGCCGTTACTGTCCGGCTTCACGATTACGAGCGTGTACTTGTCGAGGTTTATGTATTTACGCGCCGCCTCGACGACGTCCTCTTTCGTCACGGCATATATCTCTTCGGGGTACTTCTTATACTCGTCCCATCCAAGACCGTAGAGCTCGTCGAACGTTATCTTCGCCGCCTGGGACGAATTCTGCTGGAGCCCTATCTCGAAGCTCCCGACGAGATAGTTCTGCGCGCGCCTGAGCTCGTCGTCCGTGATGCCATTTTCTAGCACGAGCCCTAGCTGCTCCTTGATCGCGCTCACTGCCTCGGCCTCCTTCTGCGGCGCGGTGCCGATGTAAACCCCGAAGAACCCGGGCTCTAGCCCCGGCGTGTAGAAGGAAGTCACGGTGTAGGCGAGGCTCTTCTTGTCCCTGAGCTCTAAGAACAGACGTCCGCCCTGCCCCGAAAGAACGGTGTTCAGCACCTCGAATGCGTAGCTGTCCTTGTCGCTGATAGAAGGCGCGAGGAACCCCATGATGATGTGCGTCTGCGCCTTCTCGGGCTTGGTCTCGACGCGCTCCGAGATCTTCTCGGGCGCGACGGGCGCCGCGACAGTCGGTATGGCAGCGGAACCCTTTTTCATCCCGCCGAATTCTTCCTTGATAGCGGCGAGGGCCTTGTCCTCGTCGACGTCGCCGACGACTGTGATGACGAGGTTCTCGGGATACGCGTATTTTTTGTAGAACGCCCGGATGTCCTTCCCGTTAAAGGAAGTCACGGTTTCGATAGTCCCGAGCGGGTTGAATTTATACGGATGCTCGCTGTAAAGCGTGCTCAGAAAGAGATTAACGGTCGTCTTCAGGAGGTTGTCACCTTCCCTGTTTATCTCGGCCAGTATCTCCCTCCGCGCCCTTTCGACCTCCTGCTGGTCGAAGGATGGATTGAGTAGTACGTCGGCGAATATGTCCATCGCCTCGGCGAAATTCTGGCTCAGGGATTCGACGGTAACGCCGAAGCTGTTCCTGCCGGAAAAGCCCTGCACGTCGCCCGCTATCGACTCTATCTCCTCCGCTATACGTGCCGCGCTCCTCGTATCCGTCCCGCGCGTCAGCATGCGCGACGCGAAATTCGACATACCCTGCGTCTTCGCGTCCTCATACCTTAGCCCGCCCAGGAACGCCGCGCGCGCCGCGAACAGCGGTATGCCCGGGTTACGCTTTATCAGCACCCGGACGCCGTTATCGAGGACGTATTCCTTCACTTCCGACTCCGCCGTCGTATTCGGGCCCGCCGTCGGGGATGGCGCGGACGAAGCCGCCGCATTCGGAGCGGCGCCGCTTCCGTGGACCGAAAACTCCTCTTCAGTCAGCCCTTCCTCACCGGCTGTGATTTCCGTGTCGTCCGAGCTGCCGATGTTTTCGACCGCGGCCCTGCCTTCGGCTTCGCCGGCTATCGATTTTATCTCGTCGGCCGTTACCGTAACCTGCCCCGTCGGGAGCAAGAACCCCGCAGTCATGTTCGAATTGTTGAGATACTTGTTCGCGACCTCCATGACGTCCTCGGCCGTGACCTTCCTCACCTTGTCCAGGTACTCGTCCTCATACCTGAAATCCCCCGCCTCGACCTCGTAATAGCCGAGCTTCTGGGCCTGCCCCTGCATGGTTTCCTTCGTATATATGGCGTCACTTTCGATGTTGACCTTGGCCTTCGAAAGCTCGAGGTCGCTCACCGGCTCGCGCTTCAGCCTCCCGACCTCTTCAACTATCGCCGACAGCGCCTCCTTCGACTCCGCCGGGTCGAGCGTACCGCCGACGGCGAATATACCCTCCCTCTTCGGCGTGAATGCATAGGCGTATATGCTGTTCGTGAGCCCCTTCTCTTCCTTGATGTCCCTGTAGAGCCGCGAGCTCTCGCCGCCCCCGAGTATGTTCGCGAGAACATCGAGAGCAGGCACGTCCTCGCCCTTCGCATTCGGTGCATGATACGCGAGCGAGAAGTAGCCTTCCTGTACGGGCTTGTCGATGACGAACGCCCTCATCTCCGTCTGCTGCGGCTCCGGAGCAATGTCGCACGCCGGGATGTCCCATTTCTTCAGCGTCCCGAAGGTCTCCTCGATCTTCGCTTCTATCGCTTCCGGGTCGAAGTCGCCCACGACTATAAGTGCCATGTTCTGCGGCGAATACCACTTATGATAAAAGTCCGTTATGCCCTTCCTGTCAAAAGACCTGACGCTCTCCTCGCTCCCGATTATCGGCCTTCCGTAGGAGTGCTGCTGAAACATCGTCGAGAACAATTTTTCGCTGAGATTTCTGCCGGGGCTGTCCTGTCCCCGCCTTATCTCCTCGACGACGACTTCGAGCTCCTTTTCGAGTTCCTTCGGGTCGAAGGTCGAATTCTGCATCGCGTCCGAAAGCACGTCGAGCGCGGTGTCCTGGAACCTGCTCGCTATGACGACGTAATAAACCGTTTCGTCGAACGAGGTGAACGCGTTTATGTCGCCCCCGCTCCCCTCTATGACGCGGGCTATCTCGCCGACCGCCCTCTTCTCGGTGCCCTTGAAGAGCATGTGCTCGTGGACGTGCGCGAGCCCGTATTCTCCCTCGTTCTCGCACGCGCTCCCCGTCTTGACCCACACGTTCACCGCCACTACCGGCGAGGAATGGTTCTCTTCGAGGATCACAGTGAGCCCGTTTTCGAGCTCGTATTTCGTCACGCCGTTCACTGTCGTTTTCGTTTTGACGGCTTCGTTATCCATACTTTTCTCCTCTCTTCTGCACGAAACCGCCGTAACGAGCACGGCGGCGGTCAGTATTATCGGCAGCATCCGCAACGCGCCGAAAAAGCCACTTTTCGGGTTTGCATACAGTTTCAGGTATCGAATGAGATTCGGTATCATCGGCGGCCCGCCTCTTTATTTTTATCGCTACATCAGGAATCTGGGAATTTTTGTAACGCTAATAAGATAACGGCATTTGGCCCCCGTTCAAGCCGGGGGAGGCCGCATTTCAGAAATAGTAATTAATAAAAGGGACTTACAGAAACTAATAATCAGCCCTCTTCCCGGGTATGGGGCTGGTCGTGGGCGCTCCGCCTGCCGGTCAGGTATTTGAAGGCATAAATAAGGAGGCCCGAAACGGCGTAGAGATAAACGAGGAATATGAACATGATTTCGGGGTTGGTAATGATGGCGGCGATGATTATCGCGGCGACGACAAGGGCGTTGAACGGCCCGCCGAGCTTTAAAGTGGGCTGTTTCGAATATATGACGTTGCTCACCATCAGAAGCCCCACTACGGGCGCCGCGAAGAGGAAGAACCATACCACGCGCTCGTCGGGGGCAATCCTCAAGGCCGAAAGCAGCATGAGCGGCGATACGACGAGCCCCGCGGCCATCGGGCTCGGAAGGCCCGTGAAGTTGAACTTTTCGACGTTCCCCGACTGCACGTTGAACCTCGCCAGCCTGAGCGCCGCGCAAACGGCGTAGAATATGACGACCATGAGGCCGATCTCACCCTTTTCCATGAGCGTCGAGACGAAAAGAAGAGCGGCCGGCGCAACGCCGAAGGATACGAGATCCGAAAGCGAGTCGTAAGACAATCCGAAGTTGCTTTCGTGCTTTATGAATCTCGCAAGCCTGCCGTCGAGCATGTCGAAGAAAAAGGATATTACTATGAAAGCGCCCGCCCACCAGAGCCTCTTGAACTCCCACTCCGGCGATGCCGCGGGCGCGCCATGGCTGGCCGCCACCTGTATCGAAGTCATTATGGAAAGGAGCCCGAAGGAAAGATTCCCCGTGGTAAAAATGTTCGGAAGAACGGGCATTACCTTCTGCCGCCGCGACTTCTTCCGCCTTACGCCCTGCTCGCGTCTAGCCATGCTATCACGCTCTCCCCTGCTTTTAACCTGCGCCCTTCCCTAGCTTCTATTATATACCCTTCCGGTACGTATACGTCCACCCTCGATCCGAACTTTATCATGCCGAACCTCTCCCCCTTTTCGAATTTCGTATCGACGTCGGCGTAGGAAACGATGCGCCTGGCGAGGAATCCGGCTATCTGGCTGACGACGAAGGTGTCGCCCGCCGCCGTCTCTATCAACGTCGAAAGCCTCTCGTTGTCGTCGGATTTCCGCTTCATGGCTTCCGAGAAAAGCCAGGTCGGCATGTTGGCGATGTTGAAGCTCCCGGGGGAGTATTTGGTGCCTGTGACCCTGCCTCTGACAGGCATCCTGTTTATATGACAGTCGTAAAGTGCGAGTGAAATGGAGATCCTCGTCATGGGCTGCCCGAGAAAATCCCTCTCGTATGTTTCGGCGACTTCTATTACAACTCCGTCCGCCGGGGAAACGACCGCTTCGGGGGCGTCGGGAACGTCCCTTTCCGGGTCGCGGAAGAAAAATAGAACGACCACCGCCAGCCCCGCGAATATAAAGGAGACGACGGTGAAGTCTACTATCGCGGCCGCCCAGGCCAGGAACGCCAGTATGCCGAGATATGTGAATCCCTCGGTGGCTATGGGTGGCCGCTTTCGTTCCATCAGTTTTTCGACTTGTCCACGAGCTTCTTCTTGAAGAGGGAGCTCATCATGCCCCGGAGCTGGCCGCCGATGTCCTCTATCGGATGGGTCTCGCCCTTCTTCATGAGCGCGTTATAGACCGGCCTGCCCGCCCTGTTCTCGAGTATCCATTCACGCGCGAAAACGCCGTTCTGAACCTCGGTCAGGATTTTCTTCATCTCTTTCTTGGCGTCTTCGTCGACGACCCTCGGCCCGCGCGTGATGTCGCCGTACTTCGCCGTGTCGCTGATGGAATATCTCATGTTGGATATGCCGCCCTCGTAGATGAGGTCGACGATGAGCTTGACCTCGTGGCAGCACTCGAAGTACGCCATCTCCGGCGGATAGCCCGCCTCGACGAGCGTTTCGAACCCGGCCATAATGAGGGAGGTGAGCCCGCCGCAGAGAACGGCCTGCTCTCCGAAAAGGTCTGTCTCGGTTTCGTCTTTAAAGGTGGTTTCTATTATTCCGGCCCTGCCGCCGCCTATCGCTCCGGCGTAGGCGAGCGCTATCTCCTTTGCCTCGCCCGTCGCGTCCTGGTGTATTGCAACCAGCATCGGCACTCCGGCGCCCTCTTCGTACTGCCCGCGGACAGTGTGTCCCGGGGCCTTCGGGGCAACCATGAACACGTCTACGTTGGGCGGGGGGACTATCTGGCCGTAGTGAATGTTAAACCCGTGGCTGAACGCTATGGCGTTTCCGGCTTCGAGGTTGTCGGATATGCCCTCGTTGTATATACCGGCCTGGCTCGTGTCGGGCGCTAGGATCATGATGATGTCGGCCCACTTCGCGGCGTCCTCGACTGAAAGCACCTTGAACCCGGCCTGCTTCGCCTTCTCCCAGCTGCCGCTCCCCTCGCGGAGACCGACGGCGACGTCTATGCCGCTGTCCCGGAGGTTAAGCGCGTGGGCGTGGCCCTGGCTGCCGTAGCCTATTATCGCGATCTTTCTCTTCTTCAGCTTCTTCTGATTTATATCGCTATCGTAGTAAACCTTCATTTTTCCTCTCCTTTCCTTATTGCGGCTTTGCTTTCCCGTTTCATGGCCACGGTCCCCGTGCGTGCTATCTCTTTTATTCCGAGCGGATGCAGAAGCTCTATGAACGCGTTCACCTTTTCCTTGTCGCCCGTAAGCTCTAGCGTGTACGACTTCGCTCCCACGTCTATAACCTTCGCCCTGAATATGTCGGCCGTCCGGAGAATCTCGGCCCTCGTCTCGGGCCTCGCGTCCACGCGGACGAGCACCATCTCCCTCTCGACCCTCACTTCTCCCGTGAGGTCGCTCACCTTTATCACGTTCACCATGTTGTTGAAGCGCTTTATTATCTGCTGGATTATGAAATCGTCGCCCGAAGTGACGAGCGTTATGCGTGAAGTGTCGGGTTCGAGCGTCTCGGCGACGTTCAGGCTCTCGATGTTGAACCCCCTCGCGCTGAAAAGACCGGCAATGCGCGAGAGAACACCGGATTCGTTATCGACAAGAAGCGTTATCGTATGCCTCACAATATATATACCTCCATATATACCTCCCGGTATACCCGAATGAAAAGCTGATTATACAGGGGAAAAGATAAATGAGAACCCTTACTTATATAAAAAGCTCACTCATTATACCCAATCTTTCCCGTTAAGCCATATCGGCTACGTCGGCGAGGTTGCTGAGCTGGTCGCCCGGCCCGAGAAGCATCTCATTCATCGCGCCGCCCGGGGCGATCATCGGATACACGAGCTCCTCGTAGTCGACCATGACTTCCATCAGCACGACGCCCGGAGTCGACAGCCCTTCCTTGAGCGTCGCTTCGAGGTCGCCGGGTTTAGACGCCCTCATGCCGACCGCTCCGAACGACTCCGCCAGCTTCACGAAATCCGGCAGCACGCCGAATTTGGACGCCGAGTAGTTGCCGTTGAAGAACATCGTCTGCCACTGGCGCACCATGCCGTGGTGGCCGTTATTGAGAAGGAGTATCTTGAGGTCCATGTTGTTTTCGACAGCCGTCGCGAGCTCCTGCATGTTCATCTGGAAGCTGCCGTCCCCGCATACGCTGATAACCTGCCTGTTCGGCTGGGCGAACTTCGCGCCCATGGCGGCCGGGAAGCCGAAGCCCATCGTGCCGAGTCCGCCCGAGGTGATGTGAGTCCTCGGGTGCTTGAACTTGTACCACTGGGCAACCCACATCTGGTGCTGGCCGACGTCTGATACGACGACAGCCTCGCCGTCCGTGATCTTGCTCAGGGTGTCGATGGTGTAGGACGTGAGGATCTTCTCGTCGCCCTGGTTGTAGGAATAGGGATACTTTTTCTGCCAGCTCTTTATCTGGCCCGACCATTCCTTCCTGTCGTTCTTAACCTTCGCCGGAAGGATCTCCAGGATCTGCTGTAAAACGAGCTTCGCATCGCCGACTATCGGGCAGTGAACGACTATGTTCTTGTCGATGGTCGACGGGTCTATGTCTATGTGAATTATCTTCGCGTTTGGAGCGAACTTTGCGAAATTCCCGCCCGTCGCCCTGTCGTCGAAGCGTGCGCCTATGGATACGACGAGGTCGCATTCATGGACGGCCATGTTCGCGGCGTAGGAGCCGTGCATGCCGAGCATGCTGATGTAAAGCGGGTCGTCCGCCGGGTATGCGCCGAGGCCCATGAGCGTCAGCGTAACAGGTATCTGGAGCCTGTGAGCGAGCTCCTTCAGCTCCTCGCTGGCCGCAGACCATATAAGACCCCCGCCGCCGAAAATAAGCGGCTTTTTCGCCGCGAGAAGCATCTCGACGGCGCGCTTTATCTGCCCGGGGTGACCCTTCGTCGGCGGCTTGTAGCCCCTTAGGCCCACAGAGTCCGGTATAACCAGCTCGTCTTCGCCCAGGAGAACGTCCTTCGGCATGTCGACGAGAACCGGGCTCGGCCTCCCCGTGCCGGCGATGTAAAACGCCTCCTTCATCGCGCGCGGAAGGTCTATCGTCTTTCTCACGAGGTAATTATGCTTCGTGCAGGGGCGGGTAATGCCGATGTGGTCCGCCTCCTGAAACGCGTCGCTCCCGAGGTAGGGAAGCGGCACCTGTCCCGTGAAAACAACTATCGGTGAAGAGTCCATCTGAGCCGTAGCGATACCGGTAACGGTATTCGTCGCGGCGGGACCCGAGGTACAGAGCACCACGCCAGGCTTGCCGGACGCCCTCGCGTAGCCGTCAGCCATGTGGGTAGCGCCCTGCTCATGCCTGGCAAGAACGTGCCTGAGCCTGTCCTCATACTTCGACATAACGTCGTACACCTTGAGCACGTAGCCGCCCGGAAGACCGAACACCACGTCTATGCCCTCGTGTATGAGAGTCTCGAAAAACATCTCGGCGCCAATCATTCTTGCCATTGTAATACACCCCCGTAGGATTAGCCCGGAAACGCTTACACGTCCGCCGGGCGATTGAAATAATCTATATTTAATATTTCATTCAGGGCCCGAGGCCTTCTCAGGCTTCGACCCTGTGCTTCCACTCGGCTATCTTGGCCTCTATGCGGTCCTTGAGCGAGAGCTTTATCTTCTTCAGCCTCTTCACCTCTACCTCGTCGTCGAAGCTGAGGGATTCTTTGCTTTCGAGGCTCTTCACAACCTCGTCGAGCTCCCTGTGCTCGAAGTAGAGCTTCTGGAACTCGTCGTCCCCCGTGAGAAGCTTCTCAACTATCTCTGATTCCGTCATGGTCTCTCCCCTTTGCTGATAATTCTGCGTCTGGCTTTCTTAGATAAGCCGGCGATAGAAGCGCTGCATCTTCGGAAAGCCCTTCCCGCAATCTCCGGACACCCAGGAACGCGAGCGACGACGCCCTCGGATAATTCATGTAAGAGGGGCAGAATAAACACTCGCCGAGCTCGCTGTCACCATGATTATCTTCCAGAAAATCTTTATAAAGTAAAGCGCCTTCCCCTATAAATATCGTTTTTTCCTTTATTATACTCCTTAATTCCGGAAGCGTCCGCGGGGCGTCTTCCGTGAGCCTTTGGACAGTCCCGCCCTCCGCCCTGAAAAGTGCGGTGAACACTTCCCCCCGCCGCGCGTCGATAACAGGGCATAGCTGCAGGCCCGAAAACGGCGCGTTCATCACCAGGAGCTCTAGCGACGACGCCGACACGACAGGCAGGTCCAGCGAAAACGCGAGCCCTTTCACGGTGGAGATTCCCACCCGGAGCGCCGTGAACGACCCCGGCCCCGCGGCGACCGCTATCCCCGTAAGCTCGCTCTTATCCATACCGAGCTCGTCCAGGAGCATGTCCACCTTCGGTATCAGCTTTTCCGAATGAGAGGGGCCCATGTCGAGGTAATACTCCCCGAGTATCCTGTCTCCGTCCGCGACGGCGATGCTCCCCGAGTAGGTCGAGGTTTCTATGGCGAGGACTTTTATGGACGTCACAATATAGAGTATATCAAACTTTGACGCTTTAGCTCAAGTGCGCATTCGGGGGCGCCCGGATGCGTATCGGGAAGGCGCGGGGCGATTTTCGCCATGCGAAGGCTCAGCGCGAGTTCTGCGAGCCGAAGGTTTCTTCGCGGATGAGGGACGACGAGCCCGAGGTTATGCCCTCGATTCTCATCGAGAGGTCGTTCTTGTTGGTGGCCTGCCTCATCGCCTCGTCGTAGGTGATCAGATTGCCCTTGAAGAGGCCGTAGAGGCACTGGTCGAAGGTCTGCATGCCGTAGTGGAGGCTCCCCTCCTGTATGGCCTGCCGTATCTCCCACGTCTTGGTCGAGTCGGAGATAAGCTCCTTTATTCTTTCCGTGGCGATGAGTATTTCTACAGCCGGCACGCGCGCCTTGCCGTCCGCCATGGGCACCAGCCTCTGCGATATAACGGCCTTCAGCACCTGCGCGAGCTGATATCTCACCTGGTTGTGCTGGTGAGGCGGGAAAACCGTCAGCATACGGTTCACAGACTCCATCGCGTCGAGGGTATGGAGAGTAGTTAGCACGAGATGGCCCGTCTCCGCCGCCGAGAGGCATATCTCCATCGTTTCGAGGTCTCTCAGCTCGCCGACGAGTATAACGTCGGGGTCTTCCCTGAGGGCCGCCCTCATGGCGTTGGCGAAGGCCATCGTATCGATGCCGACCTCCCTCTGGTTTATATAGCTCATCTGGTCTTCGTGCATGTATTCGAGCGGGTCTTCGACGGTGATAATGTGCCGCGACTTGGTCTTGTTTATGTAATTCACTATCGAAGCGAGCGTCGTCGATTTACCGCTTCCCGTCGTCCCCGTAACGATAATGAGGCCCCTCTCCTCGTTCGCTATCTTCTCCATGACCGGCGGGAGATGAAGCGACTCGAAGTCCAGTATGTTGAACGGGATCGACCTTATGGCTATCGAATAGGTGCCCCTCTGCTGGAAAACGTTGACCCTGAACCTCGAAAGCCCGCTTATGCTGTAGGCGAGGTCCATCTCGAAGAGCTGCTCGAACTTCTCCCGCTGCGAAGGGTTCATCATGGAGTAGGCCATGCCCTTAACATCTTCCGGCGTGAGCTTAGGCGCGCTTCTCACAGGCGTCAGCTTTCCCTCGACGCGGAGTATGGGGTGCCGCCCGGTGCCGATGTGTATGTCTGAAGCCCCTACCCTGACAGCTGCCTTAAGAATGTCGTCGATGCTTATGCCCATGACCCGCTCCGGCAGTTACTCCTCTGCCTTTGTATTTTTCGAGACCCCGGTCTTCGCCAGTATCTCGCCCTTCAGCTTCTCCGCAAGGTCGGGATTCTCTCCGAGAAACGTCCTCGCGTTCTCCCTGCCCTGCCCGAGCCTTTCGCCGCCGTACGAAAACCACGTCCCGCTCTTTTCCACTAAATTAAGCTTCGTCCCCATGTCCACCATCTCGCCCGTCTGCGATATGCCGCTTCCGAACATTATGTCGAACTCGGCGTCCCTGAACGGCGGGGATACTTTATTTTTTACGACCTTCGCACGCACCCTGTTCCCGGTAACGTCGTCGCCGTCCTTGATGGAGCCTATGCGCCTGAGATCGG
>PJQE01000048.1_pt1 | contig 14363 bp, 10 predicted proteins | sample 1503751 | NCBI WGS metagenome assembly PJQE01 (sample SAMN07775948, study PRJNA414020) | Biofilm metagenome, whole genome shotgun sequencing project. | reverse complement strand
GATCTCGATCTTCCTCGTCGCGATAATGGCCGGGAAGAACGAGAACAAGATAAATACGCTCGGGGTCGCAGCGTTCGTTATTCTCCTCATGCGGCCCGAGGCGATCTTCGAGCTCTCCTTTCAGCTCTCGTTTCTGGCCGTCCTTGGAATACTCCTCGTGAACAGGTTTTACCCGATAAGGCTTGGAACGACGCGCGACTTCGTCATGACCACCGTAAAAACGACGTGCGCCGCAACGTTCGCGACGCTCCCGCTCATATTGAATTCATTCGGCGTCCTGCCAGTCGTCTCAATACCGGCGAACCTCGTATTCGTGCCGCTCGTCGAGCTGCTTATAGTTCCGTTCGGGCTCGTTTCATTCGTCGTGTTCCTCGTATCGCCTTACGCCGCGACGCTCTTTATCTGGATAAACATGCTGCTTACGGAGATGATGATTTTCGGCATAAGGCTCCTCCTCGAAATTCCATATTCATCTGTATCTGTACCGCCGCTCGGCGCTGTCAGTCTCACGCTCTACGCCGCGCTCGGCGCAGCCGTTCTGCTTGCAGCCAGGCATGCGAAGGCAAAATACGCCCTGCCTGTGCTCGCGCTCCTGTTTATAATCAGCGCTGCTTATCCTTCGGCGTCGAGGCACTTCGGCAACACTGTAACGGCAACATTCCTCGACACCGGAGAGTACAGGAGCACCGTCCTTTTCGAGCTTCCCGGCGGAAAGAACGTCCTCGTGAGCGGCGGGCCGGCAAGGCCGGCCGGTAGCGGGTTTGTCGACAGGGCGGTGGTGACCGGCTTTCTCCATGGGAGGGGTGTCAACACGATAGACTGCCTCGTACTGATCTCGCCCGGAAAAGACGTTCTCGCCGGCGGGGCATATATTATCGAAAACTTTGGCGTGAGTAAGGTCGTGACCGACGGCGACAGGCTCGACGGCGCTCTCTGGGAGGCGATCAGGGAAAACGGGGTCGAATGGCAAAACCTGAGGGACCTCCGGAAAATTGAAGTACCGGGAGGCCACGAGATACGCGTGATGCGCCCCGAAGCTTGGGAGGTAGTCGAAGACTCCACCGGCCCGCGCCCTCTGGCGCTCAGGCTGGAAGCCGCCGGGGCTAGTTTTTTACTCGCAGAATCGGTAAGCGGGAAAGATGCGGAGTCCCTATGGAATAAATACGGCGCGGAGCTCGAAAGCACCGTGCTATTTATTCCGGGAGCTGTGCGTGGCGGCTCGGACGTTGGACTCGCCGGGCAAGTAAAGCCGCGCGTAATTATCACCGACGGCGAAGGCGCAGTGATGCCGGAATCCGTCAAAGCCTATAACATCGCCGAGGACGGGGCCGTGACCGTAACGATCGACGGTAACGGTACTACTGTAAAATCATACGAGGATGAAAGCGCGGCGCGACTGCAGTAAACTTCCGGCATGAGAAAATTCATATTTCCACTCATCGTCCTCGCCGTGGCCCTGGGATATATGCTGTTCCGCCCGGGCGACGACGCGAGCGACATAGAAGCCCTCTTTAACAAAACGGCCGAAGCGGCGCGGGAAAAAAACCTCGACGCTGTCATGGAAGGGTTTTCGCTTCAATACAAGGACGGCTCCGGCGCGAGCTACCCCGTCGTCAAGAATATAATCGGCAAGGCGCTCGAAAAATACGGCGACATAGGGGCCTCGTACTCAGACCTCGACGCCTTCATAACCGAGGACGAGCACGGCTATCCGTTAGCCTACGTCAGCGTCGGGGTGAACGTGACGGCTACAGATAATGGCGAGGTGACGGAGCTTCTGGGGAGCGAAGGCGAGCCGGAGCGGATAAACGTAACCCTCGAGTACTCGGCTCTGGGCGGCTGGAAGATAGCGGCTGTCGACGGCCTCGACGGCGAACGCCCCTAATCGTCGGCGTTGTCCATACGGCCGTTTATGAAATCGCTCAGGATTTCAATATCCGTATTCTTCGCTTCCTCGACGGTCCCGGCGAAGATGATCTTTCCCCTGTAGAGAAAGGCCACCCTGTCCGATATCTCGAACGCGCTCTGGACGTCGTGAGTGATTATCACGCCCGTTATGCCGAACTGCCGCTGCATGCTCCTTATAAGCTGGTTTATCCTGCTTATGTTCGGCGGATCGAGGCCGGTGGTCGGCTCGTCGTACAGGAGGATTTTCGGATTCATCGCCAGAGCCCTGGCGAGCCCCACCCTTTTCTTCATACCGCCGCTGAGGTCGGACGGCATCTTGTCTTCTATGCCGGGAAGGCCCACGAGCTCGAGGTTACGCGCCACGGCCTCCTTTATCTCGTTCTCGGGGAGAATGGTGTTTTCCCTTAACGGATAGGCGATATTTTCTTCGACTGTCAGGGAATCGAAGAGCGCCGCGCCCTGAAACAGCATCCCCATCTTCTTCCTGACGTGGACGAGGTCCTTCTCTTCGAGGGGCACTATGTCTTCGCCTTCAATGATCACCTGCCCGGATTCCGGCGTCAGGAGCCCCGTTATCTCTTTTAAGAGTACGCTCTTTCCCGATCCGCTGCCCCCGAGTACGGTGATGTTCTCCCCCCTCCTTATCGAAAGGGAAAGCCCGGTGTGGACTTCCTTGGGTCCGAAGGATTTATAAACGTCTACGAGGTCGATTATTATGTCGTCCTTCATCAGGGGTCACCGTCGAGGCCGCTTGAATTTACCGGAAACAGTAATATTTTCTCCGTGAAACATGTGGGTTTGTAATTATACGCTCCGGGTTTGCAAAGAAAAAGGGGCAATGAGTTTTGAGGGAAGCCTACCCTCCCGGAAATTGACTTTTGATTTTCCGCGGTGTATATACATGTCTTATTGAAATCGGCGCGGCATAAAGGTTACAAGGTCTGGGACTCTACTCCACCTCCGGGAAGAACAACATGAAGCGGATGAACACGGGCGTTGAAACGGAGCTTGAATATAATCTTAAGTTCTTTACACAATTCATAATTCACCCGACAAAAACAGGCGCCATTCTGCCGTCGAACGATAAGCTCTGCGATCTCATGACGGACATGGCGGAGCTCGGCAACGTCTCCACCGTCGTCGAGCTCGGCTCCGGAACGGGAGTGATAACCGAGAAAATACTCAGGAAAAAAGGCCCGGACACGAAATTCTTCGCGATGGAGATAAACCCCACTTTCGTCGAGGCGACTCTCCGGCGCTGCCCCGACGCGACCGTCTATCAGTCCTCGGCGGAGAACGCCAGGTTTTATCTCGAGGTCAACGGCGAGAGCGGCTGCGACCGCATAGTAAGCAGCCTCCCATGGTCGACTTTTAACAGCGAGACCCAGGAGCTCATACTGAATTCGATATACGAAACACTTAACCCCGGCGGCAAGTTTCTTACCTACGCCTACTCGCTCGGCCTTCTTTTCCCATCCGCCTGGAGGCTCAGGCGCCTTCTCAGGAGCAAGTTCGATAAAGTGGTCAAAAGCAGCATAGTATGGAGCAATATTCCCCCCGCCTTCATTTACATATGCGAGAAGGCGCCCGCCAGGTAACTTTTAAAACTCGCATAGATAATTCTTGACATCTTTCGAAAAATTTGATAAGAATATTGTGTAGCCGATTGACCTTTCTTCGATTGAATAAAGGAGGATTGGAGGGTGGTCAATACCGTGGCTATTTTTCTTCCGCCTCTTTCCAGGCAATTCGCATAAAGATTGTAATCTGGAGCCGCTCGATTCCGTAGGTCCGTCCGGAAGCCCGTCCCCGCCTGAAATTTTTCTTTTAATCGATACAGTTACAGCCTTCGAGCCCGCCTCCGCGGGAGAGAAATCCCCTTGAAATACCCGGGCCGTTCATATTAGTATTGAGCGTAGTTAGGGAGTAATACCCGCCACATAGGAGAAATGAGATGAGAAGAATGGCTCAAGCAAGGCTGTTTGTATTACTCGTTTTACTTGCCGCCGTGTTCGTCCCGGGCGGCAGGGCGGCAGGCGCAATGGACGCCGCAAGCCTCCCGGCCCCCCAGCTGGTAACAGGCGCCTGGATGTTGATCGCAGCATACAAGGCCGACCCCGAGGCCTTGAAGGCGCTCCTCCCCGAAGGCCTTGAAGCCACGGGGAACGTCGTCATCAACATGTACACCGTTCCCGAAGCGACGCAAACTTCGGGCTTCGGCGCTTATACCCTGACGTATCTCACCGTCGAGATCAAGGGGCACGATTCTTATATAATGAACTCCGATGCGACGATACCGGGAAGGTATTTCGCCTACTATTTCAACAGCTCGCCCTTCATGCGCGAGTATACGAAGCTTATAGGCATTCCGGCCGAGGAAGGAATGACCACGACGACGGTGAAAGACGGCAAGCTGACAGCGACTCTGACAGTCGGCGGGCAAAAATTTATCGAAGCCACGGCCGACGTCGGAAGCGAGCTCGGGAATTTCGGAGGGGGACACCTCAATTACTTCGGCCTTCTGGAAACGGAAAAGGACGGCAAGACCGTGAAGCAGATAGTCAAATACCCGATACCATGGAACGGCGGGACAGTAGACATAAAAAATCCGAAGATCGCCTTCTCCGCCCCCGATGGCCATACGCTCAACAAAATCAAACCACAGGGAGACCCTGTCTGGGCCATATGGACGAAGGGCAGCTTCGTTTACCCGCAGTACGTGGTCGTGAACCAGTAAGAAAGAGTTCGACATCCCCGCGGCGCACAGCCGCGGGGATTCGTCATCAATGCCCTGAAGAAGCTGTCTAATTCGCTTTTCTTTTTTTAATTACCCCAAGCACTCCCACGAGTAAAGCCAGCGTCAGGATTCCCGCATTAACAGCATCTTGTTTCGGCGATGAGTCGCCGGCCAGGGCGCACCCCCCGTTGCCCCCGTTACCGCCGTCCGGGGCCTCGGCCCTGCAGTCGGCGAAGTAGACCTCTTCGCTCCCGTCGGGGTTCCCTCCCCCGATATTCGAGGACGAGCTGAACAGTATCCTGGTTCCGTCTCCGCTTATGACCGCGCCGGAGAAAAGCCCGCCGGTCGTATCGGTTACCTGCGTCGTAATGCCCGTATCCGCGTCGAACAGGAAGACCTCCCTGTTGCCGTCGGCATTTTCGCCGGTCAGGTCGGCTGCCGTAGTGAATACGAGGCGCGTCCCGTCCGAGCTTATGGACGGACCCGAATTGCCGTCACCTGTCGTATCGGTCACCTGCGTGAAGGCATCGGCTCCCGTATCAAAGATGAATATCTCCCTGTTGGCGTCGGCGTTTTCACCGGTTGGACTCGTGTCGCTGTTAAGGCCGACTATCGAGCCGTCGGAGCTGAGAGCCGCCGTCGCGCTGTTAAGACCTGCGCCGTCCGTGATTTGCGTGAACGTATCCGAGACCGTATCGAATAAAAATACTTCGAGGCTTCCGTCGGCGTTGTCTCCCGTAAGGTCGGCTGAGGAATGAAAACCGATGATCTCCCCGTCCGAGGATATGTCCGGGGCGAGGCTGTCGCCGGCCGTCGTATCCGTCAGCTGAGTGAACGTCGCCGTGCCCGAGTCGAAGAGAAATATCTCCCTGTTGGCGTCCGCGTTCTCGCCGGTCAGATCGGCCTGCGAGTCGATGGCTATCAGGCTGCCGTCGAAATTCAGCGCCGGGACGATATTATCTTCGCCGCTGCTATCCGTTATCTGCGTGAACGACTCGGTATTCATGTCGAAGAGAAATATCTCCCTGTTACCGTCCGGATTCTCGCCCGTCAGATCGGCCTGAGACGACAGCGCCAGGATAGCCTCGTCTCCGCTTATATCGAATATGAAGCTGTTCAGCACGGGGTCGTCGGTAAGCTGGGTTATAACCAGCGTGCCCGTATTGAATATATAGGCTTCGAAGCTCCCGTCGGGATTCCCCCCGTCGATATCGGCGCTGGAGGAAAAAGCACCCAGAGTGCCCGAAAAGTTTAGAAACGCGACCTCGGACTCCCCTGAAGCCGCGTCCGTCACCTGCCTTATCGTACAATCATCCTGCGCGAGGGAATAATTTCGTGGAACGCCAACCGCAAGGAACAACAGTAAGAATAAAGCGATAAATCTGGCTAAACCGCAATTAAGCTTCCGACTATCCATGGCCCACACCCCCTGTCGGTTTGTTAGCGAATAGCCCCTAATTGATAATAGAACAATTTAATCCGGGATACAACGGATATTAGGTGCGGGTGAGCCGCCAGGCGGGGCGTTATAAAGCCTCCGGAGCGTCCTCGAAATTCCTGCGGACAGGCTCTCTTCGGTAAAAAATCCGTTCGTACACCGGGCGTCTCAAAATCCCCCGCGGCCCGCTAAAATTCACGGGATTGCTTTATAAGGTCATATAATGTATCGTGTCTATAGAAACGTGGACTGTATGGGATCCTTGGATTGACTCCAATCTTCCTCAAAGGTCTGCTGAAAATATCAGGTAGACCTTTCTGACTTATTCCTTTCCGATCCAGATTGGACCTACTGGTATAGCTGTATGGGAGCTGAATGCGGAAACTCAGGATAGGAATAATCGACTTTATCACGAAATCCCCCAATCATTCTATCTGGGCGCGCGTAATGCATGCGAATTTCATGGGAATCATGCCGCAGGTCATCGCCAAATGGAGCGAGGACGCGGGGCACGAAGTCCAGTATTTTATATTTACCGGCCTTGAAGATCTGGCCGAGGACGCCCCGAAAGACGTCGACATGGTCTTCATAAGCGCTTTCACACAGTCGGCGATTCAGGCCTATGCCCTCAGCGGAAAGTACAGAAGCGAAGGCGTGGTTACAGTTCTCGGCGGTCCCCACGCCAGATGCTATCCCGAAGACGCGGTGAAATACTTCGATTACGTGCTTGGAATCACGGACGAGGAGCTTTGCCGGAGCGTGCTCAAGGACTGCAAGCAGTACAGACCCGTGGGCATAAACCTCTCCGCCAAGAGCTCGCCCAAGCACCTTCCGGGAGTGAGGGAGCGCTGGAAGTTCATTTCTAAGGCGCTCGAAAAAACGACCCGGCTGTTCAAAGTCGTCCCCATGATAGGGAGCCTCGGATGCCCTTATACCTGCAGCTTCTGTATAGACGCCAACGAGCCCTACCAGCCGCTCGACTTCGACGCTCTGAAAGACGACCTGAGATTCGTTCTCACGAAGATAAAACGTCCATTGGTGAGCTGGTACGACCCGAACTTCGGCGTCCGCTTCGATGACTACATGAACGCGATAGAAGAAGCGGTGCCCAGGAACAGCATCGACTTCATAGCCGAGAGCAGCCTCTCGCTGTTATCGGAGCCCCATCTGAAGCGCCTCCGCGACAACGGATTCCAGGCGCTTCTTCCAGGCATTGAATCGTGGTTCGACATGGGGAACAAATCGAAGACCGGCGCGAAGCAGGGTATCGATAAGGTAAACGTGGTCTCGGAGCACATAAATTTAATCCTGAGCTATATCCCGTACGTTCAGACGAACTTCGTCGTCGGGCTCGACAGCGACAAGGGAGCCGAATCGTTCGAGCTGACGAAGAAATTCGTCGACAAGGCCCCGGCCGCGTTCCCGGCGTATCCCCTGATAACGGCCTTCGGAAAGGCTGCCCCCCTCAACCTCGAATACCAGAGCGAGGGCAGGGTACTTGCGTTCCCCTTTCACTTCCTCAACAACAGCCACGCTTCGAACGTGAGGCCGAAGAACTATTCCTGGCCGGAATTTTACGACCTCCTCATAGGCCTCGCCGAGTATTCCTATTCGTGGCGCGCCATATACAACCGTTTCCGCGCAACGCGAAGGACAATACCGAGGTGGATGAATTTTATGCGCGCAATTTCCACAGAAGGCTCGGGAAGGCTCAAGTACTACAGGAAGATAAGAACATTCCTTCGCGACGACGTACAGTTTAGGGCTTTTTTCGAAGGAGAGACGACCGTAATCCCTGAGTTCTATGTCAACATGGTCAAAAAGGACCTCGGAAAGCTTTGGCACTATCTCCCCGAAGGCGGTATATACCACGACCCGAACGCCTATATAAAATCGGAGATGGAAAAGAGGCAGAAAAAAGCCCAGACGGCGTAGAGGAGCCTTTTTCATCCGGAATACCGGCGTCAATCGTGCCTCGCCGGATTTGAATGCGTTTAATCCGTCCTTATGAGTATGCCGTCATACCTTGGGGATTGTGTGTAATGCTTTTTTATTCTGTCGTCATTTAAATCATCTACGGCGAATGTGCTGATGACTTTGGGCTTATGCTCTGAGATCAGCTCGTATATGTCGTACTCGTATCCGGCTATTTCTCTGTAGGCATCCAGGCAATCTTCGGGGCCCACGCAGAACCAGAAATAATCTATATCGTCCCGATAGAGATTAATATTTATATTCCCGTCGTAGACCTTGTCGTTTTCGTCCGTCAACGATAGCACGTAATTTATCTTATCGAGCTGCTTCGATTGCGTTTCGTCGTGGAAAGTCCTGTCGCTTAAAACCGACGAAAAATTGTGCATCATGCCGAGGGGTATATAAACGGCGGATAGTATGACTATGAACCTGCTGATCCGGCTGTTGAAAACGGTATAGAGAGCATAACCCGCAACTATTCCAACAAGCGGCACCGTAAACATGAAATACTGCCTCCAGAGATTCTCGTAAAGGAGGAGAACCGTCAGAATCAGGAAGACAGCTAATATAGTGAGCTGTCTCGCTTTACCGGATCTGAAAAGCATGACGAGACCTACCAGGTACAGCATGCATGTAATAATGTTCTCACGAAATATCTCAATGACGAGATAATATTTTGAATACCCCTGCAACTGCCTTATGTGGATATTGAGCGTCCAGTTCATGACGAAATATTTCTCCAGGGCTCCGCTCAGGAATAGATACGCATAGTACGGCAGCAGTGTAAGAATGAATACCGCAGCGAAGAAAAAGGCGTCCTTTATGCTGAGTCGTCTGCGGAATAGATCGTAAAGGAATAAAAGCCCCATGGCGATGATGAGGGCGATGGCTTTTTGAAGAAAGAGAAACGACACGGCCAGGAAGACAGCGCTTAACGCGAGGCTCAATCTGGATTTATTCTCCGAATAACCGAACAGGAAATATATCGAGAGCAGGCCCGCCAGGGCCTGAGGCACATCGGGTCTGACCTCTATAGCCTCGCCGTAAAACACTACGACAGTAGATGTCAGTATCAGGCTTATAACGCCGATCTCTTTTTTCCCGAACTCCCTCATCGCGATGAGATAGGTTACGAACAGAATGCCCGACATCATTAAGAACATCAGGAAACGGCTGGCGAATACGGAAGATGTTGTTTCTCCGAATACTACGATGACCGGCACGATCAAATAACTCAGAAACGGGTGATGATGCTGAAAAAAATCTACGTAGATTTTCTGCCCCTGGAGCATTTTCCACGAGGTATGTATGTGCTCGAATTCATCGTGACTGAACCACCTGTTATAGGAATGCGTAAGTATGAGAGCCATGATTACGGCGAATACTCCCCAGAGTATTAACGACCAGAGCTTATCCGCTTGTGTCTTTCGCATTTGCAAGTTTCCGCAAACTTACGGGTTTTTGAATTCAGTCTTCGACGACGTGGCCTTCGAATATTTTCCTGTAGCTGTGCCACTTGTTTAAATCGAAGCTGCCTTTATCATCGAGGCAATCCACAGCAGCATAAGCCATATATAAAGCGTGGTGCGTGTTATCGTGAGCGAAGAGGCCCTGGCGGCCGAACGTGAGAAGATTGCCTATTCCTTCTATGTAGTTATCCATGCATTCGAAATGCTTCTCGTAGCCTATGTCGTAGATCGGGTAGGCGCTGGCGAGCTTTCGCACCTCGACACGGCGGACTTTCGACGTCACCGGTATGCCGGCTGTTTTCAGGGAATCGAGGACGACTTTTCCGAGCTCTTCGCCGCTCATTCTCCAGTAATCGTCCCCCGGGCCGCAGGGCAGCTCCGCGCAGAGCGCGGTAATACCGGCCGGGCTTCCGGTATCGGTATAGTTCTTGGGCTCCGAAAGCCGAGTAATCGGAATATCCGCCTCCGGGAAATAATGCGCGTCGTACTCGGTGAACCTGTCCTGATCGAGAACGAGATATACGAGTATCATCGACCTTAACCTCACCTTCGAAGCCGACGCCAGCGCTTCTTCCGGCGCGCCTGGCCTTAAAGCGCGAACCAGCACGGTTATGGGTATGGTCGACCAGACATAATCGGCGTTTATGCTATGCGGAGCCGAATCACGCTCGTACGTCACCGAATCGACTTGCCCGTCCTTGAGGCCAATATCCGTAACCCTCGAGCGGAAAAGAACTTCGGCGCCGGACTTGGCTGCCGCTTCGTATAATGCCTCGGATATCTGCCCGAATCCGGATCGCGGGTAGTAGAAAAAATTTTTATTGCTCTCCTTCCCCTTATGAAGCGTGGATAATACCTTTCTCAGAATCTTTCCTACCGAATTTCCGGAGATCCTTCGTTTGGCCTGTATGCCGGAAATCATACCGGGATCGAGCCCCCAGATTTTCCTCGAATATGGAAAATAGAATCCCTCGCATATGGTCGGGCCGAGCTGCCCTAGGAGAACCGTTGAAAAGGTGTCTTCGACGTGAGCGGGTTTGGAATTGCCTCTTGTCAGCTTCCGGACCATATCCCCGAAAACCCCGATCGAGAACGCGGGATTCATTTTCAACACGAGATCGGCGGGTTTTAAGGGAAAGTGTATCCACCGTTCCTGGAGCCTTATCCTCCCATGTCTCGGCCTCAGGAGAAGGTCGCCGCCCAGGAGAGATTTGATGTCGTCGAGTATGCGCTGCTCGCACGAGGGATGAAGCCTGTGGCTTCCGTAATCGAGACGGAGGCCGTCCAACTCGAAGCTGCCGGCGTTCCCGCCGACACTATCCGATTGCTCGAGGACCGTAACCCTTGCACGCTTCTCCGACGCCAGCCGGTAAGCTGCCCCGAGCCCTGCGGGTCCGGCGCCGAGTATTACTATGTGAGGAAGCGGTGTGCTCATAGTCTTCAGATCATCCGGGATATTTCCGTTATTTAAAACTGTTTACAGGGCGCAATATCAATTCGTCACAGTCTTGTTTATGGAAAAGAGATTATTCCAGGGTATGAGCGTCAGCGCGAAACCAAGCAGGCTCCCCGCTATGACGACCGCCTCCCAGACAAACCCGTATCCGACGGCGTTCGAATATAAAACCCCGAACGGTGCGAAGAATGCCGCAAGCGCAACTTCCCTGACCCCTATGCCGCCGAGGCTCACAGGCACCATGGCTGTAATCTTGGCCAGCGGCCATACGACGAACCATGTCAGGATTCCTACTTCTATGCCGCACAGCGAACCCAAAAACGCGTTCAGTAAAACAAAGCTCCCCTGAATTAAGACCGAAAGGCACAGGGTTCCGAGAGCATAAGCGGGGTTCTTGAAAAGATGAATTAATACGAGACGTGCGCGCAGAACCACTTTCTGCAGTTTCTCCGGTATCTTCACCGGAATACGAACGAAGATCAAAGCAACGAAGGCTGTAATGAATATAGCAAGGAACGCGGATATGATAGTGAGTATCTTCCGGTGCTGATCCGAAAGCGCCTCCGCTGCGAAAACGGCCCCGAATAAAATCAATATGAGCATCGCGCAGACGTCGAGAAACCTGTCTATCAGGCTCCCTATTATGATCTGCTCTTTCTCCTCCACGTGACCCGCCGCCATTCCCGCCCTGACGACGTCGCCGCCGATCACGGAGGGAAGAAACAGGTTGCCGAAGAGTCCGTAAAAGTAGCAGCGGAAGGCAAAGGAAAACGGAAGCTTCAGCTTGCCCATGCCGACTATGAACCGCCACTTGAATACGCCGACTACGTGAATCAACACAAATGCGAAAACAAACAGGATCCATGCCTGAAGTGAAACGCGCCGGGCGGCGTCCCATATTTCCGGCAGCGGAAGCCAGGCCAATATCAGGCCGATTACAAGCAGGCTTACGACCGCCCTGAAATAGATTGTACGCGTTAGCCCGATTAACCGCTTCATCGTTCTGGTTTCTCCTACCTGCCGATTCCGATTCTGGATATCTGATCGGACAATAGGCCGATAGCCCAGATGATAAACGCGCTTAAAAGGCCCATAATCGCGCTTTCCGAGAGATTGTCCTTGAAAATGTCGTATATCAGTTTAACGAATCCGGCCGCGAAGAAAATTGCCCCTAACGGCAGGAACACTTTGAGCGGATTGAAGTATACGATCGTTCTCAATATGAGGAGGAAAAAATTATACGCTTCGACAGGGCGTATCTTCGACTTCCCGATTCGCTTGTAGTAATCGATCGGATAGTAGTATACGAAATAATTGTTACACAGAAGAGCGAGTGTGATCGTCGTGGTCAAGGAAAAGCCGGATGGCAGAATATTCTTGTACTTTTCCAGAAGGGGTTTTTTGATCACCCTGAGGCCGGAGTTGAGGTCCGGAATGTTCTGCCCGGCCAGATAACTGGCAAGCTTTTGAAGGAACCATTTTGCCGGCTTTCTGACAAACGGGATGTTCGTATTCTGGCCGATTCTGGCGCCTACTACCATGTCGTATTCCGGAACCTTCTGCATCATGCTAGGAATCGCATCGGCCGGGTATGTCCCGTCGGCGTCTATGATAATTATATATTCCGAGTTCGCCGCCGCGAACCCCGCTTTAAGCGCAGCCCCATAGCCGCTGTTACGGGGGAGTCTTATAAGTTTTACGTCGTGCCTCTCCGCTTCCCCCGCGGTATTATCTGTAGAGCCGTCGTCCACGACGATGAGGGTGTACAATAATCCAGTCTTGTCCATCACAGCCTTCACATTGTCGATCTGCTTCGAGATCGCGTTCTCTTCATTGTAGGCAGGAATGACCACCGCGACTTCATAGTCTTCCCGAAAATCTGCATCCAGATTGTCCGCTTGCTGGCTTTTTAGATACATGAACTCCTATCCTCCGGGATCAAAACTATATTATATACAAACTCATCTATAATAAAACGAGAGATTTTTAAATCGGTTAATTTACTCTATATCCTCACCCTTCTAACAGGAAATATATAGCCAATACAGTTTCAGGGTGAAGATTAAATTTATCGGGACGACAAAAAAATCGGTTCCGGGCCGCTGCACCAGGGCTGGCTTGGAACTTCCCGCCCACGTCACTCCTCCGGATAAAGCCCCGGGAGTCTTTCGGCCCTGTAGATGTACTGGCCCCCGTTCTCGTTCGGAACGCTTATTTCGAATACCTTCTGAGGCGGCGTTGTGTGCGTTACCTCGGCGATGACCGTGGGGACGCGCCCTCCGAATGTCATGAGCACATTCCCGGTTTCCGGCAGCTTGTCGGCGTCGCCTAAAAAGCCCGCGAAAATCGGCTCGGCGGAAAATCCCGTCGATTCCCATACGAGCGAAACCTCCATCGAAGACTCGTCGATGCTGTACTCGGCCGCCCTGCTAAACTCGTTCTCAGAAAAAACGGGCTCGAACGGGCTTGCCCGGAAGTTGCCGTTGTCGAACAGGATTATATTCCCCTCTTCCGTAATCATGGGAGCGTGCTGATGATACTGGAAGAAAAGGTCGTCGTCCGTTGCGGGATGGAGCAGGAACCGTCCGAAGAGGTCCTGATTCCAGTTGGCGTGCGTTCCGAGAATCCAGACGAGCTCTCCCGTTTGCCTGTCTATTTTTATTACTGCGTCCTGATGCCGCATCGATATTATAAGGGAATCGTCCCTCGTATCGTGGATGACGGCGTTGCCGTGAGACCAGTCCCTTGTCGGCCCTTCGACACCGAAAACGGACTGAAAGAACTGGTCCCAAAGACCTATGAGTGAGCTGTAGTTGAGGCGGTAAGGGTCGAGTATATCGAGAAGATGCCATTCGTTTAACACTGTTCCGTCCGGTGTGAACTCAACTACCACGTCCCCTACGACGTTCGACGTTTCAAGTGGCGCGGCGGGATCGGTAGTGCTCGTCGGGTAGTCTGGATACTCCCTCGCTTCGAGGCTCAGCGTGAGGAAATTCCCCGACTCCATGGCAAAAACTTCATGGTGAAACGCGGCGGCGTCTACAGGAATGCTGACGGCGGCTCCCTGTGACGACCGCGCCGCATGCCATCTCCTGACTGTGTTTCCGAGCATGTCGAGCTCAACGATACCGTGAAGGGGAAGGAGTAGCAGTAGATTGCCGTTCGGCATTCTCCTCACGTCCCGGTCGAGAGACGCCGATTCCGTTATGCGGTAGTACCAGACGACGTCCCCGCCATCATCGACGATTATAAGAAATCCGCCCGATGCGAAAAGCGTGACGCCCGGCTCCATGAGCCCGGGATCGCTGGTTACGTCGAGCTGCGGAAAGTCTTCGGGAAGCGGATCGGTCGTAACTTCGAAAACGCTTTCGAGGGCCGTCT
>PJQE01000047.1_pt1 | contig 14432 bp, 12 predicted proteins | sample 1503751 | NCBI WGS metagenome assembly PJQE01 (sample SAMN07775948, study PRJNA414020) | Biofilm metagenome, whole genome shotgun sequencing project. | reverse complement strand
CCCGGGGGCAGCTCCATGAGGCCTTCGGTGAATGGGATTGTCTGATCGCCCAGGCCGTTGGCCGAGCCGCTGATCAGCCGTATTTCAGCTTTTGAAGTCAGTGAAAAGGAAAAAGCCATAAGGAAAGTCAAAGTAAGGAATTTTATTGATTTCACCATTCAATCCTCCTTTTTTAAACTGCAATCATAGCATGTTTATGATAAAAATTCAAAGAGTATGTGAAAAATATATAGTGTAATTACAGATAATTGACCTACATTTATATTAAATAACTTTAAATATTGATACCCATTGCCCGGATGTCGCCAGAGCTGAAATCAAAACAGATCGGCAGGGCTAAAATTGCCGAAACGGAGGCTGCTCACGAATATTCGGCAGCGGGCATGAAATCCTTTGCTTGAGGCGGAAATATTGCCATCCTTAACCTGAAATAAATTGACTCGAATCTCCTGAGCCAATTAAACTATTAAAGTCGGAACATAAACTTTGCAGGGGGAAACAGTCATGGCAAAGGTAATGCGCTGCAGGGAAGTAGGGGTAGACTGCGATTTCGAAGCCAAGGGCAATTCGGTCGAAGAGATAATGCAGCAGGCCGCCAAGCACGCGAAGGAAGCCCACGGGATGGACACAATTCCGCCCGAGCTCGTCGAGAAGGTTCAGAAAGCCATACACGACGAATAAGCGCCTGTTCGCAAAACAGGACGGCTGCGTCGGACCTTTACTGAAACTTCAAATACTATCGGCTGTAACATTGCTGCCCCGGAGAGCGGGTCTAGGATGGGTTTACACTGTTACGCTGCTTTGGAGCTGACAAGTGGAGAAATTTGTTGTCATAAATTTCTGAACTCTTTATAAGCCAACATTCGCATCAATACTTCGTCATCTCCAAAGAGAGTATAGTCGTTTATATTCATAGAATATAAGTTCTCCAAAACTTTTTCTTTTTCATCACATTTGAGAATGAATTTTTTCATTCGATGATTTTCCGGATGATTTTCGACGGCTACTTCATGTTTCATGAAGTAAGTCTCCGAGTCGATTTTTGCTCGACATATCGTATACACGCTTTGCTGCTTATGATGTCTGTTGTGGGTTGCTATATAAGGCCCTATATGATCGATGATTGGATCATCTGAAGGGCCGCCACGTACTCTACCATCCCAATTTTTATAAGCGTAAATTGCGACATCTTCATTCTTCGTTGCGTGTCTGAACGCAAAAAAAGCGGCTATATAACACGAAGCTGTCCAGTCAAGAATTGGTGTGGGAAATCCATGGTGCCGTGCAAAGCATATAAGCTCTAAATTTTGGACTGGTCCTGTTCGTTCCATTTTGATTTTCTGAGGGTTAAATGTCTCAAAATGTTCCTTGGTGAGAGAGTTGATGATAGGCACAGTAGGAGATAGATAAGAGTAATACTGATAGGCTGGATAGATATCTGTGTCATTTCCTATTTCATCTCTCAAAAATCTTTCGAGAGATGTCTCTAACGTCCAGGAAGCGCGCGAATGCCCTCTATATATCCAATTGCTATGTGCTAAACTTACCACTCTTTGCTTCGCTGAAGCTCTTGTTGCTTTGACTTCGGCGATATCGGCTTTAACTTTTTCTTCAAACTCACTCCATGCTAGCGGAGCATCTTCGCCAATGATTTCTAAACCTTTTTTCATACTCGGCTCTTATGCAATCTCATTTAATCACATTGATTATTAATATATCATGATTAGTTATATGCCTAGCTAGTGAGGCGTTATTGATGTGGAGGGGATGTGTCTGTCTATTCCGTCCCGTTCATGTCCGGCGCCGTGGGCAGCCCGGCGAGTCCCCACGCTATTATGACGAGGAACCCTGCCGTCAGCGGGGCAGAGGGGTGAAGGTGGTAGAGGTACCCGGCCATTATGCCGCCCGCCGAAGAGCCCGCGAATGAGAGGAGGTTGTAAAGCCCCGTTGCGGCGCCCCTGTTGGCCTGGCTTACCCTCTGCGTGACGAAGGCCGGGAGTATAGACTGCATTATCGTATGCCCCGCGAAGAAGAGCATCCCCGCGCCGTAGAAAATAAGCGCCGCTTTCGAGAGCACGGGATACAGCAAAAACGCGAGCGCGATGAGCGCCCAGCCCGCCTTCACAATCGCCGCCATATGTCCCTTTTTCTCCGCCATCCTCACAGCCGGGAACACGAACAGCGCGGCCGGTATGAGCGATATGAGATAAACCTTCCAGAGCGAAGCGTCGCTCACGTCGAGCGACGTCCATGTCAGCGGATAGACGAATACGAAGAGGTTCACAGAGAGCGAAACGACGACAGTCGCCAGGAGAAGCCTCCTCATCTCCGGCATGCGGAGGAGCGCCCTGAATCCCGCGCGCTCGCCGACGGGTTGCCCATTGCCGACAGGCTGCCCATTATCGATCTTCGGGAAGAAGAAGAGCGTCAGAAGGAGCGCGAGCGCGCCTGACCCGGCAAGGACATAAAACACGCTCGAGAATCCGAGCCTGGCCGCGAGGTACGGCCCCGTGATTATGGCGGCGATGAACGCAACGCCGATTGATATGCCGACTATCGTGAACGACTGCGCCCTCACCTGCGTGCGCGTGAGGTCGCCGAGGGCCGCGATTGCAACCGAGCTCACCGCGCCCATGCCCTGTATAATACGGGCGATTATAAGCTCGTTTATGGTATTCGCCTCGGCGCACAAAACGCTTCCGACGGTGAATATAAGGAGCCCGGCGAGAAGGACGGGCTTTCGCCCGAGCTTGTCGCTCGCCCATCCGAACGGTATCTGGAGCACGCTCTGCGCTAGGGCGTATATCCCGAAAGCGACCCCGGCCATCGCAATGCTCGAGCCGGGATATTTTTCGGCGTAGACGCTGAACACGGGCAGTATAAGGAATATGCCGAGGAGCCTCGAAGCCATGATGATGGCCACCGTGACGACGGCCTTAAGCTCAGTGTAGTCAAGTTTCATCGTGTGCGCTGTCCGCGGGATGTCGGGGAAGTGAGGAATTTTAACATGCCTTCCAAAAATTGATACTCCGCTTCGGGGGTGTAATCTTAATCCATATGACGCGCGCTAAAGGGCTCAACAACATAGAAGCCGATTCATTCGACAGAGAAGCGTATTCGGGGCTCGTCAGCTCGTCGTCCGAGCTTAGAGAGCTCGTAGAACGAGGCTCCACTCTCCTTCCGGGGTTCGGGCCTCTGATGGAAGACCTCTTCGCCTCGTTCTTCAAGCACAACGTCGTCTTTCTGCCCGAGAGCACGCTCAGGAAAAGCGCGCTCCTGCCGAGGCGCATAATGAAGGAAGTCCTCGCAGACGGTGCTTACAAGGAAATGAGGGAGGAAACCGTTCTCGACGAGTTCCATTCGGCCCTGGCGGCAGTCGAGATGGGGCGAAGCGTTCTCGAATGGCTGCGCTCGGAAGACGGGCCGGGGGAGAGGTCGCTCGTCAAGGAATGGCAGACGGACGCCGCCGAGAGCGAGGTCGACGAGATGCGGGACGAAATGGAAACCTGGGAAGAGAACGAGGGCGGCGACGAGAACGGGGCGTTCAAAAAGCTCCGGGACGAGAAGAAGCGGGAGCTCGGAGACGCCGAGGAAGAGATGGGCGATCTCGCGGAAGAGCTCGAAGGGCGGCACGAGAAATCGTCCGTCAATTTGAAGAAGATGGTAAAGGCGTCGATGAAGGAGACGTCCGAAAAAATAGAAAACTCCGAAGACGAGATACAGTCGTGGAGCTCGTCGATGGGCGCTCCCGCCGAAAGGCCGGCGGGCGAAAAGCTCGACCTCGCGGCGAAGCTCTACACGAACGAAAAGTTAAGACGGCTCTCTCTCCTCGTCGGGAGCCTGAAGGAAGAGATGCTCAGGGGGCGGAGGAAGTCGTGGTCGCGGAGGGGCGCGGAGGTGTTCGACATCGCCTCTGGCGACGACATCGGCCGCATCATACCCTCGGAGCTCGTTCTCCTCGCCCGCCCGGCGCTGAGCTCCGATTTCAAGAAGCGGCTCGTCGAGGGGAGGCTTCTTCAATATTCTCTACGCGAGGAAAAGGGAAGGGGGCCGATGGTCGTCTGCCTCGACGGCAGCTCTTCGATGGAAGGGAATAAAGAGCTATGGTCGAAGGGCGTCTGCCTCACGCTTCTCGAGATCGCGAAGAGGGAAAGGCGGAAGGCGGCGATAATCGTGTTCTCCTCGGGCGGCCAGCCAGGAAGGGTGTTCGAAACCGATCCCCGCGAAGGGAAGGGCGGCTGGGGGATGAGGGAGCAGGACGTCTTCGAGCTGGCCGAATATTTCCCCGGCGGCGGGACTAATTTCGAGGAGCCGCTCGACAGGGCCCTCGGCATACTCGCGGAGTCGAAATTTCGGCGCGGCGATATCGTTTTCATAACCGACGGCGAGGCCGCTGTCGGCGGGGAATGGCTCGAAAAGTTCAGGCGCGAGAAATCGAGGCTCGGGTTTAAGGTCTACTCCGTCCTCATAGACGTTTCCGGGAAGGAATCGTGGGAATCCCTTTCCGGGTTCAGCGATAAGGTGACCTCCGTTTCGCGCCTCACGTCCGAAGAGGCGGGCGGAATCTTCATAGACCTCTAGGCCCGTCAAATCCTCTCGGTAAGGCAGCGTGAAAAACGCTAGATGTTCGCGCCGTGGTCTGACATTATGGCCGCCAGCCCGCCGAAGAATATCGAGACCGCTATCGCCAGGATTATGACCACAACCGTGATAATCAGCGCGGCGATGGCAAAGTTCTTCCTGTTAACGTTCCCCGAGCTGCTGAGGGCCCAGTACAGCATGCAAATGAACCCGACAAGGGGTATGTAAAGAAGTATCAGAGTGATTATCCAGTCGCCGATACTCATCGGCGCGGTGTCCCTGTTAACCGGCTGAGGTGTGCCTGTCATGTGAAATCCTCCTTTCGGCAATGGCTTATCGCTCTATGGCGTTCTTCGTTCGTCTAATTATAATGCCTTTCGGGACGCGGAAGACGTCCCGTTCACGATATTATCCGTCCGGGCCAGGTCTCATAATATCACGATAATCCGCATCGGGCCACCGGAGCCCGGCAATGCCGCGCGAGTGGAGATTGACTGAAAACTGCAATATGATATAACGGTTCTATAGAACTATTCTTAGGCGGAGGTATCGATATATGAAAGCGCGTATTCTGAAAAAATTTATGGTGTTATCGCTCCTGGCCGCGGCCCCGATAGTGGCGGCCATAGCCCAACCCGACTCGCCGCCCATAACGCCCGACACCGGGTGGATCGAGGCGTGTCAGAAGTCCGTCAACAACAAGATAAAGGGCGAGCATTACGACGCCGACAAGGTGACGTTCAGGTACGACGGTATGACCCTTTCGAAGCTCTCCGATACGGAGAATAAAGTGACGGGCGCGGGCGAATATATAAAGTCCGACGGGCACTGGAGAACATTCAATTACGAATGCGTCTTCAACGGGGCCTCTAACGCCGTGGAAAGCTCTAGCTATTACAAGGCTTCGGCCGATTCCGAGCCCGCGCCGCAGGCCGCGGTCGCCGAGGCGAGCTGCGATCTGTTCGACAAAAAGCGCGGCCGCAATCACTACCAGGGCGCATGCACTGTCAGCGTGATGGACGAGGAATCGGGGAACGAGTACCAGGTTGGGCTTGGAGACGGCGAGCCGTACATATTCGTGAACGAGGGCGCGATTTACAATGTGAAAACGCCGGATGGGTGGTCGAAATACAACGCGACGCTGACGATGGACGGCGACCGGCGTATTTTCTACTGGGATAAATGGGTGCTCACGATAAACGGCGGCCTGCCCACGCGCGGGGTGTATTGAGGTTTAGCGGGTATATAAGCAGCGCTGTCATTCCCAACGATTCCGAACAAGCGAGGAATCGGACGCCCCTGCTTACTCTCAGCGTTCATCCAGTACAGCACGTCATCAGAATAAATCGAGAATAGGGGGATTTGTTTTTTTATTTGTCATTCCCGAATGTATTAATCGGGAATCCAGCTCTGAAGCGACATAAACCAAAATGTTCAGAATTTAGTTTTACTCACCTTTTCCTAAGAAAAACGAGATCCTGAGTCAAGCTCAGGATGACTGCAAAGAAAAGATGAAAGATAGATCTCTCACGTTCGTTCGAGATGACGTAAAAACGCCACCCTGCATTTTTTACCCCCCTTAGAAAAAGGGGGGACAGGGGGGATTTATATTTGCAGCCGACGCAGCAGAGCAGGTGATATAAGCAGCTCTCGCGCATCGCTTGCTATCAGCATTAACTTGCCACGTCGATTTCCTGCTGACGTGGTCCGCTAGAGGAGTACCTGGTTGAGGGTCTGGAGAAGGGTCTCGGCATCGAAGGGCTTGGGCAGGAAGGCGTCGACGTCCAGATCGTGCATGTCCGCCAGCTCGTTCTCGCGCTGATACCCGCTTATAGCTATGACCTTTAAGGATGGCGATTCCTTCTTGAGTGTCCGTATAGTGGCCTTGCCGCCCATGACAGGCATCATCATATCCACTATCGCGGCGTAAACCTCGTCCTTCCTGTCGTGGAAAATGTCGGCCGCTTCCTTGCCGTTATTAGCGACTAGAACCCTGTACTGATATTCTTCGAGTATCGATTTGGCCATGTCGGTGATCATGCTTTCGTCGTCTACGACGAGTATGAGCTCTCCGCTCCCCTGGGGTATGCCGGAAAAAATCCCGCCGGCCGAGGCCGCCATATCTTTCTTCTCTATCGCGGGGAGATAAATCGTGAAAGTCGTCCCTTTCCCGACCTCGCTTTCGACGTTGATATACCCCTCGTGGTCTTTCACGATGCCGTACGTGGTCGAAAGGCCGAGCCCCGTGCCCTTGTCGAGCCCCTTGGTCGTGAAGAATGGGTCGAAGACGCGGTCGAGGTCTTCAGACGGGATACCGCTGCCGGTGTCGGACACGACTATCTCGACATACTCGCTGTGGCCGGGGTCGAAAAACGCGGGGAGGCTTACGCGGTCGGCCTTGATGCGCCTAGCCTTTATGGATATGTCGCCTCCGTCCGGCATTGCATCCCTCGCGTTGACGCAGAGGTTCATGAACACCTGGTTGATCTGCGTATAGTCGGCGAAGACAGGGGGCAGGTCGTTCTTTATGTCGATGTGTATGTTTATCAGCTTGGGGAATGTTTCCCTGACCAGCTTTTCGACGTCTCCCACGACGTTCTTCATATCGAGCGGCTGCTTCGAGCTTTCGAGCCCGCGCGCGAAGGACAGTATCTGCTTTATGAGGTCCGAGCCGCGCTGCGCGCTCGTCGCCAGTATCTCGAGCCACTTCTTCGCCTGTGCGTCAGTCGTCCGCCCTTCGAGGAGCTGTATGGACATCATTATGGGCTGGAGGATGTTGTTGAGGTCGTGCGCGATGCCGCCGGCGAGCTTCCCGAGGCTGTCGAGACGCTGCGAGCGGAGGAGCCTCGTTTCGAGCACCTTGCTGTCCGTAATGTCGCGGAAGAGGACGGATGCCGTGTCCTGCCTCGCTCCGCCGGATGTTATCGGGTTGATGCGCACGCGGAAAATGCGGTCGCCGCTGTCGGTCGCGATCTTGTACTCGGCCGACTCCGATTTGCCCGTGACTATGACGCTCCTTATGACGTCAGTCATCTTGGCGGCGAAGCTCGGCGGATAAAATTCCGAAAGCTTCCGTCCGAGCATCTCTTCCTTCGGCCTGACGAGGAGCCTTTCGTTGTCCGTCCAGATGCCGAGATAGGCGCCGTTCGCGTCCATCTCGCATACTATCTCGTCGACAGAGCCCACGAGGGCCTTCAGCCTCTTCTCGTTCGCCTCTATTTCCTGAACATAACGGGCGTGAACGATCGCGAGCCCTATCTGTTCCGAAATGGATTCTAGGAGCGAAGTTTCCTCGCGCTTAAAGGCGTTCTTCCTGAGCGACATCATAGTCAAGCAGCCGGCCGTGCTCCCGACGGACCTTATCGGCACGGAGAGATAGCTCTTCACGCCCAGCGCGATCGCGGCGGGGCCCATGTGAGCGCCTTCCGCCCCTTCGATATCGAGGCATAACTCAGTCTTTCCGTTTATTATCGTTCGCCACGTGAGCCCGCGCGGGTAGGGGATGCGGCTTACCTTTTCGAGGTATTCGTCGTCGTGCCCTATGCTCGCCTTTAAGACGGCCGAGTTGCCCTCGGCGAGGTGAATGCAGAAGAAATCCGCTTCCGTCACAATCTGTCGGAGGCTCGACAGCGTGAAGTCGAGCATGCTGTCGAAATCGGACGACGTGTGAACGCTGCTCGTTATCGCGTTTATTATTTTTTCGTAGCTTTCTTTTTTCGACAGCTTTACTATTTTTTCCTTAAGCGCCTTCTCGGAGGATAGGAGCGACTCGACGTACCTCGCGTTTACTATCGCTATCTCTATCTGACGCGATACGATGTCGAGCACGCGGAGCTCGTCCGACCTGAAAGCGTTCTTCACATCCGTCGCGATGCAGAGGGCGCCGAGCGACTTCCCGCCCTTCTTCAGCGGAACGAGCACATAGCTCTTGATGCCGAGCTCATGTCCGGCGGGGCCCATGTGAGGGTCGTCGTCCGCGTCGGGAACGTAGAGCGTCCGCCCGTCGATTATGGTTCGCCACACCGCTCCCTTCGGGAATTGTATACGGCCCACGCGTTCTATGAACCAGTCGGGGTAGCCTCTGTGAGCGTGCATCACCGCGACCGAGCCCTCGATGAGAAAAATCGAGACCTGGTTAACGGCGTTCATGTTCTGGTGTATCGCCTGGACGGCGTTGTCCATCACGGTTTTGAGGTCGACGGCCTTGTGAACGCTCCTCGTCACGATGCCGACCACGGCCTCGTACCTGTTTCTCTTCGAAAGGTGGTCGAGGGTTTCCTGGAGCTTGTCCTCCGCCGTCAGCTGGCGGGTTATGTCGAGAGCGACCGCCGCGTATACGCACGCGCCGCAGCATTCCGTCGCCCGGAGGTGCATCTCGACAGGGTAGCACGAGCCGTCTTTCCTGAAGAGGTAGGTTGTAAATACCGCCTTCTGAGACTCGCCCGAGAGTATCGGCGCGAGATTCTCGTCGTCGGCGTCTGTATTGGTAACGTCGTGGAAAGTCAGCGAGGCGAGCTCGTCGGCAGTGTAGCCCAGGTTTTCGAGCGTCTTTTTATTCGCATGAATAAACCTGAGCGTTTTCGAGTCGATGAAGCATATCTCGAATACGGATTCTTCGAGTATCGAGCCCAGGTGTGTGAGGTGATTCAGCTCCGAATCGAGCTCGTCGAGCCTCGATCGGAGGCCGCGGTTTTCTTCAGAAAGGGATTTTATCCTGCATATGAGCTCTTCTTTGCTCTTCCTGCAAAGCTCGTCGTCTGTTGGTAGGGGTCGTTTTCTCTGCTCGTTGTCCATTCAGGCTATCCGCTCCGATACGCCCCCGGGCATACGCGCCCGCCTGGCTCCGTGCCGTGCTTCCCGGTTTCAATGCAGCGGCCCGACTGACAGCGCCATCGGGCGATCGACGCAGCGTTTCAAGCGCTGACAGCAAGAGATGTGCGCGAATGCTATATCCCTTTCAAGCTACGTCGAATAAAACTATGAATAAAGCCCGCGTAACCCCTGCATTGACGAAAGGAATGGTTCGTTCCGGACGTCGGTGTGTTTTCGGTTCCGGCCACCTCTTAAGGCCGGTAGCATGAGTGGAAGATTAAGTCGCCTTTTGCCGACTCCGCATCGTTTGTGCCGCTATAGCGCGGCCAGACGACGGCGGCCTCTCTCACCTGACTAATACTTACCGATTCCGCACCTCAAAGCTACCGGAATTTCCCGGATAAGAAAAAAATCTGCCCGGGTCCTTTCATTCCATCTCTCAATATCCCTCTCTATCAGCCGGTAGTCCCCGGCAACACAAGACTTTACGAAACTTTAGCCCCTTTTCCTCATTATCGGGCCTATGTTTTTCAATGTCAATAAGCTATTGTCAGATTTCGCAAAATACATGAATATCTATCTATTTTCATATCGAGCGCGGAGCGGGCAAAGATAGGCATGAAGTTCTTCGTATAGTGGGACGGAGGTAGGGAACGGCGGAGCGGGTTTCGCGGGAATGCGGTTATCCGTGTACGGCAGTGTCCGATGCAGAGCCGAGACTAATCGCGCTCCCTGGCTACTGTGACGAGCTCGGCCATCTCGGCCTTCATCTTGTGCCACCTGTCGGCCCCGATGCCCTCGACGAGATTCGCCTGGGCCTTCTGCCAGAGGGGGAATGTCGAAACCAGCTTCTTCTTGCCCTTCCGCGAAAGGGTTATTATCTTCTCACGGCGGTTCTTGCCGGGCTTGACGGCGACGAAGTTCTGCTTCTCGACAGTTACGAGGTTACGGGCAAGAGTGCTCTGGTCGATACCCAGGAATTCCGCCAGCGTCTTGAAGTTCGTTGATTTCATGAAGGCTACGGCGACGAGTATGAGGAACTGGTTACTCTTGAGGTCGGCGCCCTTGAGGGCGTCGTCGTAAAAATTTATCACCACTCGGGCCGTCTTCCTGAACTCATAACACATGCAGTCGAGGCATTCGTCGAGCGCGATCTCGGAGAGATCCGTATGGCCGTTCCTGCCCCGGGTTTTTGTTGTCTGTTTCATATCCGGCATATTATATACCAATTCTTCCGGATATAAAGCGCGTGTTAAGAAACGGTTTACGGCCGCCTCTCCTCGCTAAGTTATTTTTATCATTAAAGTTAACGTTATTTTATTCCGCCCGGAACATCCCGGGAGAGGGCTTCGGACAGGGTCAGGCCGCCGGGATTTTTTTGTCCGCTCCCGGGCCGTCTCCGGGCGCGTCGACCTCGAGACGGGTCGCCTTCGGAAGCTCCGAAACGCTGATATTCGTCGGGGGCGACGAAAGATCGATCCCCTCTATCTCGAACTTGTTCTTTATCCTCTTTCTGAGCTCGCGCCCGACGTCCCACTGCTTGAGCGGTAGCGTCTTTATCATGCTCTTAATCAGGTAGCCGTTCGGGCCGAAATTGTCGACGCCCAGTATCTGTATCGGGTCGAGTATGAAGCCGCCGAAGAGCGGGTCCTTCGCCAGCTCTTCCCCGACGCGCTTCAAAACGTTCGCGACGCGGTCGGGGTCTTCCTTGTAGGAGACGTTTATGTCCACGACGTACCTGGCCCAGCCCTTGCTCCTGTTCGCGAGCTGAGTCACTGTGCCGTTAGGGAACACGTGCACCGTGCCTTCGATGTCGCGTATGACTATCGTCCTGAAATTTATCTCCTCGACAGTCCCGCCCGTCCCGTTCACGACTGCGACGTCGCCCACGCGCACCTGGTCTTCCATGATCATGAAGAATCCGCTTATAATGTCGCGAACCAAATTCTGCGCGCCGAAGCTCACCGCGAGGCCCATTATGCCGGCGCCGGCTATTATCGGCCCGATGTCGACACCGAGCTCGCGGAGTATTATCATCGCCCCGATGCCCCATATGGCTATGAACACGAGGTGCTTCAGGAGGTTCCTGACAGTCGTGAGCCTCCTCCCGGTTTCGAGCGCGCTGTCGAACGCCCCGCTGCGGGCGGCTATCCTCGCTTCGAGCTTGTCTATGAGCCTGTAGAGAAGCTTGATCGTGATGAATGCGATTACGACGACCAGCACGATCCGGAGCCCCGACGTGATGAGCCAGGCGAGTATCTTCTCCGCGAATTCCGCGTCGGTAACGTCATCGATAAAGTTCTGCATTATCGTGTAACTATAACATACGGTTTCGGGGAAACCGGGAACGAAAAAGCCGATTTTCGGGCCTCCGTTGACCGGGAAGAAATTTTGCCCGAGAATTGAGTGAGGATTTCCGGGCCGTCGCCCGGGGGAGAAAACTATGAACGCAAGACGCACGCTGCCCGCTGTATTTATCCTTCTGTTTACACTCTCCGCCGTTTACTCGCAGGCCGGGGAAAAGGGGCCCGCCGATACGGTGAACGCCTTCTACAACGCTTATCTTAAGGTTAAGCCCCTCGGCATACCTTCGGCCGCGCAGCTCGCGGAGCTGTCGCCATTCATGACGCCCGGACTCGTATCGCTCCTTAAGGAGGCCGACGACTCCGAGAAGAAATACAAGGAAGAGACGAAGGGCGAGGTGCCCCCGCTCGTCCAGGGCGACGTGTTCACGTCCCTCTTCGAAGGGGCCGACGCGTTCAAGGTTGCGGCCTGCACGGAAAAGGATGCCTCGGCTGAATGCCAGGTCGAGTTCTCGAACACGAACCCCGGCGACGGAAAGACGTTCAAATGGAAGGATGCCGTTGTGCTCCAGAAGAGCGAAAAGGGCTGGCTCATAAGCGACGTGAAATACCAGGGCGACTGGGACTTCGCCGTGAAGGGCACACTCACCGAAATGCTGAAGAGAGTCAACTCCGAAGAGCCGGGGGATTGAGTTTCATCCCTCCGCTATCACGACGCTCATGCTCACCCCGTCGGTGACGACGACCTTGTCGCCGGGCTTTACGGCGCCTGACTTAACCGCGACTCGAATCAGCGCCTCCGTCTCCAAATCCTCTCCGGCGCTCCGGGGGTCGAGTATAGCCTCCACTCCCCACACGCCGGCGAGCCGACTCCAGGTCGCGCCTGACGGCGTGATCGCCGTAACGCTCTGCTTCGGTCTGTACCTCGAAATGAGCCTCGCAGTGTACCCCGAATTCGTATGCGTAACGATCCCCGAGGCGTTTATGTTGTCCGAAAGGCTGCACACCGAGAGCCCGAATGCTTCCCTGTCCGTCAGCGGCGGATAGCTCCGGAACTTCTCGACGACGCTCCCGAAGAGGTCGCTCGATTCCGTCTCGCGCGCGATGAGTGAAAGCGTCGCGGCCGCGATGGCGGGGTAGCTCCCTATCGCTGTTTCCTCGGAAAGCATCACGGCGTCCGTCCCGTCGAGTATGGCGTTTGCGACGTCGGCGGCCTCGGCCCGGGTCGGCCTGAAATCGTTCACCATCGATTTCAGCATGTGGGTCGCGGTGATGACCGTCTTCCCCGCCGCGTTCGACTTCGCGATTATCGTCTTCTGCAGTATCGGCACCCTTTCGAGCGGCGTCTCTACGCCGAGGTCTCCCCGCGCGACCATTATGCCGTCCACTGTCTCTAGTATCTCGTCGATGTTTTCTATGGCCCGATTGTTCTCTATCTTCGCGACGATCGGCGCCGAGCTTCCGCGCTCGCGAAGGAATCCCCTCACCTGCCTGACGTCGGCCGCATTCCTGACGAACGACTGCGCGACGATGTCGACGCCGTTCGCTATGCCGAACTCGAGGTCGGCGCGGTCTTTATCCGTGAAGGCCGGGATGCCCAAGGAATGGAGCGGCACGTTAACGCCCTTTCTCGAGGTGAGCTCGCCCCCGGCGGTGACGATAGTCACGACGTCCGTCTCCGACGTGTCCGTCACGTTGAGCTCTATCGACCCGTCGCTGAGGAGTATGGAGTCGCCCGGTTTCACCATTCGCGGGAGCTCCGGGAAATCGACCGGAACCGAGTGTGGCCTCCCGTTGACGCCCCGCGTCGTGAGCGTGAACTCGTCGCCCGTTGTCAGTATCAGCGGGTCGGGCTCGATCATTCCCACGCGTATCTTCCGCCCGGCGAGGTCCTGCATTATAGCGACCGGATGGCCGAGCTCGGCGGAGACGCGCCTTATCGTCTCGATGCGCTCTTTATGCTCGGCCTGAGTCCCGTGCGAGAAGTTGAGCCTCGCGACGTTCATGCCCGACTGTACGAGCTGCCTTATCGTTCCGGGCTGGCTCGAAGCCGGGCCTATCGTGCATATGATCCTGGTCTTTGTCATCTCTGCCTCCGTATGCTGCGCATGGTGCATCACGGTGACGCGCTTGAGTGAATTTATGGAAAGAACGAAGAAAAACGTGACCGGCCTCTCCGCGATGGTGGCAGGGAGCGGGTTGTCCGGCATCCGGGGCCGCCGGCGTTATCAAGTCGGCCGGATTCAGTCGGCGACAGCGAGGAACGGCACGCGGGATTCCGGGGCCGCCTTTGGACATAGAGTCAGGCATTCGTCGCAGTGCCCGTAGGTTCCCTGCATTACTTTCTTTCCCTGAAACTTTTCGGCCTTTTGCCATGTCGAGCAGCCCGGGCAGAAATGAAGCACTTCGCGCTCTCTTTTTCTTGCCAGATCCATTTTGATTATCTCCGTTCGTGTTTTTCGATTGTGGCAATACAATGCAATGCTCGTGCCAGAACTGCCCGCCCCGTCCGGGATATGTAAGTATCTAAGATCACAGGATTACGCGCCTCCTGACACTCGCGGGCTGTTGAAAATCGTGCAGTAAATTGTCCGTCATTTTGCACAGTTATGACCGTTTTCGGAATTTTGGCCCGCGCAGATCGTCACATCGCCTTACGGATCGTGCACCGGGTTGACAGTAAATTAGACGCATCCCGGGCGGTTTTCGATTCAGTCAGGCTCTTTGCCTCGTATG
>PJQE01000046.1_pt1 | contig 14521 bp, 17 predicted proteins | sample 1503751 | NCBI WGS metagenome assembly PJQE01 (sample SAMN07775948, study PRJNA414020) | Biofilm metagenome, whole genome shotgun sequencing project. | reverse complement strand
CATCAGTGCCATTTGTTCCATTAACCCCCGCAATGCCTTGTTCGCCATTTTCTCCTTTATCACCTTTGTCGCCCTTATCACCTTTTTGACCTTGTGAACCATTAGTTATTAAAACTTTTTCCCCGTCACCACATTGGATATAAGCGCCGATAATATTTTCTTGATCGTCATAGGCTGTTTCAGATATGCAATCTTCGCCCTTATCTCCTTTATCACCCTTCTCGCCGTCTTCTACGGTTTCAAGTTTTGCAGCGGCTTGTGGAGCTGTTTCGACACCACACCCCTGGATTAGTGCTAGTATGAGGATTAGATATTTCATAAACATACTCCTAATTTTTCGAGTTCTTCTTTTAGTGCGCGTTTTTGCAAACATATTGCGTAATCTAAAATTTCGGTTTCTTGGGGGTCTCTTTCTAAAAGCATTTTTAGATCTTCTTTAGCGCGCATAAATGCTGTCTCAGGATTAAGATTAGAGTTCATGTGTTATCCCTTCTTTTCTAAGTTTTTGAGAAGTTCTTTTGCTGATATTATTTCTGAGTTTATTTCTAACATTTGTGAGACGACAAGACGTTGATACTCTTCCATTCCGCCCATGCTATCTACCCGCTCCCATTCTTGTTCTAAACTATCTAATTTAGCTTCTAGTGCTCTAATTTGGGTTTTTAATTGTGCTATCAACCCTGGCATATGTGCTCCTATATCCTGCTTGTTATAATATATAAATCGGCAATATTTCAGATAACTTAAGCTAAATTTTCCTAACTATAAAACCTAGTGACTTTAGGGGGTTATATGCTACTATTAAAGGCAGAGTATCATTGTTAAACAAATGAACATAAAAAGTCTTGGAAAAGCACAATGCCAGGGGTTAAGGGAAAAACTAATGGGCGACCTTTCGTTAAGGGCGACCCTCGCTGCGGCAGACCTAAATTATCTGAGGATATGAGGGCAGCTAAGAAGTTAACTAAAGCCGCCTTTATCACTGCGGTGAATAAATTTTTAGGTATGAGCCGAGATCAGATTACCGCCGCTCTTCAAGATCCAAATGCGAGTATGCTTGATTTAATGTTAGGCGGTATTATTGCTAAGGCAGTTAAAGACGGGGATACAGTTCGTGCTGGGTTTATTATTGATAGGTTAATTCCGCGACCCAAGTTTCAAGAAGAGTCAGAAGATCCTTCTGCTTTGGTTGCTAAGAAAACTGAACATGTTGATGTATTCTTGGTTGAGATGAATAAGGATGGTAAGTTCTTGCGTGCGCGTCCTCGTCAATTATTGCCTGATGAAATTGAAGCTACTAAGGCCACTGATGTAATCGATGTGACGCCTAAAAAAGAAGACGGGCATTAATGAGCGTATTGGTTAAAATGCCAGAGCTATACGCTGAGCAGGAACGCTTTGTTACGTGGACGATTGAGAATCCTAAGGCTCAAGTTCTTGTAGCACCGTGTGGTACTAAAGTTGGCAAAAGTTTTGGTAGCGCCTATTGGTTATTATCCGAGGCTCTTTTATATCCCGGTATTTATTGCGTTTGGATTGCACCAACCTATCTTAAAGCCCGTATTGGTTATCGCTATATGAAAGCCTTGTTGCCTGAGCATCCTTATATTGAGTGCCTTGATGGTAAGCTAGAAATACGTTTGGGCAATAGATCTTTTATAAAATTTTTACATGGTCGTGATGCAGAGACAACGGTTGAGGGTGAGGCGGTTGATAGGTTTGTAGTTGACGAGAGTGGTAAGCAGACGCGTCAACTTTGGTATTCGTTATTTACTACAATAACCCAGACTCGTGGACTTGGTATTGTGACAGGTACGCCGCGCGGTTTTACTTGGTACTATGATATTTTTAGGCAAGCTAAGAATGGAGATCCATTCTTTTGTTGGTTGCAGCTCAAAACTGAGCAGAGTCCTTATGTTAATCCCAAGGCAGTAGCACAAGCTAAGCGTATTTTGCCGAAAGCCCTATTTGATCAATACTACAACGCGCTTTTTGTAAGCATGTCTACTGTATTTGGGGATATTGATTCAATGTTTGATGAAAGTCTGGTTGTAGCGCCGAATGTTAAATTTTGGGTACACCCTAATTTAGCTTCTCGGGAACTAGACACAGTCACCGGATGGGATATTGCAAAGCATCGTGATTATTCGGTTTTTTATACCGTCAATACAAAGGGTCAGCTTGTAGGCTATGCTAGATTTAGAAAAGTTCCATATGATGTGCAAGTTGATCGGCTGAAGCACTACTTAGACAAATACTTCATGGGTGACAAGATTCTACGTTATGATGCAACGGGCGTAGGCAGCGCGGTTGGTGATATGATTGTAGATAAAGATATTGACGCAAGTGTCACGGCTGTTACATTCTCTCAAAAGAGTAAGCAAGAAATGGTTAGCCGTACTACAATGGCGATAGAAAACAATTGGCACAAGGCACCACGTATTGAACAGATTGAACATGAGTTTGGCAGCTATGAATTAAATGTAACGAAGTCTGGCCTTTTTTCTTATTCTGCTCCGGATGGTGAACATGATGACGTTGTTAGTGCTGCCATGCTTGCTATAAGTGGGGCGTATCAATTGTTCACCGCTGATGAATCTGAGAAGTTTTTGGCTAAATATATGTCTGGTGCTGAAGAGAATGCCGAGGATAATGAGATTGTTGCAAATGCTGCTGAGGAATTTTTTGAAGATAAGGATTCTTTTTTTGATGATGACTCTGAGGAAGAACAACTAGAAGATGACTTTGCCTTTACATTATAGGGGATGAATTATGGGCCTATTTGATAGAAAAAAGAAACAAGAAGTAGAGATGCCAAAGCCTAATAAAGAAGAATTGTTATCAATGGCGGAGCTAATGTTTCAAGGCGGTGGGTTATCCTCGGCCATTAATGCATCTATTCAAAAGCAGGTCGATGCTAGTGTCTATTATCAGGCATATGAAAACGCCGATGACCAGGGTAATTATTTTGGTACCGAGTTTAACATTCGTGCTACATCGGGCCGCATTAAAAGGGCGTACGCCTTAGAGCCTTGGATGTATACGGGGGCTAGTCTTATTGCCCGCACTTTAAACACAGTTTCTTTTGTGGTGAAAAACAAGGTCACTGGTGAGATCGATGAGAATCACCCACTTAATAAAAAAATGACACTGGGGAATCGCCTCAATGATTATAAAACAACCAATTGGACTGGTAGCCTTGATCTTATATTGGGCGGTAATTTTTTTAGGGCATTTAATGAGACGTATACCGAGTATGTTCAAATACCTGTTGAGAAGGTCTCAATAAAATTATCTGCAGATAGAAAACAGATAGAGTATCTGTGTGTATATGATGATGCGTCGTCTACTCCAACCATGATCCCCTACAAGCAAGTTGTTCACCACAAGTATCCAAATCCCTATAATCCTTTTTATGGGATGAGTATCTTTACGGCGGCTAGTCGACCGATTCTTTTGGATAGATACAAGAATGAATTTGAAATGGCGTTCTATCTTCGTGGGGCCACAAATTCAGGGGTTATCGAGTGCACTGAAGACATTAATAAATCGCGCATGAATCGTCTTATGCAGGTTTTTGAGGCCGTCTATACGGGTAAAAGAAATTGGTGGAGGACGATCTTTTTACCTAAGGGGGCTAAATGGGTTGACAGTGGTCTTACTATGTCGGAGATGCAACACCTTGAGGGTTTGCGCGAAAATAGGTTATCTCTTTTAGCCGTTCTTGGTATTCCGCCTTCTCAAGTTGGCATTGTTCAAGATGTTAACCGCTCCACTTCTGAAGTGCAGGAACGTAACTTCTGGAATAATACAATAAAACCTATGGCCGAGTTTATGGCTGAGGGCTGGAATAATTCTTATCTCGTCAAGGTTATTTATGGTGGGTCTGTAATAGTTGAGCCTGACTTCTCTAATGTTGAGGCTTTGCAGGGAAGTCTTATTACTCAAGGAGAGCAGGCAAAATCAATTGAGAATTTCTTTTGGATAGATGAAATCAGGCAGAAAGTATTTGGTGAAGATCCGTTGCCTAATAATGCGGGGCAGAAGTTTGTTGCGGAGATCAAATCATCATCTGCCCAAGCGCCCTTTTCACTAGCTGCACCGACTACCACACAAGATCCTATAGCCGAGGTTGTAGCGTCTACTGAGGAAACCCCTCTGGGACTTAGACATTTGAAAGCCCAAGTTGTTTCGAATCAAGAAAGAATCGAAAGTAAATTAAGTGATGCCTTTTTAAAGGGTTATCAATCCTACTTAGATCTTCTTTTAAAATACGCAGAGGCCGGTCTTAGAGACGGGGAAAAACTTTCCTCGTATCTTGCGGCCAAAGAAGAGTCCTTAGCTCGTGAATATATGAAAAGTGTGGAGGTATCTCTCCAACAAGCCTTAGACCGAGGATTTAGTTTCGCAACTAATCAGGCCAAAGTATTTCAGGGCAAAATAAAAACCAAGCAAGTGCGTTTTAATGAAACCGATAGGCAGGCTATTGACGCCTTAAAAGAAGAGCAAAGAGACGGCCAAAGAATAATACTTGCTAAGCGTTCGATTGATAGGTTTATCGGTATGAATAAGACACGTACTCAAGAAGTTTTAGATATTGTCGCTAATGAGACAGAGGATGGTAAGACGCTCGATCAGATAGCAGCGACAATTAGAACTACGTATGGAGAGACCTATAAAAACCAGGCCTTTACTGTTGCAAGAACAGAGTTGTTAACTGCTGTTAGCCAAGGGATTAAATGGAATCATGAGGTTTTGGGCGAGGTTTTCTCTGATGTTCAAAAGCAGTGGTTTCATGTCGGTGATGTCGGTAGTAACCCCGATGCGAGAGACAATCACGCTGGGTTTGAGGATGAGGGCCCGGTACCTAAAGATTATAAGTGGGGCGGTGTTTTAGATTATCCTCGTGATCCAACGGCGGAGCCAGGTGAGACGATCAATTGTAGGTGCTCCATGGTTTCCGTGATTCCTGATGATGCTACTAGCAATGCCGAGGTGATTTTAGATCGTATTTAATTTATACTTGGGGTAAGAAATCCTCAAAAGGATGTATAAATGGCAACAAAATTTTTGGGCTTTAGAGTCGATCCTCTTCGTCCATTTGATTTTTCAAACAAGAAAAAATGGCGAAAACTCCCTGGTGGTAAGGGCTATAAGCTTTTAAATCCTGATCCAATAAAAGATAAGCAATACGCCTTCGCTTATGTTAAAGCGGCCAAGGCTTTTGACGCCGAGCAGCGTATGCCTATTGCCGGGGTGGCGAATGCGAATATTGTTGATCGTATGGATGAACGCCTTGACCCACGAGGAATTGAACTAGAGCATTTTATGAAAAATCCTCAGCTATTGGCTCACCACTCTTATTTTCATCCGGTAGGGCAGGTAGAGTCTTTAGATATTCAAGAAGACGGCATCCACTTTAGTGGTTGGGTGGGTGATCCCTCTAAGGCTGAGCTAACTGAGATGCAAAAAGAAATGCGAAGTCTCATTGCTCAAGGGATTATAAAGACTGTGTCTGTCGGATTTATACCTAAAAAAATTAGAGCTCCTTTATATAATGAAGCCGGGGATCTTGAGGAGGCGCTAGTCATTGAGCAGTGGGAACTTCTTGAGATTTCTTTAGTATCTGTTCCTTGCAATCAGGATAGCATTGTTGAGATGCGAGATATTGCTAAACCCATGGAGTCTGCTAAGATAGATTCAGAAGCTTCAAAAGACAAATCGTTAAACGATAGTGGTATCGAAAGTAAAATAAGTGAGCTAGTAGAGCAAAATACTGTTGTGCAAACCTTAATTTTCGATAAAGCTATGTTTAGCAAGCAAGAAGCAATCGATTGGGCTAAAGGTCACGATTTTCGTGCCGACAAAGTTGATGAAACTGAAGACAGTTATCGACTAAGACAACGTGAGCCCAGTGAATTTGACGAAGAAAGTTTTCGAACTATAGACATAACCGACGGCGTCAAAGCCGTGATAGGCAAACTAAAGGAAGGAACTGAGATGGTTGGTAAAACAAAAGAAGTCGAAGACAATAAAGAGTCAAATTACCAAGAAGAAATGTTAACGCTTATGAAAGGCATGAACGCCCTTTTGCAGCGCAACACAGAGATGACTGAGCTCATGCTTAAAAAGTTGGAAGAAAAGCCCATGGATAAGCCTGTCGACGAATGCCCGCCTAAAGAAGACGAGGCAGCTAAGGCTATGGAAGCACGTGTAGAAAAAATGGAAAAAAGTTTTGCTAAGCTTGCTGAATCTGTTAATCTGATTGTAAGTAAGCTTTCAAAATAAGTGTTTTAAATAATGTATTTTTAATCTCTTAGAGGAGAGGATTATTTTATGACGACATCAGTAGTTGAGACAAAAGAAGCGAAGTCAACCGATGAAATCCTTGATAGTATTTACAAGGGTTTAGAGGGAAAAGCCCCAGCACACATCGGTAAACCTGTTTTTGAAAGCGATCTAGATTTTGCAAAAATGGCGGGCGCCAAAGGGTGGGGTCAAGTTATCGGCCCAAAAGTTCGTGATGAAGAAAAAGATGTAGCTCGTCCATTAAACTTTGGTTCTAAGTCTGAAACAGGCTTTATGCCAAATGATGTTCGTCTTCGTTTATTTCATATGAAAAAACTTGTAAGCAATGCTGAGATACAAGCACAGATGATTCATAAAGGCGCGCATATTACGCCCCATATGATCATGGAAACACCAATTTTCAAAGATCAGCTACAGCCTATGCTCAAAGCATACAATGTAACTGATTTCGCAAACTGGATTCCTACAGTTAACGCGCGTTTTTACTTTGAAGAATATGAAATTCCATTTCTTCTAGCTGATCAATTTGACCAAGCACCTATGGACTCAGCTACGGTAGAAGTTCCCGGCGACACAGGTCATCTTGAGGGTCATGAAGAAACCGACGCTGCTACGTTTAATGCACAATTCAATACACAAGCAAATTATAGCGTCACCGCACGTAACAACGTAGTTCATGCACAAATTACCGAGGATCTTCTTTCAGATTCAGCGCCCAAATACATTGATAAACTTCGTAAAGATGTTGTCATGGGTATTGCACGTGCATATGAGAAAGCAATTATCAACGGTGATACCACGGGGTCTCCTCGCGGTGCATCGCATCAAGACAGCGATATTGCCGCGCTGGCCCTAAACGCTACATTTAGTAAGGCGTTTGATGGTTTACGTAAAAAAGCATTTGCGAACGATACAGCCCTTGGAGCTGGAACGATTGTTTATGGTCATGGTGGTGATAGCCCATCTAAAAACATGTTTGCAAAACTATTACAGCTTATGGGTAAGATGGGTTCAGTTAAATCTGATCTTATCTATATTGTGCCCCCAAGTGTTGAAAACGCTGTTGTTACCGGCGCGATTCCAGAACTCTTCACAGCATTTGCATTTGGTAGCGTGGCATCAAACGTTACAGGTCAAATGCCTCCTATTTTTGGTATCAAAGGTGTAACAAGCCAATATATGCGCGAAGATCTTAACTCTTCTGGTGTATATGCGGCGGCTTCGGCATTAACAGCAGTTCTTTTAGTTAATAAAACGCGCTTTATGACCTTCTTACGTCAAGCAATTCGCGTATGGGCAGCACCTAGTCTACCATCAAGTGATTTAATGCTTATGACTGCGAAGGCGCGCCATTCATTTAACGGTAACCCGCAATCGGCAACAGAAAAATCTGTAACCATGGCGATTAACGTAGCTACGACCTAATAAGTAGCTTTTTAAACACATAAAGCCCTCTACCCTACCTTTTGGGTAGGGGGTTTTTATTTGGGGCCTAGATGCAATGTGACATTATTGTAAGCGATAAGTTTAGAACCATACCTATCATGGAGTGTGGCGGTATTTTTTTAGCTCCCGGTGATAAGCTTTTGGTAAAATCAGGCATGGGTAAAAAACTAAAAGATGTTTATGGTTCATATATTATCATTGCAGGGCAAGAGGAAAAATTTTGGCTGCGCAACGGACACTATGAACTAATACCAGGAAACTCTAGAGCCGCAATACATTCAACCATGATGGGTAAATCATCTGATAGATCCATGATCGGAAAAATTGCAAAGGTATTTTTAAAATGAGCCGAAAACAACGACGAAGTTTTAAAGCACGTCAAAATCGTTATAAGCGCAAGGTTATGAATAGAGACGCCGCGAAAGCACAGATTGAAGAAATCATAGCTCTACAAGACGCGGGCTATAAATTTATAAGCCATGGGGGGAGTCAGGTTTACGTCGAGGGAAAAGTATTTCAAAAGCTTCACTATGATATGGCCCAACGTTTAAAACAAATACGAAAAGGTCAACAATATGCTAGTAACGTTAGCTGATCTTAAAACATTTCTAGACATCACAGATAATTCACAGGATACCCTGCTTACTACTCTAAAAGACGGTGTAGAACAGAGCATTATTAATTATTGTGAAACCGATTTTTCTACAAAAGTTGTTACCGGTGAGCTAGTCTCAGGAACTAAATCAGATGTTATCGTACCGCTTAATTTTCCTCTTATAAGTGTTCAAGCAGTTAAATTTGGTGTCGAAGTTGATGGTAGCGGTGGCTATGCTTTGGATGCGACTAGAGATTATTATAAAGACGAGGGCGGGATTTATCTTGTATCTACGCATAGTCCACGCTCACGTGGGCGAATTAGAATAGACTACACATGGGGTTATGCTGCCGTACCAGCAGATGTAAAATTAGCTGTCTATCAGGCGGTTAAAGTAGAGCTACAAAGGTACTCGACTAATACGGAAGCCGGTATGGGTAGAAGTAAGGGTGATGAATCTGAGACCGGTGGTTCATCTGTTAATCTTATGGATCCACTCACAGGTCTTCCCAAAACAGTTGTTGCCAAACTTCAAGCATACAAGGTCTACGAGTTTCCTAATTTGCCTATGGCACAAAGGAATCTATAATGGCGACTAAGGTCTTAGATATAAGACAACTTGTTGATTTTATTAAGAACATGCAGTCCGGCATTCGTAAAAGTATTTTAAAAGCCCAGGTAGCCGTTATCCAAAAAGCCGAGGTCTATGCAAAACAAAATGCGAAGGCTCAGTTTGTTGGTAGAAACGATCGTAAACTTTCTGGGGCACTTCTAAATGGCATATACTCAGGTTTTGAAACAAGTACGAGTGGAGACCCTGAGGGTTTTATAGGCGTTAGAAACGTCCCCTATGGCGCTATTCACGAGTTTGGTAGTGAAGGATTGCCAGGTGGTGTTATCACGCCACAAAAAGCTAAAAAACTTTGGATCCCCCAACATAAAAACGTGGGAAAACTTACTCCACGTGAGTTTATACGTCTTAAAATGCAAAACCCCGGGGAATATTATCTAAGCGATAAAGTTGCGGGCCAGTGGCAAAACCCTAAGTCGAAGTCTCGACGACTTATCCCGCTATTCTTTTTAGTAGATAAAGTAAAAATGCCCGCAAGACCCTATCTAAGACCAGCCCTGGAAGTGGCCGTTCAAGAGTTCCCCAACTATTTTAGTCGCTTTGTATCGTCGGAGGGGGATGTATGAGTCTTAAGGCGAATATAATGACGGCGTTTTCTAATCGTTTAACGAATGTCACTACTGTCAACGGCTACTCTACCAATGTTCGTAAGGTATATTTTGATAAAATACCCATGGGTATACAACTTGGGATTCAGCATTTGCCATGTATTTTTCTTTTGGATGGCCCCGATAATCCAACCTTTCAGCAATCTTGTGTTATTGGACAATGGGATTTTCGACTTCAGTTGTGGCATAATGATGTTAGTGATTCCATCATGCAGGGGTTTGTTAGAGATGTTTACAAGGTTATTTATGCTAATAGCCCGACGGCTGAGGTTTGGGATCAATTTCGATCGATTCATGAATCGGTTTATGAAGTTATTCCCTTGTCAATTAGCCCGGATTTGAACATGATAGAAGCAAACAGAGTTACAGAGTTAAGTTTTTTACTAAGGTACCGAACAAAGCTTTATAATATGTAGAGGAGTTTACACATGAGAAAGTTTCTAGCACTGGTTCTTACAATCGTTGGTTTATCAACCGTAGCGTCAGCACAGGTGTACTATAGTAATGTGCGTATTGGGTCATTGATCCATACCCACACTACTGTTGGAACCTCAACCACCGCCGCAATTTCTTCGGGATCGGTAGGAAGTAATTTATTGGGTTGGAAAATTTGTAACGATGCAGTGAACACATCCACATATCTTTATGTTGGTAAGGCTTCAGATGTTGCTACAGATGGCGTGCAGCTTGATAAGGGTGCATGTCTTGAGTGCCCAAATTGTACGAGAGCCACACTTTTGCTTATGAAGGTAAAAGCACAGGCGGCGGATAACGGATACTCTGTAGTTCAATATAAGCAGCAATAATTCTAGATTAGAGGAGAATACCTATGAGTTTATTTAAATATATTTTGATTGCAGTAGCACTATTATCGAAAACAGCGTTTGCACAATTTCTTCCAAACGTTTCCACTGGGTCTCAGACCTATACGCAGGGAACGGCTAATCCCACGGCATATGAGGTTACGCAAGTAACAACTGTTGCCGACGTTAGTGGTAGCTTGGGTGGAAAATATTTTACACTTAACGCACCAAATAGTGGCACAGCTTATTATGTTTGGATTGACGTAGACAACGGCTCAGTTGACCCGGCGGTTGCTGGTAAAACTGGTGTAGAAGTAGATATCGCACAAGATGCAACCCAAGGACAAGTGGGCGATGCAGTGCAAGCCGCCGTTGATGCCCTTGCTGCATTTACAGCAACTGATGATAACGGCGGTGTTGTTACCATTACCGCGGTTGCTAAAGGCCCGGCTACGGATGCAACAGCCGGAGATTCCGGATTTGCGATCTTAGTTACAACGCAGGGCTTGTTATCAACGGTCGCTATTTCATCGTCTAGCGTATTAGGTAATTTAATGGGTTGGAAAATATGTAACAACGCGGTGCAGTCAAGTACGTGGCTTGCAATCGGTAAAACAACTGATCCTGAAACCGATGGTGTAAGACTTAAAAAAGGTGCTTGCTTTGATTGTCTATCTTGTACACCGCAAACTCTAAGAGATGTGAAGGTTTCTTCACAGGCAGCGACGAATCTTTACTCTGTTGTTCAATTTAAGCAATAATAAAACACCACACCTGGGGGTAATGTAAGATGGCTAAATATAGATCGAAAGTAAATTACGCACAAATTCTTGCGGGTGATCGCGAGGGCATTAACCTTGGAATCGATGGGGCCATTTTCTTAAAACAAGAAACCACCGCGCGACTTTTCAACCCCCCTGCAATTGGCACGCAAGGTAAGAGTATAAGCAACACGTCTGCTGATACCGATATTAGCGGCGGTACTGATAATGCTCTTAAAATTGCAGTAGACGGTGGTGCGGTTGTCGATGTTGTTCTTACGCTAACCGGCCTTACAACAGGTGCGGCTATTGCTACCGAACTTGAGAGTAAAATCAATGCTGCCCTTTTGGCTGCTGGTCAAGATGCACGAGTTTGGGTAGCTTTCGATGCTGCTGGCCCTGATCAATATACCGTTTGGAGTCAATACACGGGGGTATCGTCTAGCGTAGTTATTACGAACGCAACTTCGAATAACGTTGCTGATGATTTAAAACTAGGCGTAGCAAACGGAGGTACAGAAACAGTTGGTACTGATGATCAGGACTTTTTGTTGTATACAACGGGAAGTCCGACCTTTAGTCAGCCGATTGAATCCAATGCACATAGGTCAGGTCGGTTTCATACGGGTATTGTGAAGGCCAAAAAGGTAGTAGAGTTTAGCCTTACGACATATGTAAATATGAGTGGAACAGCCGGTGCGTCTCTTGATAATGCCGTAAAATTATTGTGGAAGAGTTTGTTGGGTGATGAAGAGATTTCATCTGGTACAGCGATACGCTATCGCCAGGGGTTACCTAATTTCACCTTCTCACTTGTTCGAGTTTCCACCATATTTGCTGAGTATTTTACGGGCATGTATGTTAAGGATATGACCTTAGCCATGCCTGGTGACGGCCCCGCAACCTGCGAGTGGTCTGGTATGGGATCCGATCGCACGATAGCTGGTATTGCACAGATTAATGGTGCGGTAAGTAACGTCCAAGACATTATTGTAAACGCTGGGCACGCACGCCGCTTTAGTGTTGGTGCACCGGTTATGGTTGTAGGAACGGATGGGCGTACTATTTTATACGGCGCAGACGGTAGTCTTACCATTGATACGATTAACCTTACTACGCATACGATTAACGTAAGTGCTAACGTAACGACGGCTGATGATTCCTATTTAGTGCCCTGGCACCCGGGTGCTGTACAGCAAACGGGCCGTGATAATATCTTCACCGATCTTGTAGGTAGCTTTAAGTTGTCACAAAGTGGTTCGGGGGTATGTGCAACAAACATTGAGTTAAGCTTTACTAACGATCACGTCGATTTGAGCAATTGCTTTGGTAAAGATCATAACGAGGGTTTTGCGGCTGCGAATCGTTTAACGATTGCGCTATCTGTAACAGCCGATCTCTCAAATGAAAACTTTGATGAAGTGGTGCAGGCATCAGAGTTTGGTGGTTTTGACCCAGAAATTATTTTAGGTGCTACCACGGGTCGGCATCTTAAGATTTCTATACCAAAATGGATTCCCTCTATCCCGGCAATTGATGTACCGGAAAATGGGACGACACCTATAACCTTTGAGGGCACGCTTTATCAAAGTGCACCTGGTGAACAAGATCCTCTTTTGGTAGAATTTAAGTAATTACTCGTTCTGGTCTCCTGTCTGTGGGCCGCTTAAGCATTAGCTTAGGCGGCTTTTTTATGCTAAAAATAATGTAAGGTTAAACATACAAAATTTTTAGGAGAAATGTTTATGGCTATTAAATTCGAACAAAAAAAGCCTCTAAATGCTATCGAAGTAATCTCTACAGATGATGACGCTATTGATAAAGAAGCCAGTGATATCGATGGTTATCTAGAGACTGGTGAGGTATCTAAGCTTAAATTTATACCTAATAAACAGCCGACAATCTTTTTGTGCAACTTTAATCTCAAAGGTTTTGAGGCTGAAGAGATTCAAAATGCGGTTTTAAGCAAGATGGATCGCTCGGGTAAGCCGGGGTATTCCATAGGGTCGTATGCTTTCAAAATTGCTAAAATCTGCCTTAAAGAGATCAAAAACCCTGCCGATCTACCTTCTGAATATCATTTTGCATTTAAGAAAGATAAGGACGGCTACGTACATGACGATCTGTTAGCGATTTTAAATCAATACGGGATCATTGGCGCCATTTTTAACATGTATAATGCACTTACAGGCAAAAAGGCTGAAGCAAAAAACTGATATCGGCGTTGGTGGACTTGTGGTTTGCGGATACAGCTACTAAAAAATCGTATTCTTGTAGCTTGTGTGTAAAAAATCCGGCCACAATGCAGGAGCGAAGATGTAATGAACCTGGCTTCAACAATCTTCGAAGACCTCGCCGAATTGATGAGATGAGTCAGGAGTATACGTTTTGTCCCGGTAAAGCCACCTGGTATCAAAACATAGTAGAATTGTTTAATCAGTGCCGCGTAGCTATGGAAACAGGTATAATGCCTAGTAGAGGGTCTTTCATTGATCAATCAGATGTCTTTGTTGCCGTGTTTCCTGACTTTGTTAGACAGTGGAAGGATCGCAGTTATCATCGGGTATGGCAGGATGTGAAAGAGTTTACTAAAGTAGTGCTCGAAAGCATTTTTGGTAAAAAGGGGCGACGTAAGTAATGGCCATAGCTAATACCACTGAGTTTAAAATAAAGCTTACTTTGGATGGTGCTGATGAGGCTACCAAACGTATCAAGGGCATATCGGTGGACGCCCAAGGCGCTACTGATTCTTTTAAAAAATTAGGTCTATCGATTATAGCAGTAAATCAAGCCTGGGAGTTGGGCTCAAGGCTTCTAAATTCTTTAGGCGGTGCGGTTAAAAGCCTGACTAAAGACTACATAGAAAACGAAAAAGCGGAGACCCAATTAGCTAATACACTTCGTATTACGGGAGAACTTACAGAAAAAAGCTTTGGTAACCTTAAAGAGTTTGCTGAACAGATACAAGAAACAACCACGTTGAGTAATGAGGCGGCATTAAACATGTTATCAGTGGCTAAGGCTATTGGAGCTACTGATAAACAGGCCGAACAGCTTACCCAGACTGCCGCTGATTTGGCTGCCGCTACAGGAAAAGATGTAGATACGGCGTTTAATCAATTGCTTAATACTTTAAAAGGGGATGCCGGAAGGCTTGGACAACTTGACTCCAGGTTGAGTAATTTATCTAAATCAGCTCTTCAATCGGGGGCGGCAATTGAATTATTGGGCCAAAAATTTAGTGGTTTTGCACAGGCTGGCACTAAATCTTTGGCGGGATCGCTACTTCAATTAGAAAACCAGTTTGGTGATACACTTAAAATAATTGGTAGGACTATTGTAGATGTTTTTAATGCCCCCTCGTTAAT
>PJQE01000045.1_pt1 | contig 14578 bp, 35 predicted proteins | sample 1503751 | NCBI WGS metagenome assembly PJQE01 (sample SAMN07775948, study PRJNA414020) | Biofilm metagenome, whole genome shotgun sequencing project. | reverse complement strand
GTTGATCTGAGTCGCGCATTAGAAACAATCGAATTCCTGCGATTTTTCGAAGTCATCGTGTCGAGCAGGGGAGTTGGATGGTTGATCTGAGTCGCGCATTAGAAACAATCGAATTCCTGCGATTTTTCGAAGTCACCGTGTCGGGCAGGGGAGTTGGATGGTTGATCTGAGTCGCGCATTAGAAACAATCGAATTCTTGCGATTTTTCGAAGTCGTGTTGGTGTGGTGTGGGTCGGGTTGTTGTGGGGATTGGTGGGCTGGTGATGCGGAAAGTCAGGCGGTCTGATGGTCTGATGGTCTGATGGTCTGATGGTCTGGTGGGTCTGGTGGGTTGGTGGTCGGTGCGAAGCGGTCGGAACGAAGTTTAGAAAGCCTAGAAGGAGTGCCGCCTGGGTGCGGTCGGTGTGAAACCTAGAAGGAGTGCCGCCTGGGTGCGGTCGGTGTGAAACCTAGAGGGCGCGCCGCCTGGGGAGGCGGCGAATATTTGTCAGTCAAGTTGAGATTCTAAATCAACTCGTCCTTTACTATCAAAGACTTGATAAGTTTGACCTAGATATTCGGCGTATAGAGTCCACGGTGTTCGACAATTGAGTGGTCGAGTGAATTTTACTTCATGACCACTAATGAAAAATTTTAGATTGGTGCATTGAATTGATCCATCACTTTCATCTTGAGCAATCTTAAAGGACTGATTGTCGTGTTCATATTCCCATGGAAGTTTAGCTTCTTCCATGATGAATATGACTACTTTTCCGAGCATTTTGAGAAGATCAGCTTCATTGAAAAGATCGCGAGGTACGACGCGAATGTAATCAGAATTCAAATTCATTTCTTCCCCCACTTGTTTAATACTCGTCTCTGTCATACTTCGCGTAGTAACTTTGCGCCTTGTGGCTCAAGCCTTTGACAGCCACATAGTCACTCAATACCGCCTCGGCTTCGCGCAGTCGCTCGGCTAGGGCGTCGTAGGCCGATTTCTCGATGACGTGAAACACATTCACCGATCCGAAGTGATTCTTGTGACTATACTCAGTATCAACAGTCCAACCGCTGTTATCAGTGTTATCGCATAACCAAAACTCTCTCGGCTTTTCCTCGCTCATTGTTTTAAAACATTGAATGTATGCACCCATCCACTTGCAGTAGCTACATTTGGCGTCGCCATTTGGACGCCGTTCGACCGCAAGATTTGTGAAACCACATTTTGGACACTTGGGCTTTTGCTCACTCACTTCTTACCCCACTTATCGAAATACTCACGCGCTACAAAAAAGTAATGATCTGCAAACACTTGAAGCGTCGCCTCGCACTCTTCAAATTGTTGGAATCTGTCGATGCGTCCGACGCGAAGATAACCTTGTTCTAATCGACAGTCCCACCAATCGCCTGACCAATCGTTTTCTTCATTGTCGAAAGTCTCAAGAATCGCGGCGATCATCTCGTTTTTCTGCGCCTCTTCGTATGTGCCGAACCACATCAGCTCGCAGAGTTTTTTGCGTGCATCTTCTTTTGTGCCGAAGATGATCTCGCTTTGCCGAACACCATCGTCGCTTGCTTCGATGACGTAAAATTCTTTTTTCTCGCTCACTCGTTTCTCCACCTTTTGAAATATTCACGCGCTCGCTTGCCGCCGATTGGCTCGGAAAGACCTTCAGGGACGCTTAAATCTGAATCCCGAATTTCGTTGATCTTTTCTGGGTCCATACCGCGATCCCAACTCAGTTCACTGGCATAAAACTTCACCGTAGCCTCGGCCTTGCGTAGTCGCTCGGCCAGCGTGTCGGCATCTATAGCGCGGACAACCTCGATTTCACGCAAAAAAGCATCACATGGCGAATTATCAACAAAGTGCCAACCCTCGAATTCATACAGCCGCATCTTAAACTTTTCAAGTTGCATGCTCACTTATTTCCTCTCTTTCAAAGACTGGAAAATCCCACACAGTATCAATAACGTCAATCTTTTTTACAGTTTTAAACCAATTTCGTTTATCAGGGTTCCACATAAACCCTGCTCTTTTTGCCATATCTTTATCTGAATAACTGACATCTGCGATGAGAGTAACAGTAGGGCTATTTACTCTCTTCAAAATTTCTTCAAAATCGTAGTGGCTTGCGATTTTGAGCATGGTGAGAACATCGAATACTGCACGATGAGAAAAGGGATTCAAGAATCCGTGAGTGGCGCTGAGACTTAGAAGATCCTTTCTTTTGTGAAAGCGAGGATCAAGAGGAAGATCAACTAAAGTATCAATGACTGGAATATCAAGTTTTAGCCATTTTGAAATGAAACTCATGTCAAACTTTGCATTGTGCATCATTAAGAACGAAGTCTGCATATTAGCTAGCAATTTTACTTGATAAAACACTTTTGCAGGCGGAGCCCCAAACATTAAACAATCATTGTCAGTGATTCCAGTCAGCTCAGTAATTTCTTTCGGGATCTTCACATGAGGCTGGTTAATGAGTGACGAAATCATCATCACTGGAGTTTTTCTTATCCAGTCCCACAACACCGCGCCGACTTCAATGATGTGGTCAGTTTCAGGATCAAGTCCCGTTGTTTCGACATCAATTCCAAGAACGTAACTCATTTTCCCAGTTTTCCAAGTAGTTCTAGTACAGGTTCACTGATTTTATTAACTCCATCATTGAAGGCATCACTGAATTCACAGGGACAAATGTGAGAAATCATGGTGAGCGGAGCGATGATGAAAACCACAGTGAATACAAGTGCTAGTGCAAATGGGACAGATGCGATATAGCCAAGAACTTTCATCAGATTTTTACTCATTTTTCTTCCTTTGTTTTGCTAGTTTGATTCCACCTTTTAGTTCACTAATACAATCTTTAAAAGCATGAATGACTGCTTCTTTTGCATGTGAAAATTTTACGAATGGTCCAAGCAGATGTCCGTAATAACTTTCTGGATGATAGTCATTGAATACTTCATGAAACTCAAAGCTCCCATCAAGATCATAGCTTGCGAACCAATGACTGTCTTTTTTCATGTTATTTCCCAATGTATCTTTACGATTCATGTTTTCCTCCAAAAATGTCTTCACGACTTAGGTATTCAGAAGAGTATTTCCGACTATACTCTTTGGCGGGTCCACCAAATACTGATTTTTCATATCCCTTTAATACTTTCTCATATTCTAAGAGTCGAGATTTCAGTTTTTCGTATTCAAAAGAATTTACCAGAGTCATACCATGGAAAGCAGTTTTACCTGAAATTCTCCAAAGCTCAGGTGTCTCTCTGAAAATAGTCAATTTTTCAGTCTTTAGTTTCATGGTTCATTTTCCTTATTCATAAAAAGCGGACCGCAGTAGTAGTGCGTGCGGCGAACCTCTTCTGGATTGACATAGCTCGGCTGCCATGACGAAAAGCTGAAGGGACCGAGAAATTCAACACTCTCATCCGGCCAAATGATTCGAAGAATGTCTCTTCCCTCGTTAAACCACAAAGTCGGCACGTCGGTTCTGATGCGTTTCATCTCACTTCCTCCGGCATCGAAAGAATCATTTGGCGAAGCTTCTCGACTTGTGCGGCCCTCGCTGCGCCCCTCGTTGCGGCCCACGCTGCGTTCCACGCTGCGTCCCACGCTGCGCCCCTCGCTGCGACCCACGCTGCGTTCCACGCTGCGCCCCTCGTTGCGGCCCACGCTGCGTCCCACGCTGCGGCCCACGCTGCGGCCCACGCTGCGTCCCTCGCTGCGTCCCTCGCTGCGTCCCACGCTGCGTCCCACGCTGCGGCCCACGCTGCGCGAAGTTCTTCGTCCGTCGCAAGGCCGTGCGCGTAGCGTTCCTCCGCATCAATCGCCCTGATGCTTCGCTCATCCGTCATCAAGTGTTGAACGTCGCGAGCGCAGGACACTGCGAACAAACGCAAAAGCTTCGCACTTAACAAATCTTCACGCAGCACAAGCCAAAGCTTATCCTCGGCTGACACATTATCTAGCGCCAGCACGTCGAGCACTGTGCCGGACCAATCCTCGCTTACTTTCATTGCGGGATCGTAGCAAGGCCCCCAACTCCGAATCATTGACAAGCTGATGCGCTTCATGGCCGCACCTCGCGAACGCGCACGATTTCCCATGCGTCGGGATTCGCCATCTGTGAGCGCACCCGCTCGGCCTCCTCGACAGTTTGATAACCGAACGTCCTTCTGCTTTTTGGGATTACTGCGAAACCCTCGCAAATGGGCTCCTCGGCTTCCCAGCAGGCACCATAGCTGATTTGGAGTAACCCTCCATCGAGTGCCGTGATCATTTCGCGAACTTCCCACCAGGCATCAGCGCCTATGGATCGCACGCGCTTGGTTTCGTTTGCTTTCAGCGCTTCAAAAGTTGTCATTTAGGACCTCGGCGGTGTTGATTTTTCTTCCAAAACTGAAACTTTGTTTTTCAGTCTTCGAATATCATCATGCAGGTTTTCGAATTCACCTAAAATGTATCCAATGAAGTTTTGTAAATTTGATTTGATGATAACTTGCCCATTATTTTTTTCAGTGACTAAAATAGAGACTTCATCTCTACCCACTAAATCATTTTGTTTGTAAACTTCGATTTTGAGATTTGTCATTTTATTTTACCTTAACTATTGGCATTCACTTCTCGACAAGTTTCAGATAGACAAACAATGTCTTTGAAAACTGGATTGTATTTTTTAATAAATTGATCCATAGATTCACGAGTATAGAAGTAGGATATTGGTTTGTTGTGTTTATCTAATAAAAACCACAATTTAATCGGCGAATCTTCTATTTTCCAATCAAATGTATGAGCTTGGGACCACCATAATTCAGGTCCGCCTGAATCCAATTTTGAAATAAGTTCACCTACCTCAAAAACAACTTTCTTCTGATTTTCTTTTAGGATGAATCCGACTCGATTGGTTTTGTTTGCGATGATCGCATCTGATAATTTCATTCTTCATCTCCATCTTTTTGATATGGACGATAGTTCCAGAGTGGACACGCTACGCTCGTACACTCTCTGACACGCTTCGATGTTTCCTCAAATCCCATACAGTCACAACACTTCATGCGAACCGCAGTTGAGTATCCAGCTTCACCTTCAAGAACTTTTTCCATCCGAGAATGAAATCTCTTTGGAACTTTTTCGAGATAGGCTTTTTGCTCATTGTTCATAAATCCTCCACGATTTTTCTCACCTGAGAACGAGTGCTACTAGAATCCATGACTGATTCTGAGTCAAGGAAAAAATCAGTCATTGCATCCCTTTTTTCGCGGAGCTTCTTTTTCTTATCAATCTTGAGCTTTCTTTGCCTCTTGACCTCTTGGGATATGAGAAGACTGGCCTCTTCTTTAGTGATGTTTTCAGTGAACTTGATACCTAAACCTTCCATGTAAGCTAATTGCGCTTCTGTGGCTTTCATTCTGTCACCTTCTTTGGATCTAGATTCATAGCTCGAAGCATAGGAATACAGTCAGCGAAATGAAGAATGAGCTTTGATCGAGTCTTAACACCTGACTTTTTGAATAAGTTGTTTGCATGAAACTTTACCGATGAAGGGGTAATGTGAAGCTTTTTGCCGATCTCGATATTCGATTTTCCCGTCAAAACTTCACGCAAGACCAAGAGTTCGGAGCGAGTGAGATTATTCAGTTTGTCAGCTTTCAACATAAACTTCCTTTTCAATGATGTAGGTTTTTGTTCCATTTTCAGTGATTTCTTCAACTTCAAATTCTTCGATTTTGGTTTTTCTTTTCATCTTCTTTCCAGTTTTTATTGAAAGATTCTTGAGAGCACGCTGCCGATTGTGCTCTTTCACTTGAGGCACAAGACGGTATTTTTGAATAAGACTAGAAATTGTTTCTTCGACTGAAGACAAAAACTTGTAGCCCTTCTTGTTGATGTTCCTCATCTTCGAGAAGTAGGCGTTGTATTTGCCTGATTTTTTGTAGTTTTCATCAGCTTCGAGAATATCCATCATCATTAAGCACCGACGATTCACTTCAAAAAATTCGTCACCCCGTCTACCAAAAACACGTTTGTACTCAAACTCATCACTTTCAGCGTCTTCTTCGTGACCATGAAAGGGTACTAAAAATGGCATTATTTTCTCCTCACTTCGACTACATCAACATCGAACTCTTTAAGTGGACTGTGGTAGTTTAGCGCACGACCGTTATTGATAATCAGTGGTTCAGTGGTGAAGGATCTGTTGTTCTTAATGATTTCTCTTTTGTCGTAGGTGGCTTGAATCTGTTTTTCAGAAGCTTCGCTCACATGAAGAAAGGTCCCATGTCGCATAGCCGTACTCATGCGAGCCATTTTCGCAGGGACTTCAAATTTCAGTGCTTTGAAATCACCTTCATAGGCTGCAAGAAAATCCATTGGATTCAATCTTCCTACATGTTCTTTTGAAAGACTGACACCTTTTAACGCTGTTTTAGCTGAACCTTCTTTGATTTTCAGTTTTTTAGCCCATTCAGCGGTTGGGACAAGAGAATAGCTTTTGGGAAGTAGGAAACATCCAAGTTCAGCTTGAAATTCAAGCTTCATTTCACCTAATTTTTTCCCCTGCTCAAATTCAGTGGTTGTGAGAATTGAATCGGTGTCAGTGTAGAACAGTTCTTTGCACTTCATATATTGCTTGTGCATGTGAATTCGCGAGTAACTTGTGACATAAGCCGCGATTGAGACGTTGGTGAACATTTCAACTTCTTCTTCGACTTTCGCAAATCGCATTTTGAAGACGTTGTTTTGTGAATCTGAAAACGGAAACTCCCAAGCACTTCCTAAAATTTCCGCTTGCCCATCATCAATCACCATTTGTTCGCGCAAAGTGTTGATGCCAAATCGTCCATAACAGGAATTCATCAAAAGCTTGGCGATCATCTTATCGACGGGTGAGCTTTTTGGATCAATTCGAATTGCATAGAGCATTTCGATAAAATCTTTGAAAATCGTCCCACCGTCTTTGAAGGTGACACCACCATAGCACTTCTTTATTTTCACACCGAGCGAGCAAGCGTAATGAAGTTCGTCCGTAGTCCAGCGTCCGCGAAAAGTGCCGACTGGAAAAATGAATTTTCCAGGTTTGTTTTGAGTGGAAGGCAGGACTTCTTTCGACTTTGGATCAATATACATGGCAAGTCCCAAGGGAGGAACCCACATATTTTTTGGAACTTCAACTTCGCAGTCCCACATTCCAAGTTTGTCCCACTTGATTTGCATGGGACGCTCGTCAATTTCAACAGGAAATCGGTTATTGCGCATGACAAAGGGGTAGAGACTATTGACATCATAGTAATTGAGTAGCTTGTCACTTTTGATATTTTTCAGCAAAGATGACTGACTAATGGCTGGTGAGGATTTGTGAATGTAGAAGGGTTTGAAAATTTCAGTCCGTCCGCCAAAATAACCACCGCGCACGAATTCTTCATCCCACCCTCGAAGTGGCATGATATTTTTGATCATAGTGGTTTGAAAAATCTTGAGGGCTTGAGAGGCCATGGTCATTGAGGGTTTTACTCTGCGTACCATGGGCCAGTTGAAAAATACTTTCAGTGACTCATAGAGTCCCTTGCAGTCGAGTTCAAGATATTCAAGAAGCTCGGGACAGACGTATTTGTATCGGTCATGATCCCATTCGCCTTTGGCGCTTTCAACTCCGAAGGATTCAGTGATTTTTTTAAGACCCATGGGGAGCAAGGCCAAAGAATCGACGAAGGTGATTCTTTGCTTTTTGGTTTTTCTTCCGCCTCGTGGACCAACGGTTTCGTGTGATTTCACGATTTGATAAGTGAGAATGGAGCTTCCGCGAGGAATGAACTTGTGAATTTCGTATTCACCAGGGCGAAAGTTTCGAACTAGACATTGAAGGAAGAACAAAAAGTCATAGGCACCGCCGTTGTGGGCGTAGATCGTGCAACTGGTTCTTCTTTCAAAAAGAAAATCTAGGAATTCTTTGCTGTTTTCAAAATGTCGAAACGTATGACCATCGTAGTGTCCGACAAGCATTTCCTGAGTCCAGTAGTTTGCTTCAATGTCGGCGACTTCAAATTCTTTTTCATAGTCTGAAAAATCGTCATAAATTATCTTCAGGGGTACGAACGATTGATTTTTCACTGATAAACTCCAGACCTAGTGAAGTAAGTTGAATCTTACCACTCATAGCCCGAGTCAAATAGTTTGCCAAAGCATATTTCAGTGATTTTAATTGAGGAATTTCAGTCACATCGGAAAGTTGTGAGAAATCTTCGATGAGAATACGGGGAGCGGAGATGCCTTCTTGTGATTTGATGGTCCGCCCGTCTCGAATTTTCATTTTGACGCCAATTTTTGCTTGATAGTAGCCTGGACCATAGTCTTTGAAAGCTTCACGCATCATTTTTTCGAGGGTGGCATCGAATCTGAAGTAATTTTTTTCGTTTTGACTACTCTTGAAGCTTTCTAGCACTGCCTCTTCTTTGATATTTTGTGATCGACTGATAGCTTCATAGGGTTCTGTTTCAGCACGATGAAAGCTCTTATACATACTTGACCGCTCATAGGGCTGATCAAGCTTGAAAGGTTTTACTTTGATGGTTCGCTTCTCAGTTTCCTCTTCTTCGCGACTAAATTCTCGATAATCCTCTTCCGTATCAATAATGACATCACCTTCACCTGGAACTTCGGTGGTGGGTGTTGATGCGACTTTGATGGGATATTTGGATCTTTTTTTCTTTCTGACGATACCGCGTTTTTTGTCTTCGGCATCACGGCGCTTTCGCCGTTTCATTTCAATTTCAGTCAAGACTTCTTTCATGAAGTCGCGAATGAGTCTTTTCCGATCTGAGGCTCGTTTGACTTTTGCTGGAAATTCAAGAACGAATGCCTTTTTGTAGCGCGGAATTCTCAAGAACAGTTTTTTGGCTTTGGTTAAGGCCGTGACGTAGCGCCCACCAGCTCCTCGAAGCTCGGCGGTATAGCTTTGGACGTAAGGGTTCAGAATTACGGCTATTTTACTCAAATCCATTTGCTTTCCCTTGAGACAGAGGAGCACCTATGGGGCAGTGATTAGGCAGTAGGCAGTTAGGTGGTATCTCTTAGGCTTTCACAGAACACCCTTGACTATCAAGGGCAACTTGTGAAAAACTCGACTCAAGTAAGAACGGTCATGTTGCTTTCTCGCTTCTCAAACCCGCGCTGTGGCAGTCAGCGCGGGTTTTCTTTTTTGGCTATCCGAAAACCTGCCAATAAGTTCGCATTAAATGCAGCATTTGCTTATCCGACAGTTGACCTTTGTCGCGATAATTCGAATGCAAGCTTTCGATGAATTGTAGTTTGGAAGTGTTGCGTACTCGTGAATAGATAAAGCTAAAAACCTCTTCAGGGTCAAGAGGTGCCCACTCTTCTCGTCTTAAAATTTCATCGTCACTTAAAATGTCGCTTTTTTTATTCCAAAACCACAATGATTCTACACTTTCAAGATTTTGAAGCATTGCATGAAGATCAACACAAGCGTTCTGATATTCTTTACTATTGACGTTCGACAATTTCAGAGCCTCAAGAATATTGAGAAATGTTGCAAAACACATTTGACTCCCCTTTTCATGAGTGTTTAGAAGATTCAGTCATTAAGAGTCAACACTGAAAAAGGAGAAAGTTTGTGGACAACATGGCGCATGGATCAGGATTTCGAGTTTATGTGGTGGTATCGGTAATTTTTTGTGCAATTGCTGTAATGGCATTATCAGTCTTGATTGACATTCAAAGTAATTTAACAGTCATTCGAGAAAACTTGATTCAAGCTGGATTGAGTCAATGTAATTGTCCTTCGCAAGTATCGAACGAAAGTCTTCATTGTGTGGCAGTTCTAGACCTTGATGGAAAAACCACGGATCGTTATGTGTGTGATGTGAGGTAAGCATGAGACTCATCAAAGCCCTTCGATACGGGAAACCTACTCGACGCTCTGGATGGATGCACTGGTGTTTCTTTCCGAAATGGCGTGAAAATATTCTGTACGCTTATTGGGAACACTCAGGCGAAGACGTTGAACTGACAATTGATGATGTTCAAGCTGAAGATTGGGAGATTTTAGGACAATGACTATTTTCAATTTGACTCGCGGAAAGCGCACATTTCCCTTCTATGTTCGAAAAGCAAGGTGGGATGGGAAAGAATCAACCTTCCTCTATTTTGAGGTTCTTTTCATATATCCTTCAGGTCGAGCCATTGGCGGTATCACTTACCACTTTGACGGGAAGACTACAGAGGATCTGTGGACGGGTGACTACACCGAATGGGAAGAAATCAAGCCTGAAGTCCTGAAGGAATTGAAGAAACGCTTTGAAAAAGCGAAACTAAATGAAGATGGGGAAAAAACCGTCAAACGAAAAATGGAAAGAACTCGTTGACTATGTTGAATACAAGGTCATGACCACTTGCGACCCGATTGAACATTGGATTCAAAAATGGGCTTATGACCAGGCTTTAGAGTTGACGAAGGAACAGATTGATTACCTGATTCACCACGCGAAGACCTACAAACTGAAAATGGACAAAAGTCTTCACTAATACTGACGTTTTTTGGTCAATTTATGTGAGAAGTTGAATACTACTAGGTATTCAGCCATCATGCTTTGCATCTTTTCTTTTGAGATTTTTCGCTTTTTTCTCAAAATTTCAAGCCTGCAAGGGAATGAGCACGCTATAGGGTTTGGGCGATTTAATGCCTTAAAAGAGCGTTCACAGCTCATACACTTAAATACTTGCAGGGGCGGCTTGCTATGCGTCATACTGCGACTATATGACCAAGGAAGAAAAATCAGTGTCAAATGAAAAAGTATCAGGATCTTGGTCGGTTTTTGTGGATCGCGCATTTTGGGCAGCCACGCTTGCTGTATCGACTTATGTTGCAACTGAATTTCGTGCCATCAACCGCGAACTATCGAATATCAGTCGCGATATGGCAGTTATCGTCAAGACTGTTGACATTCATCAAAGAGAGATTGAACTTTTAAGACGCAAAGTTGATGGAAAACACGAAAAAGGAGAGTGACATGGAAAAGAAACCCTGGTTATCGAAGACTCTGTGGGTGAACTTGTTGATGGCGGTTTTTGCAATGTTTTGGCAGCCTGCGGCTGACTTCATTTCTCAAAACCCTGAAACAGTCGCCGTTATCTTCACTGGAATCAACATGGTTCTGCGCCTCATCACAAAAGACAAAATTGTCTTGATTGATGACTACAAAAAGTAAATACTCAAATCTCACCTTCGCGGGTAGATTGTTTGCAAGTCGTTCATATTTCCACCTAAGCCCCGTCTATCCCTGATATGGTAGACGGGGCTTTCTTTTTATAGTCATGGAGGCTTTATGAAAATGTTCATTGTCTGCATTATTTCGTTTCTTGCTCTTGGTGTTTCAAGTTGTGAATCCGTTCAAAAGCTTTTGATAGATCCGTCGATGGCTGCAACAAAGGCCAATGATTCAACAGTCATTGTGGAAGGATGCGGAAATCAGCCGATTGTTGGTTACACTTATTGTCGAAAGTCAGTTGGTCCTGTGGGGAAAGAAACAATCCGCGTTCATGTTCCACAAGGAAAATGTCAGTCAGGTGACTGCACATCGGTTCAAATCTATTTTCCAAACGGAAGTCCGACGATTGGAAGAACAGTTCCACGCGACAAGGGATTTGTGACTTTCAGTTGGGAAGAAATTCTTCAAAAGAAGGATTTTTCAACTAATGATCGAGGATTTTGGACCATCATCACGATTACGAAATTTGTTGGTCAAGATGGAATTGAACGTGAAGTTGCCGAGGAAGGTGAAATCAGACTTCGAGTGCTGTCACGAAACTACGTTCCTCTCATTTCAACTCAGTCAAGTGAATACTTTGTTTGGGATTGGTTGTATGGAAACTGTGAAATGAAAAAGACCACAGCAGGTCGTACATTTGTGGGGTGTCGGTAATGGGACTACCTGAACTTTTAGGAATGTTGAAGCTTGCGCTTTCAAGTGGTTTTTTGACTCAGCTTCTTGTTACGGGAATCAAGTTTTTTGACTGGTGGGTGACGAAAGAGCTTTCTAAGCAAGAGCATGAGCGAAAGCAGAAAATGACCAAAGAAGAATTCGAAAAAGAGTTCCAAGAGTTTTTGTCTCGTCGTCTTTCAAGTGGAAAGGAAGAATCCGAGCAAGCTCAGGAACATGAAGACAAGATTGATGAAATCTTGCAAAAGTCACAGAAGCCCAAAATCTGATAAAATCAAGATCAAGACCAGAATCCAAATAATGACGAGGATGTATTCCATCCTCGTCATTTTATTACCATTCGCCTGAAGTTTCCAGTTTGTTCTCATCTTTTACAATTTCCGCTTCATCATCTGAATTTTTCAACTCAATTCTTTTCTGAAGATCCGCGAGTTGGCTGTGAAGTGCAGCAATAATTGTTGTTTGTCGCTGGACGATATTCTCAAGTTTCAGCACTCGTTCAAAAAGCCTTTGAAGATTCTCCATAATAATCCTTTCTTGACCGCTTTATAAGATTAAGTCTATGACTGAATTTCTAGGAGGATACATGGAACAAGTTAAAGAAATCAAGGGTCATTGGGACATTGCAGTAATTGAACTGAAAAAATCAGATGAAGCCGCAGCTCGACAAGCAAGTGCTATGATGGGTCAAGGATGGGAACCTTTTCAAATTTTCTGGAAACATGATGTAACAAGCATCACTGACAAAGACCTTCGTGATGGTTATTACGCAGTGGCGCTTCGTCGATATGTGAGAGTTCATGAAACCCAATCAAGTACATAAAATCAATTTACTTACCAGAGAACAGATTGAAAATCTCAGTCAATCAGAGCAACGCTCAATTGAAGAGTGTCCTTACAAGGGTGTATCTGGTCAAATGTGGAGAGATGGATTTGTTGAAGGAACTAGATTTGCTTTTGATTCTTTTGTTATCTTGACTCAACTTACTCTTTTAAAATATGACACCGACAAAGATGGGCTCAGAAATTTACTGGAAAGAATTTTAGAATTAAACGGAGGAAGAAAATGATTTATGAAGAATATGTAAAAGGCGCACTTCTAGTTATTTGCGGATTTATCATTGCTTACTGTTTCGCAGTTACAGGGATGATGTATCAAGACCGAAAAAATCAGCGATGGGGAAAGGTTGAGTGCATCAAAGCCACAGGTCAGTTCAACCAGTGCTCGCAGGTGTTTGACCGATGACATATGTTACTTACTATCTATGTCCACCTGATGATTCTCGAAGGCGAATTCACTACACTGTTAGAACAGATGTAGGACATGATCCTGTTCTTCAGAAACTTCTGGACATGGGATTTCGTATTGAAACTCGCTATGACCACGAGACTGAAACACTGATTGAAAACAAAGGAACACCAGTAGGAGGATTTCCGTTATGAAATTTACATACGAACCGAGGACCTTTAGTGCTCAAGAAATAGCGGATAAATTTCGTTCGTGTGAACCAATGCCTCTTCGTTATGTTCCTGTAGTTGACTATAACTCAGTTATAGCTGAAATGTGTTTGCGTCTGAAAGAAGCAGAAGAAATTCTTCGACCTTTTGGAGGATATGATGGTTACGAACAAGTGAACCATTACTTCGCCAAATATGAGAAAGAAAACAACTTGTCATTGGGCAATGACGTAAAGAAGGAAATTATTGAATTTCTTGAACGGTGTATGAACCTCACAGCTTCCGCCGTTGAACTGAAAAGGCACGAATTACTTAAGAAGCTTCGTTAAGCTGTTCGGTTTATTCTTCAAAGGATCATAACCCCATACGAGCAATTCCAAATAGTGTCGTGTGGGTTTTCCATTTTTGTAGAGTGGGTGTCCTTGATTCTTCTTTGACTGAAGAAATCTTTTTTGAGCCATTGCCCACTGCCAATCGCTTTTAGTCCAGTTAGACATGGGTTTTTTCATCATTCTGATGATGGCGCGTGCGGAATCCTGCCCACGTCGAAGATTTTCACGACGAGCTTTTTCTTTTGAAATTCCCGCGATTTTTCCGTAGTCGGACTGAAGAAATTGTTCAATTTCCAAAGGCGACATATTGAAAAGATTTTTCCAATTCTTTTCAATCCATTCTTTGTCTACTTTTCTCTTGACTGGGTTAATCCTGAGCGTCCCGAAGTGACCCCCTAGATTCGGATTTATCGCCGAAGAGATTTCTCAAGTTGAGGAGAAATCCTGTGACAAGGGTGCCGATGGTGAGCCATTGAATGATGCGAATGTTTCGTTGTGAAGTGAGGTATTCTTCACGAGTGACAAACTTTGAAGCATCGAGCATGAGGGGAGTATTATCGCCTGAAAATCTGCAAGCATCACAGTTTTCTTTTCCGAAGGTATGGTCATGGTGTCCGCTTAAAAAATTCATTTTGAATTCTCCTGTGGATTAGAAATTATTTTCCGTATTCTTCAGTCACTAAATCCTGAAAGTAAGAGATTGCGGCTTCTTCATCGAAGTAATCTGGAATTCTTGAATCGTCTAATTTTGGCATTTTGATGTCATTGAATACATAGTGAGTGAAACCATGCTGCCAAGAAAGTGCTTTTGGTAAATATCTTTTAGCATCTTTGATGCCTCC